>Ga0307374_10007505_pt1 | contig 16566 bp, 12 predicted proteins | sample OX3MG_FD_202532 | JGI IMG/M metagenome (GOLD analysis project Ga0307374, IMG submission 202532) | Soil microbial communities from Risofladan, Vaasa, Finland - OX-3 | ecosystem: Environmental > Terrestrial > Soil > Coastal area > Acid sulfate soil | place: Finland: Risofladan, Vaasa | collected... | reverse complement strand
GAGGAACGGCGTGTCGACGAGGCCCGGTCTCGTGAGCGGGAGCTGACCCGGGGGTTCCGTCAGCACAAGATCGCCGGCCTCGTCATGGTCTCGAGCCCCGACGAAGAGACGGCAGGACGGGCGTGGCGCCAGGCGGAACGCAAAGCGGTCGAATGCCACCTCGACCTCAGAGAGCTCCATGCCCGTGGGCATGAGGCATGGGCGGCGACGTTGCCGCTGTGCCGCCTGCGGTTTGCTCGGGGGTTGGTCTGATGCTGCGTCTCCCACCAATGTCGGTCACGACCCGTCATAGCGCGTCCGCGTACCCGTTCCAATGCCAGGCCGGTCTGCCGCTCACGGGTCCGATCATCGGCCAGGAAGTGCTCGGCCAGGGCATGTTCTGTTACGACCCGTTCTGCCTGTACGACACTGAAACGCTGCTGTCCCCGTGCATGCTGGTGTCGGGCAACAAGGGGTACGGCAAGTCCGCATTCGTGAAGGCGTACCTGCACCGTCAGTCCATGGCCGGCAAGTGGCTGGCCATCTTGGACCCGAAGGGCGAGTACCTCGACCTCGCCGAACGGGACGGCCTGTCCGTGCTGAGCCTGCGGCCCGGCGGCCCGGTACGGCTCAACCCCCTCGACGCCGGACCGGCATTTGCGGGTACCGGAACTGAGGACGTCCGGGGCCGACGTATCGGGGTGGTGGTCGCACTCGCGGAGTCCGCGGTGGGACAGCCCGTGTCGAGCAACGAACGGTCCGTCGTCACGTCAGCGCTCATGGAGCTCGAACGCCGAGGCGGACAGCGAGGCGGTCGACCGGTGCCGACGCTGCGGCACGTGATGGAGCTGCTGATGTGCCCGACCGACGGCATGGCTGCCGGGCTCAACACGACCGTCGCCGAGTTGGCCGCGGACGCGAAATCGGTTGCCCGTGGGCTGCATCGCCTTGTCGAGGGCGACCTCGCCGGCATGTTCGACGGCCAGTCCACGACGAAAGTGCAGTGGTCCGGGCCGGGCATCGTGATCGACCTGTCCGCGGTGCTCCAGTCGCCTGCGTTCTCTTCGATCCTGGTGTGCGCCGGGGCGTGGCTGGCCCAGGTGGTCGCGGCGAAGGACCGCCAGCGGATCATCGTGGTCGACGAATGCTGGAAGGCGATTCGCGACGCCGGGTTCGTGGCGTGGGGAGAGGAGACCCAGAAGCTGTCCCGAGCGTATGGGGTGCAGTTCGTCACCATCGTCCAGCGCATCTCCGACCTTGCGGCCCAGGCCGACGACGGGACCGCCACGTCCAAACGGGCCCAGGGGTTCGTCACTGAGGCCGAGACGAAGGTGACGTTCAACCTTGGTGGCGGGGAAGCCCGAGCGTCGCGCGACGTCATGGACTGGACCGAATCCGAGGCCCTCCTCGTGCCGAAACTGCCGAGAGGTCGGGCGCTGTGGCGGGTCGGCGAACACGGGGCGATCGTCCAGACGATCCTGTCTGCCCGCGACATCGCCATGTGCGACTCCAACCAGGCGATGCGGAGCCGGCCGTGACCGGCTCCTGGGTACGTCGTCTCACCTGGTCCAAGTTCGGCATCACGGTGTCGGTCGGGCTGATCATCTTCGGAACGCTCGTCGCCGTCCTCCCCCACCATCAAACTTCGGTTCCTCCACCGATGCCGGTTCCCGGTGGACGACCGGGCGGCGTGGTGGTCGGCGCATCTGCCCGCGCGTCCGCAGCCCAGCAGGCGGCCGCCCAACAGGTCGCAGAGCAGTTCGTCACCGCATGTGACACGACCGACCCGTTGCATCCCACGGGCGACGTTGCCACGGAGACTGCACTCGCCCCGGCACTGGCGCTCCCGCACGCTGTGACGTGGCCGGCGGTGTGGATGGCTGAGGACCGCCGGACCACGCTGGTGCTCGATCCGCCCGGCCAACCGGTGACCGAATCCGGCGGCCAGATGGCGGTGATCGTCACCGGCACGATGCTCATTACTTCAGGAACCGTCGCCTCCGCTGTGGGTCCGTCCGAAACGGTCCCGGTAACCGAAAAGGTGACCCTCGCCCTGGCACCTGCCGGGAGCGGGAGCTCTGGCTGGCTGGTCATCGATGTCGAGGTCGGGGCATGATGCGTACGACGCTCAAGATTCTGGCGATCCTCGTCGGCGCGTGCGCATTCACGGTCTGCGCCCTGGCGGGTGGCGCGCCCGCGCTCGCCACCAACAATCCCTCGCAGGTCGCCACCTCGTCGATCCCCGCCGACCTTCTTGTCCTGTTTCAGCAAGCTGCTGCGGCCAGCCCGTGCGGGCTGCCGTGGACGCTGCTCGCCGCGGTCGCGCAGACCGAATCGTCGTTCGACTCAACCGCTGTATCGGGTTCGGGGGCCGAGGGCATGTTCCAGTTCGAGTCGGCAACCTATGTCGAGTACGCCGAGCCGGTCCCTCTTGGCGGCGCGGTCCCACCCACCCCGTTCGACCCGACGGACGCCGCGTATGCCGCGGGCCGCTACCTGTGCTCCCTCGGGGCAGTCGCAAATCCGACGCTCGCGTTGGTGGCCTACAACTGCGGCAACCCCGGATCCGCCTGCCAGGCCATCTCCGCCGGATACGCCGAACAAGTGCTTGCCACCGCGGCCTCCTACACCGCTCCGGGTGGAGTTGGGAGTGCGGGTGTGCCGAGTGGCGTGCAGGCGGCCGCGGTCTCGTACGCCGAGAGCCAGATCGGAACGCCCTACGTGTACGGCGGTGCGAGCCCGGCGACGGGGTTCGACTGCTCGGGACTTGTCGTGTGGGCCTACGGGCTAGCAGGTGTCGTCGTGCCCCGCGTGGCGAACGACCAGTGGCACGACGAACCCCACGTGGCCCTCGACGAGCTGGTTCCGGGAGACCTCGTGTTCTTCGGAAGCGGGGACTACGCGGACCACGTCGGGATCTACGTCGGGGACAGCGCGATGGTCGACGCACCGCACACCGGTGCCGAGGTCCGTATCGACACCTTCACCGGCACGACGGGGGCCGCGTGGGGTAGCGGTGAGGTACTCCTCGGCGCCGCTGATCCGGTGGCGGCCTGATGACGGCACCGCCTTCGACAGACGATTCTGGTGGAGTGATCCTCCCCCTACGTCCCAACGCGGACGCCAGAGAAGACGTACGTCTGGATCGCCATCCGACGAGCCCTGACCCGACGGAAAGAGAGGTTGACGTGCCCGAACAACTGAGCCTGTTCGACGAGGTGTCGACACGATGAAGCCTCAGCGACAGACACCGTTCGACGGCTCGTTCATGGTGCTCCTCGCCGGTCTCGGCGTTGTGCTCGCCGAGGGAATAGCGGTTGACCTGGCGGGCCAACTGGCCGCCCTGGTCTTCGGCGGACATCGGCTCGTCCCCGGAGGAGTAGGTGCGGGGGCCGGGATCTTCCTCCGCCTGCCACACCATCTGGCCGATCCCCGCCTGGCGTGGAGTCCGGCCGGCCGGGCGCTGCTTCCCGGACCGCTGGAACTGTGGACAGCCCTCGTCGTAGCCCAGGTGGTCCTTGCCGGTCTCGTCGTCCTCGCCTTCCGGCTGGTCCGCCTTGTCCGAGGAACGACGGAGGACGGGCACACCAGCCCGTTGAAGGCGAACCGGGCACACGTCGAGCGGACCATGGGTCGCAAGGCTGTCGACCGACACACCACCGCCCTCTACGGCAAGGACATGGCCGCATGTCGCGAGCCGCTCGCGCTCGGCGTCGACATAGCGACCGGCGTCCGTCTGTTCGCCAAGTCCGAGGACTACATCCTGGTGATCGGCGTGCCGCGGATCGGTAAAGGCGAAGGGTTCGTGGTCCCCGCCGTCCTCCGTCACAAGGGACCAGCGGTAGTTACCGCGACGCGCCACGACACCTACATGGACACCGCAGCAGCAAGGAGCGAACTCGGGCCGCTGTTCGTCTTCGACCCGCAGGGTCTCGTCCCCGAGGCAGAGAAGTTGCGGTGGAACCCGGTGAAGGGCTGCGAATCGCCGCAGAAGGCCATCTTGCGTGCCCGAGGGTTCGCCGGTTTCGCCGGTGTCGGTGCGGCCGTCGACGGTGGTGGGGCGTACTGGGAGCAGGTGGCGGCCTCCATCATCCGCTCCTACCTGCACGCTGCTGCACTGGAGGGTCTCGGCGTCGAACAGCTCCTCGACTGGTCGCGCCGACCCGGTGCCCGTGAGCCGATCCGCATTCTGTCGCGCAGTGCTGGTGCAGCCCGAGGGTGGGACGAGGACCTGGCCGCGTCCGCAGAGGTCGAACCGAGGCATCGTGACTCGATCTGGGCGACCGTCCGCCGGGCGTTCGACTCGTTCGCCGATCCCGATATCCTCGAAGCCACCCGAGTCGACCTCGATACGTTCGACCCTGCCGCCTTTCTTGACGAGCACGGGTCGATCTACCTGATGGGCTCGCCGGGCTCGCAGCACTCTGTCGCCCCGATCATTGCCGCGCTCATCGAGGACGTCGTCGACACCGCCCGCCACCAGGCCGCCCGTTCGCAGAGCCGCCGGCTCGATTCGGGCCTGATGCTCATGCTGGACGAGTGCGCCAACATCGCCCCGCTCGGCGACCTGCCCAAGCTGGTCGCGGAGCTGGGAGGTCTCGGGATCACGACGACGGTGATCCTCCAGTCGGTGGCGTCCGCTCGCAACATCTGGGGCGAGGCAGGGGAACGGGCGCTGCGCGACCTCGCGAACATCACCCTGGTGTGGGGCGGACAGAAGGACAGCGCCTTCCTGGAGGAGATCAGCCGTCTGGCGGGTGAACACGACGAGTTGGTCGTGACGATCACCGAGAACGAGGCGGGCAGGTCGAGCTCGTGGACGCCACGCCGGCTGCCGGTGCTCCCCGCCGGGAACATTGGAAGCCTCGCGCCCAATCATGCCGTGCTGGTCTCCCCCCATCTTCGGCCTCGCATCGTCCATCTCCCGTCCTGGCGGAAGGACAAGGCGCTGACCGCCCTCGTGGAGCAGAACCGGGGCCCACTCGTCGGAGCTACGACCGATGGAGGATGATCTTCCACCGCCAGACCTTGATCCTTCTGCCCACCGAATGGACGAAGTCGAAGCACAGGTCCGCAGGCTCCAGAGCCGAGTCGATGCACTCTCCGGGAAGAAGGCGGCAGCGGATGACTGCGGCAGGCACGCGGTCGTCTGGCGGAACCTTCCGATCGCAGACCAGGCAGTGGAGCTTCAGGAATTGGCCGGATGGGTCGAATGGCTCCAGGTTCGCTACGCCTCGGCCGGGGACTGGCTACGGCCGTGCTGGTGGCGTCACGGCTTCGTCGTCGAGGAGCTCTCCGCCCTCCGCACCGCGTGGCTCGGGATCTACGAACCTGCCGAGAACACCGAGGCGGCGGCGGCGCTCGACTGGCACGAAGCCGCGGAAAAGTGCCGGGAACGCGTCCGTCAGGCAATCAGTACAGGACCGGGTTGCACCGCCGTGGCCCACAAGGACGACCAGCCGGTCGCCGACGATCCCCGCTGGATCGAAGAGCGGGCCGCTATGGGAAGTTCCGGTCCTGAGAGGTATCCGACCACATCGCGAGACTGTGCCGGAACGGAATCATCGGTCGGCCTCGCAGCTTCTGATTGCCTAAAGGGCGGACGGATGATGTCGGATGATGTCGCGCGACTCGGCATCGGCAGTGGTGAGAGCGCTCGCCTGGGCTCCGCCGGAGCCCGTGATTGACGCCCTTGCTCTCAAATACCCTGACGGCCTTGGGTAGACGTCTCGGACGTAGTGCCGCTTCAGGCGGTGGCGACCAGCTTCAGCGCTACAGAGTCGGGCTGGACATCATGCTGGTCAACGATGGGTCCACTGCGGCTCCAAGCCTCCAGGGTCACAACACGCGTCCGGTCGTCTCCCGTAGGACGCAGCTTTCGCGACAGCAACTCCATCAGCCGCCCATCGTGTGTCGAGATGAGTACCTGTCTTGACCCTCGGACTCGCCGAAGCAGGTCGGCTAGACCCAACAGGTTGATTGTGTCGAGACTCTGGAGGGGATCATCTAACGCAACGACTTGAAGCGGGAGCGTGTCGATCGCAAGATTCAGGGAGAGGAACGTGCTGACCGCAAGCACATTGAGCTGCGAGCTGGACAAGACGAGCAATGGCTCCTCGACGGTCTTGTGTTCCGCCTCGTCAGTTATGGCTGTCCAGAGCCGACCATGACCACGAGGAGCACGAGTGAGAAAGTTGACAGCTCGGAATGAGGGGTGCGGATCAACGGTTGCATATATCCGTTGCAGAAGTGGACCAATGCGGGCGAGCTCAGCGGTGACGATCTTGGTGGTCGCCGTTCGTAGAGCGTTGATGAGGGTGGTGGCAAGATCACCAGTCTCGCTCCTGGCCTGACGCTCGACCTCGCGAGCAGCGAGATCCGCTCGGATCGTCGCAAGCTGCGACTCCGCCTCGGACCGCTGGGAAAGCTCACTCACGCGGACGAGCTGTAGAGAAAACTGCTCGCCCGCCGCCCGAAGTTCTTGCAGTCTGGCATTTAATGCGCGGAAGTTGCCCAACTGGTCGGATGCCACGGTTAGCAAGTCGGGCGACCCTTCGAGTCCACACTCCGACGCGAGCGCTTCCATCGCTTGATCCCACTGGGCACGGGCTGCTTCTGATCTCTCGGCATCTCGAAGGGAGGCTTGAGCAGTCGCAAGTTGCCGCTGCACACCTTCCAGCTGCGCCGCGGCCGCGGGAACGCTGTCGGCAGCCAAATCTTGTGGCTCGTCTTCCGCGGCACTAACCAATCCTTGAAGTCGAGTGCGGGTAGCCTCTAGGTCGTATGTCTGTTCACAGACTGGGCACCGATCCCCCAGATGACGCAATGCCAGTTGTGCCAGAGCGCGGGTGGAAGCGACTTGGTCTCTGAGTTCCGCTTGCTGCCGGCGCTCTCCCGCTGCCGTCTCCTGAGCCAGGCGTAGCTGCTCTGATGATTGAGCCATCAGCAGCTCCGTTGCATGAACTTGTGCACGAAGCGGTTCGGAGACAAGCACGTCCGGTGCCGGGGTGGCGAGATGATTAAGAAGTCGGTCGAGTGAGGAGACGGAGCGCTCCGCCTGGCGCTGACGGGCTTGCAAGAGTGCCATTGTTCTGTCGACCGCTTCGCTTGTCCGTCGCGATAAGTCCGCGACCTCGGACTCTTGCAGGACCGATCCGACATCGTTGACCCACTCGGCAAAGTGTTCCTCTCGGAATGCAGCCGTATCTATGGAGCTGAGACGTCTCAGCCGGTCCTCCAGGGCGGACATCTGCGCTTTCAAGGGATCGAGCTCTCGCTGCAGTGTATTGGTCGCTGTTGACCACGCTTTCCTGCTGGCCTCCATCTGGCGCTGTAGCTCGGTGACCCTCCCCACGCCTACCAGCTCGCTGACGACGTTGAACCGGTCCTCCTCTTTGTCGGTTTCTACAAACTGCCGGACCACGTCTTGTTGTAGATACATCGCACGAGTAAGAGAGCGTGACAACGCATCAGTCGGCTCTGCGGCCGCTCTTGCGTCTGGCCACAGCAGATCAATGAGAGCTGCCTCGGCTTTGGTACCGCTCGAAATCTTGTCCTGGTTCGCGTCGTCTTCGACGGTCAGATGGTGCCTCCCATCGAACCGGCGAACCACGCGCATAATTGAATCGTCGCGGCGCAGTTCCAACTCGACCCGCGCCTCGCCCGATAGCGAGTATTCGCTCACGATGTCATCGGGCGCTCCGTTGAGCCTCTCCACAGATCCAGTCAGCACCCACAGAATCGCATCAAACATGGATGTCTTTCCGCAACCATTGGCTCCATAGACGATTACCGCGTCAGCGTCCAAATCGAATCTCACGTTCTGCGAGAAACCGCGAAACCCCGAGACAGTGAGGCTCTTGAGCCTCATGGCTCACTCCTCAGCTCGTGCAAGCGCTCCAAGATCGACTCATTGCGAATGAAGGCATCGACGGCTGTCTCGGTGACGCGATGATCGATTCCGTCCTCCTCCAGCAGGTCGGGGAGTCGAGCAAGCAATCCGGCTCTGGAGGACTCCGGCCTGCCGACATCGAGCGGGAGCAGCGGCAGCAGCGCATTTCGCACGTCGTCCAGCGTTTCGATGTCCTGGCCGGTAGCTACGAGCTTGCGCAATCTGTTGGTGTTGTATCGAAGTTCGACGAGCGTTTGATGATCGTCGTCGAGAACCTCCGCGCCGGTCAGAAGCACTAGGTACCCCTCCCACGTCTTCGGCTCGGGGCGGGCGATGGTGGCAGAGATGAGGTCTACCAGCAAGCTCTGGGCTCGACTCCACTCGTCCGCCAGTTCACGCCACGTTTCATAGACGTGAACGCCTACGATCCCATATGGGTCCTCGAACAACCGGGAGGCCGACGGCCAGTCGTCGGGCACCGACACTCGGCGATAGCCGTTCTGTTCAAGCACTTCGCACGCCCGAGCGATGAGCTGAAGACTCGATAGGGCCATTACACAACCACCCGGGCCGCGAGAGTCGGGTCGGCTCGGAGCTCGTCGACCGTGATGTGGAGTGGACTCATGTCGCCGCCGATGATGTCGCCATCGACCACCGAGCATCCTACGTCCTCCGGAGGTGTGATCTCGCTGGGCGCTGGACCCTGCAACCCGGCGATCAAGATGGCGGAGGGTATTTCGTGCGCTTCCATCTTCTTGAGGACGGCCTTGACTCGAGGTTCGATCGCCGTCCAGTGATGTGTTCCCTCTCCCGAGACAGGAAGACAGGAGCCGACGACGCGATTCTCACGTAGGAGTTCCACGACCCCATCATGACGGACAGTCACGTCGGTCCCAGGCTGCCGTTGAACAAGCCCAATCCCCAGCAAAAGGTAGGCGATGAATCCCCGGATGTGTTCCGAGTCGGATAGGTAGCTCCGTTTGTGGAGCAGCCATCGCGCACGTTGCTTTCCGGAGGCGACAAGACCCCGTTTATAGAACGCGTCGCAGACGGACGAGATGGATGCGGCCTCGTTATCCCACGAATGAGATGTGCACAGCTCTCTGCACGACTCTTCCAAGGCAGTTCTCAGATGATCGGATAGGCGGTCGTCGAGATGCGCCATGAACTCACACCATCCCATCCTGATGTGAGCGTCGTCTGGCAGTTCCAGAGCAGTCTGAAACGACGTGGTAGCTGCCGGATCGACGACGTAGGTGTGATGATGGCCGGGTTCGATGCAGCTCCTGATCCACGTGATGCTCTCGGTGAGCACGGCGGCTGGGGAGCCAAGACCGGCAAACACGACCACGGGGGAACTGAGAACCCGCTGCGACAGCACCTCCTCCCATCGGCCCTTCCACTCGTCGGTAAGGGATTCGACACGCAGGGTCCACTCGTCAAAGTTGTCCTCATTGGCGTTGCGATGGAGGTAGACGAGCACTCGCGATCCAAGGTCACCGACCGCCGCTGGACTGGCGATGACGGCGACCTCATCGTTTGCGCTCAGCTGCCCGAGCGCGTCTGACATCGCGAGATCGAAGTTGAGTGTGAGCACGGCAGAGACTGAACCCTCTCTCAGGAGCGCGGCAGCGGTGAGATATCCGTCGTTCGCCTGCGCATCCCGAAACGCACCCCTGGGCAACCGTGTGACTACCGGTTCTTGCGACTCCACCTTCGACCACACGGCAGAGGTGACAGCCGAGAGGTCATTCGGGTTGGCGCAGTCTCCGCTGTCGAGCACGTGCTCCACAACCAGCTGCGCGTGAACCTGTCGTGCGTACTCGTCGGAGAGTTCGAGGCTGGTCGGTGATTCCAACGAACATCCCGCGCCAACTACCAGGGCGATCCGCCCAGTCTGTTCGGCCACAGCTTGCAACAAGTGAGGGGGGACATGGTGGGGTCCGTCAACCATCCGCCAGATAGTGTCACAGGCGGGTGGGTCACGTTGGCTGAGGAGAAACGCGCTGGGTCCGGGCGCACAGAACGACGACGCCCACATCAATCGGCAGGCACCCTATATCGGAGTTCGGCGCGTCTTTCTCCCCTCGCCACTGCAGGGCGATCAGCGTGTCGGTCGCGGCGCTAGCTCGAGTCTGCCCGCTGTGGAAGCTCCGGCCGTAGGACGAGGATCGCCGGGACACGGCTCAGATCACGCACCCATGTGGCCGCGTCCGGGGAGATCCACGAGGCGAGCGCCAGCATGCCGTCGAAGTCCTGTTGGAGATCCCGGCGGTAGACAGGCTCATGGTGGGCGATCCGGTTGCGGAGGACCTGGAGACGCTGCACGTCGTCATGGACCGCAAGGCGGGAAATTCTCGGTCCGTCGTGATGGTTGGGAAAAGCGTTCAGCATCGCCGGCCACAGAGTCGCCTGGTACCGCTTGGCGAGCAGGTACCGCCAGAAACCGAGGGTGAGTTCGGCGATCACTTTCCCGGGAATCTCGGGGTCCCGACCACTGCGCGTAGCTCGGTCCTTTGCCCTGGCCACGTCCTTCCGCCCCTGGGCGTCGAGCCCGGCATGGTCGTACCACTGGTCCGACAGGCCGCGACGGACATGCCACACGACCAGCTGGTCGTGGATGGCGTTGCGCAGCAGCACCTCGACGGGGCCAAGCGTCTCGAACAGGGCCGCGCTGACGGACATGTTCCACTCGTAGAGGGTGAACGCGGCAGCCAGATCACCGTTGACCGCCTGTTCGTAGGGCGCGATCCTGTCAGGAGACATTCGCTCCCTGATGAGGTGGTGTGGCGTTGACATAGTGGCCTGACCGGGTAGAGTAGTTGGCGAAGACCCCGGAGCGATCCCTGCCGAAAGGCACATCGCCGGGGTTACGCTTTTTCCGGGCTTCAAAGGCCGAAGCCGTCCGCGGAGCCACGGCCGAAGTCCCTGTCGCGGTCTCTCGTGGCAGCCGGCGTCGAATCCGACGGGACCGTCTGTTCCGCTCCGCGCTCCAGGTCGGTGGCAACGATGACTTCCCAGTGGGATGTCAGCGAGGAGCGTTCGGAGCCGTCGCAGAACGAATCGCCTCGGGTGAGGTATCCGGCCGCCCCGACGACGGCAACCGTCTTGTGCCAGTGAGCGCGCTGTTCCGGATCGACCGGTTCGGGACCAACGGTCGCAGTTCCGGTGAGGTTCCACCGGCTGCGGTACGCCTCGATGGCACCGGCCGCGGCCTGCCAGCGTTCGACGTGGCCGACGCGCTCGGGGAGCGGGCCGAGTAATGCCGTGACATGACCGGGCTGGGTGTAGGTGGCGGCCTGGCCGAGTCGGTACTCGTACCGCTGCACCTCTCTCTCCAATCGAGACCAGGTCGCGATCTCCTCCTCGTGGCGGGAGACCCATTCGTCGCGACGGCGCTGCTGTGCGACGAGCGCTGTCAGGTCGGCCATCTCGTCGCGTGAGTCCTGGCCGGCTGTGCGAGCCTGGTGTGCCCGGTCGGAGGCGGCGGCGAGCTGATCGGTGACGTCCACCGGCCCATGCTCGGTGAGCCATCGGGCAAGGGCAGCATGTTGGCGGTAGGTGGCTCCGAGGCCGTCGGGCGACACAGCTGGCCAGGTCGGGAGGCGGTCCCGGGCCATGGTCTGCTCCCGGTTCCGGGAGAGGGCGTCGACGAGGGATTCGAGGGCGTCGCGTTGTGCGAGGTCGTCGGCGTGGTGGCCGATCTCCCATCTCGGGTTCTCAGGCGAGGCGACATACAGGTTGTTCGACAGCCGACCGCGCGAGAGCTGGGTGTAGCCGGCCTCCTGGGAGAGGCTGTCGCCGCCGAGCCCGAAGGTGTGATCGACCGTGATCCCCTGGGAACGGAATACGGTGAGCGCGTACCCGAGGCTGGTGGAGGTCTCGGCGTAGCTGCGAGGGAGCACAGCGCGTCGCCCGTCGTCGAGCTGCACCACCAGCGACCCCGCTGGCTCCCTGTGGGTCTCTTCTTCGATGCCTCCGGCAACGTCACCCTGGCTTCGGGGAACGTCACCCTCCCTGGTAGGAGCGTTGCCGGCAGGGTCGTTGACCGCGACGACGGTGCCGAACGTGCCGTTGCGGAGCCTCACCAGGTCGGACCGGCGACCATGGTCGGCGAGGTCTGCGGCCAGCACCCGCTGGTTCTTCTCGAAGATGACCCGGTCGCCGACGCTGAACGCCTTCGTGCCGAACGTAGCTTCCTCGCCCAGCTCACTCGCGGCTTGGCGCCGAGCTCGCACCATCTCGTTGAGCGCTGCGACGTCGGCCCGCCGGACGGCCAGGATGGCGGTCGTGTGGTCGTTGTGGACTGCCCACCAGTCCTCGACGATGTGTTGGCGTGCCTGGTCGATGGTGCCGGTGATCGTGACCCGGCCGTGCTCGGCATAGGCGTGGACGGCCGGGGCAACGTCACCCTCACGGAGCGCGACGAGAGCCTCGCGTTCCCACTGCTGATCGGGAGCGCTTTGGCGGCGGTTGGTGGTGAGCGTGACGACCTGGTCTCCCAGCTCGTTCGAGAGGGTGCGCAGCGCCCCACCGGCGTCGATGGACGACAGTTGACGGTTGTCGCCGACAAGGACCAGCTTGGCGCCAGCCCCGTCGACGTAGGAGCGGAGCTGGTCGAGAGGGCGGCTCCCGACCATCGACGCCTCGTCGACGACGATCACGTGGCGGGAGGTGAGACCGCCACCTTCTCGGAGGTCAGCGAGGAGCTGGGTGAGCGACGAGCTGGGAATGCCGGTGCCTGCTTCGAGGTCGGCGGCCGTCCTGGCTGCCACCGCCGTGCCGATCACCTTGTAGCCCGCCTCCTCCCAGCCGATCCGGCTTGCACCGAGCATGGTCGACTTGCCCGTCCCGGCCTGGCCGATCACCAGGTCATAGCCGTTCCCCGAGGTGAGGAGCTGGCGGACACCCTCGGCTTGCTCGCCGTCGAGGTGGGCGTGAAGTCCGAGAACGTGTTCGACGGCGGTGGGAGGGACCCGGCCGGTCCCCTCGCCGATGCGAGATGTCGCGGAGCGGATGATGCGTTGTTCGGCGGCGAGGAGCTCGGTGGTGGTGTACCGGCGGTCGCCGCTCGTGGCCGGGACGATCTGGCCGCTTCGGGTGCGGACTTGATCGGTTCCGGCGTCCGTGTCGGCGAGGACGCGGACGATGTCGTCGCGTTCGAGGAACTTGGCCGTCAGTGCCAGCGCCTCGTCGGGGGTGACGTCGAATGCCCTGGCCACGGCACTGATGGCCTCGCGGCGGGAGAAGCTCGATCCGAGCAGGGTGACGGGCAGCACCCTGTTGCCAGGAGCATTGGTCTCGTTGAGATGGTGCTCGTCGATCTCCCAGTCGTCGAGCGACACTCCTTTCTCGCCCGCTAGGGCCCGGAAGACCTCTTCGACCTCCATGGGTCCGGGAGCGGCTTGCACTTCAGGGCCGAGGGCGGCGGTCAGGTCGTCGATGCCAGCGGGCCGTCGGGTGCCAGCGCCGTCGGGAAGTTCAACGCTCGCGAGCTGTTCGGCCCAGCCTTCGCGCAGCACGTCGACGACGACGCTGGCGGCAGGCTTGCGTTGCCGTGTGGCGAGAGCAGCGGTCTCGGCTGCCTTCGCCGACGTTGCACCCCGGGACTCCATTGCTGCCTCGATGTCGACTCTGCGCTTCGAGAATGCCCTGAGCACTGCCTTCGGGATGTCCCGAAGCTCGCTCAGACCGTTGCGCCGGATGTCCCAGGCAAGGCCGAGCGAAGCCAGCTCGGCCCGGAGCGCCGATTGGTACAGGGTTCCTGCAGCAACCTTCCAGGTGAAGATATGGCGGCCGTCGGGGGCGGACCACTGGCCGTCAACGCCGCGGACCAGGTTAGGGACGACGACATGGGTGTGGAGCTGAGGATCGCCAGCCCGGCTGGTGCGGTGTCGGAACGCCGCGCCGATGAAGCCATCGGCTTCGATCAGCTGCTGGCCCCCGGCTCCTCGTCGGGCATAACACGCTTCGGTGGAGAGGTGATCGAGCACGGCGCCGACCGCCCGGTCGTGACCGGCGGAGATGGCGTGGCGGACCTCGCCCGGTCCGAACGCCCAGAGCAGCGAGACGCCCTTGGGCGCGGAGAATGTCAGGTCGTAACCGGGGCGCCGTTCCTGGGTGAGCCGGGCGCCGAGGTTGTCACCGTTGGCCGACTTCCCGGCGAGCAAGTTCCGAAGCTCCTCGGCTTCGACCTGGCCGGAGAGACCGAGCGAATGGGCGGTGGATCCGATCCACTGACCGGGTGCCTCTCCCCGGCCGAGGTAGTAGTCGTCGACGCTGTTCGCGACTTTGTCGAGGTAGTAGTCGGCCCCGCCAGAGGCGCCGAGCCGGCCTATCGACAGCATTCGCTTGTCGGGCAGTAGTCGCTGGATTTGGACGGGTCCATAGTGGAATCGTCCGGATGAACGTCACCCTGAACGTCACCCTGGCGAAAACAGGTCCACTACCAGGGATGATGTGACCCGGAAGGGCGACAATTCCGCCCGAAGGGCGGAGGCACTCGGCCGAGTGCACGTGTGTGGACTCAGAGACCAGGTCTGGCGGAGCCGATTCGGAGGCATGACGAAGGCCCCGTCCTCGATGGACGGGGCCTTCGTGCGGGGTTGGCGGAACGGCTGGACTACGCCGCGTCGCTCGCCTCCTCGTGTCCGGTCGGACCGGTGGCCTTCCGGGTCCGGCGGCGGGCCGCTTTGGCAGCGTGGGTGTCGATGACGAGCTGCTCGACCTCGGAGGTGGCGTAGCCGACCTCGGCGAGGAACGTCAGGTACCGGGCCTGCTCGGCGGAGCTGTTGCGCCAGCAGGGGTGCTCCATCGACTTCTCGACGGCAGCGGCCACCTGAGCGAACAGGACGAGCGGCAGACGGGCGTCGGTGGCGGCTGCGGCCGCTGACGGGCCGGAGGTCCGCTGCCAGTGGGTGCCGGGCTTCGTCCCGCACAGTGCGGCGAGGAAGTCCTCGTCGGCCTTGTCGAGCTGGCTGGGGCTCATCACGACGGCCTCGGTCACCCACCGAAGGGTCCCCTTCGGCGGGGTGCGACGGGCAACGAGAGACTTCACGAACTCGTGACGGACCGGCTGGGCTGCTCGCCACGCGCGGTTATTCGCCACAACCTCTCGGCGCTCCTCCTTCTGCTCGTCGCTCATCGGCGCTGCGGCGGCCGACCGGTTCTTGAACCGGTCCGCGTGTCCGTGGCCCTTCGGGTCCGTGCAGAAGTAGGCGGCACCCACCCCGGACCAGTCCTTCACAACGGCCGCAACGTGGCCGGGGCAGGTGGCATGGGCTTCGGGGGTGATTCGGTTCCCGTCCGCGTCCAACAGGTCGGAGATGCTCACGGCGGCGTCTGCGAGGTCGTGACGGTCGACGACGGTGACACCGGCCTCGGTGAGCTGGGCCACCAGCTCGGCGGCTGACCTAGCGTCGGCCCGGTCCTGGCGGAGACGGCTGACCACATGGTCCCAGCCACGGGGGTCGCGCTTGGCCGTGACGGTGAGGTCTTTCACGGCGTCTGCGTCGTCGGCGAATTCGGCGAGCGTGGCGGCCTGGTCCAAGGTGAGGTCGTAGCGGTCGGTGACCGCCAGGGCCACGTCCGACCCGGCGACGGTCAGAGCGGTCTTCACATGCCCGACCTTCTGGCCGGTGGCCTTCGCGATCTGGGCGGCGGACAGCTCGAAGGCGGCGAGCTGCTGGTAGCCCTGGGCTTCTTCGGTGACCGACAGGTCCCGGCGCTGGCCGTTCTCGACCAGCATGGCCGTGACCTGGGCGACATCGTCGGCCAGGTCGGGCCGCACATAGCAGGGCACCAGCTCGGTGCCCGCCTCGACGGCGGCTGCCAGGCGGCGGTGCCCGGCGAGGACCTTCTCTCCGTCCGCGGTCGGGACGATCACGAACGGCTGGATCACCCCAACGGTGCGGATGGTCTTGACCATGCCGGTCAGGTCACCGAGGTCGTGGCGGACGTTCAGCGGGTGCGCGGCCAGGTCGGTCGGGCGACGCCAGACGAGGACGTGTCCCTCGGTGTCGGCGGTCCGATCGGTGTCGGGTGCGGTGGTGGTTGTCATGGGTGCTTCTCCTTTTGGTTGGTGACCGGCGGGCGCCGGTCGGCTTGGTGTTGCCTCTGCGCCCCGGCGCCCGATTGCTCGGGCTGCCGGGGCGGCGATCTGTGGCGTGGCCCCGTGGGGCTCGGTCGTCGGTCGGCTCAGTATTCGGAGGGGAGCAGGAGGGTCGTGGCGTAGCGGGGGCGGACCCCGGCAGGACTGACGGGTCCCTCGACCTCGGCGTCGGTGATGATCCACAGGCGGGTGCGGTTCACCTCATAGGCGCTGAGGATGCGCTCACCGCTTCGGACCGCCTGGTCGTTCATGTCGTGGTCCTCCTCGCACAGCCCGCCCCAGTCGCCTTCGGCGTGGCGGGAGAGCAGGCGGGCGGCGTCGGTCCCTTCGCTCGCCAGCGCACGGAGCGCTGCGGGGGTGGCGACCACCGGGCCGAAGGCGAACAGTCGCTGCCGGTTCACGACCTCGGCGGGGAAGAGGACGCTGCCTTTGTCGGTGGTGAACCGGAGTATCCCGGCAGTACCGTCGGTGGGGCTGCCGGTCTTGTAGTCGGGGTGGATGGCGTTCCACCGGCTGGCGGTGATGACTGCGGTCATGGTTCCTCCTGATCGTCTCGGCACTGCTCCCGGAGCGGAGCAAGGCCCGG
>Ga0307374_10007504_pt1 | contig 16569 bp, 11 predicted proteins | sample OX3MG_FD_202532 | JGI IMG/M metagenome (GOLD analysis project Ga0307374, IMG submission 202532) | Soil microbial communities from Risofladan, Vaasa, Finland - OX-3 | ecosystem: Environmental > Terrestrial > Soil > Coastal area > Acid sulfate soil | place: Finland: Risofladan, Vaasa | collected... | reverse complement strand
CGGCCTTCTTCATCACCCGGGCGCTCTTCACCACCTGCGGCAGGAACATCTTACCCGCGCCGAACAGGTCACCGACCACGTTCATCCCGTCCATGAGCGGCCCCTCGATCACCGAGAGCGGCCGATCGAACTGCTGCCGGGCCTCCTCCACGTCAGCTTCGATGAAGTCCACAATGCCGCGGACCAGCGCGTGCGCAAGCCGGTCCGCAACCGGCCGACGCCGCCACTCCTCGTCCTTAACCTCTTTCTTACCCGTCTGTTTCACGTTCTCGGCAAAATTGAGGAGCCGCTCCGTGGCGTCGGCACGGCGATTCAGCAGCACGTCTTCCACCAGCTCCAGCAGGTCTTTTGGAATCTCCTCATAAACCTGAAGCTGACCGGCGTTCACAATTCCCATGTCCATACCGGCGTGAATCGCGTGATAGAGGAACGCCGAATGGAGCGCCTCCCGCACCGTATTATTACCCCTGAATGAGAACGAGATGTTGCTCACACCCCCGCTCACCTTGCAGTGCGGGAGCGTCTGCTTGATAATCCGGGTCGCGTCGATAAACGAAACGGCGTAATTTGCGGCCTCATCGAGCCCGGTCGCCACCGGGAATACGTTCGGATCGAAGATGATATCGCTCGGGCTGAACCCGATGTCCTCGGTCAGGATTCGATAGGCGCGCGTACACATCGCCACCTTCTGCTCGGAGGTCTCGGCCTGTCCATTCTCATCGAACGCCATTACCACCGCGGCGGCGCCGTAACGCTTCACCAGCCGGGCGCGGCGTCTGAACTCCGCCTCGCCATCTTTGAGGCTGATCGAGTTTACCACGCCCTTGCCCTGCACGCATTTGAGACCTGCTTCAATGGCCGACCATTTGGAGCTATCGATCATGATCGGCAGTCGGGAGATCTCCGGCTCAGAACCGATGAGATTCAGAAAAGTCGTCATCGCCTGCTCGGCGTCCAGCATCCCCTCATCCATGCAGACGTCGATAATATTGGCGCCGCCCTCCACCTGCTGCCGCGCCACGGCGAGTGCGCCTTCATAATCACCGGCTAAGATCAACCGGGCGAATTTGGGTGAGCCGGTCACGTTGGTGCGCTCGCCGATCACGATAAAGTTGCTGTCCGGCCGAATCGTGAGCGGCTCCAGACCGCTGAGCCTCGTGTACGGCTCAATCGTCGGAATCTTGCGCGGCGGTATCCCCCGAACGGCCTCCGCAATAGCCTTAATATGCGCCGGCGTGGTGCCGCAGCAGCCGCCGACGATATTCAGCCAGCCATTCTCCGCGTACTCCCGCAAGATTGCGGCCGTCTGAGCCGGCTCTTCGTCGTAACCCGACTCGGCGAGTGGATTGGGAAGCCCGGCGTTCGGATAGCAGCTCACGTAGATCGGCGCGATCTGCGAAAGCTCCTCCAGATACGGCCTCATCGGCGCGCCGCCGAGTGAGCAGTTCAGCCCCACACTGAGGAGATCCGCGTGCGAGACGGAGTTCCAGAAAGCCTCAATGGTCTGTCCAGAGAGCGTCCGTCCACTCTGATCAGCAATGGCGACCGAGGCCATGACCGGCGCCCGGCGGCCGGTATCGTCAAAGTACTTTTGAATGGCGAACAGCGCGGCCTTAAAGACCAAGGTGTCGAAGCTCGTCTCGGCCAGGAGAAGGTCAACGCCGCCATCCATCAGCGCCTCAACCTGCTCGTAGTACGCTGCAACGAACGCGTCGAAGGTCAAATCGCGCCGGGCCGGATCGTTCACGTCCACCGCGAGAGAAGCCGTGCGCTGCGTTGGCCCCAGGGCGCCGGCGACGAAGCGGGGCCGGGAGGGATCAATCCGCATCGCCGAATCGACCGCCCGCCGCGCCACGGCGGCGGCGCTCAGATTCAGCCGTCGCGCCAGCGTCTCCATGCCGTAGTCGGCCATCGAGATCGCGTTGCTGTTAAAAGTATTCGTTTCGATAATATCGGCGCCGGCGTCCAGGTACTGCTGGTGGATCTCCTCGATGATTTCAGGCCGGGTGATCGAGAGAAGATCATTATTGCCTCGTACGTCCACCGGATGATCCACAAATTCCGATCCCCGATATCCGGCTTCACTGAGGCGATAGCGCTGGATCATCGTTCCCATGGCGCCATCGATGATCAGGATGCGCTTTTCAAGCAGTTCCTTGATTGCTTTTGTGTTATCCATTCGACCTACCATTCTCTGGTACCGCGCCGATAAACCGTACGGCGCCTGGAAAACAAACCGGCGATTGAGTGACCAGATCATCACTCAATCGCCGTAAAACCTGAAACTCACACCTGGCAGGCTCGCTGGCAGGCCCCCCCAGCCCCCGATAACGGGGGAGTCCTCGCCCGGCAGCCCCCCGCCCCCGATAACCGGGGGAGTATTGTGGCGCCCATCCCTCTAAAATGGGGCAACGAGTGCCTTCTTATTTACGCCGGAGCCCGTCAGCCGTTTGCCAATCAGGCGTTATCCGCCAGTGTGCTCGCCATATCCGGCTTTTCCCAGGAAACGTCGAGATCAATCCGGCCGAAGTGACCGTACGCCGCGACCTGGCGATAGATCGGCTTCCTGAGCTGGAGTTTGTCGATGATGCCCCGGGGTGTCAGGTCAAAGTACCGGGTGACCAGCTCGGATATCCGCTGATCGGGGACCTTACCGGTGCCAAACGTATCCACGGTCACGTTCATCGGATCTTTCTCACCGATGGCGTACGCGACCTGAAGCTCCACCCGGTGCGCCAGTCCCGCCGCCACGATATTCTTGGCGATGTACCGCATCATGTAGGATGCGGATCGGTCCACCTTCGTGGGATCTTTACCCGAAAAGGCGCCGCCGCCATGCCGGCCGAAACCGCCATAGGTATCCACGATGAGCTTGCGCCCGGTGAGGCCCGTATCGCCCTGGGGTCCACCCACGGCGAATTTACCCGTGGGGTTCACGTAGTACTGGGTGTCCTTGGAGACGAACTCTTCGGGCAGAACCACCGGGATCACATGAGCGAGCAGGTCTTCCCGGATGGTCGCCTGCGGCACGGTGGGATTGTGCTGCGCGGAGATGACGACCTTTTCAATCTGCCGCGGCCGGCCATCTTCATAGCGAACCGTCACCTGTGTCTTGCCGTCCGGGCGAAGATAGTCGAGCTTGCCGGACTTGCGAACGTGAGCCAGTTGGCGGGCAAGCTTGTGCGCCATCATAATGGGCATTGGCATGAGCTCGGGAGTCTCGTCGGACGCATAACCGAACATCATTCCCTGATCGCCCGCGCCGCCGGTGTCAACACCCTGAGCAATGTCCGGCGACTGCTTCTGGATAGCGGTCATCACGCCGCAGGTCTCGTAGTCGAGACCGTATTCGGAGCGAGTGTAGCCGACTTCGCGCACAATCGTGCGCACCAGGTCCGAAATCTCGACGTACGTTTCGGTGGAGATTTCACCGGCGACGAACACCAACCCGGTTGTGGTGAAGGTTTCACAGGCCACGCGGGCGAGTGGATCCTTCGTAAGAATGGCGTCCAGGACGCCGTCAGAAATCTGGTCGGCCAGCTTGTCCGGATGGCCTTCGGTTACCGATTCAGAGGTGAAGAGGAAGCTCCCCATCTGTTATTCCTTTCTCAGGGAATCTTTAGATTCCCGTAACGATTCTGTTCCGCCAAGGCGGCGGGAAGTGATAAGCCCCTGGGCCATAATAGACAGCCGATCCCATTCAAGCGAGCGGCCGGTAAAAGTGGTGTTTAACTCACGATTTGACGCACAAACGTTAATGGTCGATTTGATAGTGGACGGGCGCCGCCGCCGATCGCGAAGCCCGGAGCCCACACAACCCGGCGCTGGCGCGAACGATGACAGAGCAACCCGAACCATCCATAGTTTACCCGGCATCCGTTTCGGCGTCAACACGCGGGGAGGTGTTGGGTGTTGGGTGTTGGGCATCCGCAGGGACAGGAAATCGACGGACCACCCGCCCAACAACCCCACGACGGCCCCAAAGAGCGCCACTCTCCAGAACTCAAAGCTGGTCATCATCCGCTCCTTCTCGTCGTTCACCCACCGGTCTCTTCTCACCTCGCCGGACGCGAGTACTCCGGACAGTTAAGATCGTACTCGCACGCCGCTGGCGTACTGATAGACGCGGTGGCCGCCAAGCCGGCGCAGGTGAACGCCAACCAGAGGTATATTGCGCCGCTTGGAGTCACTCGGGGCGCCAATATCCGTCCCCTTTTGTGGGCTGAAGCCCGAGATTCAGCGCCGGCTGCGCCCAGTGCGAAATGGGAACCGCACAAACGGGGCTAACTACTCCCCAAGCTGTTCCGAGCCTGCGCGCTCGCCTCGCCGCTCGCTCGCGTTCCCCGATTCTCGCCCGCCACCAATGGGGCACCCGCCGGCGGAGATCCGACGCCATCCGCAAACCCAGTCACGCTACGCCTGGCCCCGGGGTTTCTCGGCGCACACGCCCAGATAAAGCACGCCAGGAACTGGCCCACCAACAAGCATGGGCAGTACGTGAGAAACCCCAGGTCGAAACGTGACGGCCCCGTACCTTGACTGTGCCAGAGTGAGACGAGAGCGCTTTCGGCGCCCACGAACAGGAGGGCAAGGCCCAGAAACCCAAACGACTCGGCGCGGCTCGGGGGTCCGCTGAAAATCCGCATCGCCGGCGCGTGTACGCGATACATGACGCAGCCGGCGGGAACGCCGATCACGGCCCAGACCCAGGGCGGTGGAAGCCACAAACCCAGAATATAAATTGGGACGATTAACGCCAACACAAAGGCCCATTTACTGGTGTCCATCTTCACTAACGGTCTGGCCGTGCCCGTTCACCGCCTCGGCTGCTCACACCGACCGCTGTGAAGGACATTGAGGCGGCATGACCGGCGCCGCCCCCCGGCGATGGCGCCCCGGGAGCGGTCGCGGAAATGACGGCGGCCGCTGCCCCAGATAGGCCGGCGAGAGCCGCAATCCATGGGTGTCTTACGCTCATTTCAGAACCTTCCGCAGAGCTTGCTCTGCATTAGGACGATCCTGCTCAAGCAGGCTGGCGTCGGCGAGGTAATCTCGCAGCGCCGCCTCGACCTCTTCACCGGACCTTTCCCCAAGCACACGAGCCGCCATAAAGCGAATCCTGCGGTCGGGATGGGCGGGCAGCAGTTCGATAACTATGGGAGTCGACGCCGTCTCTGGCATCCCGTGGAGAACGTTAAGAACCCCGAAGGTCATTCGCGTATCCTCGCGCAGCATCTCCACGAGACGGCGTTGAACGATCATGCTGTCGCGGAGCCGCCGGCCGGATTCGCTGCTGCTCAATAAAAACGGCAGCGCGGATCGTTTCCGGCTCACATCGGTGTCATGCGAAAGGTTTATCCATTCGTTCTCCGAGATTTCGAGAGCGTCCACCGCGCGCCCGTACTCCTCAATCATGGACTCCATCGCCGCCTCAGTCATCTCGCCGCCGTGCACCACAGGCCGAAAAACGAACACGAAGGGCACGAAGGTCCCGCGAAGGGCGCGAAGGGAACCGAAGACGAAAAAGAGAGACCTCCGGAACGGGGCCGCGATGGGACGCCCCGTAGTCCCCGGCCCCACTCGTAACCCCTGCCAGAAGCCGCCTGCTCGGCAAACCCTCCGCCGGACCCGCTCCAATCCTCTGTGACCGATCGCTGCCTCCCTTTACCCTCATTTTGGAGCTGGAGATTTCGCCATCTGCGCAATCGGCTGGCCGAAGTAAACGCGGCCCCTCACAAAGTCGATCAGGACCCGTTGGAACTGGCTCAGGAGATCCAGGCCCATTACCTGTGGAAAGGTCGCGCTACCCGGCTTTGGCACGAGGCCGCGGATTGTCTGGTGGCCCAGCTTCCAGCCCGCTACGTCGATGCTTCCCTCGGAGATCGGGTAGAGCCGCAGGTTGCCATAAAGAGTCGGATAGTCCAGTCTCGCTCTCTTCTGTTCGGCGGACACCGAGCTGACGTCCAGGATACTCTGCACCGCTCCTGTATCCAGCGCCAGGGTTTGGGGCTTTCCGTCGACAAAGATCGTGACTGCGTTCGTTCCTGGCCGCTGGTCCGACGTGTTAGCCGACTGAGCTGGCTGCTTACCGCCTACCTGAATGTCGAGATCGGGGGTTTGCACTTCCGTGAATGCCAGTGAGTGCCCAACACTCAAGCCAAGCGCGCGTAGTTTGTCGGGCGCCGCGGGCTGCGGAAAAAACGAGACTGTCTGGGCTTTGAAGTCGATCAGCAACTCGGCGCCCGGCATCCCGCTTAAACCGAGTATACCGGCCGGCGCTTCTCCAAAACTGCTGAGGAACGAATCCATCGGGCCAATGAACGCTGCATGTGGTTGGCTCTGGTTGGTTCCATAGATTTGGACCGTCGGAATGAAGCCCTCGGACAATGGAAATCCTGGCACAGCGTCTAACTGAAACTTCGAGTGAACAACCGGGATGCCGGCGCCTTTCAGGGCCGCTTCGCGGATTGCCGATGAGCTTAAAATGATCGTGGCAGAGCCGGTATCCAGGCCCAGCCAGCGGGTCACTTTGCCATTGAGTGTTACAGGCACAAAGATGTGGCCCTCAACGAACTCGAGTCGCGCGCTCGGGAAGCCCCCGTCGGGAATCCGGACAAGGAGGGGCTTGTTATGGGGACCCGGTTTCCAGGTGAACCCGTCGGGGACGAACCCTCCTATCGTTCCGTCAACGCCGCCGGGGGCCGGCTCCCAGTGGTAATGTGGAGGGCGCGTCCCAGCTGGCGCATCGGCGTACACGGACGTGCCGCAGGCGAGCGACGCGACGACGACGAGCGGCCAACACAAGGCCGGGGCCCTCCAAAATGTGTACGGACGTTTCAAAGCCTCCTCCCAGCCCGGCATAACCAGCACAAGATGCAATTCCCCCACGTTTGGAGCTCGATATCGATGTCGACACACGAACGGCCATGTATCGGAGGGCCCGCGGAAAGAATCCTGGCCCGGCGATCCGCTCGATTCCGGGCGGCTTTACCTGGTTACTTCTCCGGCGCCGGGCGGGCCGCCGGCGCCGCGAGCAGATTCCTCGGGACCATCGAGACAGTTATCGGCCCCGGCGCTCCCGTTCGCCGCAGCGTGAGCGTTATCTTCGGCCCGCGCGGGTTTTCCAGCAGCCTCGCAAGAGCGTCGTCGGCGATGGTTTTGACATCCTTTCCATTCACTGCCGTGATGACGTCGCCTGGTTTCATCCCCGCTTCGGAGGCGGGCGACGGATTAAGGACCTCGCGTGCAGTCACCTCGTCACCCAGATTCCGACTCCAGTAGAGTCCCACCCCCTGCCATTCCTGTTCGGACCCGGGGCTGTACGCGAGATCCCTGTGGATGCTGATCAGGTTAACCCCCGGCTCGATCAGCAGGTCATACCGCGCCAGAATGCTCCAGCCAATGACATTGGGAAGAGCCGGGCCTCCGGTCTTCGCCGGCACGTACTGTATCACGACGGGCGCCTGCAACGTAACATTCCCGATTTTGAGGAAGTGAAGCCGTTCAATGTGGAGCGCCGGTGGACCCGTCCAGCGCAGATCCGCCGAAGCGGTGGGATGCGTCACCGGCGGAGCAAGGCTCGGGTCTCCTATAAGCGTCAGGGCTTTATCCAACGAGAGCGCCGACTGGATGGTCTTTCCGTCGATCTCCACCGGGATTTCGTAGGCGCCCTCTTTGCCCCAGGTCATCGGGACCTCCTGCCATCCGGGCGGTGGAAGCGGAAATACGGCGCCACCTCCGGGATCGAATACCCGCGCGGCGCTGTGCGTGACGTCGACACTCAGTCCGATCTGACTCAGGAAGTTCGCGCCCAAAATGCCGTCAACATGGGGGCCGAGGTTGAAGGGAGCGTTGTGAAGGTCTGCGAGGATCCAGTCCGATTCCATGGGTTTCTCGGAGCCCAGGCGGGTGATCATTCGGACGGTCTGCGCCCCAGGTACCCCAGGAACGGGCTGCGGCTTGAGGCCCTGTCGGGCAGCCACCGCCCGGTCAACGGTGCTGCCCGCTCCCCCGAGGGTGAACAGGAACCAATGGACCTTGCCATCGGGTAGAGTCACACCGAACTCAGGCACGCGTGATCGAACCTGCATGGGAAGGCTCGACACGGTCCACGTGGCTTTAGGGGACGGCGCTGCCAGCGGGACGGCGCGCTTCAGGTAGAGCTTCCTGGCGGGCATGTCCACGAGGACGCGACAGCCTGCGAGCGCCGTCCCACCGAGGATCGGCGGCTCAGCGCCAACGCCGCTGACCGGATAGCGTGCCCGAGGATCGGCCAGGGCCACGCCGCCGACCGAGATGTGAGTGACCGGCGCGACCAGCACTCGTCCCGGTCCCGTCGACGTTTCAGTCAGCATCGGCGCGTACGGTTTAAGGTTGAGGCCGCGCGCCACAGGGCCCGAGAGGAAGGACGGGAGACCCGTAATCAGCGCGCAATCAACCGCGGGCATGGCGCCAAAACGTACCGGGAGCGTGTAGTAAGGCGCTTCCGTGGGGTGGGTCAGCGGAACGGAGGCCACTCCATCCATGCCAGCCTTCGCCCGTTCCGCCTTCGTGAGGTTGCCGGCGCTCCAGATGGTAAACCGGGAGCGCGGGAAGTCGAAGAGAGCCGCCGTCTGCCAGAACAGGCTGCCAGAGAAGGCGCCATCCGCCCCCTGGGGGGGCACTGAATCGTTCACATCTACCGCGATATCCCGGAAAACGAGGCTTCCGATCTGTACCTGGCTGAGAACGGCCTGCCTCATCGGCTCCCCGTACGCCATCGTTTGTCCATCGATCGACCCCGGCACGACCCTGAGCCCGAGCCGGGCAGCGAAACTGGAGGTGATAAAGCCCGGGGCCATGCCGGTCTCGAGGCTAAACCGCGCGGGATGACGGTCGATCTGAGCGTCAATCACCGGTATATCTCCCACCAGAGTAAATGGCACGGTTGTCGAGTTGGGCGGGTCGGCGAGCGCCGCAGCGCACACTGAGAACAGAGCGATGGCGGCGGCCGCGACGGCCTTCAATGCGATGACCCACTTTTTGCGCGCAGTCAGGCATTTCATGAGGATTCCCTCTCTTTGCGTGATCCAAAAGTCGCAATGATGATGCCATTCAATAGCCGCGAGCGCGAGTCCTTTATTCCACTTCGGCCGCGGCCAGGCTTTCGCCGGCCCACCGGCCATCCGTCAACCGCCAGAGCTCACGAACGCCAAGCCGGGCCAGCTCGGGAAGTACGCGGTCGAAGTGGCGCTGGATCTGGGAGGCGGCGTGGGCGTCGGAGCTGAGGGTGAGGCGCACGCCCCGGGCCACACAGGCTTCCACCAGCCATGGGGCGGGGTAATACTCGGAAACGGGCTTATCCAGTCCCGCGGTATTCACCTCAACAATGATCCCGGCCGCGGCAGCCGCAGCGGGCACGGTGAGCGCCATCTCGCGATACCAGGACGCCGATGAATCGAAGAACCGGCCGTTCTTATTGAACTTCTTGCAGAGGTCGAAATGGGCCAGGATATCCGCTCGCCCCGAGGCGATGAGGTCCCGCTCGCATGCGAAAAAGGCGTCGCAGGCGGCCCGAATGTCGCCGCCAAACGCCTCCCGAACTCCCTTTTCGAACAACCGGGGGCTATCATCCACGATCCAGGTTCCACCGGACGTTGTCACAAAGTGAACCGACCCGATCAGGTAATCCCATTCGTCCGGGCGGATGCGATCCCAGCACTCGTTCCGGGCCGGCCACCAATCAAATTCCAGCCCACGCACTATTTCGAGCCGGCCCTCGTATTGACGGCGCAGATCGGTCAGCTCAGTATGGTAAGCGTCCACCCGATCTGCCGCCATCGTCCAGTCGATATCTTCGCCCAGGGGCGCGTGCTCACTGACGCCAATGCACCGCATTCCGCGCCGGAGGGCCTCAGCGGCGTAATCGGCGGCGCTGCTGTGTCCATCGCCATACGGCGTGTGCGCGTGGTAATTGTAGGGCCAGGGAGACATAAACGCCTCAATAGGTGATAGGTGTTGGGTGTTAGGTGATAGGTGTTGGGTGTTGGGCGTTAGAATAGGGGCATATTATTGTAGGCAAGGAATTTGGAGGAGCGGGTTTCAAACCTTCCGCTTCAACTGGTCTACGTCTATGATAACCGGCGGGCGATCGCGATGATGTGGCCTCGGATGGCGCCGGTCGCATGAGCGAGTAATTGGGCCGGCGGCGGCGCCCTGGAGCAGCCGGTCTGACGCGATACCTGATAAACGTCATCATCATCAAGAGGAAGAATGGGTAAGAATCAGCGAAGCGGTGAGGATATCGAAAGAAAGGCGAGGGAACAGTTGACAGCGGTAGAGATTTATACGACCCGGTTCTGCCCCTTCTGCGATCGAGCGAAGCGGCTGTTCAAGCTAAAAGGGATTCCGTTCGAGGAGCGGGAACTGGATCACCTGAGCGACGCCGAGCTAAACGACCAGATGAAGAAGCTCTCCGGTCAGCGCACGGTGCCCCAAATCGTGATCAACGGCAAGGCTATCGGTGGATGGCAGGAGCTAAGCGATCTCGAACGCACCGGTCGGCTGGACGCGATGCTGCGGGAGGGTGTGGGGAGCGCGGCGTAGGCCGCCGCGCGTAAGTTTCGATTTGCGGCATTCCCGGCGTCGTGTGGCGCCGGCCATATTCCGGCCTGGCGCAAACGCCCGGCCGTATCCAGACCGCCCATGACAGTTCTATATTCGGGTTTAGGGCTACCCTGGATTCATGACTATCGACACGCCGGAGATTGCTCCTTCATCGCCCGACCCGGTTCCTCCCCGCGTCCCGCGCCCGTCCTCCGTCCTCCGTCCTCCGTCCTTCGTCCTCCGTCGGCGCGCGGCGCTCCTCTGCGCTCTTTTGATTATTATTGCGATCGGGCTGGATCTCTGGGGCATCATGTGGGGTCTTCCGGACGCCCGGCATCTCCGGTCGTACCACCCGGATGAATGGACGCTGATCGAGGCGGCGGAACGGATCAACCCGCTTGCAGGAGTGATCAGCCCTCACTTTTTCAATTACGGCTCTTTCTATATCTATCTGCTCTGGGCCGTCTACGCCGTCGGACAGGCGCTGGGGCTCCTCAACGCGCATCCTTCTAACAGCGTCTACGATCCGGCCAACCAGGCAGCCCTTTATCTCACCGCCCGCTGCGTCACCGTTCTCTTTTCGGTGGGAACGGTGGTCCTGACGTGGCGACTGGGAACCCGGCTTTTCGGCCGCACGGCCGGTTGGATAGGCGGATTTCTGCTGGCGGTAACCCCTCTTTTCGCCATCCACTCGCACTATGCCACGGTAGACGTGACAGCGACTTTCTGGGTGGTGGCCTCGGCGCTGGCGTCAGTCCACGCGCTTCGGCCGCGAAAACGGGTGTCGGCGCCGGACGGATCAAAGCCGCATAAGCGCGGGCCGCGAATTCCAGCCCCGTTGGTTTTAGGCGCCGCCTGCGCCGGGTTTGCCGGCGGCACAAAGTATAACGCCGTGCTCGTGCTGTTCGCCTGCTGGTTTGCCTGGGGATGGTGGTTCCACGCCGATACGGCGGCGGCGGCAGCGTTGTCGGACCGCTCCGAACCGGCCAGGGTCGGGCGATTTCACTTTATCGGCGACCTGATCTACGGTCTGCTGGTCGTCACGCTTGTCGCGTTCGGCGCCTTCCTGCTCTGCACGCCCGGATTCATCACCGATCAACAGCGATTCATTAATGACTTCGCCTTTGAGCTGCGGCACACGGCCACCGGGCACGGGTTCGTTTTCAGCCATACGGCGCCGGCCTTTATCTACCATATCACTCATTCGCTCTGGATCGGGGCCGGGCCGCCGCTCACCGTCGTGGCTCTATCCGGCGTGATCTTCGCGCTCTGGCGGCGAACCCGCAGCGATCTTCTGATGGCCGCCTTCGCCCTCCCCTATTATCTGTTGATCGGAACGGCGCAGGTCAAGTTCATGCGGTATATCATACCGCTGCTTCCGTTCCTCTGCATCTGGGCAGCCCGGCTTGTCGCCGCCGGGCTGGAGCGAGCGCGCGGCGCCTCTGGCGAGCCGGACGCGGATAAAAGCCGGAGCGCGATGGAACGGGATCGAGTGCGCCGCTGGCTGGCGCTCGTCTGCCTCGCCGCCGCAGGAGTCTTTGCCGCGCTGGAGACCGCCGCCTATGACCTGGCGCTTGCCCGGCCGGACGTGCGCGACCGGGCCGCCGACTGGATCTTCGCGAACGTTCCACCGCATGATTCCATCGGCATGGTCCGTTCCCCGTGGTTCGATTCACCGCCCCTGATCTTTTATAATACGAATATGCCGGCGGCCGATGTGGAGAGCCGGGAGGGGGAATGGCCGTATCAGATTGAGATTACCGGTTGGGACCCGGCCAAACTCCAGCAAGACCGACCGGAATACTTCGTGCTCACCGAATGGCAGGTCCGGTACCGGCTGCGGCTGCACCGGCTGGAGCCAAGGGGGACCTCGACCGATGCGAAGGCCGGGCGGGAGGCGGCGGACTTTATGCGCGCGCTGGGAGCGCGCTATCAACGAGTCGCCACGTTCCGCTCCCCGCCCGCCATTGGTCCGCTTGTCTTCCGCCGGGGATTTGTCCCGGAAGACTGGCTCTATCCCGATCCGGAGATATGGATCTATCGGAGGACGTGATCCCGGTACGACGCAACCCTGGGCGAAACGAGACGGGGCGACGCATATGTCGCCCCTACGCATATGTCGCCCCTACGCATATGTCGCCCCTACGCATATGTCGCCCCTACGCAAATCCGGAGATATGGGTTTATCAGAGGGCACGCGCCGCAGGCTCATGATTGAGCGGGTTTAGCCTTTCAATCTCCGGGGGAGTCCTACCATCGTCCGCCGGCGCCCGACCGTGGCGGGGGGCGGGAATTCCACCCATGGCGAAGTCCTCAATCATCGGCAGATCATGGTAGCGCGTTGTGAGATCCCGGAACGCCTGCGCCGCAGGCCTTGGGTTGCGATCCAGGTCGAAGAGCCCGTTCGGATTCTGCTTATTCCTGATCTCCTTGAGTTGAATATCCCAATCCACCTGATCCGTCAGGCTATACCAAGTGAAGCCGAGCACGGGGACTCCGCGGGAGCGAGAGTGGCGTATATTGTTCCAGAGGTTCCAGAGCCAGGATGGCCCCGCGTCGGGGTCCATCGAATTGGTTTCGGTCAGCATGATCGGCTTTCGATAACGTCCGAAGTACTCATCCGCAATCGCCTCCCAGCCCAGAACAGACCCGATTCCCTCCTCGGATCCGTCGGGATGGACGAGCCGTTCGTTGCGGGAATAGTAATCGGTACCCATTACGCAGTGCCGGCGGGCCTCCGGGCCGCGATCCATGAACCATCTGTACCGATCTCGCGACATCCCATTATCCAGGAGAAAGAGCGCTACTTCCGCATGGGGCGCGTGCCCATAAAGAAGGTCGAAGGTAACGAAGCGAAGCTCGTTCTTGAAATTCACTTCGTCGCGTGTGGATGGCCAGCGCTCCAGCAAAACCTCGGCCACTTCGCTCTGAAAGAAGACCGCGTCGGGGCATTGCTTGAGGATTTGCTCCATGGCGAGGTGGGTCGCCCGGCACATGTTCGTAATGGCGGTGACCATCGCCTGATCGCTCTTGAGCTGCTCATTCCAGATTCCATGTTTGGCGCTGAAGCGAGCGCAAACTAGCATTTCATTCACCGGGGTATAAAAAGAAATCCAGGGATATCTCCTGCTGAACTCCCCAACATAATCCGCGAATAGCTCAGGCCAATCGGTATTCTGAAAGCCGCCAACCCAATCGGGCACTCCGAAATGACAGAGGTCAATAATCGGGATCAACCCCATATCTCGCATGACTGGCAGCGTCTCATCGGTCCATGACCAGTCGTACTGGTGCGGCGCCGTATGCATCCGGTAATACGGCGGGCCGTATCGCACGTAGTCGGCGCCGATCTCTTTGCAGAGCTGAAAGTCCCTCCGCCAATGGGTGTAATGCTTCGTGGACTCCAGCTCGTCTCTTCGCTTGCCATGTTCTACCGTCGGATAGCTGCATTCGAGCCCCGTGGCGAACATGATATTCCGCTCCTGTCGTGCCATACTCTCTTTCTCCCAACGTCGCTACAGGCTCTTCTCCGCCGCGGAGTACGCGGTATTCAGAACATTGGATAGATCATCAATCGCCAGGATGCTGGCCGCCAGCCGCGTGATCCGAGGAGAGACAATAAGCCCGTATGTTAAAAGTGTCGCCGCCCACTGGCCTGCGCACCAGGGACAGCTGAGAAGCTCGCCGATAGCGTGCCGGAGGCCGCGTCCGCGGGCCTTTTCCTTAGTCTCCGCGGGTGCGTCGCCCGGGCCCTGGTAGCGGGTGAACGCAGCTCGTATGGGGCTCGTCACCCAATCTTTGGTGATCAGCCGGCTGAGCCGGTGTGTCGCCACTCCGAGGAGCAGCAGATCCGCGACCGGGATTCTCTCGGGCAGACGGATTCCGGCCTTCTTCGCGCCCAAAAGAAAACCAACGAAGCCGGCATTGTAAAGCGCGACCAGGAACGCGTAGGATTCCATCGGCCAGTCCGGCGGGGCGCCATATTCGGCGAATAGATCGCGATCCTGAAGTTCGTCCGCCGGATGATTCGTATCACCACCCCCATTCTGAGGTCGGGATCGACGTCCTCGCGTCTTCCGCGTTGGGGTAATCTGAGGATCTCTTTCGGCGCCGGCGTAATCACTCATAGTTCCAATACTCCTGACTCGTGCGCTACTGACTCGGGCAGCGCTATCGACCAAAAATGGGCTTCTGATCCTCTCTTTCCCAAACCGCCCGAAACGAAAACGAACCGTGTGCCAACCGAGTCGGCTACAATGATTGCGGAATAGCCACCGACCCCGGCGAAGTTGGTTCATAATCTTTATTGACTGAAAAACCTATAATATACTGTCGTTTAATAACTCCTGGAAGGAGTTTGCCGGCTTGCCGCAGAAGTCCATAACGATGGCGAGAGGAGAAGTGGCATTTTGGCCCCTCGCCTTCCCCTCGGTGGTTTGGGGCGGCCATACGGTCAGCCTGGCAAAAAAACGCGCGTCTCGTGCAGATGAATGACCCGTGAGGAAAGCTCTCGATGAATTCTTATAGGGGCAGCCGCCGCCGCGGTGGTCGAGCATGTTAGCCCAATCTGAAGTCCTGATCGATGGGAGGAGCGCTGTGCCGCCAATGCCCGAACGAGGTTTGCAGGTGCGCGTGGATGGGGACGAGGACTATTCGGTTGTCGAGGCCCACGGCGACGTTGACCTTGCTTCGGCGCCCTACCTTGGCACCATCTTGCGCGCGATCACTCATCGACGGGATGCCACGGTCGCGGTCGATCTCCGGCCCGCTAACTTCCTCGGATCCGCCGGGATCTCAACCCTCATCGCCTCGTACCGTGAGGCCAGTCGGATCTCCGCTCCCTTTGAGGTACACGTCCGGAGCGGATCCCAACCCGAAATGGCTCTTCGAATGGCGGGCGTCCAGCGACTCTTCTCAGTTATCGCCTGGGAAGCGCCGCTGGCAGAGGAAGTCCTGGACGAACCAGGAATGGCGCATGGATCGCTCGAGCTCCGAATCCCCGCGAACGTCCTCCAGGTCAGCCGGGTCCGGCATCTCACCGAGCAGGTCCTGGCGCTGGCCCGGGTGGACGATGGCTGGATCGGAGATTTTGTAACCGCAATCGGGGAAGCGGTCGCCAATGCTGTCACTCATGGAAGCCCGGAGGGAAGCCCCGGGTATGTTATCTTCTCCCTCAAACCCGGCTCATCCAACGTGACGGCTGAGGTGCAGGACTTTGGGCGCGGTATCGATGGCTGGAACGGTGTTCCTCGAATGCCTTCACCGGGCAGCCTGCGCGGCCGAGGACTTGGCATGATGAGCCTCTTCTCTGACCATTTAGAAGTGTGTACCGGTGAAACAGGCACTCTCATTCGAATCCAGAAGCGCCTGGACCCCGTCATAGCAATCTCATGAAGTCTGGCGAAGGCATCGCCGGCGTCAGTCCCAGGCCATTGAAGATTTCCCCCGGGCTGGCGGCGATTTGCAGCATATTGATGGTTGTACTGGCGCCGGTTCACGCCACTGCCGCACGTCCTGGCCAGTCATCCGCGCCCACCGTTGTACATCCGACCAACCCCGCGCGTCTGCTGGGATCGCTAGGCCTTTCGCCCGCCACCACGCCGGGAAAACCGACCCCGCCTTCGGACGCCCGGGTTAGAGCGGTTGCGGCCCTGATCGAAGAGGCCATTGCCGCCCCTGCCTCGACCGGGTCCGGGGACCCGGCGGGAACCGCTTCCGCTTCATCTGCTCCACCGGCCACGCCGGAGACGCGTTCTAAATCTTTGAATCCGAAGATTGATCTCGGCCGATGGTACTACGACGCCCGCCAGATCTGGGGAATCCATGACGAGCAGCAGCTTCAGGATCAAACGTACGAGCTGCTGGACCGGGACGAAGCCGAACTATCCCGCCTGGCCGGCATTCAGGTCAAGATCCGATCGCTACCCGACAGCGATCGGATTGCGCGAACGCGTTTCAATGCGCTCTGCAAACAGATGAAGGAGC
>Ga0307374_10007503_pt1 | contig 16569 bp, 16 predicted proteins | sample OX3MG_FD_202532 | JGI IMG/M metagenome (GOLD analysis project Ga0307374, IMG submission 202532) | Soil microbial communities from Risofladan, Vaasa, Finland - OX-3 | ecosystem: Environmental > Terrestrial > Soil > Coastal area > Acid sulfate soil | place: Finland: Risofladan, Vaasa | collected... | reverse complement strand
CCACCCGTTGGTCCCGCCGGCGACCGATAGGGCGTTGTACCCCGCTCTGGCGAGGGCGTTGGCAGCGCTGAGGCTGCGCGCACCGACAGCACAGATCACGTAGAGCGGGTCCGCGTCGGGTATCTCGTCCTGGCGTTCGGCGAGCTCGCGCAGCGGGATCAGCACGGCTCCGGGAACGTGCGCGCTCTCGTACTCGTCGAGGTTGCGGACATCCAGGACGGCGGCGCCGGCGGCGTGCGCCGCAGCGAAGGTCTCGAGGTCCACCTCGAGCGGGTTGTCGTCGGGCATGGTGTCCATTCTGCCCTGGCGGGGCCTAGGGATTCAGGCGCCGGATCATCCAGCGGTTGCCTTCGAGTCGGTACTCGAAACGATCGTGGAGCCGGTCGGGGTGGGACACCCAGAACTCGAACCGGTCAGGTTGCACGCGGTAGCCACCCCACCAGGGCGGTCGCGGGACGTCCCTGCCGGCGAAGCGGGCGGTCACGACCTCGAGGTGTTCGTCGAGGTCGGCCCTGCTGGCGACCGGTTCGCTCTGCGCCGACGCCCAGGCGCCGAGCTGCGCCGCTCTGGGCCGGGTGGCGAAGTACAGGTCCGAAGACGCCACGTCCATCTTCGATGCTGCTCCTTCGATCCGGACCTGCCGCTCGAGCAGCGTCCAGCGGAACGACAGCGCGGCACGGGGGTTCTCTTCCAGCTGCCGTCCTTTACGGCTGTTCCAGTTCGTATAGAAGACGAATCCGCTCTCGTCCACGCTCTTGAGGAGCACGAAGCGCACGGTCGGCGACCCGTCGGCTCCCGCGGTGGCAAGTGCCATCGCGTCCGGTTCGCGCTCGCCGGCCTCGTGCGCCTCGGCGTACCAGTGCTGGAACTGGCGCAACGGGTCGGGATCCAGGTCCTCCTCGCCGAGTGATTGACCAGCCAAGAGGGCTCCTAGAGAGGTTCGATCCCGAGGTCCGCCCAGCTGAGCAGCGGCACCCACCGCACCCCGGCTTGCTCGAACCGCTGCGCGACCCGCGGGCTCCGGTCGAGCAAGGCGGTGGCCGCGACGACCTCAACGCCGAGCTCGCGGACCCGGTCCACTGCCTTGAGCAGGGAACCGCCGGTCGACACGACGTCCTCGACGATCAGGACCCGATCGCCTTTGTCGAGGCGCGCACCTTCGACCCATGCACGCCGGCCGTGGCCCTTGGGTTCCTTGCGGACGGAGAACCACGAGGCGCCCGAAACCAACGACACCCCGTGCGCAAGTGCATCCGCTCCCATCGTCGGGCCCCCGACCGCGTCGAACGGTTCGCCCACCGCCTCGATCGCGGCCTCGCTGGCGATGCGGAGGGCCGACCCGGTCGACAGGGCGTACTTGCCGTCGACGTAGTCGTGGCTCCAGCCACCGGAGGTGAGCTGGAAAGGCTCCTCCCGGCGCTCGTAACCGGCGGTACGGACCAACTGTGCCAGCGCGGTGGTCGTCGAACTGTCGAGCGGCATCCCGCCACTGATTGTACGGCCCGTGGCCGCTGTCGCTCGTGCGGCCCGTCGCCGCTACCGCTACGGGGCGGCGCAGGAAGAGCTATAGGTGCAGACGTTGAACGACTGACCGTCCGAGTTGAGCGCCGACGGGGTCGCTTCGTTGGGTCCGACTCCGAGACCCATGTCGATCAACGTCGGGCTGCCCTCCAAGATCGTCTGCGTGCCGGCACCCGAGGTGAACGTCGACGTCGGCCCGAAATGCGCGGTCTCGACCGGCGCGGGGATCGTCTGGGCGACGACCAGGGTCGGCGCCTCCAGGATCCACTCGGCCGATGATTCGGATGACTGGTAGGTCAGGGTCGTCGACCAGCTCCAATGGCCGGCGTCAGACATGGTGATGCTCCAGTTGTTGCCGCCTGTGTTGTGGATGTTCACGGTCACGACATCGCCCGAGTTCACCGTGCAGCTGGGGTCAGTCGAACAGTTCTGGATCGGGGTCTCCGAGGCAGGGAGGATCTCGTACCAGGCGTAGTACTGGGGTCCGAGCAACGGGGCGCTGGGCAACGACTGCTCGCCGACCCCGGCCTGGATCAGGTCGGTGCTGCCGCTCTTGTACCCGCCGATCCCGGTCCAGGTGGCAGTGAAACCCGGTGGAACCAGGCCCGCCGTCGGAACCGTGAACGTCGAGGTCACGGCGGTAACGGGAGTCGACGGGGTGACGGCGTATCCCGACCAGTTGAGGCTGGACGTCGTGCCGCCGTGGATCGGGACCGCCTCGCCGGCCGCCGGCTCGAACAAGCCCGTGCCGCTCCCGGCTCCCCTTGTGGCGGCGCCGGCGGGCCCCAGCAGCCAACCGACCAGAGCCACCGCGGCTCCGGCAATTGCGATCCCCAGCACCGAACGCTTCACGGGTTCCCCCTTACGGATCAACTCCCGAATGGATGGACTCTACCCACCGCGGTCGAAAACCGGCTAGTCAGGTATGGCCTGAATGGGTCACTAAGCGGAGGTCGACTGCGCGCTGGTCATCGCGGCAGGCAGCGGGGCGGAGTGCACCAGAGCGAGCCGCTGGGTGGCTCGGGTCAAGGCCACATACAGCCCGCGGTATCCCTGTGGCGTCTCCCTGGCGATGCGCTCCGGTTCGACGACCACGACGGCGTCGAATTCGAGCCCCTTCGCGTCCTCTATCGGCAGCAGGGTCACCGGCTCGTCGAGGGCGCCTCGGCCCACCCGGCCGACTCTCACACCCATCTTCGCGAGCGTGTCCTCCAACCCGGAGATGATCGAAGCCGGCGCCAGCACGCCAACCGTGCCCGCGCTGACGGCTGCCGACTCCTCGGCGACGACCGTCGCAGCCGTACTGACCAGGTTGGCGCCGTCGAGGCCTGCCGGAGGAGCGGCCCTCACGATTCGGGGGGGCCGCCCGGTGGCCCGAACCGCCTCGGGTGGCCTCATCCCGGGAGCCACCTGCGCCAGCACCCGGCCGGCCAACTCCATGATCTCGGCGGGAGTCCGGTAGTTGACGGTCAGCTCCACCAGGCGCCAGCCTCGCCGAGCGGGTAGATGCTCGACCACCTGGGACCAGGTCGCAGGTGCCCATGTCCCCGTCGCCTGGGCTATGTCGCCTACGACCGTCATGGAGCCCGAGAGGGAGCGGCGGCCGATCATCCGCAGCTGCATCGGGGAGAGGTCCTGGGCCTCGTCGACGACAACGTGACCGTATGTCCTCACGGCATCGGCGGCGTTGGGGCTCCTGCGCCTGCGGCGCGGGCCGAGCAACGACAGGGCCTCGTCGAGCAGCGCCATATCGGCCTCGGTCCACGACACGGGCTCACCGGTTCGTCCCCTGTCGCGCCACAGCAAGCGTCTCTCGTCTTCCGAGAGGGTCCCCGTCGCGGCTAGGTCGATCAGCGGCCTGGCTCCGAACAGGTCGTGCAGAAGCTGCTCCGGGGTGAGGAGGGGCCACATCCGGTCGAGCGCCTCGACCATCGCCGGCTCGCGGCGCAGGGTCCGGCCAAGTTCCTCGGCCGTGAGCGACTCGCCGGCCATCCCGATGTCCTCGGCCGACAGGCCGCGGTCGGCGCGGTCGAGTGCTTCGCCGGCCTGGTCGAGCAGGTGGCGCCACATGAGGTTCTCGAAGGCCCGCCGGCGCGAGTTGTGGGTGCCCGGCCTGCGTCGCGCGCCCGCCACGAGGTGTGCTGAGGCCCGCGGGGTGATCCGCAGCACGCGCGAGCCGTAAGGGACCTCGACCACGTCCCGCAGGGGGCGCTCCCTGTCGGACACCGCCTTGGCCAGAACGCGCGCCATCCGAGCGTCGCCTTTGATCCTGGCGACGTCGTCGGGCTCCCGGGCGGCCGGGCGGGCTGTTGCGTAGAGGCCGGACACTGTCGTCAGCTCGACACCGTTCTCGTCGAGTGACGGCAGGACGTGCTCGATGTAGCGGAGAAACGTCGGGTTCGGGCCCACCACCAGCACGCCCTGGCCCTCGAGCGGAAAGCGGTGGGTGTACAGCAGGTAGGCCGCGCGGTGCAGAGCGACGGCCGTCTTGCCGGTGCCCGGCCCGCCCTGCACGACGAGTATCCCAGCCAGCGGGCCGCGAATGATCTCGTCCTGCTCGCGCTGGATAGTCGAAACGATGTCCTGCATCCGTCCGGTGCGGGACCGCTCGAGCGCCGCCGTCAGGACCTGCGGGCCCGACAGGCCAAGGCCCACTCCGCTGTCGCTGCCCTCGCGGTCGAACAACTCGTCTTCGAGGTCCAGCACGGTCCGGCCCTGCGTGAGCAGGTGCCGGCGCCGGGCGAGGCCCATCGGGTGAGCGCCGGTCGCACGGTAGAAGGGCTCGGCCACCGGCGCCCGCCAGTCGACCACCAGAGGCTCCTGGTCGCGGTCGGAGATCGCGAGGCGCCCGATGTGGAAGGACTCGTCCCCCGCCGCCCCGTCACGGTCTATCCGGCCGAACACGAGCGACGTCTCGCCGATGTCGAGCTGTTCGAGGCGCCCGAGGCTGTTGCGGACCCGGATGTCGCGCTCGGTCACGGCCTGGAAGGTGCCGCCCCGTTCGCCGAAGGCGTCCTGGAGCATCGCCGCCGTGTTCGCACGCATCGCGGCCAGCCGCTCGTACGCGAGATCCACGTGGGCCTGCTCTGCCGGAACGTCCGGGTGGGTCATAAAGGAACTGTCGATTTTGCGTGCTCCGCGGCGCTTCCGCAAGCCACCTGGCGCCCAGCCCGACACCGCGATACCCCGCGGGGCCTTTCGCTAGCTTCTGTATCAGTGCCTGCAGCCTCCCGCCCGTCATCAGCGTTCCTCGACGCGTGCAGGGGCGTACCGGGCTCGCATACGCCCGTCTGGTTCATGCGCCAGGCCGGCCGGTCCCTGCCCGAGTACAAGCGGTTACGCGGCACTGAGGCGATCCTCGACGCCGTCAAACGACCGGATCTGGTGGCCGAGGTCACCCTCCAGCCGGTGCGCAGATACGGCGTGGATGCCGCCGTTCTCTTCTCGGACATCATGGTTCCGCTCGCGGCCGTCGGTGCCGGAGTCGACCTGGTGGGCGGTGTCGGCCCGGTCATATCGCCGCCCTTCTCCTCACGATCTGACCTCGATCGCCTCCGGGGCTACGAACCCGAGGTGGACTCGCCGTGGGTCGCCGAAGCCGTCGCGATACTGGCCGCCGAACTCGACGTTCCCCTCATCGGGTTCGCAGGTGGCCCGTTCACCCTCGCCAGCTACCTGATCGAAGGCAGGCCTACGCGTGAGCTGTCCAGGACCAAGGCCCTCATGTACGGCGACCCGGCGCTCTGGGCTGACCTGCTGGACCGTCTTGCCGACATCTCACTGGCCTCCCTGCGCTCGCAGATCAGTGCCGGCGCGGCTGCCGTTCAACTGTTCGACAGCTGGGTTGGAGCTGTCTCGCGGGCCGACTACGACCGCTACGTGCTCCCGTTCTCGCGCAAGATCCTGCAAGGACTGAACGGAGCGGAGGTGCCGAGGATCCACTTCGGCGTCGGGACCGGGGAACTCCTCGGCTCGATGCAGTCGGCAGGCGCAGAGGTACTCGGCGTCGACTGGCGGGTTCCGCTGACCGAGGCACGCGTCAGGGCTCCAGGAGCGGTCGCCCTTCAAGGAAACCTCGACCCGGCAGTCTGCCTGGCGCCGTGGGAGGTGGTCGAGAAACGGGTCAGAGAGATCCTCGCGGACCGGCCGCCCGATGTTGGTCACATCTTCAACCTCGGCCACGGCGTGCTACCCGAGACCGACCCGTCCGTGCTGGAGCGCATCGTGGAGCTTTGCCACAACTGGGAGCGCTCTGAGACGTGAGGGTCGCCGTGATCGGAGGCGGGATAGCGGGTCTCGCCGCCGCGTGGCACCTGCGCGAACGAGCCGACGTCACCGTCTTCGAACCCAACCGGCTCGGCGGGTGCATCAGCACGACCAGCCTCGACGGCATCACGGTCGAGGAGGGCCCCGACGCGTTCCTCACCCGGGTACCCGACGCCGTCCAGCTGTGCCGCGAGATCGGCCTGGAAGGCGATCTGGTCGCGCCGGGCACCGGCAAAGCGGCTCTCTGGTGGCGGGGGGCTCTGCGTCCGCTGCCCGAGGGACTGGTGCTCGGGGTGCCGAACCGCCTGGCGACCGTCGCGCGCAGCGGGATCCTGTCGCCGGCCGGGGCCGTGCGCGCGGCCATGGACCTGGTGCTCCCCGCAACCCCGCCTGCTCCAGGCGATACCGTTCGGGAGCTGGTGCGCCGGCGCTTCGGGGCGGAGGTGGCGGACCGGCTGGTCGACCCCCTGGTTGGTGGGATCCATGCAGGGTGGACCGGTGAGCTGGGTGCGGCGGAGACGGTGCCCCAACTGGTGGAGGCAGCCCGCCGGTCGCGCAGCCTTCTGCTGGGGCTCCGCAGGATGGCACCACCGGCCAGGCCGGCGGGACCGCCGGCTCCTGTGTTCCTTGCGCCCCGCGAGGGCCTGAGCGCTCTAGTGGACCGGCTCGTCGGAGCACTGCGCTCTGACGGGGTCGAATTCGCAGCGGCCGAAGTGACGTGCGTCCGCTCCGAGGACCGGCCAGGGGTCAGGGTCGACCCGTATCCGGACGCCTTCGACGCAGCGGTGGTCGCCACACCAGCGAAGGTCACCGCGCGGCTGCTGGGAGGCACCGCCGGCGAGCTTCTTTCCTCGATACCCCTCGCCTCTGTCGCGCTCGTATCGACCGTCGTCGACCCGTCTGCGGTCCCTGCCGGTTTCAGCGGGTTCCTCGTGGCCCGCGGCCAGGGCAAGGCGATGACCGCCTGCAGCTTCTCCTCCAACAAGTGGCCGCAACGCTCTAAGGAGGGGGCGGCAGTGGTGCGGATGTCGGCGGGCCGGCATGGCGACAATGCCGCGCTCGAAATGGATGACGGCCCTCTCGTCGAACGGCTCGTCGAAGAACTGGGCGAAGCGCTGGGGCAACCGATCACCGCCGGCGCGGCGCGGGTATCGCGGTGGCCGGGCTCGTTTCCGCAGTACCTGCCGGGCCACGCCGAACTGGTCGCGGCGATCGAGCGCGACCTTCTCGCGACCCACCCGAACGTGGCTCTCGCGGGTTCGTCGTACCGCGGTTCGGGGATCCCCGCGTGCATCGCATCGGGCCGCGACGCAGCCGAGGCTGTGCTCGCGCGATGCGCTTGAGAGGTTCGCTCCATCGATGGAGCGAACCTCTTTTAACGCTCGGGGAGGCTCTCCACCTCGGCGACGTCCACGACCTCGGGCAGGGTCTCACCCCTGAACAGGCCGGCGCTCGGGCCGTACCCGTACAGCGCGTGGTCGGCCAGCAGCACCGCCGCGGCGGTATAGGTGGTTGTTTCCCCGCCGGGGTAGCGCACGCACTGCGGGTGGACGCAGCCGGTCCAGTACGCGCCGTCGTCGTCCCGGAGATGGCGGGTCCAGCCGAGCAGTTGCTCGGCCCGGCTACGCTCCCCGATCGAGTCCAGAGCCATGACACACTCCGCCGTCTCGGCGGCAGTCACCCACGGTTGATCCGACACGCAGCGAACGCCGACACCGTCGAGAACGAAACGCGACCATCCCGCATCGAGTCGCTCACGGCCCGCCGAGCCGCCCAGCGCTCCCGATAGCACGGGGTAATACCAATCCATCGCCCACCGCTCCTTGGGCGCAAACGACTCGGGTCGGTGCACTATCGCCTCGACGATCAGGTCCGCCGCCAGCTCCCACTCGGGCCTCTCGTAGCCGAGGTGCTCGGCAATCGCTACGGCACATCGCAGGCTGTGGTGGATCGACGACGTGGAGGTCAGCAACGCGTACCGGCCGAGGTGGCCGTCGGGGTCCGTCGACCACAGCACCTCTCCTCCCGGTTGCTGCAGGCGCAGAACGAAACCGATCGCACCCTCGACGACCGGCCACATCTCTTCGAGGAACCCCTCGTCCTCGGAAAGCAGGTAGTGCCACCACGCCCCTGTCGCCACGTACGCGCCCACGTTCGGATCCCGGCGGGGATCCTCCACCCCGTCGGCGAGGTAGTAGCGGCACCATGTGCCGTCGGGAAGCTGGTTGGCGATCAGCCATTCGTAAGCGTGCTCGGCGTCGCACCGCCGGCCGGCGAGAGCAAGAGCCATCGCGGCCTCGGTGTGGTTCCACGGATCGGAGTGGCCGCCGTGGAACCACGGGACCATGCCATCCGGTCGTTGGACGGACGCTATCCACGCGGCCGTCTCGGCGACCTCGACAGCGGTGAGCGGCTGGCTCACTCCGGCTTCCTCGCGTAGATCACGACGCTCTTGCCGAGGACGGGGTTGAGCACCGCTTCGGGGACACGCGTGAACGGCGTCGCGGAGGTGATGTCCCACACGAGCAGGCGGTGATACGCGCGCACCAGCGGGTTGTCGTCGTCGCGTACGCCGACGAGGGCCTTGAGCCACCAGTAAGGGCTGTGCAAGGCGTGCGCGTGGTGCGAATCGGTCGGCTGGGCACCCGCGTCACGCAAACGGCTCTCGAGCACCGATCGACGGTAGATGCGGATGTGGCCGCCGGGGTTGCTGTGGTACTCGTCCGAGATCGCCCATGTCAGCAGTTCCGGCCACCACCTCGGCACGGTGACAGCGATCGTCCCTCCAGGACGCAGCACCCTCACCAATTCGCGGATCGCGGCCCTGTCGTCAGGGATGTGCTCGAGCACCTCGGCTGCGATCACCCGGTCGAAGCTGCCTTTCTCGAAGGGTAGGTCGAGGGCGTTGCCGACGACCGCTGCGCCGCTGCCGCCCGAATCGCGCACCACCTTGTCATCGTCGAGGAGAGCGGCCATCAGCGCGGCCACGTCTTTTACCTCTGCCGCATCGGCGTCAAGCGCGGTCACTTCCGCTCCGCGGCGCATCGCCTCGAACGCGTGGCGTCCCCCGCCCGCCCCGAGGTCCAGTACCCGGTCGCCCGGCCGCACGCCGAGGCGGTCATAGCGCACGGTCAACATGTAGGTACCGCCCGGCGCAGCTTGTCCTCGATGACCCAGCGGTAGTGCTCCGCCGTCGCGGCGGCGCACGCCTGCCACGTGAACCGCTCGAGCACCCGGCGCCGGCCGGCCTCCGACAGGCGTGCGGCGAGCTCGGGGTCGTCCATGACGGAGCGGATCGCGATCGCCAGGGCGCCCGGATCGCCGGGCGGCACGAGAAGCCCCGTCACTCCGTCGTCACCGACGACCTCCGGCAGCGCGCCGCCAGTCGTGGCGACAAGCGGTACGCCGCATGCGAGCGCCTCGACGGCCGGCAGGGAGAAACCTTCGTAGAGCGACGGCACCACCGCGACGGTCGCCTGCGCGTACAGCTCCACCATGCGGTCGTCGCTCACGCCCGACTCGAAGGTCACCGCGCCACCGAGGCCCAGGCGTTCGATGGCAGCCGCAACAGGGGATTCCGCGCGCAGCCTGCCGACCACGACGAGGTGAGCCTCGGGGTTCTCGGTGCGCAGTTTCGCGACCGCCTCGACGAGGTGCAGCAGCCCCTTGAACGGGACGTCGGCGCTCGCGGTCGTCATGATCCGCCCCGGCACCTTCTGGATCTCCGGGCGCGGCCGGAAATGAGTGTGATCGGCGCCGATCGGTACCACTGCGAGCTGATCCGGGCGGATCGTGTACTGCTCGACGATGTCCTTCTTCGACGAGGACGAGACGGTCAGAATGCGGGGCACCTGGCGGGCAACACGCATCTGCATCCCGAGAAACCCGTACCAGCGGCGCAGGGTGAGCTTCCGGCGCCAGTTCTCGGCGTGTTCGAGGTCAAGCGACCGGTCGACGGTCACCGGGTGGTGGCACGTACCGAGCAGTGGCCAACCGTCCTCCATCATGCCTAGTAACCCGGTGCCGAAGGTCTGGTTGTCGTGCACGACGTCGAACTGCCCTGCCCTTTTCGCCAGCTCGCGGCGCACCCGCCAGCTGAACGTGCGCGGTTCGGGAAAACCCGCCGTGCACATCAGCCCGAACTCCGCCACGTCGATCGACGACTTGAACTCCCAGGGCTTGGGTACGCGGAACGGGTCGGGCTGGCGGTACAGGTCGAGGCTCGGTACCGGGACGAACCCCGTTCCCTCGTCGAGGACGGGCCAGGGCTGGCCGGCGAACACGGTTACCTGGTGGCCGAGGTTGACCAGCTCCCTCGCCAGGTACCGGGTGTAGACACCCTGGCCGCCCGAATGGGGGTTCCCGCGGTAGACCAACAAGGCGACCCGGAGAGGGCCATCAGGTCCTGGGCTGCCGCCCGCGGCGCCCAACTGGGACAAGCCGCCCAAGTAGCTTCCGTCAGGTACCAGGGCGGCCATGAGGTACAAACTGTTATCGGCCCGGGGCTGCGGGTCAAACCGGCTCGCGATCGATCAGCCCGCGGCGGTGGTCTCAGCCGGTCGCCGGCGGCGCATTCTGAGTCGCCGGCGAGCAGAGCCGACGGCGCCGGAGGCACCAGCTGCCACGACCAGCACGGCGAGCGCCGCCAGCGCGACCGGGTCGTCACCGATGGTGACGTACACCGTCCTGCCGGTCTCCCGGTCCACCCTCCCTTGTATGACGGTCTGCCTTCCCAAAGTCGAGCGAGTGACGACGTGGCCGGTGGGGGTGACGATGCCGCTGTAGCCGGTCGGGGTCACCTGCACGAGCCACCGTCCGGTCTCCCAGGCGCGCAGGCGGTCCGCCGCGAGCTCCTGTGTCGGAACCTGGCTGGAGCGGTACGAAGCGGTATTGGTCGGCACGACGAGAAGCTGGCCCCCGGCGCGTACGCCACCGCGTGCCCTCTCGTCGAAGAACACCTCGTAGGAGATCATCACTGCCAAAGGTGCCGCCGGTGTGCGGAGGAAGCCTGGCGAGTGGCCGGCGATGGCGTCGTAGGGGACATCGTTGATGTTGAAGAACCGCTGGATCAACGACCTCCACGGCACGTACTCGCCGAATGGGACGAGGTGGTTCTTCACGTAGGTCCCCGCTACGGCGCCGCTAGGGGACCAGGCGACTATCTCGTTGAGGTAGCGCCGCACTCCGACGTCCTGCTCGACGCCGGCGACCACGGTGGCGTCGAGCCCGGTCGCGATCCCTGAGAGCTGCGCCGTATCCACCGTGGTGGTGAAGTCGATCGAGGTCTGCTCGACGCCTTCGGGGAACACGACCAGATCGACGGGCGGGCGGATCGCCGACGCGGCGTCGATGTGACGGTTGAAGACGACCTGCGGGTCGGTATGGATGGCCCTGGTACCACGCGGCCCGCCGCCCTGCACCAACCCGACGCGCATGCTCGGCAGGTGGCCACCGGCGCCCGATGGCGACAGGTACCCCGCGACGGGGAGCGCGACCGCGACAGCCGACGCGGCGGCAAAGCCGGCCAGGATCGGGGGGAGGGTGGCGTTCCGGTCGGGGTGCGGGGAGCGTCGGCGCCACGCGAGGGTGGTGCGGACCAGCTGAGCGAGAACGACACCAGCGAGCGCGGTCTCACCGGTCAGCAGAAGGCTCCCGCCGATGCGCACCACCGGGATGAGCGGCGACAACGTCTGGCCAAGCGAGGCCGCGCCGAGCGGGAAGCCACCGAGCGGGAACCTGTCGCGCGCCCAGTCCGCTAGTACGACGGCGGCGGGCAGGCCGGCTGCCACGGAAGCCTGCCTGGAGGACGGGACGACCAACAGGGCGGCGCTCATGAACAGGGCGCTCACGATCATCAGGACCACGCACCCGGGGATCGAGAACTCGCTGACCCAGAACAGCCCTATTGCGTACTGGCCGAGGCCGGCGCCGAAGCCGAGTGCCAAGCGCTCACGCCAGGTCCGGCCCGGGAGCAGGTACGCGATGCCTGCGAAACCCAGCCAACCGAGCAGCCACCAGCCGAACGGTGGTACCGACAGCGCAACCAGCACCCCGCAGGCGATTCCTCGTAGGAAGGACCTGCTCATAGCATGTTGCGCTCATGATCTCGATCGTCATGCCGGCGCACAATGAGCAGGGCTATCTCGAGTCCGCCGTCAAGTCGGTGGTGACCGGTCTGCGCGACCGGGGCATGGAGTTCGAGGTCGTCGTGGCCGAGAACGGGTCGGTGGACGCATCCGCGTTCGAGTCTGACGATCTGCAGGGCCTCTTCAGCGAGGTGGTCGTCGTTCACCTTCCAGAAGCCGATTACGGGCGCGCGCTGCGCGCAGGGTTCCTCGCCTCGCACGGTGAGATCGTGGCGAACTTCGACGTGGACTTCGTGGACCTCGGCTTCCTCGACCGTGCATTGCAGATTCTGGAGGACCCCAAGGTGTCGGTCGTCGTCGGGTCCAAGAGGGCACCGGGGGCGGTCGACCAGCGAGGCGCCGGACGCAAGCTGGTCACCACGGTGTTCACGCTAATGCTGCGCCGCGGCTTCGGGCTCGGCGTGACCGACACCCATGGGATCAAGGCCGTGCGTCGCTCGATCTTGCTCCCGATCGTCGAGTCGTGCTCATTCGGCAAGGACATCTACGACACGGAGGTGATCCTGCGTGCGGAGCGGGCCGGTCTGGAGGTCGTCGAGGTCCCAGTTTCGGTTGCCGAGGTCAGGCCGGCCCGGACGCCGATCCTGCGGCGGATACCGAGGTCGTTGCTCGGGCTGGCACGCCTACGGATCGCCCTTTGGCGGGCCGGCTAGCGACCGTCGCCGGCCGGGAAGTCGGGTCCTTGGTCAACTGTTGTTCGCCGGAGTATGCGGAGGCTGCCGCAGCCGAGCGCCTCCTCCTCGACCCAGCACCCCGAGGCGAGCGCGGCACAGAAGATCTCGTAGGGAGGGCGCCCCCCGTCGGCGGGGTCGGGGAAGACGTCGTGGATCGCCATCAGCCCCCCTGAGGCGACCTTCGGGGCCCAGCACCTGTAGTCGGTCCAGGCGATCTCGTCCCCGTGGCCGCCGTCGATGAACAGCATTGCGAGGGGACGGCCCCACCCGCCGGCGACCGTCGCCGAACGGCCGACGACCAGGACGACGTGATCCTCCAGCCCGGCTGCCTCGATGGTGCGCCTGGCGAGGGGAAGCGTGTCCATGCGGCCGGTCGCAGGGTCGACGACCGACGGATCGTGGTGCTCCCACCCCGCCTGGTTCTCCTCCGAGCCGCGATGGTGGTCCACAGTGAAGACGAGGCCGTCGGCTTCCTTTGCGGCGGCGCCGAGGTAGACGGTCGACTTGCCGCAGTAGGTGCCGACCTCGAGGATCGGGCCGAGCATCGACCGTGTGGCATGGAGCCCGGCGGCGTAAAGGGCGGAGCCCTCGTCGTCGGGCATGAAACCCTTGACCTCCCTCGCAAGCACGAGGAGCTCGGGTGTCAGCTGCGCCTACCCGGGGAGGCTGGCGCCGGCTGGTTCGCCCGTTCTCATGGAACCACCGTGAGCCTCGTGGTGGTGGTCGCCATGGGGGCGGTCCTGATGGGGGCGGTCCTGATGGTGGCGGTGCACGAACATCACCTTGTTGAAGATGATGAACTTGGCGACCCAAAGGACGCCGAACGCGGCGATGTAGACCACGGCCACACTCGCGGTGGTCCAGAAGTGCGAAACGTGATGGTGCTTGTCGTACTGCTCCATCAGGTACACCGAGAAGGTCGAGAGCGCCCAACCCACGAAGGCCAGCACCCAGAAAGGCACGACCTCCCTCCAAACGTGGCTGCGCCCGTGCTTGCCCCACGCCCACTTCCGGTTCATGTAGTAGTTGGGCAACGCCGCGATGGCGGTGGCAAGAGAGCTCGACACCCATGCGCTCATACCGACGACACCGTTGAACACGACGAGGCAGACCTCGCTGATCACGACGGCGACGATCGACGCAACCGAGTACTTGACGAGCTTCTGCCCCTCCGGGCCGCTAAGCCGGCGGATGAGTTCGCGGGGGGCTAGGACCACGACGTTGAAGCTTACCGCAGATGCCCCCATCCGAATCGTTCAGCCATGATGGGGCCGTGACCGCTGCCCTGGACCACCTGGTGGATCTGCTCGACCTCGAATCCCTCGAGGTCGACCTCTACCGGGGGTTCAGCCCCGACGAGCAGCGGATCCGGGTATTCGGCGGGCAGGTGGCCGCGCAGGCGCTCGTCGCGGCAGGGCGGACCGTTGCCGACGGCATCGGGGCGGAGCGCCCTGTTCACTCGCTCCATGCGTACTTCCTGCGCCCGGGCGACCCCAAGACCCCGATCCTCTACCAGGTGGACCGAATCCGCGACGGGAGGTCTTTCACCACCAGAAGGGTGGCGGCGATCCAGAAGGGCGAGGCGATCTTCCATCTGTCGGCGTCGTTTCACGTGCACGAGGACGGCGTGAGCCACCAGTCACCCATGCCCGAAGCGCCCGACCCGGAAACGCTGCCCACCTGGACCGAGGCGATGGCCCCCTACGCCGAGATGCTCGGCGACTGGTACAGCCGGCCGAGGCCCATAGACGTGCGCCACATCGGCGGCCCGGTGCGGACCTCGCCGGTCTCTACGGCCGAGCAGCGCCCTCCGTCGCACCAGGTGTGGCTACGCGCCGACGGCAAGCTTCCCGACGACCCGCTGCTGCACGCGTGCATGGTCGCCTACGCCAGCGACATGACCCTGCTCGACACGATCATGCTCCCCCACGGCCTGATCTGGACAGAAGGCACCCAGGCCAGCCTCGACCACGCGATGTGGTTCCACCGCCCCTTCCGCGCCGACGAATGGCTGCTCTACGACCAGCACAGCCCGTCGGCTTCAGGGGCGCGCGGTCTGGCGACCGGAACCATCTTCACCCGCGAGGGCGCTCTGGCAGTGTCGGTCGTGCAGGAGGGCCTGATCCGCACCGGGATCAGGACGAAGATCTGAAGAGGTCCTCCGCAGGACCTCTCTAGCCGGTTTGGCCGGCGCGCTGCTCGATCGCCGTGTAGGGCCGCTCGTCGGGGCCCGTCCACAGCTGGCGGGGGCGGTAGATCTTGGAGTCCTGTTCGATCAACTCCTGCCAGTGGGCCAGCCATCCGGCCACCCGTGGAATCGCGAACAGGACGGTGAACATCTCGGTCGGGAAATTCATCGCCTGGTAGATCAGGCCCGAGTAGAAGTCGACGTTCGGGTACAGCTTGCGCGAGATGAAGTACTCGTCGGAGAGGGCGACCTCCTCGAGCTTCAGCGCGATGTCGAGAAGCGGGTTCTTGCCCGTCACGTCGAAAACCTCGTCGGCTGTCTGCTTGATGATCTTCGCCCTGGGGTCGTAGTTCTTGTACACGCGGTGGCCGAAGCCCTGCAGCTTCCCCTTGCCGGCTTTGACGTCAGCGATGAAAGCCTCGACGTTGTCGATGGAACCGATTTCGGTGAGCATGCGGAGGACGGCTTCGTTGGCACCGCCGTGGCGCGGCCCGTACAGGGCGGCCGCCGCGGCGGCAGCAGCGGAGTACGGGTCGGCGTGCGACGAGCCCACGGTGCGCATGGCCAGGGTGCCGCAGTTCTGCTCGTGGTCGGCGTGCAGGATGAACAGCACGTCGAGGGCGCGTGCGAGCACGGGGTCGGGCTCGTAGGTCGGTTCCGCGACCTTCCACATCATGGACAGGAAGTTCTCGGTGAAGCTCAACGAGTTGTCGGGGAAGACGAACGGCATCCCCCTGCTGTAGCGATACGACGCGGCGGCAAGCGTCGGCACCTTCGCGATGAGCCGGATGATCTGCGCCGCTCTCGTCTCGGCGTCCTCGATGTCCTTGGCCTCGGGGTAGAAGGTGGACAGAGCCGCGATCCCCGAGATGAGCATGCCCATCGGGTGGGCGTCGTAGTGGAAGGCATCGACGAAACGCTTGCGGAAGTTCTCATGGATGTAGGTGTGGTAGCGGATGTCCGTCGTCCACTTGTCCAGCTCGCCGGACGTCGGCAGCTCACCGTGGATGAGGAGGTAGGCGACCTCCAGATAGGTGGACCGGGCCGCCAGTTGCTCGATCGGGTACCCCCTGTAGCGGAGGATGCCCGCCTCGCCGTCCAGATAGGTGATGGAACTGGAGGTGAGGGCGGTCGTCATGAACGCCGGGTCGTAGAACCACACCCCGGGCAGTAGCTTGCGGAACTCGTCGGCCGACACCCCGCCGTCGACCAGCGGTATCTCAACTACCTCACCGGTGCGGTTGTCGGTCACCGTGATGGATTCAGCCACTGCTCCCCCTAAGGGCGGATCGTCATGTCTTCGTGCCTGAGCATGCTACCCCCGGCAAGCCAGAAGCCCCCAAGGCGGTGCGGTGGGTGTCGCCTGCGGCATGATGCTCAGATGACCGATGCGCAGGGGGGCATCCCCGACCTCGAGGACATCCGCCGGCAGATCGACGACGTCGATCGCCGGCTGATCGGATTGCTCGCCGAGCGGGCCCGCCTCGTCGACGGCGTGGTGCGCTACAAGCGCGCGAACCATATGCCCGTCGTGGACCGCGGGCGCGAGGACCGGATGATCGCCCGCATCGCGGAAGTCGCCGAGGACGCCGGCGTGGACCCTCGGGTCGCCCAGCAGGTGCTGCGAACCATCATCGACGGGTTCACCCTCCTCGAGGTGGAGGAGCTCGGCCCCGATACCTAGGTCGCGGCCGGTCGAGGCCGGTCGAGGCCGGTCGAGGCTGGTCGAGGCTGGTCGAGGCTGGTCGAACGTCGAGAGCCCGGAGGGCCGAGA
>Ga0307374_10007502_pt1 | contig 16571 bp, 10 predicted proteins | sample OX3MG_FD_202532 | JGI IMG/M metagenome (GOLD analysis project Ga0307374, IMG submission 202532) | Soil microbial communities from Risofladan, Vaasa, Finland - OX-3 | ecosystem: Environmental > Terrestrial > Soil > Coastal area > Acid sulfate soil | place: Finland: Risofladan, Vaasa | collected... | reverse complement strand
CTCGGGAGATCCGGTCTTGAGCTGGCGACTCGAGCGGCTTGATGCAGCCGGATATCCGCCCGATGAGGCGCTGCTGCTGTGCGAGCGCGTCGACGTCGATCTCCACCTGGCGACGCGCCTGATCGAGAACGGCTGCTCGCCGACGACCGCGGCCCGCATCCTGCTCTGACCCGCGCGGCGGCGCCTGCGGGAAACCCGTAGGCGCCGTGCGAGTCCGAACGGATGCGGTTCCTGCCCGGTGCCGGCAGATTCTGCTGAGTCCAAGAGGGCGAGGAGAGACGATGAAGGCATTGGTCGGACAGGAGGTCGGGTCGAGACTGGTCTACGACTTCGACGAGCCCTGCGAGGCGGGCCGGGCACTGCTCGGCGGTAAGGGAGCGGGGCTCGCCGAGATGACCGGGTTCGGGTTGCCGGTCCCTGCCGGGTTCACGATCACGACCGACGCCTGCCGTGCGTTCATCGCCAACGGCGGAGAGCTGCCGACCGGTCTGGAGGCGGAGGTCGCGTTGCACATCGAGCGGCTCGAGCAGAGGACGGGGAAGCGTCTCGGCGATCGGGACGACCCGCTGCTGCTTTCCGTGCGCTCGGGTGCTGCGATCTCGATGCCCGGGATGATGGACACGATCCTCAACCTCGGGCTGAACGACGAGTCGGTGAAAAGCATTGCGGCGCGGACAGGAAACCCGCGCTTCGCGAACGACTCGTACCGCAGGTTGATCCAGATGTACGGGGAGGTCGTCGACGGGATTGAGCCGGGCCGCTTCGAGGACGAGCTCGCTGCGCTGAAGGAGCGCCGCGGCGCCCCGACCGACATCGACCTGACTGCAGAGGATCTCGCCGAGCTGATCGGCTGCTACCTGCGGATCTACCGTGTGGCGGTCGGGAATCGGTTTCCGCAGGATCCGCATGAGCAGCTCGCCCGCGCGATCCGGGCCGTATTCGAGTCGTGGGACGCGCCGCGGGCGAAGGTGTACCGGCACGCCTACGGGATCCCCGACGACCTCGGGACGGCCGTGAACGTCGTGCAGATGGTCTTCGGGAACACGGGGGAGGGGTCGGCCACGGGCGTCTGCTTCACGCGCAATCCCTCGACCGGCGAGGCTGGCCTCTACGGCGAGTTCCTCCTCGACGCGCAAGGCGAGGATGTCGTCTCCGGGATCCGGACGCCGCAGCCGCTCGAGAAGCTGCGCGCGTTGATGCCCGGGCCGTTCGCGGAGCTTGTGACAACGATCGAGCGGCTGGAATGCAATTACCGAGACATGCAGGACGTCGAGTTCACGATCGAGGACGGACGGCTCTACCTGCTGCAGACTCGCTCGGCCAAGCGAACCGCCGCGGCCGCGGTGAAGGCGGCAGTCGCGATGGTCTCGGAAGGCTTGATCGGCCGGGACGAGGCGATTCGCCGCATCGATCCGTCTCAGCTCGACCAGCTGCTCCACCCGATGCTCGATCCCGACGCGCAGCCCGAGGTCGCTGCAACAGGGCTGAATGCCTCGCCCGGTGCGGCCTGCGGAGCGCTGGTGCTTGATGCAGATTCCGCCGAGCGGCGCGGCAAGGCAGGCGAGAGCGTGATCCTCGTCCGTTGGGAGACCGCCGCCGCGGACATCCACGGCCTGATGCAGGCGCAGGGAATCGTCACCGCGCACGGCGGCATGACCTCGCACGCCGCGGTCGTCGCACGCGGCATGGGAAAGCCCTGCGTGGCCGGGGTCGAAAACCTCACGATCGATCTCGAGCGGCGGGTGGCCACGATCGGCGGCCGCGAGGTCGCCGAGGGCGAGGAGATCACGATCGACGGTGCAACAGGGCGTGTGATGATCGGTCGGGTACCGCTCTCGCCGCCTCGGCTCAACGAGGACTTCGAGACGATTCTCGTCTGGGCAGATGGCGTGCGCCGCCTGCGCGTGCATGCGAACGCGGACACCCCGGCCGACGCGGCCAAGGCGCGCGTGCTCGGAGCCGAAGGGATCGGCCTCTGCCGCACAGAGCACATGTTCATGGCGCAGGATCGGCTGCCGGTCGTCCGCGAGATGATCATGGCCGCCGACGAGCCAGAGCGCCGCGCCGCTCTGGCCAGGCTGCTGCCGATGCAGCAGGTCGACTTCGAAGGCATCTTCGAGGCGATGGGTGACTTGCCCGTGACGATCAGGCTGCTCGACCCGCCGCTCCACGAGTTCCTGCCCCCGCTCGAGCAGGCCACGGACGACCGCATGCGCGAGCGGATCAAGGCGCTCCAGGAGACAAACCCGATGCTCGGGATGCGCGGCTGCCGGCTCGGCCTACAGTGGCCCGAGATCTACGACATGCAGGTGCGCGCGATCGTGCGGGCGGCCAAGACGGTCGAGAAGCGCACCGGCGCGCAGCCGCGGGTCGAGATCATGCACCCGCTGGTCGGATTCGCCGAAGAGCTGAAGCGACTCCGCGAACTAACGGCCCGCACAGTCGCCGAGGAGGGCGGGCTCGACTACCTGTGCGGGACGATGATCGAGCTGCCGCGCGCCTGCGTTCGAGCGGACGAGATCGCGGAGGAAGCTGATTTCTTCTCTTTCGGCACCAACGATCTCACCCAGACCGCGCTCGGGCTTTCCCGAGACGACGCCGAGGGAAGCTTCCTCGCCCGCTATCTCGACGAGCGCATCCTCGCGCACAACCCGTTCCAGACGCTCGACCAGGCCGGCGTCGGCGAGCTGATGCGCATCGCCGTCGAGCGCGGGCGCGCCTCACGCCCCGAGCTGCGGCTCGGGATCTGCGGCGAGCACGGGGGCGACCCCGCCTCGATCGGCTTCTGTGACCGGCTCGGGCTCGACTACGTCTCCTGCTCTCCCTACAGGGTGCCGACCGCGCGACTCGCGGCTGCCCAGTCGGCGCTCGCCGCGGCGGGCCTCGGCGAGTACGTCCAGGCCGGTGGTTGAAGCGCGCGTTGCGGGAATGCCGCGAGTCGCTCAGTGCTTCCGCCGATGCTGCCGAACCTTTGCGACGCCAAGCTGCAAGTGGACACACGAACTGGAAGGGAGAACACCATGGCTGTCCGAGTTGCGATCAACGGCTTCGGGCGCACGGGCCGCGCTGCGTTCCGCGCCGCCTACGAGCGCGAAGCCGACATCGAGTGGATGGCAATCAACGACCTCGCCGAGCCGGCGATGCTCGCCCAACTCCTCAAGCACGACACGGTCTACGGGCCGTTCGCCGGCTCCGTCGATGCCGTCGACGGAGCGATCGTCGTGGACGGGGTACGGATCCCGGTTCCGTCCGAGACCGATCCGGCGAAGCTGCCCTGGGAGGAGCTGGGCGTTGAGGTCGTAATCGAGTCGACCGGTCGCTTCCGGGCCCGTGGCGACGCCGCGAAGCATCTTTCGGCCGGCGCGAGAAAGGTGATCGTCTCCGCGCCGGCAAAGGATCCCGACGTCACGGTGGCGCTCGGGGTGAACTTCGACGAGGTCTACGACCCCGACCTGCATTCGATCATCTCGAACGCGTCCTGCACGACCAACTGCCTCGCCCCGGTCGCGAAGGTGCTGCACGAGGGGCTCGGTATCCGTCACGGACTGATGACGACCGTGCACGCCTACACCGCGGACCAAATGCTGCTCGACGGACCGCATAAGGACTATCGACGTGCGCGCGCGGCGGCGTGCAACCTGGTGCCTACGACCACCGGAGCGGCGAAGGCGCTTGGCCTCGTCGTCCCGTCGCTCGCCGGCAAGCTTCAGGGCTATGCGGTGCGGGTGCCGGTTCCGACCGGCTCCCTCGTCGATCTGACCGTGGAGATCGAGCGGTCGACCTCGGTCGACGAGGTGAACGAGCTCGTCGCCAGCCGGGCGGACACGGGTCGGCTCGAGGGCATCCTCGCCTACAGCGAGGAGCCGCTTGTCTCCTCCGACATTGTCAAGTCGCCGTATTCGGCGATCTTCGATGCCGGTCTCACCGCGGTGATCGACGGCACACAGGTGAAGGTCGTCGCGTGGTACGACAACGAGTGGGGGTACTCGAACCGGCTCATCGAGCTCGCGCAGCGCGTGCTCGTTCCCGTTCACGCCGCCGCGTAGCGGCAAGGGCAATCGGTGGGGCGGGATCAGCTCCCGCCCTACCGAACACCGGCGGCGGCTATGGGTGGACGGAAGACCCTTGGGTTTTCACGCCTGCGATCGATGCGTCGGCGGCGTCGAGGTCGAGGTAGGTGCCGCTTACCCCGAAGCGTGGGTCGACCCGGCCGAGCGGCCGCAGCTGTTCGTCCAGCTCGTAGAGGAGCGGGACTCCGGTCGGGAGGTTGAGCTCAGCGATCGCCTCGTCGGAGATTCCATCGAGGTGCTTGACCAGTGCCCGCAGCGAGTTCCCGTGGGCGGACACGAGCACGAGCCGTCCGCAGTGGAGATCGGGAATGATCGCGTCGTACCAGTATGGGAGCATCCGGACGAGGACGTCTTTGAGGCACTCCGAACCGGGGAGCGCGTCGGGAGGCACGGTGCCGTAGCGTGGGTCGTGCGCGGCTGCGAGGTCGGAGGTTGGCGGGATCGGCGGTGGCGGGACATCGTAGGAGCGGCGCCAGAGCATGTACTGCTCGTCGCCGTATTCGAGCCGAGTCTGTTCTTTGCTCTTTCCCTGGAGGTCGCCGTAGTGGCGCTCGTTCAGTCGCCACGAGCGGTGCACGGGGATCCACTGGCGTTCGGCCGCTTCGAGCGCGAGCTCGCTCGTGCGGATCGCACGCGCGAGCAGCGAGGTGTGCACAACGTCGGGGAGGAGAGTCGCGGCGCTGAGGAGCTCGCCGGCGTGGATCGCTTCGCGCACGCCCCGCTCGGAGAGACCGACGTCGACCCAGCCGGTGAACAGGCCCTGCTCGTTCCAGATGCTCTCGCCGTGGCGAAGCAGCAGGAGCCGGTGCGCCGCGGTCGCCCCGTCGGTTGCCGCATCGTTTGCCTCGTCGCTCACGAGCCGCGGGCGCTCGGAATCACGGCGATGCCCGGAAGTTCCTTGCCCCCGAGCAGCTCCAGGGATGCGCCGCCGCCGGTGGATGTCCATGAGACCTGGGCGGCGAGTCCTAGTTGATTGAGCGCGCGCAGCGAGTCTGCGCCGCCGACAACCGAATACGCTTGGGCGGCCGCGACCGCCTCGGCGACCGCCTTTGTCCCGGCAGCGAACCGTGGCCACTCGAAGACCCCCATCGGGCCGTTCCAGAGGATCGTCCCTGCACCGGCCAGGATCTCCGCGAACAGCTCGCGCGTGCGCGGACCGATGTCGAGCACGATCCAGCCGTAAGGGAGTGTGTCGGCGGCACCAATCCGCGATTCGGCGTCGGGCTCGAACCGGTTGGCCCCGACCACGTCGACCGGCAGCACAGCGGGGAACTCGAGCGGGTTCGCAATGCGCAGCTGTTCGGCCAGCTTCCCTCCTACGAGAATTGTGTCGGCGCGTCCGCCGAGATGTCGAAGCACACCGAGCTTGTCGTCGGCCTTGGCGCCTCCGCAGACGAGGACGAAGGGGCGCTCGACCTCTCCGAGCAGACGGCCGAGATGCTCCAGCTCGAGCTCGAGCAGCAGCCCCGCATAGGTCGGAAGCAACTGAGCAACGCCGACCGTCGAGGCATGGGCGCGATGAACGGAGCCAAACGCGTCCTGCACGAAGAGATCGTTGCCGTCCGCGAGCACCCGCGCGAACGCGGGATCGTTGCTTGTCTCCCCGCTTGAGAAGCGGGTGTTCTCGAGCACGGTGAGCGGCCCCGGATAGAGCTCTCGCAGCCGCGCCTCGACGGGTTTGATCGAGAGCGCCGGGTCCTCGCCGCTCGGACGGCCCAGATGTGAGCAGACGGTGATCGACGCTGCGCCCCGCGCGTGCAGGAGCTCGAGCGTCGGAAGCGTCGCACGGATCCGGGTGTCGTCGGCTACCTGCCCCGCTTCGAGAGGGACGTTGAGGTCGGCTCGGACGAGAACACGCTTGCCCGCGACGTCGGCGTCGCGGATCGAGCGCACTCGTCTTGGCCGGTACGACGCCGGTATGGGGGCAGTGGCCAGCATCAGCTTTCCTGAGTCATCGTCACGCTCGGATCGCTGGGAGAGATCGGGTTGTTCACTGATCGCTGTTGCGGCGAACTACGGGCGTTGAAAGCCACAGGGGAGTTCAGCAGTGCGCCGAGATCGGCGATAACAAGGTCGGCGCCGTGTGCGCTGAGTGTCTCGGCCCGGCCTGAACGGTCGATCGCGACCACGAGGCCAAAGCCTGCCGTGCGCGCTGCGGTGATGCCCGCGCTGGTCGTCTCGAAGGCGGCGGTTTCGCTTGGTTTCGAACCGAGGCGGCGGCACGCGGCGAGCAGCGTGTCAGGGGCTGGTTTCGGGACGAGCTGCTCGGTTTGGATCGTGTTGCCGTCCACGCGTTCCTCGATCAGGGAGGCGAGTCCGGCTCGGTCGAGGATCGCGCCGGTGTTGGTGCTTGCCGACACGACGGCGCATCGTAGGCCCGCCTCGAGCGCGTCCTCGAGGTATCGGCGGGCGCCTGCGAAGGCGGTGACGCCTTCTCGCTCGAGGAGGTGAAGCAGCGCCGCCTGCTTGCGGTTCGCGAGGCCATGGATCGTCTCGGTGTCGGGGGGATCGTCGGATCGGCCATCGGGAAGCCTGATCCCTCGGCTCGCGAGGAACGCGTGGACACCGTCCAGGCGTGGCCTCCCGTCGATGTGGCGGAGGTAGTCGACCCTTGGGTCGAAAGGCCGGAATGGTGCGAACCGTTCGCCGGTGAGCTCGACTCGCCGGGCGAGGAACTCGTCGAAGGTTTCCGCCCACGCGGCCGCGTGGAGTTCCCCGCTTGCCGTGAGGACGCCGTCGAGGTCGAACACACAGGCCGCGAGGTTGGCCGGAAGCCCGAGCGTGCGTCTCGTGGCCCGCGGCGCAGACAACCGGTGGGAGAGATCGAGGTGCTCCTCTCGGGCGACCTCGTCGAGCAACTCGGCCGTCTCTGCTCGTTCCAGTGCGAGTTGGCTGCTCAAGGCATGTAGCTCGGTCTCGGCGAAGGAGAGGCTCTTGCCGCAACGGCTCGCGGCCCTGAGTGCGTCTTCTGTCATGTTGAACACGACCCGCCAGTGCGCGCTTACAGAGTCGAGGTCGACGGCGCTGGCCGGTGCTTGCATCACGGCGAGCTCGCTCGGCGGGCTGCGCAGCCCGTCGAGGCCTTCGGTGATCGTCTCGCCTTGGGCCAGTGCTGGCGGCTGGGCGCCGCGGTCCTCCTTGATCCCGGGGATGATCCCTCTCTCTTCGAGCAGTTTCGGGCGCGGTGTCCGTGGGGAGGTCGTCTGGCGGCTCGTCTCGTCGAACAGGCTTGCGCCGCTGATGCCGGCCTCGGCCGCCGCCGTGCCGAGCGGCAGCTCGCGGTGGGCGCGCCGGCTCTCCTGGGTCGACTCGTGGCCGATCGGGTCGAGTCGCTTCGTGATCGTGCCCGTGCTCTCATCCGCGGCGAGGGTCGCTTTACCGGGTGCGAGGAGTGTTCGGGCGGTCTCGTGCAGATCGTTCATCGTTGCCACCCTTCTCACCAGCTCTTGAGTTGCGGCTTGCTCCGGGTTGGAGTGATCCGTACGCGGGCGTCGACCGCGAGACAGCCGTTTGGGCCGGCGAGGATGGGGTTGAGGTCGAGCTCTGCGACCTCTGGTAGCTCGTCGACCAGACGTGAGAGGCGGAGCAAGAGCTCGACGAGCGCGGCGGCGTCTGCGGCTGGGGCTCCTCTGAAGCCGGCGACGAGCCGTCCCGCCTTGCCGCCGAGAACGAGCTCTTGGGCGTCGACCGCGGTAAGCGGCGCGATCCGGAACGCGGCCTCGCCGATCAGCTCGGCGTAGGCGCCGCCTGGCCCCAAGGCGACGAGGGGGCCGAAGACGGGGTCCTGGATTGCGCCAGCGAGTAGCTCGGTGCCGGTCTGGAGGAAGGGCTGGACGATCACGGGTGTCCCGATCCGGTTAGCGGCGTCGCGTACCTGGGTTGCGTCGCGCAGGTCGAGCGCGACGCCGCCGATGTCGCTCTTGTGGGCGCCCGGTGCCGCTGTCTTGACGACGGCGGGGAAGCCAAGCTCGCGCGCGGCGGCCTCGGCCTCGTCGGCGTTGTTTGCGACCCGTTCGGGGACGATCGGGATGCCGTATGCCTCGAGCAGCGCCCGGATCTGGTCCGGGGCGAGCCACGCGTCCGGGGAGTCTTCGAGTGAGGCAGCGACCACTCGCCGGCCGGCGGCGCTGTCGACGTCGAGTTGGGGGAGCACGCCGGGAGGGCGCGCCAGCCAGTCCGATCGCTCGCATGCGAAGGCGAGCGCGCGGGCAGCCGATTCCGGGTAGGGGAGCGCGACAACCGGCGAACTCTGCTCGCGCAGCACATCGGGTATGCCCTTCGCGCTGACGATGACCGCGATAACTGGCTTGTCGTGCTGGCCGAGCTCGACGGCATGCCGCACCGCGGCGGCGACTTCGTCTGCGCCGGCGACCACCGGTGGCACGAAGATGACGATTAGCGCGTCGATGTTCGGGTCGGCGAGGACGTGAGGAATGACGGCCTCGTAGGTCGACGCGGTCGCCGAGCCGAGCAGGTCGACCGGGTTGGCAAGGCTCGCTTCTCCGGGAACGGTGGCGGCGAGCGCGAGCCGGGTCTGCTCGGTCAGCTCGGTCAGCTTGAGCCCGGCACCCTCGCAGGCATCCGCGCAGAGGATGCCGAGCCCGCCTGCGTTCGTGATCACGCCGACCCGGCGCCCGCGAGGCAGCGGCTGCGTCGAGATGACCGCGGCGGCGTCCACGAGCTCTTCCAGGGTGCGCGCCCGCAGCACCCCGGCCTGGTGGAAAAGCGCATCGACGGCGGCGTCGGAGCTCGCGAGCGCCGCGGTGTGCGAGCTGGCGGCGCGTGAGCCGGCGGCGGTCGCGCCCGCCTTGAGGGCGAGGATCGGCTTGCGGCGGGCGACCCGCTGCGCGACCCGCGCGAACGTGCGTGGATTTCCGAAGGATTCGAGGTAGAGCAGCACGAGTCCGGTCGCGTCGTCGTCTTCCCACCACTCGAGCAGGTCGTTGGAGGAGACGTCTGCCTTGTTGCCGATCGAGATGAAGGAGGAGAACCCGAGCGCGCGTTCGGCGGCCTTCTCGAGCAGCGCGAGTCCCAGTGCGCCGCTCTGGGACGAGAATCCGATCCGCCCGGCCGGAAGCGCGCGGGCGGCGAACGTCGCGTTCAGGCCGAGAGCGGGCACGGCGATGCCGAGACAGTTCGGCCCGACGAGCCTCGCGCCGTGGGCGCGGACGGCGGCGAGCAGACGCTCCTGCCGCTCACGCCCTTCCTCGCCGGTCTCCGCGAAGCCGGCGGAGATCACGCAGAGTGCGCGCACGTCGTGGCTGAGGACGTCGGCTGCGGCCTCGAGGACGTGTTCGGCGGGCAGGCAGATCACCGCGAGCTCGACCGTGTCCTGGATCTCCCCGATCGAGGTGTAGGCGCGGACGCCGGCAACGGGCTCCCCTGTGCGGTTCACGGGGAAGGCGGCGCCGGCGAAATCGGCTTCGAGGATGTTGCGGAAGAGCTCGCCGCCGATCGAGCCGCGCCGGCGCGAGGCTCCGATCACCGCGACCGTTGCCGGGGCAAAGAACGACCGTAGCGAGGCAACCACCGCAGTGTGGTCGCGCTGCTCGACCCGGGCGGCGAGCGTGCCGGTCGCGGCGACCGGGAAGCGAAGCTCGATCTCGCCGCTCTCTCGCTCACGCACGAGCTCGAATCCCGCGTCTGTGAACACGGCCAATGCGGCGCTGTTCGATGCCATCACCTCGGCCACGAACCGGCAGATACCCGCCGCACGTGCCCGGCCCGCGAGCTGCTCGAGCAAGCGGGTGCCGATCCCGCGTCCCTGCTCGGAGTCATCGACACAAAATGCCATCTCCGCCGCGTCGCTCTCGCCGATCCGCGTGTAGCTCGCCACCGCGACGACGCGCTCGTCGTGGGAGTGATCGGCGAGCCAGCCTGCGAGTGCGCCCTGGTCTGACCAGTCGGGTTCGAGAAGCGGTTCCACCAGAGTCGAGTCGATTCGGCGGAACCCATGGAAGCGCAGGAAACTGCTCTCGTCGGAGAGGCCCTCGAAGAACTCGAGGAGAGCGCCGCCGTCGGCGGCGTGCGGAGGCCGCAGCCGAAGCGTGCCGCCGTCACGGAGGACGACGTCGACCGCTTCGGCAGCGGCCTGCTCGAGGCTAGACGCCAACGAGCTCCTTCTCGACCGCGATGTTCTGGTTTTCCACCGGCACGGCGCTCAGCACGACCTTGAGCGCGTGCGTCTCGGCCGCGGCTCCGAACACGTCGTAGGCCTCCTCGGTCTCCGAGAGAGAGAACCGGTGCGTCGCGAACACGGTCGGGTCGAGTCGTCCGCCCTCGATCAGCTTCAGCAGCTTCGGCGTCGAGGAGGTGTCGACGAGCCCGGTCGTGATCATCACGTCACGAATCCACAGCTTCTCGAGGTGGAGGGTGGCGCACTTGCCGTGCACCCCGACGTTCGCGACCCTGCCACCGGACCGGATCAGCTCGGTGCAGAGCTCGAACGTGTCCGGCACCCCGACCGCCTCGATCGCTGCGTCGGCACCGAGACCGCCGGTCAGTTCCATCACCTTCGCGACCGCATCCTCGCGGCCGTTGTTGATCACCACGTCGGCCCCGAACTCGAGCGCCTTCTCCAGGCGCGCGTCGGCGAGGTCGACCGCGACAATCCGCCCCGGGGTGTGCAGCTTCGCGGTCATAATCGCCGCCAGGCCGATCGGCCCGGCACCGACGACCGCGACAGTGTCGCCCGGCTCGACGCGCCCGTTCAGTACGCCCACCTCGTAGGCGGTCGGGAGGATGTCTGCGAGGAAAAGCACCTGCTCGTTGCTCAACCCCTCGGGCACCTTGTAGACAGAGGTGTCGGCGAACGGCACCCGCGCGTACTCGGCCTGGAGCCCGTCGATCAGGTGGCCGAAGATCCAGCCACCCCCGCCGGTGCAGAGTCCGTAGTGCCCCTCCTTGCAGAAGCGGCACCGCCCACACGAGGTGATGCAGGAGACGAGCACTCGGTCGCCCGGAGCGACCGTCGTCACGGCCGCGCCGATCTCGACCACCGTTCCGACCGCCTCATGGCCAAGGATCGTCCCCGGCGTCGTCTCCGGCACGTCGCCTTTGAGGATATGTAGATCGGTACCGCAGATCGTGGAGGAGTCGATCCTGACGATTGCATCCGTCGGCTCGAGAATCGTCGGATCGGGTGCGGACTCCCACGCCCGCTGCCCGGGGCCGTGATAAACAAGAGCCTTCATTTCAGTCTCCTTTCGAGTTGCCTCGAAGTCTTCTCGCCCCTTCACACAACGCCATCGGCGCATGCACCGAGCCGGTCTGCGGCTTTCCCGCAGGAGAATCGACGGCGAGGAGCCGCTGCTGCAGCGCGGTGCGTACCCTGACGGGTCGACGAGCCTCTCCCGGGGCGGCGCGGTGCCTCGGGCGGCCGCTCGGAACTCGCCGAAGAGCGCCGACCTAACGGGTCGAGGAGCCCGTCGATCGAGGCTCGACCGGCTCGAAGATCGCTCTCAGCATGCCGGCGTCGCGGTCGAAGTGAAGCTGAATCCCACCAAGATGGTGCTTCTCATCGATCTCGTCGAACGCGGCCAGAACCTCTGCGCGGGTGACCGGCGCCTGCAGGGTCATGACCATCGTGCCGCCTTTCGCGCATCTTAACGTTGCCTCGAGAACCGCAGCCCGGGTGCGGCGGATCGCTTCTCTTCTTGACACAGCATCGCGTCGGCTACGAGCCATCACTGGGCTCCTGCGTGATGTCAGGTATGTCACGGGTTTCATCTTTGCCCTCTCCCTTCTTACGCAAAGACTATGGCCAAAAGGGGGAGGCGGGCATCGTGGGAACACCGGACCGAAGCTGCGGGCTATCCGCAGAAGGCCCGCTTGATCGGGCACCGCCGGGCGCTTGCAAGCGGGTGCGCCGGCGACGTCGGTCCCGCGACGGTCGCGCGAGTCGCTCCGACTCGAATCGGTAGAAGACCGCATCTGATCTTGCGGGCGCCTACGATGACACGTCGAAGGCTTCCCGTTACGGTTGAGCGATGACTGTAGTCCGCGTCAACTCGGCTAGCCCTGTCTCGCCGAGAGCGCTCCGCCCGCGGCCGGGCGGAGCGTATTCGCGCGCATCGGGACACGGTTACGCTTCGCTGATCGCCGTCCCGATTCAAGGGCGAGCATGAGCGACCTCCGCCCAGACGTAGCAACGCTGCCCGACCTCGTGGGTGGGCATCCGAACACGGGCCCGGTTCGGGAACGGCGTCCTCGCTACGTCGATCTGCTGCCCCCGTGCAACGCCGGCTGCCCCGCCGGCGAGAACATCCAGGCCTGGCTCTCGCACACCACAGTCGGCCGGCATGAACAGGCGTGGCGCGAGCTCGTCGCGGACAACCCGTTCCCGGCGATCCACGGTCGGGTCTGTTACCACCCCTGCGAGAGTGTCTGCAACCGCGCGGAGCTCGACAGCGCCGTCTCGATCCATTCGGTGGAGCGATTCCTCGGCGATCTCGCCTTGGAGCAGGGCTGGCTCTTCGATGCCCCTGCGGTTCGCAGCGGCAAACGCGTGCTCGTGATCGGGGCCGGGCCGAGCGGGCTTTCGGCCGCTTACCACCTTGCGCGTCTCGGCCACGAGGTGGAGATCCGGGATGCGGGCGAGGAGCCGGGCGGGATGATGCGCTACGGCATCCCGGCCTACCGGCTGCCCCGCTCCGTCCTGACCGGCGAGCTCGAGCGGATCGAAGCGCTGGGCGTGCAGATCACCTGCGGGCACAGGGTCGAGGACCTCGCGGCCGAGCGCGCCGAGGGCGGCTTCGACGCCGTCTTCGTCGCGGTGGGAGCGCACCTGTCCAAGCGAGTCGAGATTCCGGCTCGAGATGCAGGGCGGATCGTCGACGCGGTGACGTTTCTGCGCAGCGTCGCCTCCGGCGAACGTCCCACGATCGGCCGCCGGGTGGCGGTGTACGGGGGCGGCAACACGGCGATGGACGCGGCCCGCGTCGCTCGCCGGATCGGCGCCGACGAGGCGATGATCGTCTACCGGCGAACCCGCGAGCAGATGCCTGCTCATCTCGAGGAGGCCGAGGACGCCGAGCGGGAAGGCGTTCGGATCAACTGGCTGCGCACGATCACCGCCTTCGACGGCCCGGAGCTACAGGTCGAACTGATGGAGCTCGACGAGAACGGCTATCCACAGCCGACCGGGCGGTACGAGACGCTCGCCGCCGACACCGTGATCCTCGCCCTCGGCCAGGAGAGCGACACCGGCTTCCTACGGCGGGTGCCGGGAGTCGAGTTCGAGCGCGACGGGACGGTGCGGGTCGCGGCTGACTTCCAGACCGGATCTCCCGGGCTGTTCGCGGGCGGCGACATGGTGCCCAGCGAGCGGACCGTGACCGTCGGCGTCGGCCACGGCAAGAAGGCCGCCCAGCACATCCATGCCTCGTTGCAGAACGCCGAGCTCGTGAGCCAGCCAAAACACGAGCTGGCCTCATTCGACAAGCTGCATCTCTGGTACTTCGGTGACGCCGCCCGCCGGAGGCAGCCCGAGCTTCCTCCGGATGAGCGGACGTCGGATTTCGGCGAGGTGGTCGGCGGCCTCTCGCCGAAGGAGGCGGTCTACGAGGCGGGCAGGTGCCTGTCGTGCGGCAACTGCTTCGAGTGCGACGGCTGCCTGGGAGCCTGCCCGGAGGATGCCGTGATCAAGCTCGGCGTTGGATCCCGCTACGCCTTCGACTACGACCGCTGCACCGGCTGCGGCGCCTGCTTCGAGCAGTGCCCCGTGCACGCGATCGAGATGGTCGCCGAGGACGCCTGAGATGGCGGTGACGATCGACGGCAACGAGGCCGCCGCGTCGGTTGCCTACCGGCTCAACGAGGTCTGCTGCATCTACCCGATCACGCCGTCCTCGCCGATGGCCGAGCTGGCCGACGAGTGGTCGAGCCAGGGGCGCCCGAACGTCTGGGGCAGCGTCCCCTCGGTGGTCGAGATGCAGAGTGAGGGTGGCGCGGCCGGCGCCCTCCACGGGGCGTTGCAGAGCGGCGCCCTGGCGACGACGTTCACGGCCTCCCAGGGCCTGCTGTTGATGATCCCGAACATGTACAAGATCGCCGGCGAGCTCACCCCTGCGGTCGTGCACGTGGCAGCCCGTTCTCTCGCGGCGCAGGGGCTGTCGATCTTCGGCGACCACTCCGACGTGATGGCGGTTCGCCAGACGGGCTTCGCGCTGCTCGCCTCATCCTCGGTGCAGGAGGCGCATGATCTGGCGCTCGTCGCTCAAGCCGCGACGCTGCGGACGCGGGTGCCGTTCGTGCACTTCTTCGACGGTTTCCGGACCTCGCACGAGCTGAACACGATCGAGCCGCTCTCCGACGACGACCTGCGCGCGCTCGTGCCCGAGGAGCTCGTTCGCGCCCACCGCGGACGGGCGCTTTCCCCGGAGCGGCCGTTCATCCGCGGCACAGCTCAGAACCCCGACACCTATTTCCAAGCACGCGAGACCGTAAATCCGTTCTACGCCCGTGTCCCTGGAGTCGTCGAGCAGGCGATGGCCGCTCTCGCGGGGCGAACCGGACGCGCCTACCACCTTGTCGACTATTCCGGGCACCCCGAGGCGGAGAGAGTGCTGATCGTGATGGGCTCGGGCGGCGAGACAGCGAAGGAAACCGTCGCGGCGCTCACAGCTCGGGGCGAGCGTGTCGGCGTCGTGCAGGTGCGGCTCTACCGACCATTCCCCGCGCAGGCGCTGGTCGAAGCGCTGCCTGCGACCGTGCGCAGCTCGACCGGACGAAAGAGCCGGGCTCGGTCGGTGAGCCCCTCTTCCTCGACACGGTGGCGGCGTTGACCGAGTCATTCGCCGACGGGGAGCGGGAGGTGATGCCGCGGATCGTCGGCGGCCGCTACGGCCTCTCCTCGAAGGAGTTCACGCCCGGCATGGTCGCCGGCGTCCTGGACGAGCTACGAACCGACCGTCCGCGGCGCCAGTTCACGATCGGGATCACCGACGACGTCTCAGGGACGAGCCTTACCTACGACGCGACGCTCGAGATCGAGCCGCCCGAAACAGCGCGAGCGATCTTCTTCGGCCTGGGCTCCGACGGAACGGTCGGGGCGAACAAGAACACGATCAAGATCCTGGGCTCCGAGGGCGGCCTCCATGCGCAAGGCTATTTCGTCTACGACTCGAAGAAGTCCGGCTCCCAGACCGTCTCCCACCTACGCTTCGGGCCACAGCCGATCCGGGCCCCCTACCTCGTCCAGCAGGCGGGCTTCGTCGGCTGCCACCAGTTCGGCCTGCTCGAGCGAGTCGAGGTGCTCGGCCGCGCGGCGGACGGCGCGACGTTGTTACTTAACTGCGCGCACGCTCCGGAAGCAGTCTGGGACGCGCTCTCGCGGCCGGTTCAAGAGCAGATCCTCGCCAAGCAGATCGAGCTGTACGTCGTCGACGCCGCCCGGATCGCACGCGAGGCAGGGCTTCCCGGACGGATCAACATCGTCCTGCAAACGTGTTTCTTCGCGCTGTCGGACGTGCTGCCGCGCGAGCAGGCGATCGAGCGGATCAAGAGCGCGATCGCCAAGACCTACGGCCGGCGCGGGGACGAGGTCGTCGCGCGCAACCAGGCCGCGGTCGACAACGCGTTGGCGGGACTGCAGCGCGTCGAGGTGCCGGAGCGGGCGACCGCCGTTCGTGACCGGCCGCCGCTCGTGCCTGCGGGCGCGCCGGAGTTCGTTCGCACGGTCACGGCGGCGATGCTGGCCGGACGAGGAGACGACCTGCCCGTCAGCGCGCTCCCGGTGGACGGAACCTACCCGAGCGGCACAGCGGCCTACGAGAAGCGCAACATCTCTGAGCTCGTCGCCGCCTGGGACGCCGACCTCTGCATCCAGTGCGGCAACTGCAGCTTCGTCTGCCCCCACAGCGTGATCCGCTCCAAGTACTACGACCACTCTAGCCTCGAAGCGGCGCCCGACGGTTTTCAATCGGCGCCGCTGAACGCCGTCGGCCTACCGGATGCGCGCTTCACCCTCCAGGTCTACGTCGAGGACTGCACGGGCTGCGCCCTCTGTGTCGAGGCGTGCCCGGTATCCGCGCCGGGCGATCCGGCCCACAGGGCGATCAACCTTCTTCCGCGCGAGCCCCTGGTCGACGCCGAGCGCGAGCACATCGCGTTCTTCGAGAAGCTGCCGGCGACGGAACGGTCGCGGGTTGACTTCGGCACCGTGCGAGGCGCCCAGTTCCTCGAGCCGCTGTTCGAGTTCTCGGGCGCGTGCGCGGGATGCGGCGAGACGCCCTACCTCAAGCTTCTCTCGCAGCTCTTCGGCGACCGGCTGATGGTCGCGAACGCGACGGGCTGTTCGTCGATCTACGGCGGCAACCTGCCGACCACACCCTGGACGACCAACGCCGAGGGGCGCGGCCCAGCCTGGTCGAACTCCCTGTTCGAGGACAACGCCGAGTTCGGGCTCGGCTTCCGCCTCGCCACCGACAGCCACGCCGAGCTCGCGCGCCGTCGCCTCGCCGAGCTGCGCGACACCGTCGGAACCGAGCTAGTCGACGAGAT
>Ga0307374_10007501_pt1 | contig 16571 bp, 10 predicted proteins | sample OX3MG_FD_202532 | JGI IMG/M metagenome (GOLD analysis project Ga0307374, IMG submission 202532) | Soil microbial communities from Risofladan, Vaasa, Finland - OX-3 | ecosystem: Environmental > Terrestrial > Soil > Coastal area > Acid sulfate soil | place: Finland: Risofladan, Vaasa | collected... | reverse complement strand
CCTCTAATTTTGTGGCAAATCGCCCCATCTTGAGTCAGGCCATGCTTCGGCAGCCCAACCCGTACATCGACGTCCCTTCCTTGTACGACATGTATTTGCAGGCCACGCCGCAGCCGGCCACGCCGGAGCGGTTCGGCATGGAGGTTTTCGAGAACGGAACACGCAACGCGCAGATGATCCCATTTGATCTTCCTGTGGGGCCGGATTATGTGGTCGGGCCGGGAGACAGTTTGGCCATCAATCTGTGGGGCGGCGTTTCGCAGCAGTTTTTCCGCACGGTAGACAAGGAAGGCCGTGTGGATCTTCCGGAAGCGGGGCCGGTGCTGGTTGCGGGGAAGTCTCTGGCGCAGGTGCAGGAGTCAGTTCAGAAGACGCTTCGCTCTCAGTTCCGTGGCGTTTCGACGGATGTGTCGCTAGCTCGCCTGCGGACCATTCGGGTTTATGTGGTTGGGGATGTTGTGCATCCGGGCGCATACGACATCAGCTCGCTTTCCACGCCGCTGAATGCATTATTCGCGGCTGGAGGCCCCACCCAGCAAGGATCGCTGCGAATTCTGGAGCACAACCGGGGCGATCAGACGGTTCAAAATGTTGACGTGTATGACCTGCTTCTGCACGGCGTGAAAAAGGATATTCAACGCCTGGAGAATGGCGACACGGTGCTGGTGCCTCCGATTGGGCCGGAATTCACAGTCGAAGGCATGGTGCGGCGACCGGCGATTTATGAACTGCACAATGAGAAGTCTCTGAGCGATGCTTTGACACTCGCCGGTGGCCTGCTGCCGACCGCGACGTTGCGTCACATCGAAGTGCAGCGCGTGATGGCGCACCAGCAACGGACGATGTTGAGTTTGAACATTCCCGAAGATGCCGACCAGGCTGCGATTACAAAAGAACTCGATTCCTTCAAAGTGCAGGATGGCGACAAGATTCGGATTTTCCCGATTGCCCCGTATGACCAGAACACGGTCTATCTTGAAGGTCACGTGCTGCGGCCCGGAAAGTATTCCTACCGTCCAGGAATGCGCGTCACGGATCTGATTTCTTCCTACAAGGAGCTCTTGCCTGAACCCGCGAAACAGTATGCGGAAATTATCCGTCTCAACGCCCCCGATTACCGGCCGACGGTCGAAAGCTTCAACCTGGCGGATGCGCTGAGCCATCCAGGAAGCGCCCCGCTGTTGGAACCTCTCGACACGTTGCAAATTTTCGGGCGGTATGACTTCACAAATCCCCCTACGGTTTCTGTGTGGGGCGATGTGCGTGTTCCGGGGACATATGGGACCTCAGGGCAGCTTCACCTAAGCGACGCCATCCACATGGCCGGAGGACTTGCGCCCGATGCGGAAACTGAAGACGCGCAAGTGTTTCGTTACCTGCCGAACGGAAAGTCGAAGATTTTCAGCGTCAACTTGGAGCAAGCGCTTGCGGGAGATCCGGCTGACAACATCCTTCTGGACTCACGCGATCGAATCCTGGTGCATCGCAATCCAGCCGATGTCAATCCGGCGTCCGTGTACATCCAGGGAGAGGTGGCGCGGCCCGGCCAATATCCGCTGACAACCGACATGAGCATTTCGGATTTGATTCGCGCGGCAGGAGGGCTGCAGCCGGGCGCGGACTTGAAAGATGCCGACCTTACGCATTACGAGTGGAACCGTCAAGCGCAGATGATCGGCAAACACGATGAAATCAATTTAAGCGCGGCGATGGCGTCAAAGTCGGATTCTTCTCTTTCCAATGGCGACGTTGTAACGATTCGGCAATTGCCCGGCTGGAACGATCTGGGCGCCACGATTGCGGTGCGAGGTGAGGTCAAGCATCCCGGCAGTTACGGAATTCGTCCCGGCGAGAAGCTGAGTTCGATTCTCATGCGCGCCGGTGGTTTCATGCCTGACGCCTACCCCTACGGAGCGCTTCTCGAACGCGGTTCGGTGCGCGATCTGGAGGCCAAATCGCAGCAGCAGCTAATTGAGCGCATCAAGGGCATGCAGACAGAGTTGAAACTTACGGCCACAACTGATCCAACGCAAAAGCTGGCGCAAGAAACCGCTTATCAGCAATGGAAGGAAAGCCTCGAGGATCTCTCGGACAATCCTCCGCTTGGTCGCATGACCGTTGAGGTCTCTTCGAACATTCGAAGCTGGGCCAATAGTTCGCGGGACATCGCTGTTCGCAATGGAGACACGCTGATTATCCCCAAGCGGCCGAGCTACGTGATGGTGCAGGGACAGGTCTACAACCCCACGGCTGTTGCCTACCGGCCGGGCAAAAGCGCCAGGTGGTATCTGAACCAGTCTGGCGGAGCGACTAATTTGGCCAACAAGAAGGCGATCTTTGTGGTTCGAGCTAACGGAACGGTCATCGGTGGCCACGAAGGCATGCTGTGGATGGGCGGAGGGCTGGACCAGTCCTTGCAACCGGGCGATACGGTTGTGATTCCCGAAAAGGCGCTCGGCGGACCTAAGAATTGGCAGGCATTTTTCCAAGTCGTACAGGTGCTGAGCGGAGTGACGACGAGTGGCATTCTTGCGGCGAAGTACTGAGGCGCTCTATTGGTGAATGGGCGCCAAGGGCTGATTTGCACGATGATCGCGATTTTATTTGCCAGCGCGGCAGGAACGGCGAGTGGCCAGTCGAACGTTGGTCAGGCGTCGAAAGCCGCGGCTGCGAGCGGAGCAACGCGAAAGCACGTCGATCGGCAAGCGAGCAAGCCATTGACGAGTGGTGCAGACAGCTTAACGTTCGTGTCGCCAAGCGATGATCGGCAGGTCAATAGGCAGGATGGCCCCTCACCACTGCTGGGAGCGTGGGACAAAGCCGCATGGACCGGCACTAACATTCCCGCAATGCCAAAAATTCCCAAATTGGATTTGCGAGCCGAGGGAATTTACAGCAATCCTCCCGTTGGAGGAGCTGTGTGTCATGGATTCTTCTACATGGGCACCTCATACCGCCATGGATACACAAATGCAGGGAATTTGATGGGTAGCTGGATCGGTCGCGAAGGACAAGATGGAGAAGGCTTGGCGACCGACTGGTTCACGCCTCAAGACAAGCTGCCGTTCAATTTTCGGCGCCAGAAGGTCAGCCAGCGGTTCTCTGGTTCTGGCGGCACATCAACCGATGGCGGCGTGCGAGGTAATTTCTGGATTGGTTCTCGGATCAGTGTGTCGTCGAAGATTGCATCGCCGAGCAACGCAGCGCAAGAGCACGTCAAACGGCAAGCGAGCAAGCCATTGACGAGTGATGCGGACAGCTTCACCTTCACGCCGCAAAGCAATGACCAACACGTGAACTCTTTTCGCACCGCGCCGAAGCATTTTTTGCTGGATCAGAAAGCGATGTGGACTAGTCCGGCGCATATTCGTTTTCCAGACGCGACTTGGCTGGTTCCGCTGGGAGGTTTTACAGCCGGACTTTTCGCAACGGATACGGATGTGAGCCGTCATCTGAACAACGCGCCGAATACCTTAAATCGATATCGAAAGTTCTCGAACTACGGCGTCGGCGCAATGATCGGAGCGGCAGGCGGAGCTTATGTTTTGGGGCTTGCGACGCACAATCCGCACGAGCGCGAGACCGGTTTCCTGAGCGGCGAAGCGGCAGTGGATAGCGTTGTAGCGGCTGAAGCGCTGAAATACGCGTTCCAGCGAGAGCGTCCCTTTAACGACAACGCGAACGGCAAGTTCTGGAACAGCGGCGATTCGTTTCCGTCAGTTCACGCTGCTGCAGCATGGTCCATTGCCAGCGTGGTCGCGCACGAGTACCCGGGGGTGCTGCCGAAGGTTGCGGCTTACGGACTGGCGACGGCTGTCAGCGCGGCGCGCGTTACGGGCAAAGAGCACTTTCCCTCGGACGTGCTGGTTGGCAGCGCGATCGGCTGGCTGGTGGGGCAGTACGTTTATCGCGACCATCACGATCCGGACCTGCCGGGTGGAGGATGGGGTCTCCTCGGCATCCGGCCGGAACGGCCTGGACATTGGCAGTCTAAATACATGGGCTCCCCCTACGTGCCGCTGGATAGCTGGGTGTACCCGGCGTTGCTGCGTCTAGGCGCGCTTGGGTTCATCAAGAGTGATTTTGAAGGAATGCGTCCCTGGACGCGCATGGAGTGCGCGCGGCTGGTGGAAGAAGCCGACGAGAACATCGGCGATAACCCAGACGCGGGGAAACAAGCGACTCAGCTGGATAGCGCATTGCAAAGAGAATTCTCGCGCGAGATTGAACTTCTCGGCGGCGGGAATAATGCATCCGCGCAAATCGAGTCGGTCTACACGCGCGTGACGGGCATTTCGGGGCAACCGCTCACCGATGGCTATCACTTCGGGCAAACGATTGTGAACGACTATGGCCGACCGTATCAGGAGGGCGCAAACAACGTGACCGGCGTTTCGGGCTGGGGGACTGATGGCCCGTTTGTTGGCTATTTTCGCGGCGAATACCAGCACGCGGCGAGCGCGCCAGCTTTGCCTTTGAGCGCGCGACAGGCAATGGCGTCGGAGGATTTTCTCCCTGCTTCGTTTACGCCGGCGGCAACTCCGGTGCCGGTGACAGACCAATTCCGCCTTCTTGATTCTTATGTGGGCATGAACTTCCACGACTGGCAGATCACCTATGGTAAGCAAAGCCTTTGGTGGGGGCCGGACGCGGGCGGGCCGATGATGTTCAGCAACAATGCGGATCCCATCACCATGTTTCGTGTAAGCCGCGTCTCGCCCTTCAAGCTACCAAGCATTTTGGCGCTTTTTGGGCCGATGCGCATCGAACTGTTCCTCGGGCAGCTTGATGGACAGCAAATTGATTTTGGCATACCAACGGGCTTTGTCGGAGGATTGGGGCAACTGCTGGATCCGCAGCCGTTCATCCACGGCGAAAAAATCAGCTTCAAGCCAACGCGGAATTTCGAATTCAGCTTTTCGCGGACATCGCTTTTCGCCGGCGAAGGAGTTCCGTTTACGGCACATACGGTTTTGAAGAGCCTGTTCAGCACCGGAAATGGACTGCCTGGAACTGCGGACGATCCTGGCGATCGGCGTTCGGGAATTGACTTCACGTACAGAGTGCCCGGACTCAGAAACTGGCTGACCCTCTATGGCGATGGATTCACCGATGACCAGGTATCCCCCCTGTTTGGGGCCTGGGACAAATCGGCGTGGACTGCGGGAATCTACCTGCCTCGTTTGCCGGGAATTCCGAAGCTCGATTTTCGCGCGGAGGGAATGTACAGCGATCCTCCGGTCGGAGGAACGGTTTCACACGGCTTTTTCTATTTCAATGGGCGCTACCGGAGCGGGTACACCGCCGATGGCAATTTGATGGGCAGCTGGATTGGGCGGCAGGGCCAAGGCGGCGAAGGGTGGGCGACCTACTGGTTCACGCCGGAGGATAAGCTGCAGTTCAATTTTCGGCACCAGAAGGTCAGCCAGCAGTTCGTTCCTTTCGGCGGAACGCTCACAGACGGAGGAGTGCAGGGAGATTTCTGGGTTGGTTCTCATATCAGTGTGTCCGCGGAGGTTCAATACGAAAGGTGGGACTTCCCGATTCTGTCGGCGACAAGAGAAACTGATGTGACTACGTCGATCCAGTTCACGTATTGGCCGAAATTCTCACATATTCAACAAGACACATTAATTCATTCGAGACGTGACGAGATGAGTAAAGTCGCTGTTAAATAGGAACGCAAAAAGCAATGCCGAAAGATCTCGACAAGGCTGAACGCACCCACGAAGAGGAGCTCGAGTTCGACGAGCCACTTCTTCCTCTCGAATCCGAGCAAGATGTCCGGGAGCGTCGCGAGAAGTCAATCGCAAGATTGTTTCTTGTATGGAATCAAAGAATATTTCTTGCTCGAATGGCTGCTATCGGACTAGCGGGAGCGGTCTTGGTTGCTTTCCTGATCCCCAATAGCTACACGTCCACGACGCGATTGATGCCACCCGACCAGGGTCCAGAAGGTGGAATGGCTATGCTCGCTGCGCTGGCAGGCAAGGCAGGGGGAACGATAGGAGGGCTGGGAGCTCAGCTTCTCGGGTTGAAAACTACAGGCGATCTGTTTATTGGGATACTTCAGAGCCGGACGGTAGAAGATGATCTGATCGGCAAATTCAATTTGCGGAAACTATACAGCGATAAGCGTTTGGAGGATGCTCGCACAGAGCTCGCGAAGAGAACTGGTGCCTCTCAAGATCGAAAAAGCGAAATCATCACGATTTCAGTTACCGATCGAAGCCCACAGCGCGCGCAGCAAATGGCCGAAGAGTACGTGACGGAATTGAATAGCGTCGTCACGAATTTGAATACCTCTTCTGCACATCGGGAACGAGTCTTCCTCGAAGGGCGCTTAAGCCAGGTCCAGCAAAATCTCGAGTCTGCCGAGAAACAGTTCAGTCAGTTCGCCAGCAAGAACACGGCGATCGATATCCAGGAACAGGGCAAGGCCATGATTCAGGCTGGTGCAGCCCTTGAAGGCCAGCTCATCGCTGCGCAAACGGAACTTGAAGGGTTGCGTCAGATCTTCACCGACAACAATGTTCGGGTCCGCGAAACCCAAGCGCGTATCGACGAAATTCGTCGGCAATTACAGAAGCTAGGCGGAACGAGTTCTCCTTCCACCGATGCTAAAGCAGCAGCGACGACTGATGCGGGTTCACTTTATCCGTCGATTCGCGAACTCCCAATCTTGGGTGTGACATATGCCGATTTGTACAGGCAAATGAAAGTTCAAGAAGCCGTTTTCGAGGCACTGACACAGGAGTATGAGCTTGCCAAGGTCGAAGAAGCGAAGGAGACGCCGAGCGTAAAGGTTCTCGACCCAGCGAATATCCCTGAGAAGAAATCGTCGCCGCCCCGCCTATTGATAGTGTTCGCAGGTACGTTCCTGGCAGGAACTGTTGGAATCGCATGGGTGTTTGGAAGTGCCAAATGGCAGGAAATTGACGGACAGGCCCCGGGGAAGGTTCTGGCCCAAGAAGTTTTTCATTCTGTTAGAAAGCACGTGCCATTGCTATCGCGAAATGGTTCGTCAGGAATTGCAGACAATAGCTCAAACCCACAGGAGAAGAACTGAATGAGTTGGAAAGATATAAGGGCTAGGGTCTGCGGAGAGGCTCTTTCCCGAGACTGATGGCGAGTGGATTCCAATCTGTTTGGCGCTGGTTCTCGTTTGCAGACGTAGCTATTGCGGAGCGAGCCCACGAGTCGTCCACCAGTGCATCGGGCGATGCTGTCTCCTCACAAAGGAAGCAAGGTGATGGTCGCCGACGTAGTGATCAGGCGCGCGCTCGGTCAGTTCGCCACATCAGTGGGCGATGGATCCGAATATCATACGCGTTGATAGACTTGCTGCTTGTCTGTATCGATGGCTTCATCGCATTGTCACTACGTTTCTTCGGAAATTCTGTCAAGGATATCCTGCATTGGCACCGCGCAATCGCTGAAACCGGTCTTCCTGTCGGACGTTACGCTGCATTTTTGCTGCTTTATGCCGTCGTGATTCTCCTGTTTTGCCAGAGCCAGGATCTTTATCGCACGGTTCGGACGCGAACTGCGATGGAAGAATCTCTGGCAGTTTTCAAAGCAGTGTTTTTCGCTACGCTGTTGCTTTCAGCGTTCGTGTATCTATCGGGAGTGAAAATTGTCTCGAGGCTCGTTGTAGGTTACGCCGGCGCGCTCAACGTCACGACGTTCATCACTTGGAGACTGTGGAAGAGAAGAATAATACTTAAGCGTGCTTCCAAAGGGATCGGCACAAGAAACGTATTGATTGTTGGTGCCGGACGCATCGGGCAAGCTCTGGCTGCACTTCTCGAAGAAAACAAACTGCTCGGGTACTCCTTTAGGGGTTTTCTTGATGCCAATCACAGCACAGATCCGCGACTCTTGGGAAAGATCGAGGATCTCGCCCGTATTGCCCAAGCTGAGTTTGCGGATGACGTCTTCATATCCATTCCGTCCGAGAGAGAACTGGTGAAAACCGTGGCGGCTGAAGCGCGTCGCCATCGTTTGGCAGTCAAAGTCGTGCCGGATTTGTATGACGGCTTCGGCTGGAATGCGCCGATAAGCCACGTAGGTCATTTCCCCGTTATGGAACTTCACTGGGAGCCGATTCCTTCCGTTGGACTATTTTTTAAGCGTGTTATTGACTTAGTAGGGGCCGGTCTGGGATTGATTGTTCTGTCGCCAGTTTTGGCGGCCATCAGCATAGGCGTCCGCCTGAATTCACGGGGGCCGGTCATTTATTCCTCGGCGCGTGTAGGCAGGAAAGGACGGAAATTCGTTTGCTACAAATTTCGCACAATGGTCGCCAATGCAGACGCAGTGAAAAATGAACTGCGGCATTTGAACGAACGTGAGGGCCCGACGTTTAAGATCACGAAAGACCCGCGTATAACCCAGTTCGGCAGATTTCTAAGAAAATATAGCCTGGATGAGTTGCCTCAATTGTGGAATGTATTGAAAGGCGAGATGAGTTTAGTTGGTCCACGCCCTCATCCGTTGGACGACTACGAACAATATCAGCTGGAGCACCTGAAGCGTCTTGACATTAAGCCGGGCGTTACAGGTCTTTGGCAAGTCACCGCGCGCAGGCATCCGTCTTTTGACGCGAATATGCGTCTCGATCTCGAATACATCGAAAACTGGAACCTCTGGATGGATGTAAAGATTTTATTCATGACACTGACGGTGGTTTTCAACGGATCGGGGTCTTAGAACAATGATGCTCATGGTGTATCAAGCCTCGAGCGTACGCAGCGGCTTTCACAACCGTTCAGCGATGGGCCATCCATGATTAGAGACATTGAGACACAAAGCCGATAGCGAAGTGGGAAAAACTCCGAGAATTCCAGTCTTGAAGGCCCAGCTTGGGAAGGGATTTTGGTCTCTAACCGATCAAGGCGCTGTCAGTCTCGGAAACTTTATGACTCAAATTATTCTGGCCCGAAGTCTGTCTGGTTCTAAGTACGGTATTTTCACCCTCCTTTTTGGGGTTTCCTTGATCTTCTTCACTTGCCAGGGTGGCCTGATCACTTATCCCCTCTCCCTGAAAGGCGCAACAGTTGGGAAGATTGAGCTTCGCAAGCTGGCCTTCGCGTCACTCATTTTGACCGCGCTTTTGGTTATTCCACTCTCACCGATTGTTTTCGGAACCACGCTGGTACTCGGTGTTGCGCCGCTGAGTTTGGTTGTCATCCTTGCCATGTTGCTTTGGCAGGTTCAAGAAACTTTCCGCCGCGCTCTCATGGCGCACTTGCGACACCGCGACGCGGTTTGGGGCGATTCCTTGAGTTATTTGGGACAGGCGGCTGTGTTGTGGGTGCTTGCTCATAAGGGTGGTATGACGTTGGAACGAGCGTTTCTTGTGCTCGCCTTGACGTCGGCGGCAGCAGCATTGCTGCAATCCGTTCAGTTGGGGTTGGTCCCAATGCCCGTGCGGCAAATCATGGCTCTTGCGCGGGAATATTGGTCCGTGGGCCGGTGGGCCCTATGTACGGGCATCAACGAAGCGGCCTCGCGCCAGGCATTTCCCTGGGCTCTGGCGCTGCTCTACGGCCCGCAGGAGGCCGCTTCATTCCAGGCGGTAATGAACGTTCTCGGCGTGAGCCACCCGGTTCTCTTCAGCACAAACAACTTGATCGTGCCGGCCGCCGCGGGCGCACACAAAAAAGGAGGCGTTCGCGCTGCTTGGCGCGCCTCGGTCCTTTACGGCTCCGTCGGCGTGGCGCTTCTCGTTCCTTATTTTTTCTTGCTGATGGTCTGGCCGCACGCAATTCTTTCGCTTTTCTATGGCAGGCTCTCGCCGTACACAAACTTCCGCGGAGGCCTTCGGCTGGCCGTTCTGGCTTATTCGTTTGCTTACGGCGCCGTTGTGCTTGAGGCGTTCCTGTATAGCTTTGGCCGGTCCAAGCTCGTACTTGCGGCAAGTCTGGTAGGTACCGCGCTGGCGCTTGTGCCCTCGGCGGGCTCCATCGTGTATTTCAAGGTGACGGGGGCTATTGCAGGACTTCTCACAATGGCGGCTGGCCGGATGGCAGTGAGTGCCATCCTGACAAGACGGACCTTTCGTCAAGAAAGCGTGCCACGTGCCGCGGCAAACGGTGATTCATTGGCGGACCCGTCTCTGGCGGTGAAGGGGGCGTGATAACCACCACATGAACGCATGAAAAGTGAGCCCCGCTGTCAAATCGCGGGTTTTCTGATGATCGGCTTCGCACCTGTGACGCGCTCATGGATGCGCGTGAGTAATTCTGGGGTTGAGCAATGAACGAGGTCGCGGCAAAATCAACGCTTCCGGACGGATGGAGCCGTATCGCTCTTATCCTGATCCTGGGCTATTGCCTAATGGGCCGCAGTTTCGCCTACCTGGGAATCCCGCCGTGGCATCTCTTCATCGGAGAAATCATTCTCGCGGCTTTTCTTCTCGCCGGACCGAGGACGGCGCGAGGTTCCTGGACGCGTCTGGCGCGCCGAATCCGGCCGCTGCGCCGCTTATTGAAATTCTATTTAATCTTTCTGGTCTATGGAATCTTTCAGGTTCTCCGGGGAATCGCACTCGGACACCCGCCTCTCACTGCGGTACGCGATCTCGCGTTCAATTATTATCCTGTGTTTTTCCTTCTCGGCCTGTGGGTTGGGTTGCGGAAACCAGATTTCCTTCCGCGTTTGTTCCGAGCCCTGGCGTGGTTCAACGGGATCTATGGCAGCGCGTATATTTTGTTTCTGAACCGCGTCAGCTGGACTTTCCCGGGCGTTTCCGATCAGGTGGCTCCGGTGCCAATGTTCGGACTGCCGGAGTTTTCCTTCGTCGTCTTGCTCGGATTGCTGGCCTACGAACCGAATCTGAGAAAAGTATGGTACCTGCTCGCTTTGAATGGCTTTGTGCTTCTTGGAATGCAGGTCCGGGCGGAATGGCTCGGTTTCGCTGTCGGATTATTGCTTTGGGGATGGCTGACGAAGCGCCTCAAAAGAATGCTGGCCGCAGGAGCCGTAATCGCGGTTGTTGTTGCCGTTATGTTTGTTATCGATTTCAAATTGCCGGGTCCCGCAACTCGGGGAGGTGGCGAGATCTCGGCACGGGATTTGATCGGTCGCGCCATGGCCCCGCTTAATCCCGATTTGGCGGCAGAATACACGTCGTCCTACAAGATGGACGTGGACACAACTGTCTGGCGAACCATTTGGTGGCTGGCCATCTGGCAGTCGGTCAATCAAAGCCGCGGAACATCTCTCTTCGGTTTCGGTTACGGATTTCCCATCGGTGAGCTCTCCCCCTTTATCGGTGAAGGTGAATTCATTCAGACGCCGCACAATGTGTTCCTTTATGCCCTCGGGTACACGGGCTGGATAGGCGTCCTCCTTCTTGCTCTCTTACAGGGAGAACTTGCCCGTCTTCTCTGGAAGACCTACCGGAAGACCAGCCAGCCATGCGGGATTGTGTTATGGGCGGCAATGCTTTCGTACGCGATGTTTACGCCCTTCCTTGAAGCGCCCTACGGGGCAATCCCCTTCTACTTGCTCGCCGGACTTTTGGTCCGTCCTCTCATCCTTCGAAGACCTTCCGGACTCCTGCTTCCCCGGCTTGGTCAGCCTCGCGGAGTTGCGCCGGCTGTCCTTGGCGCGTCCGCCTTGACAGTGGAGAACCCATAATGGATGCGAAATCCCATGAAAAAGAACAAGCCGGCTGCCCGCTATGCTCCTGTCCAACCGTGATTCGGATGCAGCTTTCACACACCAGTGTGCGGAAATGCGCAAACCGGCGCTGTAACTTGCAGTTTGCTTTTCCGCAGCTCGACGAGGGGCAGCTTCGCGCCGCCTACTCGCACCTCTATTACCCGGATGCGGACGGCCGCCAGGCAGCACATTACGAGAACACATCTGACTTTATATTGAGGCAGGTTCTGCGGAAAATCGGCAGTGCGTTCGGGACTCTCGCAGGAAAAGAGATACTGGACTATGGTTGCGGCACCGGTTCACTGTGTCGCGTTGCGCTCGAGTATGGCGCTCGGCCTGTCGGCATCGAAGCAGACCCCAACGCTCGCCATGCGATAAGACGAGCAGGTCTCTTCACTGCCTATGAAAACCTGGAAGCACTCCGGAAGGTTCGCGGAGAGTCGCGGTTCGACTTTATATTCCTCTGGGAGGTTATCGAGCACCTTCGGGAACCCTGGTGCGAACTTACCGAACTCGGAAAGTTGCTCAGCCCGGAAGGGCGCATTGTAATCTCGACTCCCAACGCGGCCGGATTAAAGGCACGACTGTCTCCGCACCGCTGGGATAATTATCTGAATCCGACACACTTCTATTATTTCGCGCCGGCCTCCCTGCGGCTGGCCCTTGAGAGAGCTGGCTTCCAGGAAATTGCCCAGTTGCATTTCACCATTCGGTATCCGCATCACAGCGGCCCCAGGTCCGCTTTTCATCAGATGTTGCTGCGTGCCGGGCTTGATGGCGAACTCTTGTTCACGGGGAGGCCGCGGCCTTCGGAAACCCTTCCTCCGGAAGTCGATTCGAAATGAAAATTCTCCTCGCTCACAACCGGTATCAAATGCCTGGCGGCGAAGATGAAGTGTTCCGCAGCGAGGCCGAGTTGCTTCGTTCCGCTGGACACGAAGTGGTCGAATATGTCCGCGACAATCACGAAATTCAGGAATACGGCATTTGGGACAAGGCCACTCTCAGTCTTCGCACCGTCTGGGCGTGGGATAGCGTGCGAGAATTGACAGGGATTCTCAAACGGGAAAAGCCGGACGTGGCTCATTTCCATAATACGTTCCCGCTGATCTCCCCCGCGTCATACCACGCCTGCCAGGGAGCCGGTGTGCCTGTAGTTCAGACTCTGCACAACTATCGGCTTTACTGTCCTGCCGCGACATTTCTTCGAGGGGGACATGTATGTGAAGAGTGCGTGGACCACAACCTTCTGCGGTCAATCCGGTACGGCTGTTATCGGACCTCGCGACCAGCGACGGCCGCCGTTGCCGCAATGCTGAAGATTCATCGTCTAAGGCAGACGTGGAGAAGCAAGGTGAACGCCTATATTTGCTTGACGGAGTTTCAGCGAACGAAGTTGGTGGCCGCGGGACTTCCAGCCGAACGAACCTTTGTGAAACCGAATTTTATTTCTCCCGACCCGGGCACCCGAACTACGACGTCCCCATGTGGTCCGGCTGTCTTCGTGGGCCGCCTTTCTACGGAGAAGGGCGTCGTAACTCTCCTGAAGGCCTGGGAGAGAGTGAATCGCGGCACCGTCCTCAGGATTTTCGGAGATGGTCCTTTGCGCGTTGAGCTTGAAGAACAAAAAAGCCAACGGTCTCTTGGAAACATCTGCTTGGAAGGGCATCGGCCACGCCGAGAGGTTCTCCGCGCGCTGACATCAGCGCGATTCCTCTTGTTTCCAAGCGAGTGGTACGAGACGTTCGGAATGGCAATTGTGGAAGCATTTGCTTCTAGCGTACCCGTCATCGCTTCGCGGCTAGGCGCAATGGCGGAAATTGTCGAAGACGGGCGGACCGGTTTGCATTTCACTCCCGGCGATCCCGAGGACTTGGCTGCCAAGGTCGAATGGGCTTGGACTCATGACCAAGAAATGGAAGAGATGGGGCGCAACGCCCGCGCAGAATATGAGTTGAAGTACACAGCCGAGAAGAACTATCAGATGCTAATGGAAATCTATCAACACGCGATGCATGCCCGGAACTAATCATCTAATCAATACTCGTGTGTTTGGCCGAGTGAGGATTTAACGATGGGATTTCCGCGAAGAATAGCACTGCGACTCGCGCGCCCTCTTCACGTTGCGCTGCGGAGTCAAAAGGTAAACTTGTTTCTTGAACTCGTCGCACCCGATCGCTGCGAAAGATTGCTGGACGTGGGTGGCGGAATCGGGATAGCCGGAGAATTCGTCCGTCTCTATGAGCGATTTGAGAATGTGACCGTTCTGAATCTAGACCCAGGAAGCGCGAACTGGGGTTCCAATGTTCACGCGACAAAGATTCGAGCGGACGGGTGCAAATTGCCCTTCTCCACTGGATCGATTGACTGGGTATTCTCAAACGCTGTGATTGAGCACGTGGGAGGCTGGTCTAAACAGCAACAGTTCGCTGATGAAATCCGACGCGTTGCTGCCAAGGGTTATTTCGTCACCACGCCGAATCGGAATTTTCCGATTGAGCCGCATACGCTCCTCCCTTTTTATCAGTTTTGCTCCCCGGCGCTGCAGGCCAAAGTCGTCCGTTTTTCGCCGGGGTACCTAACTGCCTATGAAGAAATAAACCTGCTGTCCGCGAGGGACCTTAAGCGGTTGTTTCCCGAAGCTCAAGTCAAGCCGATGGGAGTGCCTCTTTGGCCGAATACCTTGGTGGCACTTCACAAGGTAGGTTCGCAGTGACAACAGAGGCCTCAACGCTTGCAGGGAACGCGTCGCTCAATATCCTCGGAGTGCGGGTGGACGCAGTGCAGATTCCCGATGTGATTAAGGAGATGGGAAAGTGGATTTCGCAACGCGACCGTCCACATTACATCGCAGTGGCGAATGTACATGTCGTGATGGAGGCCCGGCATGATCCGTCCTTCAAAAAGGTGCTCGAGGAAGCGGATCTGTGTGTGCCTGACGGTATGCCTCTCATTTGGGTTGGCCGCTTAAGAGGGCATAAGCTTCAGCGCAGAGTTTACGGCCCGGATTTGCTCTTGGAGTTCTGCCGCGAAACGCAGGAGATGGGCTATCGCCACTATTTTTACGGTGGGGCCCCGGGCGTCCCAGAGGAGCTGTCGGAAAAACTGAAGGGGCAATTCCCGCAACTGAATGTTGCGGGAGTTTGCTCGCCTCCGTTTCGCCCAATGACTGCGGAGGAAGATGCTAGGCAGGTTGAAATGATTAACCAAGCGACCCCCGATGTCCTTTGGGTGGGACTCGGTTGTCCGAAACAAGAGCGATGGATGCGCGAGCACAGGGACAGACTGCGCGTTCCGGTTCTGGTCGGCGTGGGGCAGGCATTTGATATTCATTCGGGGCGTTCAAAACAGGCCCCAAAGTGGCTGCGCGAGCACGGTTTGGAATGGCTTTACCGGCTGCTCTGTGAGCCGCGTAGGCTTTGGCGACGATATCTGCTCTATAATTCAGAATTTATATTTTGGGAATCGCTCGAACTGTTGCGACTGAATTGGTTCCGCTGAGGAGAAACTAGCATGGCAAAGCGCGCACTTATCACGGGAATCACAGGTCAGGATGGCTCATATATGGCAGAGCTCCTTCTTTCAAAAGATTACGAGGTGCATGGAATCATTCGAAGGGCCAGCACGTTTAATACCCAGCGCCTGGACCATGTCTACAACGATCCTCACAAACCAGGCGCGCGTCTCTTTCTTCACTTTGGAGATTTGTCCAGCGGAGAACAGCTCAGCAACCTTATCTACAATGTAGAACCTGAGGAGATCTACCATCTCGGCGCTCAAAGCCACGTCCGTGTGAGTTTTGACATGCCAGAGTACACCGGCGATACGACCGCACTGGGCACCACCAGGATGTTGGAAGCAATCCGAAGGAGTGGAATCAGAACGAAATTCTATCAAGCGAGCTCTTCCGAAATGTTTGGCAGCGCACCTCCGCCCCAAAACGAGAGCACACCATTTCATCCCAGAAGTCCGTATGGCGCAGCGAAGCTATATTCCTACTGGATGACAGTCAACTACCGTGAGGGTTATGGCTTGTTCGCGAGTAACGGCATCCTGTTTAACCATGAAAGCCCACGGCGGGGCGAGACATTCGTTACACGCAAAATCACGCGCGCTGTCGCTCACATTGTCGCCGGGAAACAGCAGGACCTATATCTGGGGAATCTGGACGCAAAGAGGGATTGGGGATATGCCCCTGAGTACGTCGAAGGCATGTGGCGCATCCTGCAGCAAGAGGACGCCAGTGATTTTGTTCTCGGCACTGGCGAAGAGCACTCCGTTAGAGAATTCCTCGAAGAGGCCTTTAGCTATGTGGGGCTGGACTGGGAAAGGTATGTGAAAACAGATCCAAAATACCTGCGCCCTACAGAAGTTGACTGTCTGATTGCCGACTGCGCTCGAGCGCGACACAGATTGGCCTGGGAGCCCAGAATAACCTTTACCGAATTAGTCCGCATTATGGTTGACGCAGACCTCGAGGCAGCGGGTCTTCCCGCTATCGGAGAGGGGAATGAAATCCTCGCCAGCAAATTTCATTCTTGGCACCAATGGAATAGCTCTGTTTCTCCGGCATCTCAGCTGGTGGATGGCCGCGTTCGTGTGATGGAATAGCCAAACGTTAGAGGAGAGAACGGGAGTGAATTTCTCAGCGCAAAAGAGAGTTCTTGTCACCGGTGGCGCGGGATTTCTCGGATCTCAAGTTGTGGCGAAACTGCGCGCCCGCGGATGCCAAGATATTTTTATCCCGCGAAGTCGTGAATTTAATCTTTGCGAAAAAAAAGATGTGAGCAGATTGTTCGAAGTGGTTCATCCGGATCTTGTCATTCATTTGGCGGCGGTGGTTGGTGGCATCGGAGCCAACCGTAGGCACCCCGGTCGCTTCTTTTATGAGAATGCAAATA
>Ga0307374_10007500_pt1 | contig 16571 bp, 10 predicted proteins | sample OX3MG_FD_202532 | JGI IMG/M metagenome (GOLD analysis project Ga0307374, IMG submission 202532) | Soil microbial communities from Risofladan, Vaasa, Finland - OX-3 | ecosystem: Environmental > Terrestrial > Soil > Coastal area > Acid sulfate soil | place: Finland: Risofladan, Vaasa | collected... | reverse complement strand
AGCTATTCCCAACTTCGAGGTTGGTTGGTCACGTGTTACTCACCCGTCCGCCACTAGGCCTTGCGGCCTCGTTCGACTTGCATGTGTCAGGCACGCCGCCAGCGTTAATCCTGAGCCAGGATCAAACTCTCCGTCATTACCAACCCGACCGAAGTCGGGGAGGTTGCAAAGAATTTGTTGGGCCCCTTCCTGTAGGGGCATGTGGACGCAGAATCGTCTCCACTCTTCAATTGTCAAGGTGCAGGCTGGACTCGCCTCTGGAGCTAACCAGCCACCGGATCCCCGGGACTCGGTGCGGACGGTGAAGTATAGACCCCACCTCCCGGGAAGTCAATGTTGATCTCATAGGGGTAGTGGCTCAGTTTGATCGACCTACGGAACCTGGGAGCGGTCCGAGGCGATCGACGCCGCCTCGTCGAGCCCAATCTGCGCTGGAAGTGCCTGCGAAGCGGAGAGCACGGACCTCGGGTGCCGTCGGCAGAGGATGGGATCCCGCTCTGGGCCAAGTGGCCGTGCGACCGCGCTAGGGACGGCGCCCCCCAACCGGAACGAGACCGCCTCGGGGTTTCGACGACGAGGAATAAAGTGCCCCCGCCGTCACGGCCTCGAGATCCTGGGGGTCCATCGGTCGGAAGTAGAAGAAACCCTGTACCAATCCGCCCGGCGTGAGCTTCTCGAACTCGGCCGCCTGCTCTGCCGTCTCGACCCCCTCCGCCACCACCACGAGATTGAGAGCTCGACCGAGTTCAACGACGCTCTGCACCACGGCCGCGCCGGCCGCGCTCGAGGTAAGCCCGGCCATGAAGGAGCGATCGATCTTGAGGATGTCCACCGGGAGTCGCTGGAGCTGCCCCAGAGAAGAGGTACCAGTCCCGAAGTCATCCACCGCGATCCGGACTCCGATCGCTCGGAGCTCGTGCAGCCGAGATGCGACCGCCTTCGCGTCCCCGATCACGGCGGACTCAGTCACTTCCAGGACCAGCTGTTGGGCGGGAAGCTCGAACTCACGAAGCGCCGACTCCACCTCTCCGACGAACTCGCTTCGGGTCAGCTCGAGGGCGGAGACGTTGACGGCCAGGTCCAGCCGGCCCAGCTCCGGATGGCTCGCGCGCCAGGCGCGCATCTGACGGCACGCCTCGCGGAGAACCCATCGCCCGATGGGGATTATCAGACCGACTGCCTCCGCGACCGGGATGAACCGATCCGGCCCGATGCGGCCCCGGTCAGGATCGTCCCACCGAAGGAGAGCCTCGAGCCCGGTGAGGCGGCCGTCGCTGACGGTGACGACCGGCTGGTACTGCAGCGCCAGCTCGCCCTGCTGGAGGGCCCGGCGCAGCCCAGATTCGGTCTGAAGCCGCTCCAGGACACGTTCGTGGAGGCTGGGATGGTAGACGCGGTACACCCCTTTGCCTTCTGCCTTGGCGGTGTACATGGCGATGTCCGCGTTGCGCAAAATCACCTCTGAGCTCTCCACCTCGAGCGTGGTTACGATGCCGATGCTGACACCGACTCGGGTCGCGGCCGTCCTACCCACCTTGATCGGGGAAGCGACCGCGGCGACGATCCGGTCGGCGAGGCCGACCGCCGCGACGGAGGTCACGTAGCCCTCCATCAGGATGGCGAACTCGTCGCCGCCGAGCCTTGCGAAGGTGTCCGCCGGGCGCAGGCATCTGGCGATGCGCGAGGTGATCTCGACCAGAAGGCGGTCACCGGCACCATGGCCGAAGCTATCGTTCACGTCTTTGAAGTTGTCGACGTCGAGCACCAGCAGGCTGACCGGGTCCTGGCTCTTTCGCCGGCTGACCAGGGCATGTTCGAGTCGATCCCCGAGCAGGACGCGATTAGCGAGCCCGGTGAGCGGGTCGTGCAGGGCCTGGTGGCGGAGCTGTTCTTCCAGGGCGGTCTCGGTGCTGATGTCTCGTGCGGTCAGCACCAGGGCCAGGGCGGTGGGGTCGTCCAAGAGGTTGGTCAGCATCACCCGGAAGGTGCGCTGGGCTCCATCTTGGCCCCGAATCCGGCAGTTGATTGCGCGGGTGGACCCCGGACCTCGACCAGGGCGGCGTCGAGGACAGGCTGGTCGTCAGGCTCCACCAGATCGCGCAGGGACGGGGGCACGTGGCTGGTGGCCGCGCGCCCCAGGAGCGCTTCCACGGAGGGGCTCATGTAGACGAGACGGTCGTCCTGGCCCACGGCCAGCACCAGGTCCGACGCCGCCTGCACCAAGGCTCGAAATCGTGCCTCACCGGCCGCGCGTCGTTGCACCGAGCCGAGCAGGGCCAACGCCATCGACGCGGCCAACCCGAGGGCGACGATTGCACTCTCCAGGCCGTTCGGAGCCCGGGAGGGACCCCCAACGACCAGGACCTCGACCCAGAGCTCATCGACCACCAGAGGCACGAGCAGGAGGTCGCTCAGGGCGGGGTCAATCCCGGTAGCCAGGCAGATCTCGTCCCAGCCCGCGTCCTGCTGGCACAGGTGCCGGGAACCACCGCCGGGGCCGCGTACCAGGTTCGCCAGAGTCGGTGAAATGGGCACCGTAGGGAGGGCATCCGCCACCTTGAGCGAAGCCGCCAGAGTCTCCGCCGCCGCCGCGACGAGGTCCAGGCGCACCACCGTGAACCCAGGACTGAGCGAAACCATCTCGAGTGCGGAGGCATGGATGATCTGGACTGCCTTTGCGGAGTCATGGCTCCCCAGGAGCGCCGCCGAGGTCTCTCGAAGGATCCTCTCCCGGGTCAGAATGCGATCCTGCCGCTCCAACGAGTGCTTGAGCACCTGCATGATCACTGCCAGCATCGGGAGCCCAGGTACGATCGAGGTCAGGCTGGCCACCGAGAGAAGCGGCTGGGAAGGCACTTCGGCGATCCCAAGCGCGATCAGATTGGCAGCCGCGAACTCGACGAAGACCAAGAGCGCCTCGCGGGGCCTCCCGTACAGCGATCTCAGCAGGGCCGCCGAGTAGACGACCCCGAGGGTGTATTCCGGGTCTTTCGCCGCCACGCCGACGACCACCAGTGCCAGGGTCACTAGTGCCTCGCCGGCTACCGGGAAACGGCCGCGTAGGTACCCGGACGTCCACCACCATCCCAGCCAGATCACTCCGGCCAGGCCCGCCAGTCGCAGCGGGGTAGATTCCCGCGCACTCACGGTGAGGATCACCACTTGCGTCCCGAGGGCGAAGAGCGTGACGCCCAGGAACAGCCAGCGCAGTCGGCTAAGAAGGGCCTCGGGGGGCCGCAGGCGACCCCTCAGTTGGCGAAATGCGGCAGCGCCGACGGATTGCATCCCAGGACCCCAATTTGGCGACGATGGACATCGTCACGGTAGGTGCCCAAGTGCTTTCCATCGTGGGCGCATTTATCACGTTTTCCGGCGACGGCGCTGCGACGTTGTGCCCACGGCTCTGGCACATGCCGGGACGGCTGGGCCGCTGCTCCCCGGACTTTGGCGAGGTCGGCAAGCGCCTCCTGGGTCGGGATCTTGCCCGCGCGAGGGCCACGGTGGGGAACTTCGGCCCGATCGATCTGCGCTGGGGCCGTCGTGGAGAGGGAGCGACGGCCCGGCTAGCAGGACAATCCCATCACCTGCGAACGGGCCCTGGTCCCCGAGGGCGCGATGGTAGAGGTTCGCAGGATCCCCCAGGCCGGTTCACGATGGCCCTGGGGCCCAACGAGGGCAGGCCTGGATGTCGGAACCGGTGTTTCAGGTTCGCCGCCACGCTTGGGTGAGTTGCAGGGTCCCGGTGGCGAGTGCGGCGGCGGCGGCGCCCTATACCATCCCCACGACCGGCCGTTGCTTGGAGGACGAGGTTTGCAAGCGGACGAAAGCAGCCGCCTGCGGGACCGCCTGGCCGCCCACCGGACTCTGCTCGCCTGGCTCAGGACGGGGATCTCGGTGGCGGCCCTGGGATTCGTGGTGGCCAAGTTCGGCCTCTTTCTCGACCGACTGGCCCCGGGGCGGGCCAGCAGCGGGACAGCGCATCTTTCCGGAGGCGTCGGGGTCGCCCTGACTCTGGTCGGGGCCCTGCTGATGGGGGTCGGATTCTGGCAACACCGGACTGTCGCGGCGCACATCGGCGACGGCGGGGACGTACCTGAGTGGCCGATTGTGGCCGCCTTTGTGGTCTGCGCTGGGGTGGCCGGACTCCTCGCCGTCTATCTCATCGTCAGCGGATCCTAAGCCCGGGTCGGGACTGAGGCGCTGTCGGAGGGTGGGAACCGCCCGCGCCTGCGAAGCCGGGAACTCGGCCCGGGGTCCGATCGCGCCGCCGCGCTGCGGGCGGTCTTTGCCTGACCGTTGCGCTCGCCTTCCCTTCGAGGCACCCGCTCGCGGCCGTGTCCTTCGGCGAACCCGACCTCGGTCGACGCCCAACCGCCACCCGTCGGGGTGGGTTCCAGGAGCAGGTGCCTCTCACTCGGAGGGACTGGCGTTCTGCCCCAGCCGGACCACCTCGCGGGTGCTGGCCGACAGCCGCGCCGCCTCGATAACAACGAGGGCTGCGAGCGCGTCCTGAGGATCCACAGGCGGGGGCGTGGCGGCCGCGAGTGCCGCCGCCACGCCCGAGTAGAAGTCCTGATAGGCACCGGGCAGCGTCGGGATCACTTCCCCGTACTCGCCAGTCCCCAGGAATCCGTGGTCCTCAGCCGCCTCCTTGCCCCACCCTTCTGAACCGGGAAGCAGTCCGGCGACCAACTGCGCCTCCTGCCCGTCGAGCCCGTACTTGGTATAGCCGGTCCGGTCGCTCAGCACCCGAAATCGGGGACCGAGCTGAGCCACCAGGGCACTCATCCAAAGGTGGCTGCGGACGCCTCCGGCGTGGGTTAGGGCTATGAAGTCGTCGTCGTCGACGGCACTGCCCTCCCGGCGCCGGTCGAGCTCGGCGTACACAGCGCTAACTGGGCCGAAAAGTTGGAGCGCCTGGTCGATCAGGTGGGAGCCGAGGTCGTACAGCAGCCCGCCCGCCCGCGCCGGATCCGGGATCTCGCGCCAGCTCTTCTCTGCCACCTCGGGGCGCCAGCGTTGGAACCGGGACTCAAAGCGGTGGATCCGGCCCAACCGGCCCTGGTCGAGCAGGCTCCGCAAGGTGAGGAAGTCGCCGTCCCAACGGCGGTTCTGAAACACCGTCAGGGGAACCCCGGCCGCCCTGGAGCGTTCGATGAGCCGGCGCCCGTCTGCGGCCGAGGCGGCCAGCGGCTTGTCGACGACCACGGCCAAACCGGACTCAATGCTCCGCAGCGCCAGGGGCAAGTGGAACTGGTTCGGGGTGGCGACCACCACCAGGCCGAATTCGTCCGCGTGGTCGAAAAGAGCGTCGGAGTCAGCCAGTACCTGGGCCTCGGGATGGTCGTGCCGGGCCCGGGCCGCCCGACCCGGGTCGGCGGTGACGATCGCCGCCACCTCGAGTTGCGGCGTGGCGGCGATCAGTGGGGCATGGAACACTCGCCCCGCCAGGCCGTAGCCGAGAATCGCGACACGACGGGGCGGTGGCGCTGCCATCCAGCTGATTAGACCCGAAAAGACGGGCCGGTCGTGAGCGCGCCCAGCACCGGTCGAGAACCCGGCTTAGACTCGCTCGGTGGGCGCGCAGTCGCCTCGATCGTCCCCCCTGTTTCGTCACCGGCTGTGGCGTTGGCCGGGCTCGCGGCCGGGGAAGATCCGCGGCTGCTGCAGCTGCTGTTCCGGATGCCTGCTCGGTTTTTTAGTTCTGAGTTTGGCTCTGCTCGGATTCACCATTCTTCCCAACGCCTATCCGAGCTATCCAGCGTCAGCTCGGAGGCCAGGGACCCCGAGCGGCACCGTCTCCGGCCATGGGCTCCCCTGGCTGCACAGCACCGGCCGGCTCATCTCGGACAGTCAGGGACGGCAGATCCTGCTCCGGGGTATGAACGTGACCGGGCTGGAGCAGGCCAAGGACATGCGTCCCGGGCCAGTCCCAAACGCCAGCGCCTTTTCGGCGATGGCAGCCGACGGTTTCGACGTGATCCGCCTCCCGATCAGCTGGTCGCGCCTGGAGCCGCGTCCGGGGCGGATGTCTCAAAGCTACCTGCAGCTGATCCGCTCGGTGGTCAACGATGCCGCGACCCACGGGATCTACACCATCCTCGACCTCCACAACATCGACTGGAGCATCTTTTACGGCGGCGACGGAGCCCCCGGCTGGGTCACGGCCGGACCTTTGCCGCGCAGCTTTCCCCTGGGCTCTCCCTGGAACCGGCACCTGGCCCCTGGGGTGCTGGCCAGCTACGGTATCTTCTGGTCCGACCTGGGCGGATGGCAGCAGGACGTGATGAAGGTCTGGACCTATCTCGCTGGGGCCTTTCGCAACGACTCGGCAGTCGCCGGTATTGACCTCTGGAACGAACCCCATCCGTTCCCGGCCCCACCCGGGCTGTTCGAGAAGAAGCTCCTCCTCCCCTTCCTGGCCAACCTGATCACTCACCTGGCCGCCATCGCGCCCCACCAGATGTGGATCACCGAGCAGACCCTCGACTTCGGTCTACCCACCTATGTGGCCGCCCTTCCGTACCCAAACCAGGTCTACTCCAGCCACGTCTTCGCGACCCTGCTGGAGCCACCCTGGCAGAAGCCGACCCCGCAGTACGCCATTCCCTTGACCCTGCTCCAGCGCCAGGCTGAGGAGGCGGGAGCCGCCCCCTGGGTGGGCGAGATCGGCGCCGGTGCCGGCCAGGCGAACCAGGCCTGGGTTGCCCGGGAGATGAATCAGCTCGACCGCTTCCGGCTCGGCTGGGCTTATTGGGATTGGGACGAAGGCGGGAGCTGGGCCTTTAGACGCCTCACCTCAAGGCTGAAGATCGTGGCTCGCGCCTATCCCCGGGCCACGCCCGGCACCTTGGGTCAGCTCAGCTACGACTACCAGGACGGCAAGCTGGTGCTCCAATTCACCGGGAGCGCCAGCCGTAATGCCCTGCTGGTCGAGGTGCCCTCTTTCTACACGAGCTTCCGATTGACTTCCTCGGATCCCCTCTCCGACGTGTCGGCCCAGCTCGACGCGCAGAGCCATCTCCTGACGATCCGAATCGCCGATCATGCTCGCCAACACCGGCTGGTGATACGACTGAGCAACTGATCCCATTCCGCAGAGATAACCCCGAAGGCAGGGCATGACCCCGTGCCGACGGGAGTTGGGCAGGGTTACTTCGTTTCCAGATCGTCCGGGCCCCCAAGATCGACCCTGAGAGCGCCCGGCGTGACGGGTAGAGCAGATCCTGGGCTCCCCCGGGCGGGCAGGCTTCGGCCCCGGGAACGGCGCTCGGAGCCGGCATTGCACCTGTCGGGCGCGATCAGGAGCGGCGTCGGTGAAGAACCACGGTGGGCAGGGCCACTAGCGCGACGGAGCCGGTCCGCAAGGAATGGTTGCGGGGTCATCAGGCGAACCACCCCGGGCAAGTTGGCGTCTCCATCGGCTAGGCGTATGGAGGCCAGAAAGCGCGATCTGACTCCCCCGAGCTGGGGTGGCGGACGGTGGGGATGCTTTGGTGACTGGCCAGCCGCCGCGACGCCTGGATCGAACCAAAAATGCCTGACGGACCGAAGTTAGGGCGGCCCCGCGGGCCCCTACTCCACCGCAATCAAGGAACCCACCCGGCCCCAGGTCCATCGGGCTGGAATCGCATTCACCAGACCAATTGCCCTACCCCGGCCGCAACCGCTTCTCATCCCACTAGATCGGTCTTGGGGTTGAGGGGAAGTATCACCGGCGCCCGCGGGGGCTGCTTGAAGTTGAAGTCCGTGATCAGGTTGCCCACGGTGGGCGCGTTCTCGCGGACATCCGGGCGCGAGTCGGGACGGCCGTCGGTGAGGGGATTGATCCGCGCACCCTGCAGGAAGTCATCCTCGATGAACTTGAGGTAGGCGTCCTGGCTGAGCACCTGGTGGTCGATGTAGCCAGTCCTGGCGTAGGGCGAGATCACCAGCCCCGGCACGCGCAAGCCGTAGCCGGCAGCGTCGACCTTGGGTGGGACCACATTGTCGTAGAAACCGCCCCAGTCGTCCCAGGAGAGGAATATGGCGGTCGAGTTCCAATCGGGTCCCCGCATCACGGCGTCGATCAGGGAGGTGACGTAGGACTGGCCCACGCTGACCTTGGCCGGGGGATGCTCACTCTCGACGCCGTTGGGCACCACCCAGGACACCGCCGGCAGCGACCCCTTCTGGGCCGCGGTGTAGAAGTTGCTGACGCTCTGGATGTTGCTCAGCTGATGATCGGCGTGCACGTCGATGAAGTCGGGCAGCGGATTCCAGATCTCGGGAGTCCCGGGGGTCTGGGCGGCCGGCGCACAGCTCATCGCGGCCGCGTCGACGCAGTCCGGCTGGGTGCCTGGAGCCACGTAGTAGCCCCAGGAGACGTGGTGCGTGTACATGAGATAGGTGAGGTCGGTCCAGGCGTACTGGGGGACCACCGTGTTGGCGGACTCCTGATCGGGCTGGATCAGGTCGGTGCTGCAGCTCATCGGATTCTCGGGATTGGTGCAGTGCGCCGACCAGGCCGAGACCATGTCCAGGTGCGAGACCAGACTCCAGCTGGCGCTCGACTGGAACAGGTGGTCCTGGAGCACGAAGTCCTTGGCCAGGGTCCAGTAGTTGGGAATGTCGGCCCCGGTGTGGTAGCCCATCACGTCGGGGGGCCCGGCGGCGGTGCAGGCCGGGTCGAACTGCGACTGGCAGCTGCGGCGCGCCGCGGCCTGCTGGGCCACGAAGCCGTTCATCAGTCCTCCGTTGATGTCGGCCACCGCGTTGGCGGCGCCGTGCGGGCCGCCCAGGTTGACGTCCTGGGTGTCGTGGAAGGGCCGGACACAGCCGCCCTGGGCGGGATTGGGGACGCAGACGGTGGGAACCCCGTTGACCATGGGGATCCCATCCGCCCCTGGAAAGGTGCCGAAGTAGGAGTCGAAGGAGCGGTTCTCCTGCATGATCACAATCACGTGCTTGATCTTCTGAATGCCACTGTTGGGAGCGAGCGCGGGGTCTGGGGTGGAGGCGACCGCCCAGCGCACCTTGAGCCGCGGCGCGGCATTGGCTGTGAAGACGAACCCGGCCGCCACAGCGGCCAGGACGGCAACCGCCGCCACCACCAGATGCCAGCGTGCGACGAGGCGAGTGCTCAAGCGGCGAGGCCAGGCACGGCCGTCCGCGTGTAGATGTAGGCCGCCACCCGGGCGCCCCCGGATCCGTTCGGAGCGGCGGGCACCACGACTGCGAATTGGCCCACCGCGAGCCCAGAGATCGGCTCCGGGGTCGTGGTTAGGGTTGGTCCCTGGCGCTTCAGGCTGAGAGCCTGGGTTGCCGGCCCAATCGCCACCGGGATCGGGCCGCGAGCTGATCGGATCTGGATCAGAGAGGGACTAATTGACAGAATCCGGCCCGCGATCGCGCCCGGTCCAAAGATCGCCAGCACCGGGCTGACCCCCTTGCGCCCTCCTTTGGCCCCAGCGCCTGGAGTCGCGCTTCCCGCGCCGGAACTCCCGGGAGTGATGTTGACTCCACAGACCGTCTTGAGAGCTGTCGGGAGCGTCTGGGTGGGGCCACAGGGGAAGCCGCCCGCCGCCGCCGCCTCAATCGCTGCTGTCAGGGAGGATGGCCGGACCGGGACGAGCGCCTGGCCGGTCAGGATGCCGACCCCAAGCAGGGCAATCCCGGCTATCGCCAGGCCCGCCAGCCGGGCCGGACGCCCCTTTATCCAAGTGGGTCTGGTCGCACGCTGACCGGAGAGAGGAACCGGATCCATCGCGGAAGCTGGGGTTAAGGCGTCTGGAGCAGGAGCGGGTTCGGGTTGCGGGGCGCGAGGCTGAGTTGGCATTTCGGAGTCAAAGTAGCTGCTGGACGCGCCTACCCCCTTAATCGGCCCTGAGAGTGTGCCTGGGGACGGCAACGCGCTCCCACCTGGGCGGCCACGCTGGACGGCTGGACACAGCCCAGGTAGGGACGTGCGGGAGCGAACGGTAGGGGGGCAGAGGCGCGGGCGCGTTGGTCATCCGTTCCAAATCCAAGTCACGATCAAGGGCACGCCCGGAGAAAGGCGCGCGGCAGGAGCGGATGATCTCTGCCGTCGGGCGGTGGTCTTCTCCATCGGCTGGCTAGTTGCGGGGCCCGGGACTGGGGGTGGATGGTGCCGGAGCGCTGGAGGCCGATACCGTCCGGGCAATTTGACGTTATGCCGACCAGGAACGCCGCCCACAGGCGACCGCTCCTCGCCAGCCGAGGGTTAGGCAGCGGCCCCAGGGCGCAAACTCCAGGAGCCACTGCCGTTGTCCTCTTCCATCTCCTCGCCTCGCTCGAACTCCCAGGCTAATCCGCAGCCCACAACACCTACGGCGCTGGGTGCTGGGCGTAGCCAGGGGACGACGACCGAGCAGTCTTCCGACAGCCGGGCTCGTCGATTCGAGCCCGACCTGATCCGGGTAGTCGCCCTGGTGTTGGTCGTGGTGATTCATGCCAGCCCCTGGCCCCGCCAGAGCGACGGCGCGGCGAGTTTCTACTCGCTGCTCGCACTTCTCGCCCGGCCCTCGGTGCCACTCTTGGTGATCCTGAGCGGACTGCTCTTAGCCCCGGGCGAGTCACGGCCTCCAGCCGACGCCAGCTTCTGGCGTCGGCGGCTGGGCCGGACCCTGCTCCCTTGGCTGCCCTGGGCGCTCGTGTACTTCCTGGTTGACGTCGTCTTCACCAACATGGCACCTGGGCTCGGCTCGAGCTGGGGATGGTGGGTGGGCGGGGCCGGACACCTCTACTTTCTGCTCCTGATCCCGCAGCTCTACCTGCTGCTGGCGATCTGGCCCAACTCGCGCCGCGGCCAGAAGTGGGCGCTCTTAGCGGCGGTCCTGATCCAGGTCGGCGTGCAGTTGGTGCGGGTGGTCGCTACCCTCCCGGCCCCCGGCAACTCTCTCACCCTCTCCTTCGGGTATGAGCTTGCGCCGTTCTGGGTGGGCTACTTCGCCATCGGGCTGTGGCTCGGTCCTCGCCTCGGCGGGTTGCGAACGGGCTGGTTGACGCTCCCGGTCTGCCTGATCGCGGTCGCCGCCAGCGCGCTGTTGGTGCTGCGCGACCCGCTCAGCCAAGTGGCGACTCACTGGGGCCCCTGGGTCGAGGGCACCGGCGCTTTCCTGAGACCCTCTCTCCTGCTGCTCACTTTGGCGGCGTTCGTATTCCTTTGGCGACTGGCCAAATGGGTGGCGTTGGGCTTCCAGGCAATCCAGCGAGCGATCGGGGGGCTCAGCCGCCATGCCCTGGGAATCTACATCGTGCACCCGGTCCTGCTGCTGGGAATTGGAACCGCGCTGCAGGGATCACCGGGGCCTCTCTCGCTCGAACAGCCGTTGCCAGGCAGCCTGCTGCCATTCGCGCTGCTGATCGGACTCGCCGTGCTGGGAGCGTGGGTGGTGACCCGCGCGCTGGCAGCCATCCCCGCTCTCGCCTGGACGGTCGGCGAGTCGGTCCAGCCTCTGCGCTGGAGGTAGGCGGCAGCCCAGCCCACGAGGGAGCCTACCGCCGCGACGCCCCCCGCCCCAGCACGGTGCCATCCGAGCCAGCTCGACCTCGGTGGACTTCCCATAGACCTTTTGACCAAGTGCGGACCAGCTGTCCACGGGTTTCAGGGGTTGGGTCCAGAACGCGGAATGGCCCTCGTCCCGAATGTTTGACCCGCGCACAGCTGCCACCTACGGCAGTTGGCTCGTGGTCCGGCGGGAGGGGCGGACGGTGGCGGCGATCAAGAGCCCGGGAGGGAGAGGGCATGGTGCCAGTCCCGTAGGCCCGGATCGTGGGCAGCTCAGTTCCGACCGGGATCGTGGGTACCCGCGGGCGGGGCTCCTAACTCCCCGGGAGTCCGTACTGACCAAACCAGCCAGCCGCCCAGGCAGAGCGCAATCGCAAAGAAGCCGAAGATCATGGGAAACCCGGCGTTGGGCCGGAGGCTGTTGCCGAAGTCGAGCAGGGGCCCGGCGATCACTGTCGCCAGAATCCCCGATCCGGCGGTCGCTAGGTTGGAGATGCCCATGAACCTGCCGGCCGAGTCGGCCGGCACCAGGTCGACCACGAACGCCCAGTCCACCGAGAGCAACATCCCAAACGCGCTGCCGATGAGAAAACCGACCGCGTACACCAGCACCAGGGAGTTGGCGAAGATCAAGAGCAGGGTTCCCAGCGCCCCCAGCCAGCACGCGAATCGGATCACCAGCCGGCGCCCGACCCGCTGTGAGATCCGGGCCGCGGGCAGGGTCACCACGATCGCCAGCAGGACGACGACCGCCAGCAGTGTGGAGGTGGCTCCGGCCGCCCGATTGGCGACCGCGCTGCCAGCCCCGGGGTAGAAGGTGGCCTTGATGTAGAGCAGGGCGAAGTCGGTCAGCCCGGTGATCCCCATCAGCGCCAGCAGCCGAGACGCCAGCAAGCGGGTGAAGTCGGGATTCTCGCGGGGTCTGAAGCTGAATACGCCAAGGAGGGCCAGCCGGCGACCCGGCAGGGGGCCGGGGGCCGGTGAGTCGGGTACGAACAGCTGGGTCACCAGTAGGGCCAGGACGAGCACCACTCCCACGCTGAGCAGGGCGAGCTGCACGCGGCCGATGGCGATCAAAGTACCGGTAAGCAGGAACCCGATCGCGGTGCCGATGAAGACAGCCAGCCCGTAGTAGCCCGAGGCGCGCCCCCGGTCAGCGCTCGCGATCTGGTCAGGTAGCAATCCCTGGTACGCACCCTCGGCGGTGTTCGAGCAGATCTGCAGGGCGCAGTAGGGAATGATCAGTGCCCCGTACGTCCCGGCCAGGGCCAGCCCCAGCAGGCAGACCAGGTCCCCGAGCGTTCCGGCCACCATGAAGGGCTTTCGCCGGCCCCAGCGGACCCGGCAACGGTCTGAGAGCGCTCCGGCGGCCGGCTGGACCAGAATCGCCACCGCCGCCCCGAGCGCTGAGAGCAGGGCGAGGGCAACCCCGCGGTGCGCCTCATCCACCCGGGCCAGGATCAGTCGGGGCAGGATCAGCGCCCCCATCCCCTGCCAGAGGTAGTTGATCGCCAGCCAGTAGACCGAGAGGGCGACCATGCGCGGCACGGAGAAGCGCGCCGACACGCCGGAGTAGGCCCCAGCGGGGGCGCTCATCCGGGCGAGTTCAACTTGCTGCTCGCCTGGCGGGCAATCCGACTCCGCTGGGATCCGGCCGGGTCAACTCTTCCACTTGACCGCTTAGATACCAGCGGAGCCACCCTCAGCGGTCGACTTAGGTGGCTATGACGTCGACCTGGACCGCGAAGGGGACCAGTCCGGTCGCCGACACGGTGGCGGTTCCCGTCCGCAGAGCCCGAAATGGCACGCGGAGAACGGCCAGTGTGGCTCCCAGGCTTTGCTCCCCCGAGAGGAGCTGCAGTACCGAGGAGTTTGAGCACTGGACCATCTCCCGGCTCATGTCACGTTCCGACGGATTGGGCAAGACCAGCATGAGCTCCTGTCCGACGGCGATGTCAACCGTCTGGCCGTTATTCCCTAATTCCACTGTGACCGTGGCCCCGGCCGGTGGAGCGCCAGTGGGACTGGAAGAGCTGCGGGGAAGGGGTGCGGACCGCGGCGAGGCCGGAGCGCGGCTGTGAGTCACTGAAGGACTTGATCGCGGACCGGAACCCACTCCGCCTCCGTGAGTGCCACGCGAACTCGAAGGCGGCGCCAATGTGGCGCACCCCACCAGGGCCAACCCGAGAAATCCCGCGATGACCCCGACCGTCACCCTCGACCCCCATGTCCAGGGCATCGGCATCGGTCCACCGTAGCACTCCCCGGGGGCGGGGTTGGGGGCTGATCGCACTCTCGTGTCTTCCGGAAGTGAAGACCGTTGGAGGCGATCAGCCCGGCTGGGCAAGCCCAGCGTCCTCCCCGGGCTAGTGGGAACCCCCGCCGCAGCCTTGGGTGAGCTGAGGGTTGGGCATCACCGGACTGGTCGCGGTCCCGCCGTATCGAGCCAGGTCCGGCGTCCCGTATTGCGAATCCATTCCCAGGGTGTTGACCGTGGTCCCCGGGATCACGTTGCCGAAGTTCCACACGCACGAGCTACCACGGGACCCGTCCTGGGCCAGCGCCGAATTCATGTCTCCCGAACCGCCCTGGGCGCGGCCCAGAGTCCAGAAGGGATAGAACGCCGCCCCCACCGGAGGAACCGAGCAACCCAGGCCAGTGCCGACGGAACAGAACGCCTCCGAGGAGAGCACGTCCGTCTCGAGTTGCACCTGGGGGTACGACTTGCCGTTGGTGAACGGTCCTATGTACTGGAAGCTGGTGGGATGGTTGCTCTGCCCGTTAGGCCAGTCCGGCTGATACGGAGTTCCGTTGAAGTCCAGATCGCCGTTCTGGAAATAGTCCTCCTGACAACCTGCCACGGGCCAGTCCGCGGTCGCGGTCGCTCCGTCGTTGGCTATCGGCCGCGAGCCCTTGGGCATGCACAGCCCGTCCGAATATTCACAGGGCAGTCCCTGCGTGAAATTAGGCTGGTTGCTCACCGGCACATCCGGCGGGCATCCCAGGCCGGCCTGGGTGGTAGCTCCGGGGCAGTTGCCAGTGGTCAGACTGCAGCCGAGTTCCTGGGGTGTATTGGCGGAGCCTTCTGAGCCACCCGCACACGCCTGGTAGACATTGGCGTCCCCGGGCTGGGGCAGCGGGTTGCTCACTGAGGTGCAGGCTTCGAAGTGACCGAGCTCGTCCTCCATCAGAACCCCGCCTTCCAGGGCGGCCCAGGGAACCTGATTCTGCGGGAGCGCGCTGCTGTACTCGGCCGCGAAATTGAACGGCTCCCCGGGGCAGGCGGGACTACCGCTGCTGTTGGTGTTGACGGCTCCGTTGACGATCCCCTGGGTGTCCATGAAGCCGTTCTGAGCACTGGCGATCATGTAACCGCTCTGGTGAGTGGTGAGGTCGACGATCGAGGTTTTCAGAGCCAGACCGCTCGGAACTGAATAGCTTTGGCCCTGGTAGGTGAGCTCCGATGCCGGGACCGGAACGTCCTGGATGGTCACCTGGAGTTCGTCGCCTCCGTTCAGCATCAGAGTGTGTCCATTGGGCACGTAGGTCGCCGCGTCAACCAGTTGGGGGCTCGGGGGGCCGGCTGGCTGGCCGTTAGTTTGCAGGTAGGCGAAGTTCACCGGCTCCTCACAAGCCGGGTTGATCGCGGCGAAACCGTAGGTTGCCTCCAGGCTGTCGATGGTGAGCGCCGCGCACCAGTGAGTTTGGTCGCAGCTTGGGCTGTCCACGAACGGGGTGAAGCCAGGGGGATAGAACTGCAGCTCCATGAAGGCACTGCCGGCGGCGCTCGGGTCACTGATGCCGCCCCCGTTGGTATTGCTCTGCGGCTTGCAGGCGTTCTGTGGATAGGAGAGGGGATCACAGATCGGCAGCCCAAACCAGGGCGCCGGACTGAGCTCCGCGTAGGCGGTCGTGTTGTTAGGCCCAGCGTTGGCGGTCGGAGCGGCGGCCGGATCGGTCGCCAACTTCATGAAGTAGGTCATGTTGCTGGCGCTTCCGGGCGTGGAGGAGATGAATTTGACAGAGGGCTCGTCGTGCCCGATGTAGTGCCCGTTGTCGTAGAACCGGGACGCCTTGGATCCCCAGGTGCCGGGCGGGGTCAGGGGATCGGTGCACAGCCCGCCCATGTCCGGCTTCACCGACTTGTAGAGGCTACTGAATCCGTTGCAGTCGAGCTCATTGACGGGGTTGGGGCTTACCCCCGTGACCTGGGGCTGACCATTGCCCTGGGCCACCAGTGACCCAGCCACCCCGATACCCGCCACCATCGTCGCCGCCGCAACCAGGGCCACAGCCCGACGTCGAAATCGCGGCATCAACTGGCCTCCTCCACCCCGGGTCGTTGGTGCGGCGGGAGCCAGTGAGCGGCCCCTCCGCGTTTCACGTCCCGCTCCGTTCCCCAGCGGTGGCGTACTCATACCAATCTGGCGCCGCGCCTGTCAAGTGGCCTCCCTTAGGGTGGTGCAGTTCAGCGAACGTGGCCGCCCCTACCTGTTCGGCGATTCTGTCCGCCTCGCGAAGCCAGGCGTCCCGGTGACTTCCTAATTGATCGGAGCGGCGGTGAGGTGCCGAGTTGGTCGGAGCCGACCGGGCGGACCCTGGGAGGTGCATCCGGTCCGGGGTAGGCTCGGCGAGGCAGAGGGGCACCTCATCGACATTCCGGACCTGTGCCGGCCGAGGATGTGGTGACGCCGACCCAGTCCCTCGAGGGGTCAATGCGGAGAGCCACGGTGGCCCTCCCCCGTTTTGCCACCAAGTCGGGACCCGGCGGGATCGCGATCGCACTTCTGCGGCTCGCCTGCTCCCGCTGGCGCACCCTGACCCCGCCGCTCCAGACGTCATCTGGGGGCGGTACGTGGAGCCCGCCCATCATTCGCCCAGTCCGGGCCCCGCCACCACCACGACTGAGCCGACGAACCGCCCCGCCGCGACTACGCTGCTCAGCCCCGGACGGCCCCTTCCGGCTCCGGCTCGGGCGCGCCCGCAATCACCACCAGTTCGTCGGCACGACTGGGGCCCAGGGCCACCCAGGTCACGACCGGCTCGTGGGCCCGGACCACTG
>Ga0307374_10007499_pt1 | contig 16578 bp, 14 predicted proteins | sample OX3MG_FD_202532 | JGI IMG/M metagenome (GOLD analysis project Ga0307374, IMG submission 202532) | Soil microbial communities from Risofladan, Vaasa, Finland - OX-3 | ecosystem: Environmental > Terrestrial > Soil > Coastal area > Acid sulfate soil | place: Finland: Risofladan, Vaasa | collected... | reverse complement strand
ATCGGGCGTCGCCTTGGTGGCAACTGCATTCTGGGCTGCAGCAGGATAGCCATTCAACATGGCAAGCAACGCCACACAAAGAGCCGATCTCAGTATTCCTACGAAACTTGATCGCGTCATAAGTCTTCGGTCCCCTTCACCAACAATTGATCCGCGCTGCTGAAAACTTTCGTGGCATTGAAGTTGTTTCTTCGCTGCCAAGGGTTCGCTTGGAATGGCTTGCGCCGGAATTTCGCCAGCTTGCACGATTCAATCGATTTAATCTCCGCGCCCTATCCGGTGTCAAGCGGGAAATGTATTGCCCGCAGCTTCCTATATAGCTGCTCGCATTCTTGACACGAGCGGCGCTCGGGCGGGTACAAGACGTATGGAATATTAAAACGGTTGAATGTTCCTGCAAATTCGTCGAATTTCATTCTGTCGAACCGCGACGGAGACTGAAGAGTCGCACGTCTTCGAGCCTGTGCTGGCGCGGAAGTTACTTCGGCGGTCCGGATAAAACGTCTTTTACACCACGCGCAGTTGCCATGGCAACGCGGGCTGCATTTATTCACGCAGACATCATTTTGCGATCAGGCATCAAGTTGTTCATCGCGTGCGCAACAACGCAGTCTTCTGAGTCAGTTACTGGTAGGCAGGGTAGCATGCAGCCAGACAGCTTTCATTACTGAACGAGGGTCATTCATGGATCGACGGAAGTTTGTGAACATTACCGGTGCAGCTACGGTTGCCATAGCAACCAGGTTGGGTCGAGGAGAGCTGGCAGCAGCCGCCGCTACGAACGGAACCGACGCAGCCAACCTGAAACGGCGCTGGCAAAAGCTGGACGACGCTGCGCGCGGTTGGTGGGATGGCGATCTGCAACGCGCCGACGAGGAAGCGATTCGCCAGGACGGCTCACCCCACTCGCTCACTCCCACGGGAGAGCACAGCCCCTGGTCGCATAGCCCGCCCAAGTCACTGATCTTTCTCCCGTTCCCATATAGTTCCGGCGGAGGCTCGGTCGCTTCCTTTCCGGAAATGTATGGATGGGACACTCACTTCATCAACCTGGGTTTATTTGCGCACGACCGCCCCGATATTGTGCGCTGGAATATTCTCGATCAGCTATCGATGATTGAGCGCTTTGGAAAAGTGTTGAACGGAAACCGCACGTTTTATCTGACGCGCGGCCAGCCGCCGCTACTGGCGATGAGCATCGACAAATATCTCAGCGTTAAAAATGTCGACGACGAAGTGGCCATGCTGGCGTATCCGTTGCTGGAGCGCTCCTACACTGGATATTGGAATGCCCCCGCTCACGCCACTCCGATTGGGCTTTCCACCTGCCGCGATGAAGGTGGCAAAGACTTGCGGCCGGAGCTTGCCTCCGAGTGCGAGTCAGGTTTGGATTTCACTCCTATCTTCGGCGGTGAAATCACTAATTGCGTACCGATTCACGTCAACTGCGCTTTAGTGCGTCAGGCGCAGGTGCTGGCCGCGCTTGCGAATCGATTTGGTTGGAGCGTCAAGGCGGCACATTGGCGCAACGAGGCCGACACACGAGCGCATCGCATCAACCAATATTGTTGGGACGACAGCGAAGGTTGTTACTTCGAATATGATTACGTTCGCAAAACGAGGTTGCCCTACTATTCGTTGAACGCCTACTGGCCGCTGTGGATTGGTATCGCGTCGCCTGCCCAGGCCAAGCGCGTCGCGACTCATCTTCATTTGTTCGATCACCCCTACGGTCTTACATTCACCGACAAAACGTATCCCGGCATTCACCCGGAATACAAAGTGCTGGAGTGGGCCTATCCGGAGTCATGGCCGCAGCAACAGATAGTTGTGGGTCAAGGTTTGCAACGTTATGGCTTCCAGGAACAGGCGCGAGCCATCAGCCTACGTTACATCGCCAATGTCGTCACGACTTGGGAAAAAACCGGACTCACCTGGGAACGGTACGACGGAGTCGCCGGGGGTCACAGCGTGCCGATCGAACGCGATCCAGCACAACCGCTGCACGGATTTTCGTCGGCATCAGCGGTTGTCGTAGGGCGCATCGCGTTCAGTTAGAAAAAGACTCGAAGCGTACAAGCAAATACAGAAAGAGGGCGCTTCATTCAGGTGGTCCTGTTTGGCTTAGCAATCCTCGGCATGAGCCGGGAAATAACTGAACCTGCGGCGGAGCCTGGATGGGCGCAAGCATTCAAAGCATTGAATGGCATCCCCCGGTAGTACGGTCGAATTCGGGAGCTATCAACCGGGCGCCGTCTTCTTTGGCTTTCTGATCGCTTGGTTTATGCTGGAGTGGATCGCAATCGTTCGACATTCAATCGGTTGAATTAAAATCGGTTTTTCGAATCCGCTCCGCCGCATCGACAATGTAAGTATCTACCCGAAGGAGAGTGGCAATTGGGAGTGACACGAAGAGACATCTTGATGAATGCCGGCAAGCTGGCTTCCGGTTTGGCAATTGGCGGAGCTGCAATGCATGCCACGGGCGAGGATCAAGCTACAGCTGGGCCTGAAAAGCGCAAGTTGAAGGTGGTCGTGACTGGGGGGCATCCGGGCGATCCGGAGTATGGCTGTGGCGGCACCATTGCCCGCTACTCCGATCGCGGCGATGATGTGGTGCTGCTTTACATGAATAATGGCGCGTGGCCGCCGACGCCGGCACCGGTACGAGTCGCCGAAGCCAAGAAAGCCTGTGAAATATTGGGAGCGACACCGGCGTACGCAGGCCAGGTGAATGGCCACGCGATTGTTGATAATGCGCACTACGACGAATTCCGCAAAGTCATCGACGGCCTGGCCCCGGACGTCTTGTTTGTGCAGTGGCCCATCGATCACCACCCGGATCATCTGGCGATGTCGATCCTGGCGCTGGAGGCGTGGCTCAAATCCGACAGAAAATATGCTTTCTACTACTACGAAGTCGGCCAGGATACGATGATGTTCCAGCCTACAGAATTCGTAGATATCACCGCCCAGGCAGCGCGCAAGCGCGAGGCCTGTTATGCGCACGCGTCGCAAACGCCTGATTATTGGTATCCCTTGCAAACCCAGCTCTCAGATTTTCGGGGCGCCGAAAGCGGATACAAATCGGCGGAAGGTTTTGTGCGGCATTGGATGAGCAAAGGAAATATGCTGCCTTAGTGGGGATCGCGCGGCTGCGTCTTCTCGGCGCTGCCCGTTGTGATGCCGGATGCGACGAACGAACAGGGTCCTTATTTCTTTCCGCGGCCGCGCTTTGCAATGGGAGCCGTCGAACCGCGAATGACCAGTTTCGGCACGAGCATGTGGGTATCGCCGTAGGGCTGAACGCCATCCTCCGCGCCGCTCTCCAGGTGCTTCAGGATGTAGCTGGCAGCGTATTCTCCCATTTCCGCCATTGGCTGACGAATGGTAGTTAAACCTGGCGTAGTGAGTGCCGCAGATGGAATGTCATCGAATCCGATCACGGAGCAGCTTTCCGGAACGCTGCGACCGTTTTCTGAGAGCACGCGAATGGCACCGTAGGCGGTCAGATCGTCAAAGGCGAGAATCGCGGTAAATTTCTCGCCCGCTTCAAGCAGCTCCTTTGTCAGCCGCAGTCCGCCGTCGAATACCGAGCCGGATTCCACTGTACCTGGCAGGTCGCGGATCAACGCGGGATTCAACTTCAGTCCGGCATCTTTGGCAAACTGCCGGATGCCCTTCCAGCGCATGCGGCTGTCGGCCATTCGGCGCGGACCGCGCAGGAAGGCAATGTCGCGATGACCGAGCTGATAGAGATGTTCCATGGCTGCGTAACCGCCAGCTTCATTGTCCACCAGTACGGAATTGATCGTGGGCGATTCGAGATCGCGGCCGACAACTACCGTGGGAATCTGCCGATCATCGATGTCCTCCAGCAATGCAATATCGAAGAGCAACCAATTCGGCACGGTGATCAAGCCTTGAACGCGGCGCTCCACCATCATTTCGAGATAGCGTTCGAGCTGATGGAGTTGATTGCGCGCGTCCATGACGATCGGCAGGTAGGTCGTCGGCAACAGCTTGCTCTCGATTCCCTGCAGGATCAGAGTGCAGAACGGATCGGCCAGGTCGATCACCAGAACGCCAATCATGTGGCTCTTCTGGCTGCGCAGCGAGCGCGCAAAAATATCCGCCCGATAGCCCAGACGCTTTACGGCATCGAAGATCTTCTCTTTGGTTTTTGCGGGAATATAGCGCGACAGGGGCGCTTCATTCACCACCAGCGACACTGTGGAGGGAGAAAAACCGCTCGCTCGCGCCACATCTGTCAAAGTAACGCGCCTGCGGTTTAGATTTGGCTTCTTCATTCCTTTTCCCGCGTTCTTTGTATCAACTCGGTCATCTTGTCGGGGAAAATACTCGCACCACCTATCGCGCCACCGGATCTGCCAAACCGGATGCTATGCCGATACAAACGTTCACGCAATAGCTAGCTTCTCTTTTGAAATCGAAGATCGATGACACTTCCCTTGATCATGAATCGACATTCACGCAAGAGCGGCTGGCGACCGCCGCGATTTCGAGCATTGCCGTTCGAGGAGATCTCCTCCCAAGTCGGATACCCTTACTCCTGAATCACAGCCTTGACCAGGTTGCGTGGATGGTCGACATTGCGTCCGTGCAGCAACGCGATCTGATACGCAAAAAACTGCAACGGAATCACCTCACATATCGGCAGCAGGTACTCACTGCATCGAGGAATGAAGACACAATGCTGACTATACTGCGGCACTTCTTTGTCTCCCTCGTTTGCCAACGCAAAGACCTGCGCGCCCTGCTGGCGCATGTCCTTCAGCAGCTGCACCACTTTGGAATACCGCAGCAGTGAATCGTGGTCCTTAGGATCATGGGTCGCCAATACAACCAGAGGCGTTTCGGGACCGACCAGCGCGTTGGGCCCATGTTTCAGCTCGCCCGCGGGATAGCCTTCAGCATGCGTATAGGAGGACTCTTTCAGCTTGAGGGCGCCTTCGCGCGCGATGGCGTAATGAATGCCGCGGCCCAGAAATAGAAAGGCGTTCGCGTCGCGATAGATGGCGGCCAATTCCTGGACCTTCTGCTCCCACACAGGCAATGCCTTGGCAATGATGTCGGGGAGTGCGAGCGCTTCTCCGCACATGGAATCGGCGACATTCAGAGTCATACGGCCACGCTGATGGGCGAGGGAAAGCGAAAGCAGATAGAGAACGAGCAGTTGGCCGGTGAAACTCTTGGTGGCGGGAATTGCCTTCTCCTGCCCGGCGCAGACTGGAAGACTCGCGCGTGCTTCCTTAGCCATGGAAGAGTCGCTGCGATTGGTGATCGCCGCAGTCTGTAACCCACGAGAACGCGCTTCGCGCAGAGCCGCCAGCGTGTCCGCGGTCTCGCCGGATTGCGAGATGACGATGACGGCGGGGTTATGCAGCGTGTGGGTCGAGCGATAACAATACTCGCTGGCATATTCCACATCGACAGCCAGACCGGCAATATCTTCCAGCATGATTTCACCGGCTAATCCGGCATGCCGGCTGGATCCGCTGGCGGCAACAACGATGCGTTCGTGACCAAGCAGCGCGCTGTGGGCGGCGAGCATGGGCTCGCGCGCCAGCCTGCCATCCCGGGTGTAATAGGCGAGCGTATCGGCCAGGGCCTGCGGCTGTTCAAATATCTCGCGCAACATAATATGTGGAAACTGTCGTGTGGTATCGAAGGCGGGCGCGTGAGTCGAATCAATCGTCATAAGAGATCTCAATGAGGTGACAAGCACGGGCAGAATCCAAAAAGACTTTGAACCTGAAACAGTTGCAAACCTGAAGCCTGTACTTGCTTGTTTTCCTATTCTAACGATTTAAATGTCCGCTGCCGATAACTTTGCGTCTCAAAAAAGAGAAACCAGCGGGGGGTAGAAAGTTTTCTCAATCCCTGTGGCCACGCTCTTCGTTCGGCCGGATCATACGAGGCAGGATGTCGCATTCGACGGATCGCGCCTCAATGCGGCACGACGGAATCGTCTTTCGGATGAGTTACCTTCTGGAAAAGCCATGTCAGAGCCGCAGCAAGAAATGCGAAGAGAGCGGTCCAGCGAAACACGTCAATAAATGCCCATAGCAGTGCCTGTCGCTGCAACTGGAGATACATGGCCGCCAGGGCCGCGGGTTCTCCGGCAGCGGATCCGAGAAAACGGCCAAAGTACAGGCTCATCATCGCCATGTGCTGTTGAAACCAGTAGCTACCTTGCGGCACCGTGGCGGCGATGCGAACTTGATGAAAATCGGCGCGGCGGACCAACGCCGTCTGTGCCATAGAGATTCCAATCGAGCCGCCAATATTTCGCATCAGGTTGAAGATGCCGGTGGCGTTGCCCATCTCGCGGTTGCTGAGTGTTGCGGTGCCAACGCTGGCGATCGGAACAAAGAGAAAGCTCATGGCAAACCCCGTCACGACAATCGGAATCAGCAGCGTGGTCGGTGAAATCTCCAGATTTACAAACGAGAACAAAACCGAGCAGACCCCAAACGCAGCGAATCCAATCGAAAGCAGCCATCGGTTATCCATCTTTTGACTAATGAAGCCGACAATGGGGAGCCCAATCATGGAGCCAACTCCGCGAGGAGCAACAACGATTCCAGCGGTCAGCGCCGTGTAACCCAGAACTTCCTGATAAAAGAGCGGCAGAACCGTGATTTGGATATAGAGAATAAAACCCAACACGAAGATCAGCAGGCAGCTGACGCCGAAATTCCAATCGCGAATCACGACGTGGATGTCGACCAGCGGATGGCGGGCTCGCCAGGAATGAACAATGAACCAGCCGAGAGAAATGCAAAGGATGAGGGTGGCCCAGCGAATCCAGACTGCGCTGAACCAGTCGACCTCCTGTCCCTTGTCCAGGATCACTTGAAGACAACCCGTCCATAAGCACAGCAGGCCGAAGCCGAGGTTATCGAAGGGACCGATTTTCGCGTTTCGGATGTACGGCGGATCGTGAACGAAACGGCTGATCATGAAAACCGCGAGAATACCGATCGGGATATTGATGTAGAAGGCGTACCGCCAGCTATAGGAATCGGTAAGCCAGCCGCCCAGCGTTGGCCCCAGCACTGGCGCGACTACGACGCCGAATCCAAACAGGGCCATGGCTGCGCCGCGCTTCCTGGGCGGAAAGCTTTCCAGCAGAATTGCCTGGGACAGAGGTTGAAGCGCTCCTCCCCCGGCACCCTGGAGCACGCGAGCGATCAACAGCAAAGCCAGCGAGGGCGCCGCTCCGCAAAAGAACGAGGAAATGGTAAAAAGCACCACACAGGAGATGAGGAATCTTTTTCGTCCAAAGCGCAGCGCGAACCAGTTGCTGGCCGGCAAGACAACGGCGTTGGCGATCAGATAACTGGTCAGTACCCAAGTCGCCTCAGAATTTGAAGCGGCGAGAGAACCTGCAATGTACGGCAGCGCGACCGACGCGATGGCGGTATCCAGCACCTCCATAAACGTGGCCAGCATGACAGAAATGGCCACCACCCAGGGATTTGCTGCCGCCGTTGTCTGGAGGGGCGTGCCGAGGGCGGACCGGAGCGGCGCCGCGGCCTGCGCCGAAGACGAGTCAACCGAGGGCCTCTCGAGCAGCGTAGCCATGACCGCGAACCTCCCTGGCTGGAGACACTGGGAGTGACGATTCAGGGTAGGTCTGGCAGGTATTCGCGTCTGTGTCTGCTATCACACCCGCTCCGCTGGGGACGCTGCACCGCGTGCCTTCACGCGCCCGCGGAAGACGGTTCGGCGTGCGAACATGTTTTTCAATTCACCAGTCCAGTGACTCGAGGTCGTCGACTATGCTGACAATCAAGTACCTTGGGATTGGGTAGCAGCAGCGACAATTGTCATATGCTCGGAGGGAGCCGCATGATCTCATTCACACGTAGAACGTTTTGCAAAGGAGCGATGCTGTGCTCCGCGGGCACCGTGTTTGCAAAAGAGTTGAACTCGCCGCATGCCAACTTTCCCACCGAGCCACGCGCAAGAATCGCGGTTGCAACCTACCCCTTTCGAAGTATTCTCATCTCCCCGACAAACCACGATCGCGATACCTCCAAGCCTGGAATGGATCTGGCAGCCTTCGCTCGTTTTGTTCGGACGGAGTTTCACGTACCCGGTATTGAGCCGCTGTCGCTCCACTTCCCTTCCACGGAGCCTGGCGAGATTCTTAAACTGCGCGCAGCATTCGACGCGGTCGGCGTGCATACCGTAAACATTCCGGTCGACGACTCCGTCGAGCTTTGCAGTACAAACCCTGCGACGCGGGATGCGGGGAACGCACGCTATCGCACCTGGATCGATATCGCAGTCACGCTTCGATCTCCGAGCATCCGCATCTGGATCCCGAAGTGCTCGGATACTTCCGATCTGCCCAGGGCCGTCGACGCTCTGAAGCCGACACTCGATTATGCGACCGCGCACAACATCGTGATCAATCTCGAGAACGACGACCCGATTCTTTCCTCCGACAAGCGCATTCTGGCGGCCATTCAGTTGGCGGGCACACCTTACTTGAGAGCGCTCCCCGACTTTGCAAATTCTCTCATGGGCGGCGACCAGCAATTCAATGCGCAGGCGGTTCAGCGAATGTTTGCTCACGCCTGGAATATTGCCCACGTGAAAGACGCCGAGATGATTCGCGGTAAGCGCGAGACTGTTTCGTTGCCAGAACTTTTCGGGATCGCGAAAGCGGCACGATATCGCGGCTACTATTCCATGGAGTCGGACTCCGATGTCGATCCGGTGGTCGATACAAAGCACTTGATCAAGCAAAGCCTGGCTCTGATGTAGACCCTATCTGGTCGTGCGAACTTTCCCACTCTGGGAACTTATTGGCAACGCAGCCCTCGCCGGCGACGATTCGCGCGAGCCATTGCACGCGAAGAACCTTCGAGACCGCAAGTTACGGCTCATCTTTTCTCGCCCACGGCCGATATTTCATTATGAGCATCGAGGCCAAATCCACCATGCAAGACCACCGAATCCTGCTGGCAGAAGAGAATGCGGAGCACAGCGGGCAGCTCCAGGAGTTCCTTGACCGGCTGCACTATTCTGTCGAGGTTCATTCGAGCGGCCTGACCGCATTACAACGCCTGCAAGAACCGGACACACCATCCATGGCTCTCCTGAGTTCTTCGCTACACCGATTGACTGGGCTTGAAGTTGGACTAGAAATTCGACGCCGCTCGCGGAGGCGGCAGCTTTGGCTTATGCTGATGAGCGAGAACCCGAATCCGGAGGAAGTCATCATGGCCACGAATGCGGGGATTGACGAATTCCTCGTCAAGCCGGTCGATTTTCAAGACCTTCGAATGCGCATCCGAACCGGCGAACGCGTACAAAATCTGTATGCGGAATTGAGCGACTCCGCCATGGCGATGGAATTCCATTGCACCCACGACCCACTGACCGGAGCCTGGCGGCGCGAAGCCATCCTGGATCTAATCTTCAAAGAAACGGATCGGGTGCAGCGCATGCAAACTCCGGTCAGTATTCTCTTGTTAGATGTCGATGACTTCACCGATCTAAACCTGAAGTACAACTCCAACGTCGCGGATATGCTGTTGAAGCTGCTTGCCAATCGCCTCCGTCGTCAACTGCGTAGCTATGACGCACTTGGCCGGTATGCCGATGACGAATTTGTCGTCATGCTGCCGGGATGCAGCGCGACGGAAGCGGCGGCAAAGGCAGAGAGAATTCGTCTCGCCATAGCGAATCGCCCGTTTGTGGTGGATGGGAACGAAATCTCGATGACAGCGTGTCTCAGTATTGCTGCCAGCTCAGGGCGCTCGCCGCTGATTGTGTTGCGAGAAGCCGAACGGGCGCTGTCGCTTGCCAAACAGCAAGGCCCGAATTCTATCCGTGTCGCCGGAGAAAGTACGTCCATTGAACCAGTGCCGCCTTCGCTGCGACGATTTACCGCACAAGCCGATTGAGCCCAGCGAACGATCACTCAATCATCGAAGTTGTGCACTCCTCCGCCCACAGCAGCGATGTGCGATACAGGTCGTGCATCTGACTCGGACAAATGAAGGTTCCATTGCAGCCCAAACATTTCCAGTGACCGGATTGGTACTTCTGAAAACAATCCAGGGGGCGCCGGACATCGTTGGATTCTCCCAGCAACGCGTCCTTGACGGCGGGGCGTAAAGGAAGCAGTTCGACGATCTGGGTCATGGGCACGCCGAGAAGAACCGGCAGCAAGGAAAGCAATCCAAATAAATATTGTTCTGTGGGATCTTGCTGCAGGTGTGTGGCCGCCATTTCACAAAAGCTGGCCCGCTGCAGCGTCTGACGCACGAGTTCGGGAGAGTGGCCTCGTCCGGATTCGGCCGTGATCGCGATGGTGACCAATTTGCGGAAATGGTCTTCCCCGGCAACGATCAACGCTCGCTCGATGGAAGAGATCTCGTAGCGCAGGGCAAAGTTTGCGCTGTTGACCAGCCGCAGCAATCGATAGCAGAGTGAGGTTTCCCGGCGAACCAGCCTTTCGACCGAACGCCACTCAAAGGAGGGCTGACTTACGGCTGCGAGTATTTGAACGTAGGAAAGATAGTTCGACGGAATGTGATTTCGAGCCATCACGTCAGGGCGGCAGAAGAAGTAGCCTTGAAACAGATCAAATCCTTCGTCGACACCGGCTTGAAATTCTACCTGCTCCTCCACCTTTTCGGCGATCAGTCGGGCATCGCAACCTTTCAGAAAGTGGCGTATGTCTGTCCTTTGGGAGCGATCGCTCAAGCGAAAATCAATCTTGATGTAGTCGGCATAGGGGAGGAATCGCTCCAATCCTGGGCGAGGAACAAAATCGTCGAGAGAAAATTGATAGCCCTGAGCGCGAAGCTGCCCGCAAGCTTCCAGAACTTCGTTGTCTGGTTCAATGTCTTCCAGAATTTCAAGCACCGTCGAGCGCGCCGGCAGAAGCGTGACAAGGCCAGACGTCAGCGTGTCGCGGGTGCAATTGAGAAATATTTTGCCGCGTGCCGCCAGCGACTCAAAGTCGTAGAGGATCGAGTTGTCGACCATCCGGCGAGTGGCCGACTCCGACTCCTCCGGAGAGGAAATACAAGAACGGTTTTCGGTGCCCGAGCGAAACAGGAATTCGTATCCAAACACCTGCTTCTGCGAGTCAAGAATTGGCTGGTGCGCGAAGAACCGGGCGGGCGCGGGTTTAGAGTGGTCCGAAAGATTCGCGTTCGTGGATGAATGTGTCGGCTGCATGGAACCCTTCTGGAACCGTGGTCTGCTAAGACGCGAATTGGGATGATACACTCAATGATCGCATATTGGAGAATGAAGATGGACCGCTTGCAAGCGATCAGATTGTTCTACGCCGACATGATAACGGCCAACGCCGGCATACCTCCAGGAAGTGAACTTCAGGTCGCTTTGGCGTCGACGCCACGGGAGAAGTTTGTCGGGGACCCCCCCTGGAAAATTTTTACCCGCTCCGGCTATGTCGATTCGCCTTCCGACGACCCTGCATTTCTGTATCAGGACGTGGTGGTGTCCCTCGGCACCCAGGCGCCTCTCAACAATGGCCAGCCTACATTTCACGCCTTCTGCCTGGCCGCGCTGGCTCCCAAGAAAGGTGAACGCGTCGTCCACATTGGCGCGGGCACGGGCTACTATACGACGCTGCTGGCAAAGTTGGTGGGAGAAGCGGGAACGGTGGACGCGTATGAAATTGAACCGGACCTCGCGCAACGGGCAATATGCAACCTGGCAGAGTTTCCCAACGTTTCGGTCCATTCCCGCTCCGGCGCGGAAGGGCCAATTCCGCCGTGCGATGTACTGTACGTGAACGCAGGGGCTACGGAGCCAATGGCCGTCTGGCTGGACGCGTTACGAATCAACGGACGGCTGCTCTTCCCTCTCACGGCTGCGGTTGGAGGCGGGGCCACGCTGCTTGTCACCAAGCGCGAGGGCGGAATTTTCCCGGCTCGTTTTCTTTTACAGGCACAATTTGTTCCCTGTGTCGGCGCGCGTGATCCGGCAATGGAGGAGAGACTTACGCAAGCGTTCCGTAACGGCAAGTGGAGTGAGGTAAAGTCTCTGCGCCGAGATGATGCGGCGGATGCCAGTTGTTGGTGCGCCGGTTCTGGGTGGTGGCTTTCCACAAATTGAAGTGCGATCCTTGCGTGTGACGGAGCATCTTCAGTTGCTTCCGCCGAAGAATCCCGTTCTAAGCCGACCAGCGGCGAGACTCCGTTTCCATCCATGGTGAAGCAAGAATAGCCGCATCGGCTTCGGATGGACCTGCCGGCTGAAAGGTCGAGGAGGTAGACTCGATTCGCCCGTGTTTTCTTGGTTTCGCATCCTCATGAGGATTGGTCAGAGAAACCTGATTCCATGCCTCGCGAACGTTCATGATGTCGCGGATCGATTTTTCCAGCAGGGGTATGGAAGCATCCCTGGAAGCGCGCACACACTGGGCATACATGGCCGCATAGAATTCCGCCAGCGCTGCTGCCGGCTGGCCGCCAATGTCGGGGCGAAGACGGGCCTGCAGATAGGTCAGAATCTCCAGCACGTAGCGGATCGATTCGCGGCGTCCAGCGACATCGCCTGCTTCCACATCGGCGATCGCGCGATACAGAAAACGGACCATGCCATCGTAAAGCGCGACGACCAGTTCGACGGGATTCATCACTGCGAGTGCCTGCTGCTGATAATCCATAATTTAGCCTTCGCCTTTCGCAGGAAACGTCAACCGCCGGGTTTGGTGTTATAGCCGGAGAGTGAGCTGTACAGTTCATTTACGTAATTCAGTTGCTGCGGAATCTCTGTCAGCGTGTAGTTGGCTTGATTCAACTCTGTCGTCAACTGCTGTTGCTTGGTGGCGATGGTCGCGTTCTCGTTGGTGATGTCCGTGTTGAGGGACGTTTCCGTTGCCTGGTTTGACTGCAGAGCAAGGTACACAGCACCATTCGGCCCGGCATTGCCCAGGTTGTTCAGCGTGGAGGTAAAGTTGTCCCCAAACGACGTAAACCCGTTTCCCGGCTGCAGGAAACTCACCACAGCCTGATAATTGCTGTTCAGCAGGCTGTCCAGCGTGCTGGAATTGAAAATCAGCGTGCCATCGTTATTCATGTTGATTCCCAATTGCGTGATCGAGGACACACTGCCGCTGCCACTTGAGGTAAGCGCGGGAGCCGTCGCCGCCAGTGTGGCCGGAGAAGAGGCCGCAGCCGTTACGGTGAGGATGGTGTCCGCGGAATTCAGCGTGGCCGAATACCCGGTTCCGGCAACATTCAGGTCCGCAGCAATTTGCGTCAGCGTCGACGGTGTCGTAATGGCCGCGCTGCTTCCCGTTCCCCCGCTTCCCGTGCCAAAGGCCCCGGCTGCCGCGGTGTACGTGTCGCTTGCCGAAGGGGCCTGTAATACCCAGCTCGCCGGGCTGCCCGAACCTGCCGTGGCCGTGATCCCGCCGCCAGTCATATAGGTTAGCGCCGACTGCAACTGGCTCTGGATCATGGAAAGGTTAGGGTTGCCAAAAAGTGGCTCCGGGTTGCCGGAAGAGTTGTTCCCCTCTTGCGTATTGATGTCCGTCATCACTTTGTTGTAGTCGGTTACGAACGACTGCACGGCAGTTTCGACCGCAGTGTTGTTGTTCGTAATCTCCACCTGCACCGGCGTAGCAGGCGTGCCCGACGGGGGAGCGGAGAGTATTTGGAACGTCACCCCAGGAATGGCATTCGTGACCGTGTTCGAGGCGCTGGTCAGGCTGACGCCATCGACCGTCAGGCTGGCATCCACGCCCGCCTGGCCCTGCGTAAACGTTACGGCGGCATTCGAGTTGCTGGAGTCGGTCAGGGCGGAGCTCACGGAGAAGTTCCCCGCCGAGCCGCTGGTATTGCTGACAACCGATAGCAGAGATCCGTTGGGATCGTTAATCACGCTCGCTGTCAGGCCCAGGCCCGAGGTCGAATTGATCTGCGTGGCCAATTGCGCCAGCGTTTCTCCACCTGAGGTTGCGGTAATGGTCGTCGGCGTGCTGCCCACGGTGAAGGTCAGGCTGCCGGAGAGCAGGTCGGACGCGTTGGTGATGATATTGGAACCATAGGAAGCGGTGCTGGCAAGGTTGCTGACCGTAATGGTATGGCTGCCGGCTACCGCGCTGTTGCTGGCGGAGGTCAACTGCAGGATGTTCGTATCGGAGCTGGAGCCCTGCTTCTGCGCCAGGACACCCTGAAAATCCGTGAGCGAGGTCAAGTCTGTAGTCAACGCAGCAAGGTCGGTGCCGATGGCGGTATAGGCTGTGTCCTCGGCCTGCAACTGGGTCAGCTGGTTCTTCCACGGTGTCTCCACCGCCTGCATATTCGTAACCAGCGCGGCGACGGTCGAAGTTACGTTGAAACCCTGTCCGCTGGTTGGCGACCCGAATGAAATTCCTATAGCGCCCATCGCACCCTCACTCGCAATATTTGCTTGCTATCTTTGTCTGCAGTGTTCGTCCGCTAGGGATTCTACGAAAACATCTAATTTCGATAGTGCAAACAACAAGCCATTTGCAATCCCAGCTTATTAAGAATTTCCAGAGAAAAACACGGCAGCGGAGGCAGTGGGGAAACCGCCTCCGTTTCCGTGGAGGGACTATTGCAACAGTTTCAGGACCTCCTGCTGCACGGTCTGGGCCTGCGCCAGGGCGCTGATGCCGGTCTGGCTCAGAATCTGGTACTTGGACAGATTCGATGTCGCCTGGCCGTAATCGGTCGCCATGATGCTGTTCTGGGCCGAAACCACATTGGTCTGCTCGGTGCTTTCGACATTCGCCGCAGAATTCAGCGTATTGATCTGCGATCCCAGGTAACCACGTTGGGCGGCCACATCGGAAATCGCACTGCTGATTGCCGTCAGCGCCGCTTGCGCATTGGTGGAATTGCTGAGATCGGTTGTGCTCAGATTCTGCCCGGTCCCGGTGGTGTACGAGATACCGTTGGCAGCCGCGCCGCCGCTGGCAGTGAAGGTCGGGTCGGTGGCAAAGCCCATTGCCGTGCCAACAAAACCTGTCAACGCTGCGCCCTGGTCGCTGATCACCAGGCTGTCGAATCCGCCCGCCGACTGCACGGTGGCGGAAATTCCGCCGATATGGGAGTTGTTAATATCGGTGGCAATTTGCGAGATGCTCGATCCGGAAGCAATGTTGACCGTTACGGATGGGTTCGTGCCGACCTGGATGCCCAGCGTTCCCGCCGCCGTTGTCGTGGTCCCGGAAGCAACGCCGGTGCTGGTGTAGATGTTGGCTGTGGTTGCCGAACCGATGGTTCCACCGACGTCCCCGACGCTGGCGGAAGTGAGCGATTTGATGTTCAGCGTATCGACGCTGGAGCCGATCGCGGACGCATCCCCAGTAAAGATTGCCGTGGTGGAGCCAAAAACGGCGACGCCGTTGAAGCTCGACGTTGAACCGATATTGTTGACCTCGGCCAGGATCGATTGATATTCCTGATTGGCGGCGGCATCCTGCGAGCTGTTGAGCGTTCCGTTGGATGCTTCCGTTGCCAGAGTGACAGCGCGGTTCAACAGGTTGGTTACCTGGGAAAGCGCACCGTCGGCCACCTGCAGCAGACCGACGCCGCTGCTGGCATTGGTTGCAGACTGTGTGAGTGCGGCCGAATTTGCACCGAGACCGTCGGCGAGGGAAAGGCCGGCAGCATCGTCGGCGCCCGAGTTAATGCGCGAACCAGAGGAAAGCTGCGTCAGCGTGTTCTGCAAACTGGCGTTGGTCTGGTTCAGGTTATTTTCTGCGTAAATCGCGGAGATATTGTTTAAGACACCTAATGACATACGATTGGCTCCTGTTGAGATGGTTTTACCTGCGAGCCTCCCGCCCCTGCCCAGTCCGCCGGCCCCACTCGGATTCAAGTGAGACGGCTTCGAGGGCTTCCATGGTCAGGAACCTCGTGCTCACCTCTTTCATCGACCTCACCTTCGCGCACTTTATGTTTTCTGGCGAAAAAAATTCCTGAATTCTTCAAGCTCCGCGATTCGCGGCAATAGAGGCGGAATCCATGCCCACTTGGATCACCTTTTGCTTCTTTGCGCCGATAAGTCTATTGATGGGGCATCACTGAAGGGGCGCACGCATGATTGAACTGACACGACTCAACGGTGAACACATGGTTGTGAACAGCGACCTGATTCGGTATGCGGAAGCCAGCCCTGACACCGTCATCACATTGGTCACCGGAGACAAAATCGTCGTGACCGAATCGACCCAGGAATTGATTGAACGGGTAGTCGCCTTTCGCTCGCGCCTCTTGCAAACGGCATTTCCGGAGGGAATGGTCGGAGATCCCACACGACCCATCGCTGCAACGGCGGCTTCAGCAGCGCAGGCCACAGCCGCAGCCCTGCCGCAGGCGAAAGCTCCTCTCGATCGGGATGAAAGTTGGCGGCGGCGAGGGCGCGAAACGGACTAGGTCCGATCAAACCATCTTTCAGCGAGGCGGAGCAAGACGATGGACAAAAGTAGTTTCAGCGGCATTCTGATCGCACTGGGCGGCATCGTTGCAGGCATGATGCTCGAAGGCGGAAAGATTGGGCAGATCCTGCAGCCGACTG
>Ga0307374_10007498_pt1 | contig 16578 bp, 12 predicted proteins | sample OX3MG_FD_202532 | JGI IMG/M metagenome (GOLD analysis project Ga0307374, IMG submission 202532) | Soil microbial communities from Risofladan, Vaasa, Finland - OX-3 | ecosystem: Environmental > Terrestrial > Soil > Coastal area > Acid sulfate soil | place: Finland: Risofladan, Vaasa | collected... | reverse complement strand
AGCAAGCCCAACCGGATCATATGGCGTTGCGTATTGGGCGACCGATGCAAACAGCGGGAATGGCGAGCTGTACGTCTGCACCGCGACGAACACTTGGACTGGAATCTATCAGCCGTACACTTACCCGCATCCCCTGGTCACGGGCGGCAATGTCGGCTCCAGTAGCGACGCTCCGGTTCCTCCGGCCGGCCTCTCGGCAATCGTTCAGTAGACCGGCCCAAACAGTACCCGCCTGCTAGCGTCCGTGCCAGTCGACGGATTCGCTCGGGATCTCGCAGCAACCCAATCAACTACTCGGTCGGGGCGGGGTCGTGCCGCGTCAGTTCACGGGCACGACTGGCCGAACAGCGGCTACGAGACCACCCCGTGTCTTGACCGCGAAGCCTTCAGCGACCAGCCGTTCTCTCACCGCTTTCAGTTTTTCGCTGAACCCATCAATTTCGTGATACTCGAACACGATATTTCTGATCCCGGCAAGTACCTCCGGAGATATACTTAGAAGAATTTCGTATTCCCCTCCTTCGCAGTCAATCTTCAGCAGATGCATTTCAGGGATTTTAAACTCCTCCAGCAGGGCCGCAAGAGAAATGCAATCGACCGGTTTTTTTTTCGAAGCGACTCGGTCCGTAGGCGGAGACTCTGGCTTGCCCCCCCGATCGGGAGCCTCAATGTCAAGCATCACGGCTCTACCATCGGTAACAGCTTTGTTTACCATGATCACTCGATCTTCGCAGTGATTATCCTGAATATTCTTGACGAGCAGCAGCCAGTTTCGTGGCGACGGCTCGCAGACGACCACTCTTCTTGCCCGCAAGCGAGCGGCAGCATATAAGGCAAAGTCTCCAATGAATCCTCCGATATCCACTACGATCGGATTTGGCGGAAGTGAGAGATCTCGTAAGTAGCAATTGTCGAAGAAAATCTCCGCCACGACGACCGCATCCATGCGGTCACGCCTTAACGTGATCTTCAGGCCATCTCTCATGTGTATGTCGACCAGCTTGCCATCCTCCATTTTCAGCGCTTCCAGGTAGTCATCCAGATTGACGATCTGGCTCTTTGCGATCCGCCTGATTCGCTGGTCATGGTATTCGGAGCGTGCCGTGCTATAAATTTCTTTCAAGATTGGCGTGCCCTAGAAAAATCGGCGCAAAGTTGCGTTCATGACTTTGTCTCGCGTGGGGCGCGGGTCGCTCCTTCCACCGCTCGACGTAGCGCAGCCCGCGCAAGCAAGTGCGTGGAATCAAGAGTTGGCAAGGGAGAATTCGCGTCGCTAATGATTAAGGGGATCTCGGTGCAGCCGAGCACGACAGCGTCGCAGCCCTCGTCTTTAAATCGTTCGATGACCTTTTGGTGGTAAGTCACTGCCTCGGACCTAAAAACGCCGCAGACTAGTTCGTCCATTATGATCCGATTGATCTCCTCGCGTTCAGCGCCGTCAGGAAGCACGTACTCCAATCCGTAGTTCTTGAGCTTCTCTGGGTACACATCACTTTCCAGGAGCCATCGAGTCCCAATCAGGCCGACGCGTCGGAACCCTTGTTCTACCGCCTTCGCGACTACGATTTCGGCGATGTGCAGCCAGGGCCGCGGCAACGGCTCCACGTAACGGAGGGCCTGGTGGACTGTGTTGTCGGGGCAAATGAGGAAATCGACGCCCATTTTCGCCAGATTGTCCGCGGAGGAGAGCATGAGCCTACCGACGCCCCGCCAGTCGTTGCGGTAGATGCAGCTCATATACTCGACGAACGACTGCGTGTGCATCGATATCTCTGGATGAGCGTATGGGCCGAGGAGTTCCGCACCCTCTAGGCAAATGGTCCGGTAGCATAACGCTGCCCCTTCGGCGGAGCAACCGACAATACCGATGTGGCATGGCATGCAGTTATTTTTGAAAGGTTCGCTGGCCACGCCTGTACGTGCCAGTGAATTTAAATTCTTTGTCATCGCTTGATTGTCCGGCCATAGATCGTCTGGCGCGTCCGATAGCAAGTACACCTCCGACCGGCAGCTCAGAGCGCCCGTTATTAGAGAACACATTTATAGGCGGCCCACCCGGGGCCGCGAATTCTTCCTTCCCCACTCTGGGTGCAAAGCCGGGATGGGGTTGCAGGGGAAGGGGCAGCGTTTGAGCACCTTCCTCCGCCCCATCCCCGGAGAAGCCCAACTGGGTCTTACGGTGTCGCATATTGGGCGAGCGGCGCAAACAGCGGGAACGGCGAGCTGTACGTCTGCACGGCGCCAAACACTTGGACGGCGATATACACGCCCTACACTTACCCACATCCATTGGACGGGGGCGTCAGCCAAGTTTCCGGAACTTCTGCTGTAGCCCCCAGCGGTCTGACAGCTACTGTTCAATGAGTTGCGCTCGCTGCCAAGGCGCCGTTGCGGTTTCGCGAGTCGGACGCGTCAGAACGATCTAGGAGCAGCCGATGGGAAATGTCAGGGGTCAGCAACCTGTGGACTTTAAGTGGCGCGGTTGCGATCGCTCTTGAGATCCCTTGCACGACCGCCTCAACGCCCTTCCAATCGACGTCAGGTCTCGGAAGAGTTTGGTTCTGACCTGTTAAGTGTCTATCGTTTGCAACCTGCGACGCGCGGGACGAGACGCGAATACGAGGCTGCCGCGGGCCCCTAACACGTATCCCTCGTCGCGGAGCCTTTGTTTGATGCCTTTCAACTTGGCCTCGAAACCATCGATTTCATGGCATTCGAAGACGATATTCTGAATGCTATGAAGCACCTCGCTCGGCGTCGTCGCAAGAATTTCATATTCCCCGCCCTCGCAATCGATCTTTAGAAGATCGATCTCCTTAAGGCCGTGGTCCTCCACAAGGCTGGCCAGCGAGATCCCTGGTATGCGGGTTCTCTCCGAGGTGCTCTCGCCGTACGCGGAGACCGTCGCTTGGTTTCGATCAGGCACATTCACATTCATGAACACGTCTTCTCCGGCAGTGACGGCCCTGTTCACCGCTGCAATCCGATCCTCGCAATGCTTGTTCGCGATGTTCTTCGTCAGAAAGGACCAATTCCGCGGGGATGGCTCGCACACCACTACTTTGCTCGCCTTTAGTCGTTTCACTGCATAGAGGGCAAAATCCCCGATATAACCACCGATATCCACGATAATCGGCCGGTCTGGGAGATCCAGGCCAGCAACATAGCAGTTCTCCAAAAAAACCTCCGCAAGGACCGCTGCGTCCATATGGTTCCGACGTGCGGAAATGGTCAGTCCGTCTTTCGTGTGTAGATCGACGGTTTTCCCGTCTTCACTGTCCCACGTGGCTAGGAATTGATTCCGATCGGTAAAATAGGCTCCTGCGGACTTTGACAGGCGGCGACGCTGATAAGAAGCTCGCGCGACGCGGTAGAGATCCCGCAAAACGGGAGTGCCCTGACAAAACTGCCGGATCGCCATGTTCATGGTCGAAGCTCCTTCCATGCGTCGACTCGTGCTGGGGCCCTGGCTGAAAGGTTCATCAATTTCGCCGAGGCGATTCTCTCTCTTGCGCCCGCCGGGCCGGAACACTTGTGGCGTTCATCTTCGGGCGTAATTGCCTGTTTGTCCACGAATCGTTGATCTTCACCGAGATCTAGCTGATCCCTGCCTCGGATAGCCCGCAGACGACCTCACCCGAGGTTTCGCCGGATCTAAGGGAGCTGGTCGAAGTCTAGGAATTGTAGCCGCGTTGCCGTACCGGCCAGGCACGGTCTCTGCTTCGTCGGCCATCGCCGGCACGGAGAGCGAGGCGATGAGGAAGAGGATCCACATGGGGTGAAATTTGAAAGCTGCCTCGGTCATGTTATAGAACACCACCACGATCCAGATAGCAAAGCTCAATCGCGCTAGCGCGGAACCGCCGGTAACCTCTCTCGAAATTTTTCGGAAGCTGCTGATCAGGAAGCCGACAATGAGAGCGAGGCCGATAAGGCCTAGATCGAGGTACACCCCCAGATATCCGTTATGTGCTTCATTGATCCCTCCCATAACTCGCCACACCGCGTGAAGCCGAGATCCTAACCAGAAACTTGAATAGCCTGTGCCAAGCAGTGGATTCGTCTGGAGTCCGAGAACCGTTGTCCATATGAGTGTTCTGTCCGTAAACGTACCGTTCCGGCCGACGACGCTGGTGAGGTCCCCGCTGAGGTTGAATACAAAAGCAAAAATGAGATACAGAGGAAACGCAGAAAAGATTAGCGACTTGATTAAAGTGGGGTGACGCTTGAACACTTTCATCTGCGTTACCACGATCACGAGACAGCCAAGCACGAGGCAGACTTCAGATGTCGCGCTGCTGGCGAGGCGCATCAGCCACAGCGTCATGCCTATAAGGGCAAGATTTACGACGATGACATTTCGAGTGCGACGCTCCTTACGATCAGACCAGCGCGTTACCGTATCCCAAAAAAAGAAGATACCGCTGAGCAAACACACGGCGCCGAGCATGTTCTTACTGGTGGCAACTCCGACGTAGTAGCTTTCGCCGGACCACGAGTCGTATTGCTTGCCCAAGACCGGATAATACTTGATGAGCACAATCGAAAGAGGAATCAGAAAATAGCAAAGACGCCTCAACACCGTGCGCACGGCTCGGAGTGGATCCGGATCGGAGAGAATGACGAGAATCACCAAATAAATGCCTAGGTCCCGCAGCCAACGCTTCAGAGCGATTAGCGGAAAGTCGGACCAGGAGACACTCACAAGCCCGAAAAGCAGGTACGCCGTGAGAAAGGCATTGTGCGCGAGAAAATCGCTCCACCTAAAAGACCTCGATATCAGAATTCCGGCTGCCGCGACAATGAGGATCGAGAGTATGAGGCGGTCCAGCGGGTTCCCGTCCTGTATCGCTTGAGATGCTGAAACCATGTCGAAGCCGATCCATTGCGACGGCAGACGCGAAGCGACGATACCGATCCATATCAAAGGTACCCACAGCGCCCAAGACGTTCCCGGCTCCTTCGCAGGGTCGAAGCACAGAAGTGCCAACAGGAGAATAAGCCAGAGAAGAAGGGCGACTATAGGCGGCATTTCTTCGATCCATTTGCCTGGGCGGCCATTCAAGTGTTCGTAGGACTTAAATCAGCCACAAAGTGCTTCCTGATAAGCAGCGAGCAGTTTCGGAACCGAATATTTCCACGCAAGCTCTTCTTCGACTCTCTTTCTTCCGAATTCGCCCATTCTCTTTCTTTCCTCGGGTCGGTCCAGCAACCAGACGATCTTCTCCGCAAAATCCGCTGCACCCCCCTGTTTGCTGGCATAAAGAGATGCTTCCTGGGCGCTGAACCTGCCTTCTTTCATATCGAACTGAACAATCGGTTTGCCAAGAGCCATATATTCCATAATTTTGATCATCGTAGAGACATCATTCATCTCGCTTGGCCGGTCTGGATTGACGCAAACATCCGCTGTAGACAGTATTTCGATCAGCTCCTGATCAGAAACTCTCCCCGCAAAATCAACGGTATCCTCCAAGCCCATCTGCCGCACCATCTGCTGCAGCGTTTTCAGCTCGGGGCCGGTGCCAACGCACGTAAAATGAACGTCCTGCCGCCCGATGGTTTTGACGTGCTTTGCCACGTCGAGCAGTATGTCCAAACCATCTTGAAAATTCATGTTACCGACATATCCCACGAGGTGCGGTTTGCCATGCTTTCTGGCTGGGTTCGGCGAAACGGGTTTGAACGTCTGCAGTTCAGGCCCATTCCGCACAATAAATATGTTTTCTGGACGAACGCGCCCCCTCGTCATTGCCATATTTCTGTAACTCGCGTTCGTCACCATGACAACGTCGCTGTGCCGAAAGCAAAACCTCTCCAAGCTAAGCAGTATCTTGTACAGCGCGCCTGGTCTCCCGTACTTTGAGATGTAAAGTTCCGGGTTCGCGTCATGATGATCGAAAATGTACTTCACTCCGAACATCTTAAACGGCAGTGCGACCAGGAAGATGTTGTCGGGCGGGTTGCATCCCTGGATAATGTCGAAGCCGTGCCTCAGATAGATCCAAAGCGTGTACAAGAATTCCATTGCGAAGGCGCAGGCATACTCCAAAAGATACCCAAATGGAGTCCTTCCCTCCCCAGGAATGGGATGGCGGTAGATACGCACGCCGTCAATAACTTCGAAGCCTAGGGAGCAGCCTTGGTGCCTAGGGCACAAAACAGTTACTTGGTAGCCATGATCTTGGAGCGAGCGGGCCTCTCTCCAAACTCGCCTATCGAGTGGAACCGGCTGATTTTCAACGATAACTAGTACTCGCCCCTTAGCAGAGGGGCGGCTTGGCGGTTCGGCTTTGACAGGCAAATTTGTCGACCCTTCCGCGCGGCCATTTTCTTCTGTTGCCCCAGCGTCATGCTGGCTTCCGGACCTTTTACCAGCAGATACCGTCGTAAGCGTCATTTTTAGTCCCGTTGTTTGAAATGCGTACAAAATCGACCAACGATTGCCCTTTCTGCAGCAACTGGGGCACTCTCTCGAACTCCTCTTCCTTGTGACCAATAACGATCGTTTCCGCATGTTGCAAAACGGCGGCCATGTTATCGACCATGAGTTTTGAAATGTGCGGAATGCGATTCAGAATGAAATCGCGATTGGCTCCCACGAGAGAGGCAACTTGGACATTCCTATCATAAATGCGAACGTCGTAGCCTTTGCCGGCTAGGCGCTCGATGATCTCGATCATGGGGCTCTCCCGCAGATCATCCGTGCCAGGTTTAAAGCTGAACCCCAGAATGCCGATTCGGTTCTTTCCCTTTTCCATGATCAATTTCAACCCTCTTGCGACCTGCAGTTCATTGCTGGGCAAGATGGACTTGAGGATCGGCAGCTCCAAATCATGCGATTTTGCCGCGTAAGCCAATGCTCGTAGATCTTTCGGAAGGCATGACCCTCCGAACGCAAAGCCAGGCAAAAGGTAAGCAGGGGAAATATTGAGTTTCGTATCCATACAGAAAATCGCCATGGCTTTATGGGCATCCACGGAAAACGACTTGCAGAGGTTACCGATCTCGTTCGCGAATCCGATCTTCAGCGCGTGCCAGCTGTTATCGATATATTTAATCATCTCCGCTATTTCCAACTCCGTTCTGACCATCGGAGTGTGTAAGTCCGCGTAAAGCGCGGCCAGAGGCTCGCCACTTGCCTGATCAATCTCGCCGATGACTGTCTTAGGGGGATATCGGAAATCTTTCACGGCTGAACCTTCGCGGAGAAACTCGGGGTTATTGCAAACCCCGAAATCGATTCCAGCCCTTTTGCCGGAACATTCTTCCAAGATAGGAATCACGATGTTCCGCATTGTGCCTGGCAAGATCGTGCTGCGGATCACAACGGTGTGGCGTTCCCGCTTGTCCTTCAGTGCCCGGCCGATCTGCTCGCACACGTGTCGAACGTGAGCCAGATCCAGATTTCCATTAATCTGGCTGGGTGTACCTACGCAGACGAATGATATTTCTGAGTTCTCGACAGCGTCCGCGGCCTTGTTCGTGGCGCAGAGCATCCCGCTTTCGACCACTTTAGCGATCAATTCGCTGATTTCCGCTTCGATGATGGTGGATTTTCCGGCGTTGATAAGGTCCACCTTCGTAGGCACCGGGTCGACGCCAATGATTTGATGACCATCTTGCGCGAGGCACGCGGCACATACGGTACCCACATAGCCGAGGCCGAAGATACTGACTCTCAAAAGGTGTGCTCCTTCCGTTTGCCTAATTGCAATCTTTGGATTTTCGATACAACAGGAGGCAGAGGCTTCTAAAGAGCTGCGATGCCGCCCATCGATGCATTGGCGTATTGTCCCAGCTCAAGTGCAAGCGCCGAGATCGAAACGAGCCGTCCGGTCTCTGCCATTCATGGAGCAGATCGTTCAAAACGGTGGACAAGTAGCTATCCAGCTTGGGGAAGCGTCCCTGCAACAATACCGCCAGGTTAACAAATTCGGCGTAGTCATAAAGTTCTCGCCGATAAACCGTTATTCGGGGGCGACGAGAAAATGGCTTGGGCAAGCCGCCGCTATCGAACAAGTTTTCTGTGTAATATCCGATTCCTTTTTCAATAGCCCGCGTACACGCTCGGGATCCGGTCATTTGCTCGATTTTGGCTAACGCCTTTAGAACAAAACAGGTATGAAAGTGATCGACGAAAGTCCGCTTTCCGTCGTTTGCGTAATACCACGAACCGTCACTATTCTGGCACTCAATAACAAAATTCAAGTTCCTCTGCGCTACTTTTCCGAAAGCCTCGTCCGAGAAATCCTCGGCTGCACGCGTCAGTAGGAAGGCCCGATAGGCGTTCGCGTTGACAACCCCCACCGATTGCTCAGGGTCTGGGGTATATGAGCAAGTGGATGCGCTAGCAGAAGTTTCGAAATCACGGTAATCCTCCAATGCGTGCTGCGCGACGGATTTCATTACCCGAAGCCATTCATCCTTGCGGTCAATTCGCCAGACTTCCCGGAAAGCTTCGTAGACGTAAGGAACCGTTGTGATAAGGGGAGTCCCCTCCTTAATGGTTCCGCGTATAGTCTCCCAATTGAATGGGTATCCCCAGCAATAATGGTTGTACCCCGAACACCGGGTGCTCTTCAGCACTTCCAGGAAATGGACCGCCCTGTCGTAGTACTCTTTTCGATCGAAGACCTGCGATAAATAGGCAAAGCCCATCGCGTAGTGGGCATCTGCGATCGGAAATCGTTGGCGCTTCCAAAAGAATCGCCTGGCTCCGGGCACAAAGGCTTCACAAAATATGATTGGCGCCACCGCTATCGTTCCCAGCAGTGGACGCCGGTAGTAGAGAGCCTTTGCACCTCGGGTCAGGTCGCTAGCGTAGAAAGTCTGAAAATCATAGGAAGTCTCCCCATACCGATCGAACCAGTCGGTAAACCTGAGTACGGATTTGCTTAGACGATCGGCGGGAAAATCAGGGAGATGCGATTCGTTAGAAACACTGGCTGTGGTTGCATTCTGCAAGTTAATGCCTCTTGTAGTGCCGTATGAAAGGTTTCCGATTTAATTCGAATCCACAAATAGTCGATGTGCGAGCTCCAGCGTGAGCAACCTATGAATTTCGGTTGTGTAATTGCTATTGCCTTTAATGTGACTATTCACCACTGCTCGAACACGTTTAGGATCTAGATATGGCCGTGCGAGCGATCTTGGGTCGAAAAGAATTTCGCGGACGTATTTAGCTAATTGGTCGCGATACCAAACTCGGAAATGGAAAATTTTGTGCCGTCCTAGCCAGATACGCTCCAAATGAAGCGCGCCAAACAGATGGTCGATTTGCGCAATCCACTGCGGCATGCCCATGTCGTAGGCATATTCCGCTTTAAACAGGAATTCCAGGCCCGCGCGCGTAAGCCCCATGAAACCACCGACTCCGCGATCGGTGCGCAGTTGCGAAAGCGCCAGATTACCTTCTCGTATCAACCTGAGCCGGGCTTCTTCATTGACAGCAAGGGAGGCTGGTGCTTTATAGACCGTCTTGACGAAATCGTTGTCCAAATACGGAGAGCGAACCGCGACTTGCGTTTGTTCCAATCCGAGCACTCCGTAGTGGTGCCACGGTGATTGCCGGAAAGCGACGAACGTAACTGGGTGTCCGCGACGAGCCGAAAAATACGTTTCTGTCGCTTCAGCGATCCGTCGTGAAACCTCGGGCTGAAAAATGCCTTCAGCAAGCTCTTCCGGCTTGAACATGACCGATTGCATCATTATTTCGCTGCCGTACGTTCCCACCACTCGAACGGGAGCGATTTCTCTTACTTTTTCGTTCACGTAAAGGTCCGGCGAGCGGCTAAGGTCTACGCAGGCGTCCATCAAGTACGTCGAACGTTCGGCATAATGCGCGAATTTTGAAAGGAACTCATCGCCAGTGACGATCACCTGATGTGGCTGCCCGCACATACTCGCGACGCGTCGCGCCAATTTTACGTCTTCATTATCCCGATACATGCTGCCGAACGTGTAACAAGGCAGCGTATTCGGATCTGCCTTGTGCCATGCCATGATGATGCGAGTATCCAAACCACCCGTGAGCGATACGCCCGCGCGCTCGTTGCCGTTGAAATATCGCGGTAGGTTCTCTACGAAAACGTCTCGAAGCCGTCGGTAATATTCTTCAGGTTCCAGAGATTCTTGCTGCTCCCATTCTTGCGAATTGAAGTAAGTGCCCTTTTCTTCAAGCGCACCTCCCCTACAAATCCAAGCCGCGCCGGGAGGTAAAACGTGAACACCTGGAAAAAGACTTCGGTTTTCGAGCACGCACCCGCACGTAACAAACTCCGCCAAGCCTCTTTCGTCAATGGCGCGCAACTCCGGGCGCACCTTTAAGATCGCTTTGGCTTCTGGCGCGAAATAAAAGGCATCCTTTGCCTCATGGTAATAAAGCCGTTGCAAGCCGTAACGGTCGTTGAACAGCAACACCGTTCCGCGGGTGCGGTCCGCAACTACGCCATGAAAACGACCATTCAACTCCTTCGGGAAATCGGGCTCTTCTTCATACCTATGCACTAGATAGGAAGGCGCAGATGGTTCAATCGAGTGGCCCCGCTCCCTTAGGCTCCTGCTGATCCCGGGTTCGGGAAACTCCTCGCCCGAAAAAATCAACGTAACGTCGCGACCCTCGTTGTGCAACGGCATCGGCTCGGCAAATGATCCTCGGCGGGCAACCCAGCCGGCGTACACACCTAGACTAGCGTCTATCCACGTGCCACTCACATAGAAGTCCTCGTGGCAGAGCGTCTCCAGCATGGCGAACAGTTGCTTCTCTGCTCGTTCTCGCGGCATCCTGCTTACCAAACCGACTACACCCGGCATGAATATCTCCGTTCATTGGGGACAGGCTTACCAAGCATGCGGCTGCAGCTACAAGGAAGGTCGGACCGTTCAGCTAAGTGTTGGAGCCGGCGGGAGGAATTGAACGCTCCATCTGCCGAGTACGATTCGGCCGCTCTGGCGTTGAGCTACACCGGCGTAGACGCGCCACGAAACTATACCACAGGGTCCGCACGCGTACCGCCGTGCTGATCGCTGAGTGCGGAAGTACCCCGACGAGGCCGTTATGAAGCCCCATTTTTCTGCAAATTGCTCCCCACTGCGTCAAAGGAACGAAATACCGCGGCACGAGAATTTCCTCGAAGCCGCATCGGATTTTGAACTGCCGGAGAGGGCTGTCTCGCTTATTTCCGTAATTGTATAGGCCGTACGTGATGTAACAAATCCCTTTCGATTCGCAAATGCGGACGGCCTCAGCCATCAGGCTGTTGGCCGGTCGCTTATCGAAGTGGCTCCTCTTCGTCGTTAAATTCAAGATTGACGCAATCCCTTTACGGTAGACGAGATGCAAGAAGCCAATCAGCTCTCCCCCATGGTATGCACAGATGAAATCGCACCGGCCCGGGAATTCGCCGTATAATCTTTTGGTTTCGTCGAAGCTTTTTCCGTAATAAGCATTTCGCATTCCCTGTCGAAATGGCGAATCGTCATTAACTGCGCGGATCCCCTCGATTAAATCGTGGTCGAATTCCGCGGTTCTCACGATCACGCCTCGCTTTGCGGATCGCCTTACGTTCTTTCGTGTTTCCTGCGGAAGCTTGTTCCACCATTTGTCGAAACTGTCGAAATGGATGGCCGCGACACTTTCCCGTTCATAGGGATAAGGGTATTTCAGCTGTGTCACCGGTAGCTTCTGAGCGAAAGTAAAAATGTCGGCTTTTAACAGCTGTTTCCCACTCGTCTTCAGCTCACCTATATATTGATCGGGATTCGAGAGTTCATCCTCCATCATCTCTTCGCCTCGAACCCTTGCCGTCCGCAGCCATCTTCCAATCGCGTAAAGCTTATTGCCGTTCACTTCCAATGAGGGGACTGTGATCCATCGTCCTCTCATCCTGATTTCCATGCTGTTGTCACTCGTCGGCATTAGAATGTCCACTCCGCAACCGGCTCGGCACTTCTTGTTGCATTATCCAACCTTAACTCAGAGCTGCAACGGGCTCGTTCTGTCCTCGGAGCCATTCCTCGAACACGACTAAGCTAAATAGAATTTTGTGATTATCCTGACGCCCCGATGCATGCAGTTTGAAAAGCTTGCGGACCTCCGATGGTTGGAGGAACTGGTAGATTCTAGAACCCGGGTCAAGCAGCGTGTCAGACATTTTGCTGTCCGCTGCGTCACGAAACCAATTGTCGACCACGTTGCCTGCAAATCCTCTCTTTCGGCGTTTCAAGAACGACTCCGGAAGGTAGGAGCCACATACCTGACGATGTAACCATTTCCTCGATCCGTTCCTGACCTTAAGATTCGCTGGCAGCCGTTCGACATATTCAACAATCTCTTTGTCCACGAATGGCACGCGAAGCTCGAGGCCGTGCGCCATCGAAAGCTTGTCCGCATACATCAGGAGCTCATCGGGAAGTGTGGATCGTACCTCTAAAAACTGGAGCCCTCCCAACTCGTCGGTATCCGTCATAAGGCCGATGAGGCTCGCCCAACATTCCAGAATACTGTCGCCTGAACCACAAGCCAAAACTCCATCCCGAAATAGGTCTTCGACTTGGTCTCCCGGAAGAATCGACAAGACGTTTTGATATCTGCGCATTCTGTCGGGAGCCGCCAAGGAGGCGACGCCGCGTTTTAAAGTCTCATTTCTTGGCAGGGCGGTGATAGCAGACGAAATCGAACCGCGCATCCAACTCGGCAGGTGTCCCCAAAGTTCGCCGTATCGCACTCCGAGGTGCCTGCGGTAGCCGCCAAATAATTCGTCCGGCCCCTGGCCAACCAAGGCGACTTTAACGTCCTGGCGGGCTCGTTGGCAAACGAAGTACATCGGAACGACCGAAGAAGCGGCAATCGGTTCCTCCAATGCCGCCACAATCTTCGGGAGCGCGTCATCGAAGATCGACTTTGTGATCCTGACGGACGTGTGCTTTGACGCCAACGCGCGGGCAGTTTCTGCACCATCCGCCAATTCGTCGTCGGCATAGCTCGATCCGTAGCCCACAGTGTAGGTTGGCCAGGAACTGCCGTTAAGATTCATCAATGCGAGCAACAATCCGGAGTCAATGCCACCGCTTAAGAGCAACCCGACCGGCACGTCGCTGATCAGCTGCCGCCGTATAGCCCGCTGGTACAGAGTCAGCAGTTCCTCTCTGGCCTCGTCGGGTGATTTCGTTGGAGCAAATGGGACTGGCTTGAATTGATACCAGCGGGTGATCTCGCAGCCGCCGTTTTCGGCGACCAGCTTGGTTCCCGGCGCGAGTTTGTTCACACCCTTGAATATCGTAAAAGGGGAGGGAGTGAAGCGATAGCGGAGAAAGAGATTAAGCGAGTTCGGATCAACCTCTGCTCTATCGGGCATCGCTGCGCGCACTGCACGAATCTCCGAACCGAAATAAAGCTCGCCTCCGCTGATTCGGTAGTAAACCAGCTTGATCCCGAACGGATCGCGTGCGAGAACCAGTCTCTTTTTCCGATGGTCCCAAATTGCTAGGCCGAACATGCCATTGAGCTTATTAAGCACCTCATCGCCCCACCGCTTATATCCGTGGACAATAACCTCCGTGTCCGAGTTGGTTCGGAAGACGTGCCCAAAGCTCTCGAGTTCGCGCCGAAGTTCCAAGAAATTGTAAATTTCACCGTTAAAAATTACCCACACCGACTCTTCCTGATCCGACATGGGTTGATGACCACTGGCCAGATCGATGATCGAAAGCCTTCGAAAACCTAGTCCGAGCGGACCGGAAAGATAATAGCCCTCATCATCCGGACCTCGGTGGGAGATCGATCTTGCCATCGCTTCGACGGTCGCGCGATGAACCGGAGCCAGGCTCTTGAAATTATATTGTCCGCAGATTCCGCACATGCGGGTCTCCGACTATAGCTAAGGTGAGCTGGCTAATGTCGCCCGTGCTCAGTTTTCTCGGCTGAGCGTTTTTTCGGACTATTTCGCAAGGGCTATGCGAGCCGCTGTATTGATTATCTCGATCAGCAGCTGAAACTAATGGCTGCGAGTGCAAATGACGACGCGAACTCATTGTTGAACGCCCTATTCGGACAGAAGCGTAAACTTGTCGATAGGCTTAAACCGCAGGACCGATTTCAGAATCGCTCCTAGTTTGCGCATCTGTTCTCGACGATGAAAGACCACGAGTTCTTTGGAAACGGGTCTTTTGCGCCTTCGTACTGCTGCCCACCCATATCCTAAACCGAGTGCAATCCCCTGTATGAGGTATGGTTGCTTGGTCATTCGGAATGCAACGCGGAACATCTCCCAAACCGGGTGTCCGCCAAGATAGTAGTCCTTTTCACCATAGGAAAATGCCGCAGCGAACGCGCCGCGCCCCGCCGTACCCAGATGCCGATGATGAAAAAATGACTTCTCCCGAAACGAGCGCGTCTTCCACCCCTTCATGCGTGCGGTGGTAACGGCTATCCAGTCAATCCCTCCCGCTCGGTTTGGGAAATATCCTCCTATATCGTCAAAGCACTGTCGTCGAAAGAGCTGACATTGACCAGAGACATACAGCTGCCCTTCCAAGCTATCGGTTTCGGAATCGTAACCTTCTTCACGGAACACAGTTCCGGCAACTCCAAGCTGGGGATCTTCGTTGAACTTATTCAGCAGAAACTCAAAGTGATCTTTCTCGAGCGAGACATCGGCATCCAAGTTGCCGACGACCTCATAATGGAGGTTTTTGACTCTCTCCTGGCCGGCGTTGAAAGCCTCGACTTTAGCAGCAAAATTCCGATCTCGACGGGTGGGCAGATTGACGAGCTCAATCCAATTGTATTTAACCGCGTATGGCTCGACAATTTTGACCGTCGCATCCGTCGACCCGTCGTTCACAATTGCCCACTTCAGCGGCCGATACGTCTGCTGCACCACTGAATCGAGCGTATTTTTAATAAAAGCCTCTTCGTTGCGAGCAGGGGTAATCAGAACGTATGGAGGGAGAAGGCCCTGCCGCGGCGCGCCGAATTCTTCCGCTCTTGCAAAGTTAGTGGGTGTCACGGTCGGCCTTTGAGCGTACCCCTCGCACCGATCAGTTGCGCGTGAGATGTCATACACCCTCCGCTTCATCATGCATGAGGTGGCTCTCCGCAAGTGCAAAACGCGAATCCGGGTCGGGCGCCATGAATCTCGCCCGAAAAAGCGCCGACGCCGCGTGCGGCGTCGGCAATATCGTCGAACGTCGGATTCTTAACCTTTTGAGTCACCGTCGGTTCAATAAAGTATTCCATCCCGCGGACTAAGAGAACGAAGCCCTAACATAAGCCAAACTGCCGAAGGCGTAGAGCAGCCAGCCAAAGTGATCGGGACGAATCTCGTATCCAATCCTGAGGCGTTTCATCACCGGCTCCCTAGCAAGGTGCAAACAACTGCATGCCGTCTCCCAATGTCGGGTTATTCGCTTCTGGGTCTCAATCGAGTGCCAGATCACGGCCTGATCCGAACTCCTAAGGTCAGTCCCCAGCTCGTTATTGGCCGCAATCCAAGATAGCCCCTTCCAGACCGCCGCATGAAACTTCTGGCCGGTGGCTTCTTCCAGAGCGAGCAATGCAGTCGGTGCCATCCCGTCCTGATGCGCGGAATAGACGGGGTATCGATCGGCCACGCAACCTTTCCGTGTGTCGTAGCGGAACCACCATTGCCCTCTGTCGCCTTGAAGTGCGCACAGTGCATTTGCGCAGTTCAAAGCCGATTCCAGTGGCTCCTCGATTTCGAATGATTGTGCGAAAGTCGTAAGGGCGTATACGGCATAAATTTGATCGGCGAATGTTCCGAAACAGGTAGAAACAATTTCGCAGACGGATCTGGGAGATGCGACATGGCCGAATAACCCGCGCTCTCTCTGGTTGCGCAGGAGCTTCCGAAACGCCGCCACGGCGACATCGATCAAATCTTCATGCAGCCGGAGATCCGCTTGCCGTGCGTGCGCGACCCCGGCGAGAAACCAAGCGAGCCCCTGAGTATGACCTCGGCGGCTGTCTGCGCACAACGCCAACGTCGCATTCACATCGAAATCGTTGAGTACCGCAGGGAGTCGCTCCGGCGCGCAAACGGCGGTAAACCAGAGGAGCAGTCCCACGTCTCCCGCGCTCCTGACCCATGTGATGTCTTGAAGAATGGCCTCTTGAATGGCTGCAAGATTAAAATCGTGCTGTGCTCCCGATTCTTCAATCCGGTGAAGACCTAGAAGAGCAATCATAGTGCCGCTTCGAGAGATCGCTTCACGGTGGAAACCCTGCCCAGTCCAAACCATGCGCCGAGAAAAAAGCCGTTCCTGCTCATCAAACAAAACCTTCAGCGATTGAATGGCCAGGTAGTTCAGATGGGCAAGCTCTTTTGTCGGCTGCTCCCGGTCGACATGAGGGAGAGGAGTTCCGACTGGTTGTCGAACACAGAGCGACTGACCTACTGACCGCGATGACATTTCGGCTCTCGGCAAAGAAGGCTGGAATAGCACTATCGCCGGGAAAGGTGGCGTGTCCGTCGCAACGATCACAAGGATGAGGTGCTCATACAGAAGCGGGCACCCCGTTCCTCATGTTTCCCCGAACCTGCGACAGATCAAATA
>Ga0307374_10007496_pt1 | contig 16579 bp, 21 predicted proteins | sample OX3MG_FD_202532 | JGI IMG/M metagenome (GOLD analysis project Ga0307374, IMG submission 202532) | Soil microbial communities from Risofladan, Vaasa, Finland - OX-3 | ecosystem: Environmental > Terrestrial > Soil > Coastal area > Acid sulfate soil | place: Finland: Risofladan, Vaasa | collected... | reverse complement strand
GGAATTTGTCGTCTGCGTTTCCAGCCGATGGCCATCTTCGTTGTGGTGCTAACTATCGTTGCTTTGGTGACGAGGCAATGTGGGAGAGCGCTTCTTGGCGTTGATACGAGCGGTACATTAAATACTGAGTAGCCGCGAAACCGACCACCAAGCCCGCGACGACCAGCACTATAATCGCCCGCAGATTCGGCGCTCGCTCGCGCACCGGCGGATCGCTCGTGGTCCGTGCTGGATATGCGTTGCCCGAGCGGAATACGAACCGTGCACCGCCAAATCGTAGCTCCTGTCCGTCACGCAGGGCGATCCATTTGGTGGCCTTGCGGTCGCCCACGAAAGTTCCGTTGCTGGATTCGCGATCGATTACCTGCCATCTGCCCCGATGCAACCTGATCAGCGCATGCTGTCTGGAAACGGAGCCATCGTGTATTACCAGGTCGTTCGATCCCTCGCTACCGACGGAGCACTCCGACTTTCCAAGTTTAATGTCTCGCGTCGCGCGGGCCGTAGGATTTACCGCCAGCAGAGAAGCTTCGCGCGCCTTTCGAGTCCACCACAGCATCGCTCCATGGTACGCCTCTCAGTCGAGTATAGGCACCGCTCTAGGCAGTGTTGGCATCGAACCTTTCGGCGAGCCAGGCGAGGGCGCCCGCAGTCGCCGTCCAGGCATTGAGGTTTTCCGCGGCGTAACAGATGGCTTCGCTCTCATCACCGAACCCGATCAGGTCGGGAAGCCGGCGCGGTAGTTTTTTGCGGCCCAACATGTAGGCCGGGACGTGTGGATTCCTTCCCAAGGCTGCGGCGATCTTATTACCGGACTCGTTGCTATCGCCATGCCTGCGGAAGGCAATAAGCGCTAGCGTCCAAGGGAACGCCGCCGGAGCATCGTCTTCGTACTCCGCCGCAAGGTCGATAATCTCGTCATCGCGGCGGAGTTCGAGCAAGCAGGAGGCAAGGAGGTAGCGCAGGCCCTGGTTGTCATTAGGGTTGAGCCGGAGCATCTCGCGATAGTGCGCGAGGGCCTCGTCGTGCTGGCTCTTCTCCCACAGGCAGCGCGCCAGACCGGCGCGGGCGCGCATGTAGGGGCGAGTTTCGAGTATCCCCCAGAAGTGGCCGGCCTCACTTTCAAATGCTCGCCGACCGACGGCGCGCTCACCGGCCTCGACGCCCTTGCGATAGAGTTCGAGAGCCTCATCGAGCACAGCGGTCTCTTCGGCCAGCAGGACGTAAGCATCGGCGCAATCGGGAGAAATGCTGATAGCCTTCTGCGCGAGTGCGACGCGTCGTTTGCGATCCGCAGTCTCCCATGCGTTGTATATGAGTTCTTGAGCTTGGCCCAGCAGGATTCTACCCGCGCGGGAGTTAGAAACTCCGGCCTTCGCCCTGCGTTTGTTTGTTCCCGTCATTGATAATTCCAGTTCTCCGGACGCCGCATGAACTCTCTCTGGAACGATCCAAAAAAACTCCAGCCAGAAATCGCGGGACCAAGCGTAGTGCGGGCCGAGGCTCGAAGCCAAGGGGTTATCACGGTCACAATCCACAACCGCGCCATTCGCGAATCAATCCTGGAAGTCGCTGCATTTGGATCGCCACGTAGAGCACCGCGCAAAACCTCGCGGAGATGACGGCGGACTGTCGGGGCGGAATCATCGGCATCGAGAACCACACGATCGACAACTCCGCCGCGTACATCGCGGGATCGATCGAGAAGCTTCGCGACGACCGCCGGTTAATCGTTCACGCTGCTGTCCAGGCGTCGTGCGCGTGCGAATACATCCCTAACGTTCAGCCATCCTGAGACTGATAAGGCCCGCAGCGGGCGGGCGAACGGATTGGACACCCGCACTTTATATATGTCGGTACCCTGAACGGCCGTGGAGCTTGAAACTTCCGGTCGCCTCGAATCATCAAATAGGATATGCTAGGGATATCCCCGAAGACGGAGGAAACCGTGTCAGAAGTCATCGTTGGAAAGTGGGGGAAAAACCTGGCCGTCAGGATCCCGGGCGAGGTTGCGAAGGCCACCCGGCTTAGCGATGGCGAGCGCGTCGAGATAGACACGCACGACGGCGATATCGTCATCCGGCGCGCCGCCCCGCGATTCACCTTGGAGAAGTTGTTTCGAGGCAAGAGTCCCAAGGCGTGGCGGGCGATCTATGCCAAGGCCTTCGACTGGGGGCCGGATGTTGGGCGCGAGGCCGTCGAAGACTGATGGAGCGGACCTATGTTCCCAGCGCCGGGGATTTGATCTGGACGGACTTCGATCCAACCAGAGGCAGGGAACAGGCCGGTCGCCGCCCAGCTCTGGTGCTCTCTTCGGCCATATTCACCGAGCACACTGGCTTGGCCGTGGTCTGCCCTATCACGTCGCGCGTCCGGCCGTTTCCGACCAGCGTCGTTCTGCCGCCAGACCTGCCGATCGCCGGAGAAATTCTGATCAGCCATATCCGCAGCATCGACACGACGGCGCGCCCCATCCGCTATGCGGGCGCCGCGGTGCCGCCCGATGTCACGCAGCTCGTCCGCGCCAAGCTGACCGCTTTCATCACGATATGACATATCGGATGCTCAGAATCATTCCCGCGCGCAGGGCCACCAAGCGTGCGACGGTCGTATCGCCCGAAAATGAAATTCTCGATCACTTTCGCAAGCGGATCCACCAGATGGGCGGCGGCAACTACCAGACGCTAATCGACACGGCGCTACGTGAGCACATCCGGCGCGGCGGGATCGAGGCCGCGGTGCGCCGCGTCGTCCGCGAAGAGTTGAAGGAAGCGGGACTTGAACGGGCAGCGGGCGAATAGAGAAGGTGGCCAAGAAGATGGCGGCCTACCGTGCGGGAATACGCGCATGAAGAATCGCACGCTCGACAATTCCGCCGCCTATATCGCGGGATGGCTGAAGTAATGGCGAGCTCACCATTACTTGAGGAATTAACAGGAAGACATAATGTGAAGGAAACTTGATCGGCTGCGGGCCAAACGAGGAAAAACGCCGCATCGCGGCGGGTTTGCTGCGCATTATTTCTCGGGATAAGCTCTGGACGCCATCGCGAGCGTGAATCAACGGAGCTCCGAGTCTGTACCCTTCGTGCGGCTTCGTCGGGTAGTGTCGCGAAGTTGGTGGAAAAGTGAAAAAGGCGTCATGATCCGGCGAGTTGAGCCACAACTCGCACCCGCTTTTAGGCGGGTGCCGGTGGATGACGCCATGGAGAGCGATAGCAGGGTTTCAGGGGCAGGGAAAGCAACCCTCGAGGATCTGATGCGCGAGCGGATTCGCGCGACGATCGAGAGCATCGTGGATGAAGAACTGGCGGCGGCGCTGGGCGCGGCGCGGTCGCAGCGGGTGGGCGTGGTGCGGGCTGGCTACCGGCACGTTCAGTGGGAGCGGACCTTGAGCACTAGCCTAGGCCCGACCACGAACGCGATGCCGCGGGCGCGAATCGAGGATGACGCTGGGCGCCGGCGCGAGTGGCGCAGCCAGTTCATCCCGCGCTACCAGCGGCGCACCGAGCGGGTCGACGAGGCGATTCTGGGGCTGTACTTGAGCGGGACCAACAGCCGGCGGCTGCGCGGAGCGCTGGCTCCGTTGCTGCGTGGCGCACCGCTATCGAAGGACGCGGTGTCGCGCCTGGTCGGGCGCTTGCGCGAAGACTTCGCGGCGTGGGCCGGGCGCGATCTCGGTGAGCTGAAGGTCCGCTACCTGTTTTTGGACGGCTGGTATCCGCACGTGCGGATCGGGAAAAAGCTCGTGCGGGTGCCGGTGCTGGTCACGCTTGGGGTGTGCGCCAACGGCCAGCGCGTGGTGCTCGATCTGCGCTTGGCGGGCGCCGAGAGCGCGCAGGCCTGGCTCGACGCGGTGCGCGCGCTGGGCGCTCGCAAGCTTGGCGTTCCGGTGTTGGCGGTGGTGGATGGCAACCCGGGCCTGAGCGCGGCGCTCAAGGCGCAGTGGCCGCGGATTGCGATTCAGCGCTGCACCAATCACAAGCTGTGGAACCTGCTCGCCAAGGCCCCGGCGCATCTGCGCGAGGAACTCGCCGAGGACTATGGGCGCATGATCTACGCCGACAGCCGCCAGGCGGTCGAGCAGGCGCGAGTCGCGTTCACGCGCAAGTGGCAGCTGCGCTGCAAGGCGGTCAGCTCGAGCTTCGCGGAAGCCGGCGACGAGCTTTCCACCTTCACCGCTTTCTCCATTTCGCAGTGGAAGGCGTTGCGGACCACCAATGCGCTGGAGCGAATCAACGAGGAGTTTCGCCGCCGCACCAAGACCCAGGCCTCGTTGCCCAGCGAAGAGGCGGTCCTGTTCCTGCTCTTTGGGCTATTACGCAGCGGCCAGATCACGCTGCGCCGCCTGGTCGGTTGGCAGGATCTGACTACTCCACAAATGGAGGCGGCATAAGCAACTGCATAGTCAACTGCTCGCTCGTCGAAGGCTGATGCTAAATGCTTTTCCACCACTTGACCGACACCACCCGACGGAGGGACTCAGTCAAGCAGGAGCGATTCCGCCAGAAATTCCCGAGGGTCGATCGCATATTTGCGCTTTTTTCAACGCGTTAGCCGTTGGTTAGCCGTTATGGAGGGGACACCTCAAGCGAATGACCGATTCGACCCAAAAAGCGTGGGCAGCCTTGGCAAGAGGGCTGTGCGGGCAATAACCTTGCTGCTGAAACTCGCCTATTCGGCGGCATGATATGTCTATCGCATTCGTTCATCTCTCCGATATACATTTCGGCCAGGAGCGTGGTGGGGTCGTAGTCCTGCATGATGATGCGAAGGCACGGCTAATCGAAGATCTTTCCGCAGTGATCGAAGGACTCCCGGAAAAGAAGGCTGCAGGAATCCTCATTACTGGAGATATTGCCTATGCTGGCAAAGCAGATGAATACAAGGTCGCAGCACTCTGGCTGGACAAAGTAGCGGCTGCAGCAAAATGCGCCATAACGGACATTATGGTTGTTCCGGGCAACCACGATATTGATCGAGATGAGATATCAAGCTCTGCTGAGTGGCAACTCTCGGAAATTCAGACCAACGGCGAGACGGCTCTAGACAAGTTTCTAGCCAACGATCGAGACCGCGCCGTCCTGTACGCACGGTTCACGTCTTATATTCCATTTGCCGAGGCTTATAATTGCTCCATGGACTGCCGAGGTGGCCTCGCTAGCAAAAGAGTGGTCCAGCTAGCGACGGGCCGATTTCTACAGTTTATCGGACTGAACTCCGCATTAGTTTGCAACAAGAAAGATAAGGAAGGGGGACTGCTGCTGGGTGCCCGCCAGCGCGTCTTGCCGATCGAACCTAGCCAAGAATTGGTCGTGCTTTGCCATCACCCGTTGCATTGGCTTCAAGATTCCGATGATGCTGGACGCTTTGTCCGCAGCCGGGCCCGCGTCTTTATTTCTGGACACGAACACAAGCCCGCAGTTCGGATCGATGCCATCGAGGCTGGCTGCGATCTGATGACCTTGGAGGCAGGGGCGACGGTTCCGCCGGCCGCGGAAGGACCTTTTACTTACACGTATAATGTAATCGAGTTCGCCTGGGATCATGTCGGCGATCGCCTTAAAGTGACCGTCCATCCTCGCGCATGGAATGATTATAAAAAACGCTTTGGCGACGATCCGGTCCGGCTGGGTGGCCGCGAGCCCGTGCATTTCTTGGGTTGCCCCAATTTTCGCAAGGCGCCCTTGATCCAACCCGCCGCTGCTGCTTCGGTTATGGAGGCCTCTGAGCCCGTTGCTGCGCACTCGGAAACGCCTGGGTGGACCGAAGAGGATGCCGTGGTTCCTGCCGATTACCCGCTCGTGTTGCTGAGGTTTTTCCGAGACTTGACTGACGGTCAGCGACTGGCCGTCCTAGTTAAGCTCGGCGGCCTGCCCCCCAACTGGTCAGACGCCTCCTCTCATGCGCTGGAGCGCCAGATTCTGGATGCGCTGGTGCTTGCTGGGAAGATCGAAGAACTGAAACAGGCCATTGACGAGCAGCGAAATCCATCTCAAAAATAAGGAAAGACAAGATGACCGATCTCGCTTTGCACGTCCGCATCTTCGAAGCAAACCCGACGGATGACTTCTTCGAAAAGCGCCGCGCCGCTGTCGGCGCCGTCATGGGAAAGTTCAAGGGGCTCGGGACGTCTGATAAAATTCTCGCTCTGGCAGACGGGTTGGCTGCCGCCATCGCAGGAGGCGGCAAACTGCGGGACGATCTGGCAAGTCAAGTGGAATCGGCGCTTAAGGACGCCAGCCCCACTTTCGTTCTGGAGGGGCACGAGCTGGAAGCGCGAGTATGCGCGCTTCTCGGGGCTGTGACCTATCTGGAGTCGGCTGCGCCTGACAGTGGGGCCGCCAGCCGTAGCAACGTCCTAGCGCTCGGCCTTTGGTCGGCTCTATCGTTTCAGAAACCGCTGACGGAAGCCAAGCTGGAAAGGTTGAGAGCCGAACTTCTTGACTTGGCCCGCAATCTCGCTGTTAAGGCAGCTGAGAATTCTAGGCAACGCGCGCCTGTTCCAGACGGCGCTTTTGCCCCCGCTGAAGCCGAAAGCTGGGCCGGCATTGAGAAGACATGGAAAACAGGGCCGTTGAAAACACTTGATGTGCTCCGGCGCAACGCCGCGCTCGATCGAGAAGAGATCGATGTTCTCTGGTGGGTTCTGGCCGATTGGAGTGCCGTCTACAACGAGAAATTGTCCTCTATGGACCTTCGGCTGTCACCCCTCGTTGCCTCTTGGGAGCTCACGCAACTTTTGAAGCGAATGCCCGCCGAAGCCCACAAGCATCTCATCCTGCGATTGGTACAGGATGGTGACAAGAGAAACCTTGGCGAGTTCGTCACTGGATTGGGCGACAAGCGTGTTGCCTTAGCCCAGCAGATCGCCGAGAACGGGATCGTGGCCGACTGTCCTCATGTATTTCCGCTGCTCAATGCCTTAAACAACCCAGCATCTAAGGTTCCAGGTTACAAGCAGCCACGAGGGCTCGCCGACTGGGCTACCAGAGCCCTGCTAGAATCTGGGCTGTTGCGAGTGACCAAACTCCCAGCGACGATCTGCTGACATGGCCAATGGATGCAAAGAGAAGGACTGCACCGTCGCCCAGACCGGCGTTTGCCTACTCAACAACGACCCGAAGAGCTGTCCTCAGCGCATCGCGAGCGAAAACTCGTCTGGCGTAGATGTTGTCAATGAACTTGAAGACCTCGCGAAGCCACCTCAAAACCCGACCTTTCCGGCCACCCTGTCCTTATCTCTCGCCGATGCCAACTCCCTGATGGCGGGGCAGTATTGCCATCTAGTTGGAATTTTGGGACCACCGGATGCGGGCAAAACCGCCCTGCTGGTGTGCGTTTATCTTCTGCTAGCGGCAGACAAGCTGGCAGGTTTCGAGTTTCGCAACAGCAGGAGCTTGAGGGCATTGGAGGAGGTCAGCCGGGGCGCACGTCGCTGGAAGGTGGGTGATCCGCCCGGGACGCTAACCCAACATACGGAGGCCCCTGATGAGCGGACTGCGGGCTTTCTACATTTCCGGTTGGCACAGCGAGAGGGCGGTGATGTCGTTGACATCCTTTTTCCCGATCTGCCGGGAGAATGGTCCACCTCGCTGATAGATCTCAATGTGTCAGGCCGTCTCGATTTTCTACGATCAGCGGATGCTATCTGGATTATGCTGGATGGCTTGGAGCTAAGTGATCAGAGCAAGAGACATACAGCTCTCCATCGCGCCAGCTTGTTGCTGCAACGTGTTCGCGCGCTCTTTGTGAACGATGTACCCCCGCTCCGCTTGGTGATTTCCCGGTTGGATAAAATCCAGTTGGCCCCGCAGAAGTATCAAACGCTGGTGGAGGAGGCACGAAGGCTCGGTATCGTGCTTTCGGTGTCGGAAATAGCGTCTTTTTCGGACAGTGATACTATCAAACCGGGAGCCGGCATTCCCAACCTCTTGGCGACCGTGTCCGAGCAAACCGTACTCAATGTGGAGAGCTGGCCAGCTACTGGCGATGCCTCCAACGACCGGCAAATGCTTAGGTTTCGAAAGAGATGAGGGCCGAGCGTGAACCAAACTATCGTCCTGGTCGGGGTCCCCGACACTGGCAAGACAAACTTTATAGCCAGGCAGTGGGAAGCGCTACGCGGGGGAAAGGGCACCTTGGTATGCACGAATCCGCCCGATAACATCAAATATGTCGAGGATGCCCTTGGACATCTATTGCAGGGTTCCTTTGCTCCGCGGTCCAACAAGAATATCGGCGAAAGCCGCTCTGATTTCATGATCACGGTTACCGATTCGGGCATTACCGATGGGTCGTCGACTGACCTAATCGTGCCCGATGTGACCGGCGAACTTTGGAAAATGGCGGTCGCAACGCTGGAAGTGCCGGCACTCTGGATGGAGGATCTGCAGAGGTCCTCCGGCGCGATGTTGTTCATGCGGGTTCTGTCTGACGAGATTGTCGCACCCCTGGACTGGGTTACGGCGCGCGATGTCCTTCGCGGCGCGCTGACGCTCCCGAGCGAAAAAGTGGGTCTTTCAACGCAAGTTGAGTTGTGTGAGCTACTCCGCTTCCTAGAGTTGAGTTTGAAACCGCACCCGGACGGAAACCCTCCCCGGGTGGCTATCATCGTCACGGCTTATGATCTGCTCGATCCTGAGATGGCCGAGCTAGGCCCATCACGGTATCTGGAGCGGGAATATCCGTTGTTCGCCGGTCGCCTGCGCGATGCTAAGTCCTTGTCCACCAGGACTTTTGGCGTGAGCGTTGTGGGCGGTGATCTCGGTATCGATGAGGAATTTCGCAGCCGATTCCTCGACGGCGATGTGTCAAAATTCGGCTTTATCGTGACGGAGCGGAACGGCGCGATAGAGAGGGTTTCCGACATCACGAGACCGCTCGCGTGGCTCGTGCGAGGCGATGACTGAAGATGTTGGCTCCGTCGGTAGAGCAGCAATTGCATGGCTATCGCGGCGGCCACCAGCTTCTTGCGACCTCCGTAACTCTGACCCGGGCAGACCAAGATCTGATCGATCGCCTGTCCGATCTCTCCGGGCCGCTTGCTCCAAGCCAAGAGTATGACCCCTATCTGACCACTTATCCATTGCCTAGCGGTGCTTACTACATCGTCGCTCGCACCTGGCAAGATAAGACGGCAGCTCGGGCCGGCTGCGTGCTGACCCGGAGCCTGCTTGTGCCTATGGAATATTGGTTGGCGACACCTTCGCTGCCGTTTCTGCTGGAGGCACTGCGCCCCTTCGATAAGCTTAGTCCCGATGTCAGCGCGCTAAGAATCGTGGCAGGGCCTCAGTCTCTACCATCGGTTGTTGATGCTCGCACTGCCGAGCTGGTGGAGGCGCTATTCCTGGAGGCCCGCCAGCCCATCGTAATGTTCGATGTTGATTGCGCGGATAGCATTATTGCACGCTTGCTAACAGCGTTGTGGCCGGGCATGCGGCGGCAATTTGCGGCGTGCGGACTCGCCTTAGGACCCAGAAGTCTGGATGGGCGGGTTTTTGATTTTCTTTGTGCGCCCAAAAGTTCTCGGCCGCGGTTTTCCGACTGGCCGGGTCGCAAGATTAGCGAAGGTGCAAACCGAGGTTCGAGACATCGTTGGACGCGAGCGGCGACCGAGCAGATCTTCCTTAGTAGCAACCCTAGCCTGTCGTCCTTCGATACGCTTGGAGTCTTAAAGGCCGATATACAGGGTGACGGCGGGACGCTGCGCATCGCCCTCTTATGGAATGAGTTGCTCGAGAAGTCTAAGACCTCCCCGAATGCGGGGCTCGGGCTTTTGGATATTGTTGCCTCCCAGAATGCATTTGCTGTCGAGCGCTCGCTTCTGCCGATTTTGTCTGCCGCGATTGAGCTATCCCGTCGAGACAATTCTGCCTTCGACCATTTGCGCTTTCTGCTGACGCTCTTGGGGAAGTTTTCCGGCCGGCCTCTACCGCTTTCTCTACTGCGTCTCATCCGGACAAGTTCGGACTCAGTGTCGCGGCAAAACTTGAGCCAAGCCGTCGGATTCCTCGCGTCTGCGGACAAGCTTGCTCACCGCCTGCCGCGCGTCTTGTGCGCAAGTTTGGCCGATGCCACTGCCTCGATGCCGGCGGATACTTCTGTTGGCGCGTTCTCTGGCTTAAACCCTGAGACACGGCTGACGCTAATTTCGGCCAGTGCAACACTAGGCGAGATGATCGTCCATTCTTTGCTAGATAGTCCATCGATGGCTTGGGTGGAAGTCATTCGACGTGGTTTGGAATTTCCCGCTACGAACCTACGCCTACGTGCCGCAGGCCATTTGGTTCCGAAGCTAAACCACAAAAATCAGTTTCCCATTTTGGAAGGTGTCCTCAATGACGCGGATTGGCCTGTCATTCGGCGCGCGATCGAACAACTTTGGCGCGGCTGCGAACTGAAAATTGCGGAATTCGATGATTCCGTATTGAGGGCGGCCGCTCATGCTCATGCGATGCAAACTCTGCGGGATATGGTCTGCGGTCTTCCCGAGACAGCGGCAACAGACAGACTAATGAAAAAGACGTTGCACTTGGACGAAGCGGATCTTGATTGGCTCTTGGCCTCCGAGACCATGGACGCTTCCCGCAAGATGCGCGTTCTTTCGGCACTCGTCTCGGACTCTGATGACTTCGGCCTAGAACGTGTCTTCGCTAACAGGCGGTTGAAAGTCGGGGCGTTGCAACTTCTGTGCGGTAGTGGGGTCGCTGCGCGAATAACTCTCGGTAGAATACTAGTTACGACCGGGATCACTTCACAAAGAGAATTTGAAATTGGTTTGGAGGTCTTGCACCATATTGATGACTCTATCTTGCAGCGTGCGCTTGGACGCCTCCTCCTCAGAACCTTGTTTGCACATTCCGACTGGAGTGGGAGTCAGTCTGCCAGCGAGCTCGTAGGAAAACTAGGCGCTCATTTGGAGGCGATGGAGATCATTTCAGATGCAACAGATCAGACGCTGAACGCTGACCAGCTTAATGTCAATATAGGATTGCTGAATGCTGTGCTAGGACCGGTACGATTCGCAGTTCTGGACGATGTCGATTTGCTTAGTGAACGAATCATCAATTTCAGGAAGTCATGTTTTGACCTGAATTCCACCACAGCATGGGCTGGATTGATCGTCGCCGCAGGCGAAGTCAGCCGACGCGCCCAATTGCGGGCTGCGGAGGTAGTGTTGCCTTTTGCACTAAAGATGAGATATGGTCCGGCTTCTCCTTTGATCATTGCGACGTTTCCACTCGTACACGCGGAACTAGCCAGAGGAAAGGCTGCACCGACCTTGCTTTCAATTTTCTTCTCTTTTGGTGACTACTGGGATCGTTGCGATGTGTTGCGGCGGAGGTTGGTGGATGCATTCATGGATTCGGAGTGGCCGCCTGCCGATCTTTTGGTTGCGGCACACGCCGCCAATGTTACCTATGAGGTGGTAGACTTTGTGTCCTCACGTTATCGTGGGAAGGATTACCGGAAGGCAATCCTCAGCGATCTTGAGCGGCTGCCTGAGAATTTGCGGGACGACCTGCTGAAACTAGTGGGAGATAGCCGGCGCAACAATTTCCGCCGCTGATAGCGAAATTATCCGGAAGTTCGGCTAATTCGGCCGCACTGAGGCTGCAAGAAGCACCGAACTCCAGGCGAAGCTTCAGACATGAATTGGAGCAGTTGGTTGGTTTGGGGATTTGCCGGCACCGTGGTTCTGACGAGTTTGATGTCCGCCAGTCAAGGTTTTGGGTTTAGTAGGATGAACCTTCCCTACATGCTCGGAACCATGGTCACGCCGAACCGCGATCGCGCCAAAGTATATGGCATCGCGATGCATCTAATGAATGGATGGTTGTTCTCGCTGGTTTACGTTGCCGCTTTCCAGGTGACTCGGCTGTTCACTTGGTGGTTCGGTACCACTATCGGAATTGTGCTCGGATTTTTCGTTTTGATGGTCCTGATGCGGTCATGCCAGGAATGCACCCAAGGATGGCCAGCGAGATTCAAGGACCTACGATCGTGAGGAACTTGAGCCCTCCGGCTTCTTGGCGCGCAACTATGGGATTAGGACGCCGATTTCTCTCCTTCTGGCTCATGTAATCTTAGGTGGCATTGTTGGGTTCTTTTATTCACCGCTTGGGCGTTGAGCCACGGGAGAAGTGGAATCTTGCATGAGATCCCAAGAAAGACGAGAGGCTCTGGCAAGGCGTGCTCTGACTCTTGGACACTGAAGGAAAATGGCGCCCGCGCATCGCGCGGGATCACGCGACTGGGTGAGGTCTGCAGAGGATGTAATCGGCGGCATACTGGGCTTGTGCGGCGGAGTGGACGAGAAGTTTGCGTTCGTCGCGAAGTTTCCGGAGTAATCAGCAGGGAAACATAATGAGAAGGAACGTTGATCGGCTGCGCCGGAGCAAAGAAACACGCCGTGATCGCGGCGAACTTGCTGCGCATTATTTCTGGGCATAGACACTTGGCTCTTATCTCAATTGAGTCAGAGGGTTTTTGATGCCACACGAGCGCAGCGCTTTGATCGATCAGCTCAGAGAGCTTCTTACAGAACAGCGATACGATTCAGTTGTCATTCACAACTACTGCCGGAGCGCGAGGCATTTTCTGGCGTACTTGGCGCGGCGGGAGACTGCCGTGGATACGGCAAAGCCGGACCACGTATCCGGCTACCTTCGCTTCGCCCGCCGGCAGTTCCGTCGGCGTCACGGTCATCCACCAGCGCCGCGGTGGGAATCAATTCCTTGAGCAGGAATCCACGCCCTACTGCGGCTTGTGCAGAAGCCGTGGCCGCCTGCCAGTCCGGCTGAAGCGCTTTGCCGCTCGGTATGCAACGAGTACCGGGAATGGCTGCAAGTGCAGCGGGGTCTCGCGAAAGCGTCCATCCGCGCGCTGATGTGGGAGGGTCGAAACTTCCTGTCCTGGTACGTCGCGCGGAGCCCCCTCGATGATCTGCGAAAGTTGAACGTCAGAGACATCGGCTCGTACTTCGAGATGCGAGCCGCCGGCCTGAGGCGAAGGCGACGCGCTCGATCAGGTCGTCTCGACCAGCGAGTTCAGGCGGCGGCGTTCCGGCGCCAGGCGCGTAAGGATTCTTGCGAGGGTCCATTTATAGTGAACTTAGGAAACTTATCCTCAGAGGCTGAGATACCGTAAGAACTTTATAATTCAAGGATTGACGAGCGTGCGCCGCTGCGGATGGATGCGTGTTTAGTGGATTAGCTCAGGCTGGCGCGCAACAGCCGGGATCTGACGACGAGCGCGCATCGGACACAGGCATCAGAGTCCAATCCCGCGCCCGCCTCACCTCAAATCGAGAAGCCCTAATGCTTCCTCACGCTCGCATCCAAATCGTTAATTGCCAGACGACACAAATTGTCCCCATCGATGTACGTGAATCGGTGGTTCATCTCCGCTTCGCAGCCCTTGAGGAGCGACTCCCCGAAGCGTCGTTGGCCGCGATGATCGAAAATGCACGAAACGCTCGATATTGTCCACCTTACGAACGTGACGAAATCCAGGGGCGGGAGAAGCGGTGGCCGCAAACTGCTACGATGCTTCCTCAATGATTCGGACTAAGAGTGAATTCGCGTCACTTGCCTCTCATTTTCAAACCTTGAGTGACTCGGACCCCCGGCGCGCGATCGACGAAGCTCGCGCGATGAAAGGAAGCGGCGAATATAAAACCGCCATCGGAGACCTGCGCGCGGGCATTCTCATCGACGCCGGCCAAACGGTTCGAGATGAAGCCGCAGTTAGAGAGGGCGTCTCAGTTTTCAGGCAACTGGCCTCCACGCATCCCAGAGTGCCGGGCTTTCGATATAACCTTGCGAACGGGTTGTCCGGACTATCGCGCCTCCGACTTCCTCCGAAGCCACCAGCTCATCCAGATTGGTACGCGGCGACCCAAGCGGATCGACGCGAAGCGCGATGTATCTACAAGGAAGTCGCAAAGAATACGGAAGAGGCAAAGCTCGCCGCTCAAGCGCTTACAAACCTGGGGAACGAACTGGATCAGGGTTTCCGCTGGGTCGAGGCGTATGACAGTTGGGTCGAAGCCTTAAATGCGGATCCCGCAAATCAGGTCGCAGCACTCTCAACGGCACGAATGCTTCTGCGCCGAATTAAACAGTTTCCGTCGCATCCACCGTCACTTCACCGAGTGGCCGGATATTACTGCCGGCTGGCAACCCGCGGCGCGGGTTCCATCGAACAGATCGCGGGAGCTGGCGCTGCCCGAATGGCAAGGTCTCTTCCGACATTCAGATCACGGTGGCGACCTCGTAAGCTTTTTGAGATTAAAGACCCATTCGGTAAATTCGTCGCAAGGCAGCGTTTAGCGCTCGTCGGAACGATCGAGGGCCTCGATCTCCGAAAAGCGCGTTGGGACGACGTCTACATCGGTGGCGTATCGGAGAAGTTTGACAGCGGTCCGGGCGTACCGCCGGTGTTCGCAATGATAAACCAACTCAAGGCGGATTACTGCGCCGCACGTTGGGCTCTGTACACGGCGGAAAGCGGCTCTCTAAAGGAGACCTCCGTCTACGGTGATACCTTGGATTACGCTGTCTATGGCCTCAAGCCCAGCCTTCTCATCCTCGCTCAGCGATCCAGCTTGGATGTTCTCGATCGGGTAGCTGTGTGCGCAAACGAATATTTTCGTATAGGAGATAATACCCAGCAGATCTGGTTCCGGGGGTTCTGGAGGCAAAACAAAGGGACAGGACCTTGGCGTTCCGTCTGGAAGGAAGAGCTGGACGCATGGAATCCAGGACTGATTGCTCTTGGCGATCTGGCGTCCGACCTCGCCGAGGGCGGATTACTTTGGGACAAACAGGTGCTCCGGAACGCCGGTACTCATCGCTTTTCCGTCCTTCACAATCTAGGTAAAACACCCTCCCGCATCAGTCCCGCAGTTGACCACCACGGTCGTCGGGAATTTCTGCTTGAGACGGTCCTCAGTTTGAGGATTGCGCGCTCCGCCATTCTCTACCTGATCGACGCGATTGCGTGGCGCGAGCGGAGGATCGCTCTGGCGGATTCGCGCCTCGCGCTGAAGATATATCCTCATCACTACATTCGCGGCCACGGTGATCCTCGTTGGTAATTGGCGCCGATATGTAGCTGCCAACTACGCCCCAAGCCTCTGCAGGACGCGGATGGTGTCTGCGTTCGCATTAAGACCATCGCGTTTCGGAAAACTCCACGCGCTACATAGCAGGTCAACTAGCTGGCGCGAAGTCGCGACCAACTTCATCACGTCGTCAATTTTAAGTTTGACTTCGCGAAAGAGCTTCGCGGAATCAACATCGGAGCGGTGAGCGAAGAGATTGTCGCGAAGAGCCCTTACTTTTTCAGCGATCAGCTTCGCGATGGCCAGCTTATTCTTGAATTGTTGTCGCTCGTCTGGGTTCAATCTAGCCCTCAGGGCTTTGCACCGGCGGCTACAGCAGACTTACCGCACCCCCCGTTTGATCCCAGAGCCTACTCAGCGACATCACAATTTCCACCAAATGAGCGTGCCGGGTCGGCAGGAAGAAGTGGCTGTACTCCTCAAAAACCCGCTTCAGAAGGTGCGGCTCCAGACCTTTGTCTCGAAGCATGAGGAACTCCCAAATCGCAAAACATGACTCGGCAGCCTCGACAGCATGTAGAAGCTCGTTAATCTGGTCATGCGGTTCCATTGCATTGTCAGCTTACTCCAGAAGGATGGCTGGATGCGCCTTCAGCCCGGGTTCTTTGGTCGACTTTTCTGTAGATGGAAAGAGGGGGAACTCGACGCAAAAGTGTGTGTGCGAGATCTGCACACTGCACACTTTTCGCGGTCCGGCGGTCGCGCCGCGCGCGCCGGTCGCCGACTTCCCCCGGTCCCTGAGTTGCACTATCAAGAGCCGGCAGCGGTGTGGCGGAGTGGAGGTGCACACACCAAATCAGGAGGACTCCGCAAATACCGGATGTTCAGATTTCCCCCAGCCCCGAGACACGCGACTATCCCAACATCTCCGAGACCGCGGATCGTTCGCGCCACGCCTTCCACTGCGAAATGGGGAAAGCGGTCAAGGTGAAAAGCTCGTCGCCGTACTCGGCGAAACTTGAACTGACCGCCGTGCAACTCAGCTTCCACTTGCGCGTGAACGCGATCCGCGCCGCCTCCACCGCCTGGTGGCTGGCGGCGTGGACGAAGGCGAGTCCTAACTTATCGAGAAAGATCCAGCTGGATTTTCAGGCTCCAAGGAATCCACACTGAAATGCCTTTGTCGGGTGAGAGGATGGAAAATAAGGATTTGATCAAAAAACTATGCGGGGAACAGGACAAGCGGAGGTGGCGGAGGCTTCCGGGAATGCGATTGATGGCAGCAAAACACGCGGCCTTGAAGGAGAAGAGAAGCGGCACGGTCGAGTCGATTACGAATTCGTCGCTCATGGCCGGCACCCGCGCGGGCGCTGCCGCCCTTGGCGGAACTCTTCGGGCTTGATGAGGCGGCGTGCGATCTGTTGCTGGCTGGTCGACCGGTGGAACTGGGTGGTGCGCATCGCTGGTGGCTCTTGAAAGTTCAACGTACCCGAAGGAGACGATCTGCTCT
>Ga0307374_10007495_pt1 | contig 16580 bp, 18 predicted proteins | sample OX3MG_FD_202532 | JGI IMG/M metagenome (GOLD analysis project Ga0307374, IMG submission 202532) | Soil microbial communities from Risofladan, Vaasa, Finland - OX-3 | ecosystem: Environmental > Terrestrial > Soil > Coastal area > Acid sulfate soil | place: Finland: Risofladan, Vaasa | collected... | reverse complement strand
CCAAGCCTACTGCCGCATCTCCAGCTACCTGCAGACCATGGCCAACCGCGGCGTCAACCCCCTGGTTGCTATCCAATTGGCTCTCTCCGGTCAGCTGTACGCAGAGGCGGGTGAGTAGTTACGCCACGCCTTTAACAAGCCATCGCGCTTCTCGCCTTCGATGGCGTACATGACATTCACCGATAGATTGCCCACTTCATAGAACCACGTTGCAAAAGCACATTTGTCCTTGAGCATGGCGGTATGAACGTCCGAGCCTCCGGCCATACGCTCTGCCCGCGGCGCAGGAGTAGGCCCAAAGGCAAGATATACATTCGGATGTGGCCGTTCCTGAAGGATCGCTTCGGAGAACGGCGCGATGTCGATCGGAATCTTTCCCTCAAGAATCAGACACCCGAATACTTTAACGAAGTAAAGGTGCACGTTGAGCATTGCGCGCGCCGTGTTGTACGGAAATATCCGATTGGTCCGAACGGAGGTACCGGCTGCGATCGGCGGCTCCCGAGCGCGAAGCGTTTCGGAAAGGCGCTGCCATGCGAAATCGTGGGGCTGGGTTCGAGCGCTGTTACAGCGATTGCAGATCGGAGCAGTAAATTTCAGTTCAGGGGCTTTGAGCGTTGGCAGCTTGACGTTCTTGCGTCCGGCCGTATGGAAATAGAGGGGTTTGGCCTGGGTCGGAATACCGAACAACGAGCGCAAGTCCGACGCTTTGGTGCGATGTTCACGCGTATCTGCCCTCTCGCCGCAGATCCAGCAGGCCACCGTCTGGGCTCCGATCCTTAAATCAGAATCCGCTCGACGGCTTCGAGCCGAAGCCAGATAGTTGTGGCGGTGATTTCGGCCGGTGATGTGGGCGTGCCGCCATATGAACCAGAGACAGATAAATAGCTTCCAGCACGGTCAAGTCCTTTTGCTCCGCGCGATCGAGCGCCTCCCGGCAAGCGTAAATCTGCGCGATGGTTCTTGAGGCGCTGGCAATATCGCCTTTGACCAGATTCTTTTCCAGTTCGCGGATGCGCGCGTGGACCATCAATCCTCCTTCGGCATTCCGAGCTGCGCCTCGATTGCAAGCGTACTCTGTGCTGCAAAAAACACGCCCTGCGTTGTACATACCGCCTGCATCTGCCGGCAGGCTTCCACTTGATGCGTGATGCCATGCACAAGGCCCGCTGTCGGGTGGGCAAACTTCGATAAGACCCGATGATGGGGCGCAAACAGATCGCCCAGGTCAACGCCCTTGGCTTTCGCAGCATTTGTGACCGCGAGGAAATTGGAGTCGATATTCTCGAGTCCGAGTTTTTCTGAGGCCACGTCCTTTATCCGCTGCGCGGCGATCACGGAAGTTTCGTCCTCTATGCCCACTGCATCGCCACTCTTTTTGACTTGCTCCATCAGCCCTCTCAGGTCGCGTAAGGCGTCTTCGTGAAAACGCCATGCGTTCTCCCTTGAAACACCGCAATACTTAATCCATACCCACAGCTCCAGCAGGTTGCGGGCGAGCCATGCAGCGGCGGGGAGCCTTTCTTTCCCGATCGCTTCGAGCAGCAGCACACAGTTATGATCGATGCCCTGAACGAGATCGACCGCGAGCGCCAGCCGCCACGGTTCATACCCTTGGGGATTATCGACTAATCGTCGGCGTATGTTGTTGAGCCTGACCGGGATACGCGTGGCCAGCATTTCGCGATTAGCGGCTGTTTCTTTTTCGAGGTCGTATTCCGGGCCAGTCGATTGCGAGCTAGCTGGTTGCTGATTTGCCATGGCCCATCACCCTACTCCCAATCGGGATTCTTGAGGCCGAGGCTATTAGCATTCTCGGAAACGGCCCGTTTCAGCGCGCGGAATTCCTGCGCGAGCTTCTTGGCTTCAGAAAGAATCTCCAGGGCTCGGCGTTCTTCTGGCGTTGGGATCAAGCAACAACCGCCCCCGCCTGACCCTGCGCTGCCGTTTCCTTTCGCAGCATGTCCTCTATCCGCAGGCTGGGGTTCGTCTCCATCTCAGACGCCAGAATGACGAAGCCCGTGTTCATAAGCGATTCCAAGGCGCGGTACGGAGCGTCCGTATTGGGAAACAGGTTCTGAATGAGCGCCTTGAGGTCTCCGCCCTCATCGAAGCTACCTACGTTCCAAATGGTTCCGACTCCCTCAAAGGGAGAGGGCTCGCAACCACGGTGCACAGCGAGAGCAAAGGCGAATTTCGCTGCATCGAGATTGCTCTTGAATCCCGCCCTCTCCACCACTCGATCCATGATGACTTTGTTGGCGTCGGTAAGACCTATCGTCTTTTTATCTTCTGCCATTTGCTTACCTCCGCCTATGACAACGTTTCGAGTTCAGAATGACGAGCCGAGCGTCGCGTAATCCGGTATTCCTTGCGCAGCTTGCCTTGGAGCTCGTTGCGAGCCTGCTTTGGGTCAAGTTCGGCCTCGTAGACGAGCAGCATGACCTGATCAGCCATGCTCGGAAGAGCCTGTACAACTTTTGTCGTATGGACCTCGTCGAGACGGCCAAACGGAGAGTCCATGATGATGGGACCACGGAGTGGCGCGTTACGCTGTAGCGCCCCCATCAGTGAAAGAGCGACGATATGCTCCGCGCCAGCCGACCGGACGGGCACGGCTGATCCATCCTCGTGGACTATCGTAAGCCCGTAGCTGTCATTGATACGGAGCCCCTTGTATTCCGGCTCACTCGTGAGCTTCAGGAACAAGGCCGTCGCGTCCTTTTCGACCCTACCGCGCAGACGTTCGCGATATGCATCCACCGCACCGGCAAAAAGCGACTTGAGCTTCTCGCAAAGCTCTTTGCGTGCCCGCTCCACGTCGAGATCGGTATCGGCAAATTTCGCCATCTCGGCTTCCACTTTGCCGATATTTTCGTTGATGCTCTTCACTGCTTCTTCTTGCAATCTTATTCCTCCCTGGAGGACGCTGATTTCGGCAATCGTATTTTCATACTCGCTGTAAAGCCGACGCACTTCCGTTTCGTCCAGGTTTTTCGTCTGTTCCCGAATATCGGTTAAGCGGTCTTCCGCCGTGGCCTTGATGATTTTTTGTTCATCGATCGCATCCTGCACTTCCTGTAGGACATCCGCATTGCTGGGGGCTTCGCTCTGTTTAAGTGCGGCAATTCGACTTTCAAGTCGCTGAATCAGTGCCTCGGTTTGTACGCCATCCTCTTTTGGAAGCACTTCCGCAACGAGCTTTTCAATCCGCTCCCTGGCCGCCCCCGATATTTCCTGGCCGCACGACGAGCATTGGCCGTCATCGAGGGCTCTCCGCAACCTTTCACCCATATCCGTAGATACGATCGCTCGTTCATAGGCGCCCCGCTTGCTTTTCAATTCCACTTCCAGGGCGTCAAGAGTGGAACGTATGCGATTGCTCAGGAGACCTTTCCACGCGACACTTAACAGTTCCTTCCGCCGGTCTTCCTTCTCCTTGAAGCGGGAGTCCGCAGCCGCAATGCTCTCTTGCAAGCGCGAGCGCTCGTCGAGCAGCGCTTTTGTCTTTTCCGTGCTCCGCAACAGGTCATCTTGTGACGCCTTGCTCACCCTCTGCGCCTCTAATTTCTTTTTTAGCCTATTTGTCTCCTCCTGCAATCCATCCCGTTGCTTCAGCAGCGCCTCATGCTGGTTGCCGAGCGATTGCGTCTTTTGATTCTTCTGCGCCGCCTTGGCTTCGCGTCTCTGCGCATCCTTTGCCAGCTCGCTCAGGTCACTGCGCCCGTTGGTAAGGACGGGCACTCCGAGGATGCGCTCAATCGCCTCCTTGATATTGCGCCCCATGTCGCTCTCGTTGCGCAGTAACTCTTCGTACTGCTGGAGCAACTCGCCATCGAACAGGAAGAACCTTGACACCGTCTCCGGCATGATGCGAGCAAGCTCCGAATCACGCTCGTCGGGTCCTAGCACCGTGCCGCCCTTCCGCAGATAACAATCTTGCTGGTAGTCCATATCGGTCTGGGGAGTTGTCACGCCCGTCCGCGGACGATGCTCTCTGGTCAGCTGATACTTCGCGCCTTCGTGCTCGAACTCCAGCACCACCTTAAATCCGTAGCGGCCCTTCTCTTTTGCCGTTTCCCAGTTGCCGATCTGATGCAGTGCTACTTGTGTTGCTCCGCGCGTAATCACTTTGCCGAAAAGCGCGTACCGGATCGCGTTAAGCAGCGTCGTCTTCCCGCGCATGTTCTCGCCATAGATAATGGCGACACCCGTGTCATCTGGAAACTCGATGCGCTGCTCGCCCTTAAAGGGTCCGAAATCGGTCAATGCAATGCTGCGGATCGTGAGCACGGACTTATACCCCTGCTTTCTTTGTCGGCGAGGTCTTCGCCAGATACTCGCCTACGGATTTTTCGATGCGTCTATATGCCTCTTGCCGGTTTTCCGTGAAGTCTCTTTCGATAACCACGATCTGCTTCACTAGCTCCGCAGGAATTTCCGGAAAGCTCTTTTGCCGAATCTCTTCAATGGTGTCCAACAATTCTTGTTCTGGTGTCATTCTTCGTCCTCGTAGCCTGCGCTTATCAATGATCTATAGTCTTTTGCGAACTTCAAGGCAATAAGCTCCAGATCGGTAATCGCGGCCGGATTCAGCGCAGACTTGCCGAATTCGACCGAGCGCGTGATTTCGCCCGCGACAATATTCAACCGCTGGTCTTCTGCCGCCTCTGGCGGCTCCACACGTGACGGCAGCACAAGAACGTCATGGATGTTGGCCACGCTCTTCCCTTCAGCACGCCGTAGCACCCGCCCTCGCCGCTGAATATACTCGCGGGGGTTCTTCGACGAGGCCAAAATCAACGCATGCGTGACGGAGGGTATGTCTACGCCTTCGTCGAGACAGCGAATCGAGACGACGATTCCGCCATTGACCTCAAAAAGGCGGATGGTCTGCTCCTTGTCGCCGATCATCGCCGAGTGGTATTCGGTGCTGTCAAGGCCAGCGGCCGAGAGGGCCGCCTGCACGGCGGCGAGCTGTGCGAGATCGTCGCAGTAGACAATCCAGCGCTCCCCACGGCAATAGCTGGCCGAAAGGATCTCGGCCGCCGCAGATGCTTTTCCCTCGGCCTGTTTAAGGACTCTCGCGCGTTCGATGAGGAGCCGCTTTATGTGCTGCTCCGACGCCGGGTCCTTTTCCTTCGCTGAGGCGCTCTGCCCGGAGAGCCTCCGGATGCGCTTCGTAATCTCATCCCAGCGCTCTTGTTCTGTCTCAGTCAGGGTTACGGTATGGACGTGATAGAAGTACGGCGTCAACGCACCGGACTTGATCGCGTCTTGCAAGGTGAACGGAGGGGGCACGATGCCATTGAAGTAGTCGAAAACTCTCGCCGTGCCTTCCGGGTCGCCAGCACGCCGTGACGTGGCACTAAGTCCAAGACGCGGCCCCGTCTCCAGATCGAGCAGGCGCAGGTGGTTTGGACTGCCGATCCGATGGACCTCATCGGCGACAAGGAACAGGTGGCTTCCCTGCCTGATCGTCGCGCGAAATTCCGGCATAGCCGCCGTCTGCATCGTGGAGAGCACAATGCGCGGCGTCTCGACATCGGCACGCGTCCACGCTCCAAGCAGGCCGCCCTCCCTCCATTTGGCGTGCCCGGCACCGCAACGCAGTATCTGCGGCTTCAGGTCGGCCAGGTTGTCCGTCAATTCCCGGTGCCACTGTTCCAGCAGGAGCTCACTGGGGACCAGTACGAGCGGGACCTCACGCTGCGCCAGCGCGTTGCGGATCGCGCTGATCGCCGTAAAGGTCTTACCGCTACCCGTGGCGTGCTCTAGGATGCCCCGCCGTCCCCGCTCCTCCCAGCTTTTTAAGGCATCGCTTTGATGTGGCCGGAGCATCTTGGCGCCAGGCACTCGACGCGCTTCGAACTTCTCTGCGGCCTCGATTTCCCTGCAAATTTCATCGACCAGATCGGGCCAACGTTTAGCATCCGCGGCGGTAAGAAGCTCCGCTTTAGGTATGTCAGGGAATCTTTTGACCGTGATTCCATCGTGCTCGAATTTGTTGTCCCAGAGCGCTTCGAAGTACGCCGCGTTCTCCCTGACACGGGTTGCTTCACGCGCATCTACCCAGGAGAGAAATACATCGACGGATTCCAAGTTGCCGTCTGCTGAGAGGCCAGCCCACGTCTCGTTCATGGACCCCTTGAACGCGAGCGCGTCGCCGGAGCCGTCGTGGAAGATGCCCAATTTGTCATGAAACAGGCGATCGTGATTCGCCGTTTTCTTCATGAAGGCAATCCGAATATCAATTACTTCAAGGGCAATGAGCGTCGCTAGGACTGATGCTGGCTTGTACAGGTAAGGCGTCGTCAGCATGTACCGGATGTCGTCGCGCATTCGCTCGGCGTTCTCCTGCTCGAAACGCTCTGAGTAACCAGCCTCGATTGCCTCCACATCTCGCGGCGGCAGGACAGGCGAACAGATCAGCCGCATCTTGCCGTGTCGTGCCACAAACTCCTTCAAGCTTGGCCAGGCGATCACATATATTGCGCTGTTGAAAAATCCAACAGCTCGGTCATAGCGTTCCGCCATTCGCATGCATGGCAGATAGAAATCGCGCGCGATGTCATCGCGCCCCTTCCGGTAATCGGTCTTTAACGACAGGCTTGCAAGACCACTCATGCCCTGCTCCCCAGCAACCGCCGGAGCGTCTCGCGTTGCCGCTCCAGTATTGCCTGTTGCAGGCGAGTCGCGTCGGCGGTAATGACGATCTCAGCATTCTGCGTCCAGAGGTTGCGCGTCTGTCTCCCGATGCCCTGCGCGAAGGCTTCGTACACGGTTTCCGGCATTACTTGCACGTTGCGCGAATACGAAAAATCAACGTATAGCTCGGCGTCCCACAAGATGAAAATGCGTAGGTCGGGCCTGTAGCCCACGAGCAACGGGATTCGTCCGCCGGTGCTATCGAAGTTCCCGCGCGCGCCTCTCGCTTGCCCGGGAACGATCAGCTGAATCTTGTGCTCCCCCATCGTTCGGCCGCCTGGTGGATACGTGGCGTTATAGATATAGACGCGGAGTTTCGGCGGCAAGGGACTCCGGAGATCGACATCGAGCGGCTTGCTTTCAATCGCGCTGTGCGCGACAACGGCGCCGCCTAGTGCCTCAAGGAATGTCTGGTGCAGTCCTTCGACGGAGAGCCTTTCGGGGGAAGGCACCGCCATGTCAAGCAAATCCCCTCACCTTCACCGCCTGCGGCGTTCGAGGTCGCGTGGCAGGAGTGACGGTGGTCTTCTTTCGCTTTGTCATGTGCGCCGGACGGCTACGCCCGCCATCGTCGGGCAGCGAAATCTCTTGTTCGTCTACCGGCATGGCGCAAGGTGCTGGTATGCGATAGAACACAGCTTTGCTTTTGCGCTCGGGCGGCTCTTCGAAGCGCGCGATCGCACCTTCTAGGTATGGCTCCGAAATCTCGCAGCAGAGCCACTTGCGCGAGGTGTATTCAGCGGCTTCGCCTGTGACACAGGAACCTGCAAATGGATCGAGAACCACGTCTCCGGGATCGGTCAGGAGCCGGATGAAGTATTCCGGCAGCGTCGCAGGGTATCGTGCCGGGTGGATGGGTAGCCCGTGCTCGCGACAATAGTCCTGATAGCGCCCATTTGATTCCGTGTTGGCGAGCGCAAGAAGGTTCGGTGGTACTGATCCGCCGTTGTTGCGGGTGAATTTCTCGGAAATGTCGTGGCCGGAGGGCCGTAATTTCGCCTCATAGCCGTTTTCAAGCAGGTCGAGCATGGAGTCGCTATACGGGGCAAGGACGCGCCGATTATTGGCCTTAGGCCAAGGGGTGGGAGACAACCACCAGATGCAATTGACGGCGTCCTTGACGCGCACGCGGCGAACATTCACCCATTCGGCAGGTGTCGGCAGTTTTGCTGGGTTCCACCAATAGTGTTCTTGGCAAAGGTGAAAGCCGAACTCTCGACAGAGCATGATCAGCAAATCGAAGTGATACAGCGATCGGGTGGGCGTTCCGGCCTTCCACGATCCACCGATGTCGATGACGAGGCTCCCGGACTTCTTGAGCACCCGGTGAAAGCCTTCCGCGAACGGCCGAAACCATTTGAGATAGCGGTCCGCATCTTCGTTGCCATACGACTTCTTCCTGACCAGGCCGAATGGCGGGGACGTCATGATCAGATCGACGCTCTGCGACTCCAGCCCTTTATGGAGCATGCCAAGAGAATCCCCGTGGAAGATTTTCCCGAGGTCGGTGCGGTAGAACTGCTTCGGCATTACAAATTTATCGGTGCGGCTGCGTGCGCCACTTGCGGCGTGTTCAGCATGTTCGGCTGTGTTGTGCAGGAAGCGTATGTACTCGCTAATGCTTGGAAAGCCTTTTCTGCGGGAAGCGCTTTCCAGCTCCGCGCGTTCCTCGGTCGTTAGCCGGACGTTCGTGATTTCGGTTCGTGGTGTGGATGTTTTCGGGCGCAAGAGAGCCTCTTTCTTTTTCTGTAATACGGTGAGCCGTATAGCTCAGCAGTTAATGTATTACAGTATCGATGCCGTGAAAAGAGCTTTCTTTACGCGGGCGAATTCGCTCACTAGAAAAGGGGGAACTGCTGGGCGGGCTGTTCACGCTCCCGAGAGGGTCATGCGCACTCCCCTTGGCTAGCTCTCCACAATGATGCGCGGCGGAGGCGACTCGTCGCCGAAGATTGCATAGCGCCTGTCTTTGGCAAGCGGGTGGTTCTCGTTGGTGACAAAGAAAGCGCTTCCCTCCTCCTGCACGTGATGGGTAAGCACATTGCCCTGTATTGCCGCCGACCGTCCTACATCGCCGCGGCCCCGGAAGGCCAGCGAGTGAATATGGGCGCGGTTTGGCGACGCCAGGAACGTGCTTGTCTCCCGCAAGATGTAGCTCGGCCGCTTTGGCGACGCCTCGTCCGAGGTGCTGTCTATGCGCTGGATCTGCTCATCGGTCAGGTCTATGAACTGAACGCAGAGCACACCGGGTCTTGTCTTCGAGAATTGCCTGGCAGCGGAATCACTCAAATCTGCGAACAGATTTTCCACGACGGAATCGGATTGCCTGCTCTCGATTGACACCGCCAGGGCGCGCTTGCCCTTTGTCCCGAGAACGTACATCTCTCGGTTCTTGACGTTGAATTGCTTCTCCATAAAGGCGCGGATGACCGGCATGTCCGCCTGACCGGCAGCATGTTCGAACGGCGTGCCTTGGATCTGGAATTCGTGTACTTCCACGTCACAGTGCGGGCCGTTCAGCGTCACGCCGGTTCGACATGCCTTGCCAACCGCCGCTGCAATCGCCTTCTGCTCCGAGTAGTTCACGGTAAGCCGTTCCGGCAGGACAACGCGCAGAAACAGACCGCAGTTCAGCCTGGTCACGACCGGCTTGATCTGTGCTTCGATGTGCTTGTGAAGGGTGAGAGCTTCCAAACGGGGGATCTTGCGCCCCAGGCTGAGCCCGACCCGCTTGCACTCGACTTCCAGCTCTATACCGTCCCGGGTGGCGAGAAAATCAAACCCGGAGCCGGTCTCCATATCCGAGAACGTGACATCGAATCCGCGGGCGAATAGATGCGTGGCGACACTGATCTCCTGCTGCAAGGGGGTGAGTCCGGCGTCATGCAACCCGGCGAGAATCATGCCCCTCAATCTCTTCTGCCCTGTGGGACTGAGTCGCTCATAGATTTTGGTCACGCCGGTAATGAACGCGAATAGGCGGTAACGCTCGACCGTATCTATCCTGATACCAAAGCGGCCGGTCTCCGCAATTTCTTTGCGGACACGGGCAAGCTCCAGTTCGAGCGCGTAAATCTGCCCCAGATAGTCGCTCAGCAAGTTATTTTGCTTGCGCTGCGTGGCGAGCCACGCAAAGCGGCGTTTCCATTCCTTCATGCCGGTGATGGCAATGAACTTGTCTATGAGGCGCGGGATTTCAACGTCGTGGACTTCAGTGTTCAGATGCATACACGGACGGTAACGACAGCGAAGGACGTTGACAAGGGTGGACCTTCCCGTCCGGCCCGCAGAACGTGGCACTTCCCCGGGCGTTCCGATGATCTCAGCCGTTCAAAACGAGCCGCGGCTTCACGCAGCGATGCCGCGGGCGAGTTTTTCCACGAGCGTCAGGCACTCTCGCACGGACGCCTCGCGCACGACAAGGCGCTGTCCCTCGCGATAGGACGTATCCGCGCTGCGCGCAATGTAGTCGGCGTCCACGAGGCCCTGCCGGTGGGCGAGAAGGTGGCGTTGCTGGAAATACCTTGTCAGCGCGTTCAACTCGGCTGTCGCCAGGTGGTCGCCGTATTGCATCCCTGAGGCCGTGTGCCATAGCGAGCTGCCTTCGCCTAGGTTCTGAAATGCGTTCCGACGAGGCGCGGGCAGCGTCGGAAAGCGGGTGGCATAGAGCGCTTCCGCGTACCGCTGAAACGCCGTAATAGCGTTCTGCAAGCCATTTTCAATGATGAGACGGACCGTCGTTTCGGCGATGTCGCGATCGGGGATCGCGGCGCGAAGGCCGGTAAGCGCATCGAGGGCGTTGCGGATCGCGCAGATCGACTGCGTGAACATGAGGTCGGCGGCGTTATGCCCGCAGGCGGGGCAGAAAAACGCGGCGCCGATGACCGCATAGCGGCACGTGCAGGCCGGACAGGCAATCTTCAGCCGCATGGGCTCTGCCGCCATGGGCGGCAGAAAAACCTGCTGCGGCCGGCTGTTCACCTTCATCGTCATCCGCAGGAAGCTGTCCGGGCGCTGGCGGCGGTTCCATTGATCGGCGTCGCGCTTCATCGCCGTATTTATACGGCCCTGAAGCTGCGCTACGACCGCCTTCTTGGCGGCCTCGACCTGCTCCTGCGTGTGCCACTGGTCCGCGGGCGCCGTATGCCCGCAGAACGGGCAGAAAACTTCTTCAGTGCGGACTATATTGGTCCAGTCTTCGCCGAATATCTTGAAGTCGAACTGGCATTCCTGCGCGGGGCACTCTCTGTCGAGGTAGCCCTCCGCGTCCCCCTGGAGGGGCACGGAAACCTGCCGGGTGCCTGCCAGTCTCTTCAGTTCCCGGCTTAGTTCGTCGAACATTCGGCGTCAGTGCTTCCTGTCGCGTGGCGGAACAGGGTCGTTGCCGTAGCTGTCGCTGTCGCGGATCGTCCCGTCGCGCCGGTGAATCACGACTTCGACGTGTTCGCGTCTGGCCTGCTCGCGGGCGCGCTCGATGGCTTCGCCCTGGGTGTCGGTCACGACGCCGGCACGATCGGCCTTTTCCTTGCGGGTCGCCCATCCGTCCGCGTGCGGGACGACATGAATATCGCGTTTACTGCTCATGGAAAATCTCCTTTGCTGGTTAGGTTTTTACACCCGGCACTGGTTGAGGGAAAGCAGATTGTTATTCCAGGTCCCGTCCGCGTAGGTCCGCACGTAAGGGACTTTCCCCGGCTCGCGCACGACCCCTACATCGGCGCGCTTTCGACTGAGCGGATCGCGCACGAAAAAGGTGTTCGTATTTGCGTCAATGCTGGCGATGACCTGTTCGCGCGTCCACAGCCATGTGGGCTGGTTGCCCAGGTGCGTGATGTGCTCGTGCGGACTTTGGGGGTGCGGCTTGATGATGCAGGTAATTTGAACGTCGGCCATATGACTTTCCTTTCAGATCTCGCCACGGATCGGTTCGCGCCCGCGCCCCGCTAATCCGCAGATACGCTTATCAGCGTACCACGGCTCGCAAGTGCGCAATCCCCTGCCCGGGGCGTCAGCCGAAAAGGGCTTTTGACTGCGGGGCGGCGGTGAGGAGGCCGAGCTTCAGGAGCCGGACCCGGGCGGCGTCCTGGGATACCTGGAAGGTTGTCACGATGGTCTGAATGAGCTGGGTGCCGGGGGCGGACTGGATCGACACCGGCCCGTAGATGCCGTGGTTTTCGGCGTGCTCGCGGCAGAGGCGGGTCACGGCGCTTTTGGGCATGAGGAGCGCGCCGCAGATATAGCCGGCCTGCCACTCCATCCAGTCGGTCTGGGCGGCGTCGATCATGGTGTCGCGCTTGCAGATGATCTTGTCGCGATCCGGGTGCTGGCGGAGCAAATCCGCCGTCGGCGGCTCAATCTCCCACAGGTAGGCGTGGAATCGGACGTGGCCGTATTCGTGGGTCAAGGTCGTGCGCAGCCGGTTTTCGCGCCGATCGTCCTCCGTCAGTGAGGCCGAGATGCGGACCCGCGGCCGTTTGCCAGGCCGAAATTCCGTGACGCCTTCGACTTCCGGGCCGTAGCTCGTGAGGTCTGCGTAAACGTCCAGTTCGTCGGCGTCCCGTTCGATTAGCTTCTTGATGTCCTCGGTCTGAACGGGGAAGCTGACTTCGCCGTGCAGGTCCTTGAGAAAGGTCTTGAGGATACCTTCACACTCGACATCAAGGTCTTTCGGTTCGTAGTGCGGGCGTTGCTGAAAGCGCCCGGTAGTATCGCGAACGTACTTGACCATTGCTCACTTGCTCCGACGGAAGGCCGTGAAGGCTGCCTTCACCTCTTCCGCGGACAAATTCATCCGCCGAATGTCATCGGGAACTTTGCCGGCAAGATAGTGAAGGTAATTTGCATCTATCCTGAGCACCTTTGCGAATTGCTGAATCAGGCGGTCGGAGGTCGGATTGCGCCGGTCTCGCTCGATGTCGTTGAGGTACTGCGGAGAAATCGCCTTATCTTCCTCTTCGAGAAATATCTTGGCAGCGAGCTCCTTCTGGCTCATCTTGAGGAGTTTCCGCGCCTCCGCGATGCACGCGCCGAATGTGGTGGCTTGAAGTTTCGCTGGCATGAATACGCTTCTCCGCTAATGAGCGTAGCGCAAAGCACCGAAGGCGTCAATCAAAACGAGGTAAACGCAAGAAGGCGCGGCATACCCCTCGCTTACAAGAGCGCGAACTGCCGCCCCGCCTCCTCACGCTTGCGCCAGTCCGGGGCCTGACTTTCAGCGGCGAGCCACACGTCCACGAAGGCGACGGGCCCGCCGGCTGCGTCGATTGCCGATGCAGTCGTGAAGTGCGAGCGGTAGCCCGTCTCGGTGATGGGTAGCGGCGCGCGCTCGGGGCTGATGCTTCGCACCTGCAAGTGCGCAAGCGCCTCGCCCGCCAGCCATTCGGGCTCATAGGTCACTTCAAGCTGGATGCCGTTCCAGTCGGTGCGGTAGACCTCGATGTGCCGGTTCATGGCGCACCTGCCGCGACTTCCTCAATCCGGAAGTCGGCGAGGTCGTAGCCTTCGTCGGCTTCGCGCTGGCCTGCGTCGATTTCGTCTTGAATGTCGCGCAGGAATTCGTCCAGCGCCGCCTGTGCGTCTTCGCGCGTCGCGAAGGTTTCCGGCGCTTCGCGGGCTTCGTCGCTGACGGACCATGTGTTGACCCAGCCGTCGCAAAGCGTCCAAGTCTGTAATTCATAGCGTGGTGTCATGATGTCCTCCATTGCTGCAAGAGGAGAAGAGCGCTTACGCGCCCTCCTCCGCAGTTGCCTCAGGTTGCACGGTGGCCTTCGCCTTCGGCGGAAAGGCCGCGTAGCGTTTGCCGTTGATGAGCAGGTTGAAGCCGTTGCCCTTGCGGTGGGCGAATGCGGCGCCGATGCGTTTGTTGTCCTTCTTGCCGTCGGTTTCGACGGTCTCGAAGATGTAGAAGGCCGGAAGCTGTTTTTCTTTGGTCGTTTCGTTCTCTGTTGTCATAGCTGTATCTCCTTTTTTCGTGTTTGAACAAATCCCCGAAGGGATAAGTCCCCGCAGCCATGCGTCAGGGTGCGGCGTCAATCAGGAAAATTGGGGGAGACCTTCAGGGGGAACCGAGGCTTCCTGTTGACGCAGGAAGCGCCCGCGCATGGCAGGACTTAGGACGATTCCGATGGGGTTTGCTAAACGCGCTTAGGAGAAAGGCTGACAGCTAAGAAACGACAGGAAAGAAGGAGGCCGGCGGCCGATTTGCGAAATAGTAGGAGTTGTCGGGACGGTTGATAGGGGAAGGCTTCTTCGCAGCTCGGGGAAAGGTGCCGCGTACGTCAAGGCCGGCGGCGGATCGGCCGCGTCGCTGGCGGGGCTGCGCGGGGATGACAACAGCGCAAAAAGAAACCCCCGCCGAAGCGGGGGTTCTTTTATCCAACTTCTAGGTCTTGCGACTTTTTAGAAGTGTGACGTTGCGCGGAGCATACCGTTATGAGCGGTGTACTGTTCTTTCCACGAGAAGTCATAGTCAGCAGAGAGATCCCAGTTGGCGGTCGTCGAGTAGACGATGCCAGCGCCGAAATCAAACTTGCTGCGCGACGGTGTCGGACCTTGCGTCGTGAAGGCGTTGCCCAGAGCGCCTTGGTAGGTCGCTGTCGTCTGGACTGCTTTGTCCGATGCATCGTAGGTGTAGTTTGCATGCAAAGAAGGCTTCGCAGCTGAACCATCAGCGTTCTTGAACTTCCAGCCAGCGTTCAGACCCAGGCCCAGATCAAAGGCGTTGGTGCTGTTGCTGTTGACGTTCATCAAACCACCGGCTGCCGTACCCGTCTCAGAGTATGCATCGTTGTTCAGGTGAGCGTAGTCAGCCGACACGGTCGGGGTCAAAGTCAGGCCGTGATCCATCGCGTAGTCGCGACCGAAGGCCAGTTTAGCCGAGTACATGTTGCCGCTGTAGTCGCCGTTGGCGAAGTCGCCAACCGCGAGAACGTTATGGCGGGTGCTGTTGTACTTGTTGTACGCATAGCCGACCTGGCCGTTCACGAACATCTGGTTGCCGATATCGTGGCTACCGTAGATGCCGAAGCCGTAGCTGTCGACATCCGTGCCGGTCGTGTTGGCGTTTTTGGATTCAGCGGTTGTGCGACCGTAGTTGAAGGACACGCCGAGAACGCCGTCGTTGATCATCCGTGTCGAGTCAACACCGATCACACCGCCGAGCGTCTTGGAGTCATAGCCTGCAACGCCGCCGCGCGCGTTCTGGATCGCCGACTGGCCGTAGCCCTGGAGCCACATGCTCACGCCGTTTGCGGAAGAACCAGCTGCCATACCTGTCAGGCCGTCACCGTTGTGCAGTGCTGCCATGCGGGTATCAGCAACGCCATGAACCTGGCTGCCGACATCCATAACCGTCGTTGTCGTGCTGCCGTCAACCGTCGGGCGGACTGATGCCAGAGCGTTGTCCAGATCAGCGGGTGAACCAGCGTTGGAGATAGCGAGCATAGCCCGGCCACCTGCGCCGCCGATCGCCGTCTGCATTGCGCCCGAGGCCAGGATGCTGGTTGCCAGCGTCTGGTTGCCCGTGAGCGTTTTTGCAGCGATCGTGATGCTGACGCCCGAACCGACAACAGTTGCTGTCGGCGTGAAGAACGCGGAGGTCAGAGAGAGCGGAACAACGCCCGTGCCCGCGGTGCCGGTGAAAACAGCGTAGGTGCCCGGGGTGATGGACGTACCAGCGATGGAAACCGCAGCGTGAGAGAGGTCAACCGCGCCAGCGCCTTCAGCGATAACGCCGAAGGTACCAGCAGCCATACCGATCTTGATGGCGCCTGCAGAAGTATCAACCATACCAAGCGTTGCCGTCAGGGTTTTGTTGGCTTCAACAAAGATCGTACCGGTGTTGGTGAGGGCCAGAGAAGCCGTCGTGCCGGTCGCGATATCCAACGTACCGCCGGTGTTGTTGATGATGCCCGAGAGTACAGGAGCGTTGGCAGTCGTTTTCAGCGTACCGCCATTGCTCATGACAAGGTTTGTTGTCGCACCAACCATGTTAAAACCAGTCGCCAGAACTGTGTTCGCACCCGTAACGGTGATGTTGTTCAGGTTAGTACCGGTTGCGGTTGCCAGAGTGACTGTCTTGCCACCTGAAGCAACGACGTTGTTGGTCTGGGTTGCGTTCGCACCAGCGATTGCGCCCGTCACAGTAAAGGACTGCGTGGTGCTGTCGAAGGTGACAGTGTTCGTGTCGCCCGCCGTTGCTACGCCGTAGGTAACACCAGCAACCGTACCAGCTGCCGCGCCCAGGGTAATCGGAGCGTTAGTCGTGTTCTGGAAGGTTGCGGAAGAGTTACCGACACCTTTATCAATCGTGACAGCCAGAGCGTTACCGCCGGTGACACCAACGGTGTTGGCGATGGTCACGCCAGCAGAGTTGTTTACCTGGATAAGGCCTACAGCAGCTGTGCCGGTGGAGATATCGCCGCCGGTCAAGGTCTGAGCTACCGTACCTGTGAAGTTCAAGGTAGATCTGTTGGTGGAGGCAGCGCCTTCAACCATGGCGATACCAGCCGTTGCAACGTTGCTTGCGCCCTTCAGAGTCAGGATCGCGTTGTTAACCGCACCAGTAACGGAGGTCAGTGTAACCGCGCCCGTGAACTGTGAGTTGCCGTTGACGATCAAGGACTGAGCCTGCGTGCCGCCGGGCAACACCCCCAGGGCGAGGTAGATTGCCTTGTTGCGAACAACGCCTTCGTCGCGGATCTTGACCCGCAGGCAGTCGAAGAACACCACCGGGTACAGGCGCTCCAGCGGCCGACTCTGCCACTCCAGCACTTCGGCCATCACGGCCTCGGTCACCTGGCTGATGAAATCGGGCGAGACCTCGATGCCGTACATCTCCTCGAGGTAGCCCTGGATCTCGCGCACCGTCATGC
>Ga0307374_10007493_pt1 | contig 16582 bp, 15 predicted proteins | sample OX3MG_FD_202532 | JGI IMG/M metagenome (GOLD analysis project Ga0307374, IMG submission 202532) | Soil microbial communities from Risofladan, Vaasa, Finland - OX-3 | ecosystem: Environmental > Terrestrial > Soil > Coastal area > Acid sulfate soil | place: Finland: Risofladan, Vaasa | collected... | reverse complement strand
GGGCTCGGCCGCCTTCTGCTTGGGCGGGATGACCGAGAGGATGGTTATGCCGTCAACGTCGAAGTCCGCCTCCGCCTTGAGCACGTCACCCGCCTTGGCCCCGGTGTACAGGACGCCACCGTTCAGGACTCCCTTGGGCTGTCGGGCACCTGCAGCCCGCCAGGTCCAGGTCCCATCGTCCCTAGCACTGGTCAACTCGATCTCTATGCGGCGCGACATGACGGAGGGACACGCTATCGGCTGGCCACAGCTACGCCCCAGGTGGGCCCGCTCCCGACTTTTCGACACTTACTGGAACCGTCTCTCTGGCAACTATGTCCGAGGACACCGGAGAATGGGCTCCGACCGCCGATAATCCTCGTTATGTTAAGCTGGGCACTTAGGGAGCGGGTGGACGGTCGGCGGGGACAGATCCCCTGGACGGCTACCCTCCCCCTATGGCCGGACGGCGCGGCAGCGACGGCGGCCTCGGAGCGGAACGCCCGGAGTCCTTGGCCGACCGGCTCCGGAGGAGGTTCCTGAAGCCGGCGCCGGAGCCCGAGTCGGGCGCGACCAGATCACCGGTCCGGTCGCCGACCGAGGATGAGCTGGAGGCCCGGATCCGGTCCATGGACGACCAGGAGCGCCTGCTCGGCGTGGTGGCCGCCCCCATGGCGGGCCTGATCGGCGTACTGGTCGGCGGCCAAGAAATCTCTCACGCCACCCACAGCCAACTCTCCACGTACTACAGCCTGCTCGGAGTGCTCGTGGCCCTATCGGTGGTCATGCTGATCACCGCCCTGACGCGCAAGCGGATGTACCTGGGGATCTCGCTGGCCCTCTACGGATTGGCCGTGTTCAACCTCCATTACTGGGGCTTCGGCATCCCGTTCATCCTGGGCGGCGCCTGGCTCCTGGTCCGCTCCTACCGCATCCAGCGGGAGTACCGGGAGGCCACCGACGGCCCCCTCGGCTCGGGACGGGGTAGAGGCGGCGCCGGGCCCAGGCCCAGCAAGCGCTACACGCCCCCGACTACCCGGCCCCCCCGGCCTACCCGCCCGGAGGAGTAGGCGAGTACTCGCCTAGCGACTCCCCCGCCGCCTCATCGTCATGGCCTGGAGCCCAAGGGCCAGGGCGGCGGCCAAGAGCAGGCCGGCCCACCCGAAGCCCAGCCAGGAGGGCCGCTCCCGGGCCAGTTCCGCCGGGGTGGCCAGGTCCTTGGGATCGGAAGGGACGACTACCAGTGACACCTTCGATCCCGGCGCCCGCAGGCTGATTCCGGGCAGGACCTCGGACCAGGTCCGGCCCCCGAGGCTGAAGTCGGCTCGGCAGGTGTAGCCGACCCCGTTGCTGCCACTGCCTCCGAGCAGGCCCTCGCAGCCTGAGACCGTCGCCGTCACCATCCGGCCGTGATGGCGGAGCCGGTTGATCCCGGCGTTGGAAAGCGAGGCGGAAACCATTAGGCCCACGCTGGCGCCGACCAGACCGGCCAGGCCCACCCAGAGGAGGACCCGGCGCAGCGCCCTGGTATCCACTGCCACCCCGGCCCCCCGGAGGGTCGACGCGGGCTCCTCCTCCCCCGCCGGCGTCGGTGCGATGCGTCGATGGTAGAGGCTCAGGTGGGTCCGAGCTCCTGTTCACGCGTTGGTAACACGAGTGTGACTTTGCAGAAACTCTCGCTGAGCATTCTGTGGCCACGGCGGGGCCGACCCCCTGCCGTCACCCCGGTCAACCGCTGCCAGACAGGCGGGCCACCGGGTCGCCCATCCGTCGAGAGGAGCAACTCAGCCGTGCACGAACTCCTAGGTGCCGCAGTTTCGGTGCCCTATCCCAGTTGGCTGAACACGGGGGACAACACCTGGCAATTGGTGGCGGCCACCTTCGTCGGCCTCATGAGCCTGCCCGCCCTGGCCGTTCTGTATGCGTCGATCGTCCAGAAGAAGTGGGCCGTCAACGTCTTGGCCATGATGTTCGCCGGTTTCTCCCTCGTGCTGATCGCGTGGGTGCTGTGGTCCTACAAGATGGGATTCGGCGCCAACTCGGTCGGTAGCGGGGTGACCAACGGGGTGCAGAACCAACTCACCGGTGTGGGCTGGGTCAGGCACTTCTTCGACAACTTGGTCGGTAAGCCGGGCGGGATCACCAGCAGCGTCGGTGAACAGGGACAGGCGGTGTCGGCGGCCAACACGGCCATTCCGTTCCACTTCCCCACCACCACGCTCGCTTACTTCCAGTTCGTGTTCGCCGCCATCACTCCCCTCTTGTTCATGGGCAGCGTGCTCGGCCGGATCAAGTTCAGCGCCTGGTGCCTGCTAGTGCCGCTGTGGTCCACCTGCGTGTACTGCGTTGACGCTTTCCTCCTGTGGGGCGGCGGCTACTTTGCCCAGGAAGGGGCCCTCGACTTCTCCGGCGGATACGTGATCCACATGTCCGCCGGTGTGTCCGGCTTCGTGGCCGCCTGGGTCCTCGGGCCCCGGCTGGCCCGGGACCGACAGAGCGCCATACCGAACAACCTGGTCATGGCGGCGGTCGGTGCCGGAATCCTGTGGCTGGGTTGGAATGGGTTCAACGGAGGCGACCCCTACTACGCCGGCGCGGACGCGGCGGCGGCCGTGATCAACACCAACCTGGCCACCGCCGCCGGCGTGCTGGTCTGGATGGGCATGGACGCCTGGCTGTCCAAGTCGAAGAAGCCCACCTTCCTGGGTGGCGTCAACGGAATGATCTGCGGGCTGGTAGGCATCACCCCATCCGCCGGCTGGGTGAACGGCCGGGGCGCCATCTACGTCGGCGTCATCTGCACGGTCGTCGTCTGGTTCGCCTGGAACTACCTGTCCAAGGTGGCCCCCTTCAGCCGGGTCGACGACGCTCTGGGGGTCATCTACACCCACGGCATCGCCGGTTTCTTCGGGGGGATGCTGCTCGGGATCTTCGGGGATCCGAACATGATCGAGTACGGCTGCGGCAAGCTCGACGCCTCCGGGCAGGTGGTCAACACCTCCCAGGCGTCCTATCTCGCATCTAGCGCCCACTGCACACCCTTCGGAGTGGCCGGGCTCATGTACACCGGGTCAGCCCACCAGCTCTGGGAACAGTTCCGGGCGGCGGTGTGGGTGCTCCTCTGGTCGGCCGTGATTACCTTCTTGCTCATGAAGCTGATCAGCCTGGTCCTGCGGGGCGCCCGCTACAAGGACGAGATTCTGGAGATCGGTGACCTGGCCATCCACGACGAGGAGGCCTTCCCCGATGAGCCCCTGGCCCACCGGGTCGGAGGCGGTGGGCCCGGCGCCGGCGCCTTCGCTCTGGCTGGTCTAGGGGCCAGACGAGATACCGCACCACTACCGCCACCACCACCGGCCGAGACCACAGACTGACCGAGTCGAGCGAAGAAAAGGGAGCACAACCACAAAATGAAGCTGATCGTGGCAGTACTGAAGCCCTTCAAGCTCGACGAGGTGAAGGAGGCCCTCAAGTCACTCGGCATCGCCGGGATGACCCTTACCGAAGCCCAGGGCTTCGGCCGTCAGCGGGGACACACCGAGGTCTACCGGGGCGCCGAGTACGAGGTTGACTTCGTCCCCAAGCTGCGGGTCGAGATCCTCGTGAGTGACGCCCAGGTGGACGAGGTGGTCGAGTCCATCGTCACCAACGCCGCCACCGGCAGCATCGGCGACGGAAAGGTCTGGGTGTTGCCCGTCGAGGCCGTTGTCCGTGTCCGCACGGGCGAGAGGGGCGACGAGGCCCTTTAATCGTCGGGTCAATCGTCGGGATAGCCGCCGGACTGCTCCTCGGGACCGCCATGGCCTCGAGGAGCAGTCCGGCCTCACCCGGCCTCACCCGGCCTGACCCGGCCTCACGGAAGCCGGATCGGATGAGGCCCGGGCCTCCCAACGCCCCGAGGCGCCGGTCCAGGTGCGGTTCTGGTAGCTGACCGAGGGCAGGTGATAGGCGTAGGCGTGGGCCACCAGCCAGGCGGCTATACGCCAGCCGGCCCGGGGGCCCGGGTCGGGGCCGAATGGATTGATGCCGAGCTCGCTCTCCCCGGCCGCGGTGAGGGCCCCGGCGGGCGGAGCGACGCCCTCGTAGCCGGTCAGCCGGCACGAGACGCCGGCGGGTGACTCCCCCGTGAGGTCGATGGCCAGGATCCTCGCCTCGGGGGCCCAGGCGGCATAGGCGGTGCCGTCGGCGCTGTGCTGGACATCCTGAGCGGCATCGGCCACTGCCAGCTGGGTCCAGCCCGGCACCTGCTCTAGATGCTGGAAGAAGGCGGTGGCGGCGTAGTTGGGGTCGAGCAGCTGGGCCCGGGTGCCCCAGCCCTCGGACGGGCGCTGCTGAAACAGGCCCACCGAGTCGCGGTCCCCGTAGGGCAGGTCCCGCAGGTGGGTCTCTTGGAGACCGGCGGCCAGGGCGATGGTGACGGCATGGTCGGGCAGACCGAGGCGCCCGCCGACCGCAGCCACCACCGAGGCCTCCTGGGCCTGTACAGGATCAAGGCTGTAGGGAGGTCCATACGACCCGGAGAAGGTGCAAGTGGAGGTCGGTCCCACCGCCACCTGGACGGCCCGGGAAAGGCCATAAGCCACCCCGCCCAGCACGGCCACCCCGAGGAGGGCCCCGGCCAGGCGCCGAGCCGGCCACCGAGCGGCCCGGGGCGTCCGGGAACGCTGGGATCCCCGCCCGCCACGACGCGTGGTCCGCCTCACGGCCGGCGAAGCTACCGGCCCGCCCCTCTCGTACACTGCACACGTCGTCCGTGACCTATGAGGAGGCCGCCGTGGCTCCGTTCCCGCAGTTCGAGACCGTCGAGGAAGAGCGCCTCTACCGCAAGCAGCACCTGGCCGCCGCCTACCGCATGTTCTCCAAATGCGGATTCGATGAGGGCGTGGCCGGCCACATCACCGCCCGGGACCCGGAGTTCCCCGACCGCTTCTGGCTCAACCGCTTCGGGCAGCACTTCGGCCAGATCAAGGTCTCCGACCTCATCTGTGTCGATCACACCGGCACGGTGGTGGAAGGCGACGGTCCGGTCAACCAGGCCGCCTTCGCCATCCACTCCCAGGTTCACGCCGCCCGCCCTGACGTGGTGGCCGCCGCCCACTCCCACTCCACCTACGGGAGGGCCTGGTCGACCCTGGGCCGCCTGCTCGACCCGATCACCCAGGACGTGTGCGCCTTCTACAACGATCACGCCCTCTTCGATGACTACACCGGGGTGGTCCTCGACGTGGAGGAGGGCAAGCGGATCGCCCATGCCCTGGGCGAGAACAAGGCCGCCATCCTGCGCAACCACGGGCTTTTGACCGTCGGCCACTCCGTGGACGAGGCGGCCTGGTGGTTCATCACCATGGAGCGCTCCTGCCAGGTCCAGCTCCTGGCCGAGGCGGCGGGCAAGCCCGTGTTCATCGACGCCGACCAGGCGGAAACGACGGCGGGTCAGGTGGGCGGCCACTTTGCCGGGTGGTTCAGCTTCCAGCCCCTCTACGACCGCATCGTGGCCGAACAGCCCGACCTTCTGGACTGACCGCGCGGCCGATACGGCCAGTTTGCGTCGAATCCTTCCTCTTCGAGACGTGCTGCCCTTTAGTACGCGCCGTGACGGGCCGATGTATTACCGGCATGGCAAATCGGGCCGGGGCTGAACAGCAAGCTCACCCTCTTCTACGTCTACCCGGCTGGGTCTTGGACCCAGGCACCTCGGACGTGCTTTCGGCCCGGGTGGTCGGGCGCATCTCCTCTGCCCTGTTCGTGCTCTGCGGGGCCCTGGTCACCGTCATGGCGCCCTCGCTCCCCTTCCAGGCCGGCGCCTCCCGGTGGGGTCTGGTGGGCATCGGCCTGACGGCCGCCTTGACCGGAGCCATCATCTGGTTCCTGCCCTGGGACCGGTGGGGCCGCCCGGCCACCATCTGGCTGGTCCCGGTGGCCATGACCCTGGTCGCCTGCCACAACTACTTCACCGGCTACGACGGGTTCCTCTACGGACTGTTCTTCATGGTGATCTTCGTCTGGATCGGGCTCGGACATCCCCAGGGCTGGTCGTTGGCCTGTGCCCCGTTGCTGGCGGTGGCCTACCTGCTGCCGCTGGCCTTCGGAGGACACCACCCGGCCGTTGCCTTGGCCTCGGCCGGTTATGCCCTTCCCGCCTGCGTCCTCGTCGGGGAGACCGTGAGCTGGGTCTCCAACCGGCTCCGCCGGGCCGAGCAGGCCCTGCGGTCGAGCGAGGAGCGATTCCGGTCCCTGGTCGAGGAGTCGGCCGACGTGGTCGTGGTCCTCGACACCCAGGGCCTGGTCACCTTCGCCAGCGCGTCGCTCGAACGGGTCCTCGGATATTCGCCTCGGGACTGGGTCGGGCAGTCCCCGGCCGACTGTTTCCATCCGGCCGACCGCGACCTCCTGGCCCGGCGGTGGGAGGACATGATGCGCTCCCCCGACACCATCGCCCGAGCCGACGTCAGAATGGTGGCGGCCGACGGGACTTGGCGCTGGTGCGCCCTGGTGCTGCGCAACCTCCTGGCCGATCCGTCCATCGAGGCGGTGGTGGCCAACTTCGCGGACATCACCGAGAGGGTCGAGCTCGAAGTCCAGCTCCGTCACCAGGCCTTCCACGACCCGTTGACGAACCTGGCCAACCGGGCCCTGCTGGCCGATCGCATCGCGCACGCCCTGGCTCGCTCCGAACGGGCGAACGAGGAAGTAGCCATCATCCTCTTCGACCTGGACAGCTTCAAGACGATCAACGACAGCCTCGGCCACTCGGTCGGAGACCGTCTGCTGGAGATGGTCGCCGACAGGCTGCGGGCCAACCTGAGGGCTGGAGACACGGCGGCTCGACTGGGAGGCGATGAGTTCGCCGTTCTGGTGGAGGGAAGCGACGCCCTCGGCAGGGGACGGACCCTGGCCGAACGCCTCATCGAAGGTTTGTCTGCCCCGCTGGCACTGCCAGGACGAGAGGTAGTGCTGAGGGCGAGCTTCGGTCTGGCCGCGGCTGACCCTCTCCACGCCACCTCGGCCGAGGAGCTGCTCCGCAATGCCGACGTGGCCATGTACCGGGCCAAGGCCGCGGGCAAGGGCGGCCTGGCCATCTTCGAGGCCTATATGCACGCCGCCGCCTTGGCCCGACTGGAGGTAGATGCCGAGCTACGGGTAGCGATGGCCGAAGGGCAATTCGTCCTGCACTATCAGCCCCTGGTCAGCCTCCCCGAAGGACGGCTCCAAGGCGTGGAGGCCCTGATCCGGTGGAACCATCCGGGCCGCGGCCTCCTCGGGCCGGCCGAGTTCATCAAGGTGGCCGAGGAGACCGGGCTGGTGGTGGAGATCGGCCAGTGGGTACTCGACGTGGCTTGCGCCCAGCTCGCCGAATGGCAGGCCGGCGGCGGTCCGGCCCGGGTGGCCGTCAACGTGTCTGCACGCCAGCTCACCTCGCCCGGCTTCGTCGAGGCGGTGGCCCGGACCCTCGGGTCCAGCGGCGCCGATCCCGCCGGACTGACCCTGGAGTTGACCGAGTCCCTGCTCATGGCCGATACCGCCGCCGCCGGATCCGTCCTGGGTGCCCTGCAGCGGCTAGGTATCCGGATCGCCCTCGACGATTTCGGCACCGGCTACTCCTCACTCAGCTACCTCCACCAGTTCCCCATCGCCTGCCTCAAGATCGACAAGTCATTCATCGACGGCCTGGGCGCCTTGGATGGCGACGCGTCAGTGGTGTCGGGGATACTCGGGCTGGCTTCGGCCCTGCACATGGCCGTCGTGGCCGAGGGGGTCGAGACTGCCATCCAGGCCGACCTGCTCGCCGATCTCGGGTGCGAGATGGCTCAGGGCTATTTCTTCGGGCGTCCGATGCCGGCCGATGAGTTGCCCCGCCGCTGGTTCCTCGCCCCGGACGACCTCAACCGGCTGACGCCAGACGAAACCCATCGGCTATCACCGTCCGCATGAAGTCCACCGCGTCTCGCCGGCGGGCCGGCGGGGTCCGGTAGGTGGTTCCCCGGCCCCGTTTCCTCAGCCGGAGGGCCTCGTCCAGGATGTCGTGCCAGGCCGGGCCGAAGGTACGGGCGGCGTAGCGGGCCGCCTCCTCTTTCGTCGTGACCTCCCCGGTGGCCAAGGTGTAGTGGAGCCGAGGCACGCCCAGCACCCCCCACTGCACCGCCCGGCCGGACAGGGCCGAGGGTCGCACCGAGCGGGCATAGGACTCCACCCACGGCGTCCAGTAGGTCGCCAGATTGGCCGCCGTCCAGGCCGCCAGTTCGAACCGGCTCGGCTCCACGCCCAGTTCGTCCCGGTCCGGACCCCTGAAGGCCAGCCCGTGACGGGCCAGGACCAGCCGGCTGACCGGGTTGGGCTCGTAGTCGTCCTCGGTGCTGATCTCCCCCTGGTTGGCCCGCACCTGGCCCGCAACCTGGGCCGGGGGCAGACCCAGGTCCGAGGCCAGTAGGTAGACGCCGTCCAGGTTGGGCCGGCCCCGCTTCTCGGCCAGGCCAGCGTGGACTCGGCGCAGGGCGCCCAGATCGGCTCCGGCCGGGGGACGGGAGGCAATGGCCAGGAAGTCAACGTCACTGGTTCCCTCCCGGTAGCCGCCTAGGGCCAGGGAGCCGATCAGGTACAGGCCGGTGACCAGGCCGGGCGCGTCGGCATCCAGCTGGCCGAGCAGGTCTCCACACAGGTCCCGCACGAGACTCGGAACAGGCACCACCGCATCTTGTCGCCTACGCGGGTCCGTCCGCTACGCGGCGATTGACCCCGGTCCCAGCCATGCACAAGCATCGGCGTCATGGACCGGCCCATGCGCTTCGGCATATTCCTCGCCCCTTTCCACCCTGCAGGTCAGAACCCGACCCTGGCTCTCGAGCGCGACCTGGAGCTCATCACCCGCTTGGACGAGCTCGGTTATGACGAGGCCTGGTTCGGTGAGCACCATTCGGCCGGCTACGAGATCATCGCCTCCCCCGAGGTCTTCATAGCCGTGGCCTCGCAGCGGACCAAACACATCAAGCTCGGCACCGGGGTCAGCTCCCTGCCCTACCACCACCCGCTGATCCTGGCCGACCGAATGGTGCTGCTCGACCACCTGACCCGGGGCCGGGTGCTATTCGGGGTGGGCCCGGGCGCCCTGCCCTCGGATGCGTTCATGATGGGCATCGACACCCAGCGCCAGCGGGAGATGATGGAGGAGTCGCTGGAGGCCATCCTGGCCCTGTTGGACGGGTCCGAGCTGGTCAACCGGGAGACCTCCTGGTTCAGTCTGCGCGACGCCCGGCTCCAGCTGCGTCCCTACACCTACCCCCGCTTCGAGGTGGCGGTGGCCGCCCAGGTGTCACCGGCCGGTCCCCGCGCCGCCGGCCGCTTCGGCTGCAGCCTGTTGTCCCTGGGGGCGACCAACAGCGGCGGCTTCGACGTATTGGGCTCGCACTGGAAGACGTTGGAGGAGCGGGCGGCCGAGTTCGGCCAGACGGTGGACCGGGCCAGCTGGCGACTGGTCGGCCCCATGCACATCGCCCCCACCGAGGAGCAGGCCCGGGCCGAGGTCGCCTACGGACTGGCCGATTGGATCGACTACTTCCGCAATGTGGCCGCCCTGCCCCTAGCCCCCGAATCCGATGACCCCGACCAGCTGGTCGAAGCCATCAACGGCTCGGGCCTGGCCGTGATCGGCACGCCGGAGATGGCCGTGGCCCAGATCGAACGCCTCCAGAACCAGTCGGGGGGATTCGGTACCTACCTGTTCATGGCGCACGACTGGGCCGACCCGGCCGCCACCCGAGCCTCGTATGAGTTGTTCGCCAAGGAGGTCATGCCGCGGTTCCAGGGCTCGGCGGACAAGACCGTCCAGTCCCGCGACTGGGCGGCAGAAAACCGCCCCGCCTTCATCGGCGCCGCTACCACCGCTGTCATCGGCGCCATCCAGTCCCACCAGGCCGAAAAGGAAGCCAAGCGGACGGTGCCCACCTCCTGAACTCCGGCGCTGGCCGGCCGCCTCCGAGCCGCGGCCCAGCCTCAGGGCCGGGCGTCGTAAGTGGGGATCAGCTGGCGGGCCGCTCGAGCCTCGTCCACCCGGCTCACCGGCGTAGTGCGGGGAGCGGCGTGGGCGTCGTCCAGGCCGCCCTCCTCCCCCGCCGCCTCGGCTATGTGTTCCAGCGCGGCGGCCAGATCCTCCAGGGTCTGGGGGCTCTCCGTCTCGGTCGGCTCGATCATGAGCGCCTCGTCCACGATCAATGGAAAATAGACCGTTGGTGAATGGAAGCCCTCCTCCAACAGCCGCTTGGCCACGTCCAGGGCCCGCAGCCCCGTCCGCTTCTTGAGAGAGGCGGTAGAGGCCACGAACTCGTGCATGGAGGGCCGGTCGAAGGGAATGTCGTAGGTGCCCGAGATCCGCTGGCGCAGCCAGTTGGCGTTGAGCACGGCGGCATCGGCCACCTGACGAAGGCCGTCTCCCCCGTTGGCCAGGATGTAAGCGTAGGCCCGGGCCAGGACCAGGGCGTTTCCGTGCCAGCCGTGGACCCGGCCGATGGACCGGGGCGGCATGGACCAGCCGTAGGCATCTCCGCCGTCCTCGGCGGTCCGGCGGACCGGCCGGGGCCCGGGTAGGAACGGAACCAAACGGGGTGACACCGCCACCGGGCCGGCGCCGGGCCCGCCCCCGCCGTGGGGGGTGGCGAAGGTCTTGTGCAGGTTCATATGGACGATGTCGAAGCCCATGTCCCCCGGACGGGTGACCCCGAGGATGGCGTTCAAGTTGGCGCCGTCGTAATAGAGCAGGCCGCCGACCTCATGCACGGCGGCGGCCATCTCCACGATGTCCTCCTCAAACAGGCCGAGGGTGTTGGGATTGGTCAGCATGATGCCGGCCACGTCCTCATCGAGGACGGCGCGCAGGGCGGCCAGATCGACACAGCCCCTGGCGTCGGAGGGCACCGTCGTCACCTCGTAGCCGCCGAGGGTCACCGACGCCGGGTTGGTGCCGTGAGCGGAATCGGGGATGATCACCCGCCGGCGCTGGCGGCCGGCCTGCTCGTGCCAGGCCCGCATGAGGAGCAGGCCGGTCAGCTCCCCGGCGGCGCCGGCGGCGGGTTGCAGGGTGGCGGCGGCCATCCCGGTGATCGCACAGAGCGCCTCTTCCAGCCGGACCAGCAGTTCCAGCCATCCCTGGGTGAGCGACGCCGGCGCTCCGGGATGGACCCGGGTCAGGCCGGCCAGGCCGGCCACCTCATCGCAGACCTTGGGGTTGTACTTCATGGTGCAGGATCCGAGCGGGTAGGCCCCCAGATCGACCGAGTACTGCCGGTGGGACAGCCGGGTGAAATGGGCCACCAGGTCCCGCTCGGAAACCTCGGCCAGGGCCACCGGCTCCTGCCGTCGGAAGGCGTCGGGCACCAGTTCCTCGGCGCTCCACTCCGGCAACCCGGTCTCCCGGAAGGACCAGGACCGCCGGCCGGGGTGGGAGAACTCGAAGATGGTGGGCTCGTGGTCCCGCCCGATCAGGGGGGCACTCACCGACCGCCCGGCTCCGGGGGTGGTACCGGGCGCGGCGGCGGGCGCGGCATCGGGGTTATCCATCCGCCTCGGCCGGCCGTTCATCGGACCGCCTTTTCGAAAGCGGCGGCAAAGGCGTCGATCTGGGTCCGAGTCCGGCGCTCCGTGACCGCCACCACCAGGCACCCTTCGTATTCCGAGCCCTCGAAGCCCTCGCCCACGGCCAGGCCGGCCAGGAAACCTTCATCGGCCAGCCGCTCGATCAGGACCGGCGCCGCCACCGGGCTCCGCACGGCAAATTCCCGGAGCACGGGTGCCGGCGCCGCCGGCTCCACTCCGTCGATGCCGACCAGCACCTCGCGGCAGTAGCGCGTCCCCCGGGCACAGCGATGGGCCAGCTCCCGCAGGCCCTGGGTGCCCAGCCAGGAAAGCTGGATGGCCGCCGTCACCGCCATCAGGGTCTGGTTGGTGCAGACATTGGAGGAGGCCTTCTCCCGCCGGATGTCCTGCTCCCGGGCCCGCAGCGTGGTCACGTAAGCCCGGCGGCCCTCGGTATCGACCGTTTCGCCCACCAGCCGACCGGGAAGGCGGCGGACCAGGGAGGCCCGGCAGGTGAACAATCCGAGATAAGGCCCGCCGAAGCCCAGGGACATACCGAGGGTCTGGCCCTCCCCCACCACCACGTCGGCGCCCAGCTCCCCGGGCGTGCGGAGGAGGCCGGCGCTGATGGGATCGGAAGCCACCAACAAAAGGGCGCCGTGCTCATCGGCCATGGCGCGGGCGGCGGAGAGGTCCTCCAGGCAGCCGAGGAAGTTGGGAGTCTGGACCAACAGGGCGGCCGGAGCCTCCCCGGTGGCGAAGTCGAGCGCGGGCCACGCCGTGACCCCCTCGGATAGAGGCACATCGATGATCCGGTGGCCGGTCCCGACAGCAAAGGTGGCGATGGCCTGACGCCAGTGCGGGTGCACCCCCTGGGAGACCCACACCGTCTGGCGGCCGGCCTGGGCGACGGCCAGGTTGACCGCCTCCACGCAGGCACTGGCGCCGTCGTAGAGGGAGGCGTTGCTGATCTCCAGCCCGGTCAGGCGGCAGAGCATGGTCTGGAACTCGAACAGCGCCTGGAGGACGCCCTGGGCCACCTCGGGCTGGTAGGGCGTGTAGGCGGTCACGAACTCGGAGCGGCTGGCCAAGGCCCGGGTGGCGGCCGGGATGTCGTGGTCGTAAGCGCCCCCGCCGGCAAAGCAGACCAGATCGGCCGCCCGGTTCGCCCCGGCCAGGCCGGTCAGGGTGTCCAAGACGTCGGCCTCGGCCAGACCGGGGGCAAGATCGAGCCCGTCGGCCAGACGCAGGGCGGCCGGCACGGCGGAATACAGATCATCGACGTGGCCCAGTCCGAGGAAGCCGAGCATGGACTCGATCTCCTCTTCGGTGTGGGGGACGTACCCGGCCAAGGCGGTCAGCCCTTTCCGCCCACGAAGGGCATCTTCACAACCCGGGCGGGCGCCGGACGGCCCCGCATGTCGATCTCGACTTCGGCCCCTGGCCCGACCTGGGGAGGTAGAAAGGCCATGGCTATGCCCGTCCCCAGCACCGGCGAGAAGTTTCCGCTGGTGACCTCGCCCCGGACGGCGCCGGTGCCGGCCTCCACCCGGACGTCGTAGCCGGCCCGGGGGGGCTGGCGGCCTTCGACCACCAGTCCCCGCAGACGCCGGTGGGGGCCGCGTTTCCGCTCGGCCTCGAGGGTGGCGCGGCCCCGGAAGTCACCCTTGTCCCAACCGACCACCCAACCCAACCCGGCCTGCAGGGGGGTGATGCCGGGCCCGAGCTCATGGCCGTGCAGGGGCAGGCCCGCCTCCAGGCGCAGGGTGTCCCGGGCCCCCAGGCCGGCGGGCACGGCCCCGGCGGCCACCACCGCCTCCCAGAAAGCCTCGGCCGACTCGGCCGGCACGGCGCATTCAAGGCCGTCCTCGCCCGTGTAACCAGTGCCGGCCGCGGTGATCTGGCAGCCCTGCCACTGGAAACGCCCGACCCGGAAACGGGCGATGCGGGCGGCCTCCGGGGCCACCGTCTCTACCAGGCGGCGGGCCTCCGGGCCCTGGATTGCCAGCACCGCCCGCTCTGAGGTCACGTCCCGCCCACCGATGGCGCCCACCACCCGATCGGTGTTGGAAGCGTTGGGCATCACGTCGAAGTGTTCATCATCGACCCACCACACGATGATGTCATCGAGCACCGAGGCGTCGGTCTCGTCCAGGAGGTGGGTGTACTGGGCCTGTCCCGGACCGATCCGGCCCAGGTCGTTGGTCAGGGCCGACTGGAGCGAGGCGAAAGCGTCCGGACCCTCGATCCGCACCGTGCCCAGATGGCTGACGTCGAAGACGGCTGCGGCGTTGCGACAGGCCAGATGCTCGGAGAGGGTCCCCCCGGGATAGGAAAGTGGCATCTCCCAGCCGCCGAAGTCCACCAGTTTGGCTCCGGCCCGCCGGTGCGCCGCATCCAGGGGCGACCTGCGGGCTGCGTCCACTGCGGTGAGGCTAATGGCCCCTGGCGGGCATCAGGCCCACCGGTCGGATCGGCCCTCCCCGCCCTCGGGCCGCCCGGCCGAGGGTGAACTAATGGCCGGTGCCCGTCCGCAGCGCCGGCTCGGCGGCGGTCCGCCGAGCGTCGGCTCGGGCTGCCGGCAGGCTGGTGATGGCCGCCTCCAGCTCGGATACCACCCCGTCGAGAGCCAGGACGTTGAGGACCCCCTGGCCACCCTTGAGCAGGTCGATGATTTCCTCGCCCGAGCGGACCAGAACCGAGCTGCCCTCCCCCAGGACCAGGTTGGCGCTGGCGACGTCCTCCCCCATTCCGTCCCGGAGGCAGTCCAGGGCCCGGCGGGCGGACTGGAGGGACAAGCCGGCGTCTAGCAGGCGCTTGATGACCTTGAGCTCGACCAGGTCCTGGTAGGAGTAGCGCCGTTGGCTGCCACTGCCCTTGGCCTCGCTGATGGACGGGCACAGCAGGTCCGTGCGGGCCCAGTAGTCGAGCTGGCGGTAGGAGATGCCTACGATGGAGCAGACCTGGGGGCCACGGAAGCCGTCCGCAGGACCGGCGGCGGGCGCCGGTGGCGTTCGGTTGGGTGGGCGGGCCGCGCCGCCCTCGCTCATCAGGCCGTCCTCGGTCATCGGGCCCTCCTCACATCAGCGTAGTTACGCCGGTGTGAGACAGGTTAGCCCCTACCGGCTCCCGGCCGCCAAGGGCGGCGGCCCGGGTCCCCGTCCCCTGCCCTCAAGCGAAGTCCTCAGGCGAAGTCCTCGGGCCTCACGGCCTGGATGAACTCCCGAAAGTGCTCGACCAGCTCCTCGGGTTCCTCGGCTTCCAGATCATCCTCGTCCTCGGAGTCGGCCTGCAGGACGATCCCCTCGGCCTCGATGAGGTCATCATCGACGTACATCCGCGTCTGGGTGCGCAAGGCCACCGCTATGCCGTCCGAGGGCCGGCAGGAAACGACCACCGCCTCGCCCTTGACGTCGAGGTGCATCTCGGCCAGGTAGGTCTTGTCCCGCAGCTCGGTGATGACCAGCCGCTCCAACCGGGCCGACAGGCTGCCCAGCAGATCCCGGATCAGATCGTGGGTGAGAGGCCGCTCGGGCACATGGCCCTCCAAGACCAGGGCGATGGCCCTGGCCTCGGCTGGTCCGATGAAGATCGGGAGGGTCCTGGCCCCCTCCCGCTCCTGGAGTAGGACCACCGGATTCTTGGTCTGCAGGTCGACCTGGACGGCGCTCAGCTGAACCTCGACCATGGGTTTGAGCCTACCGCTCCCGACCTGTCGGTCGTGGGTCCCCAACCCGGCCCGAAGGCCTCCGCCCGGGCCCGGAGGGGACCGGTCCCAGCTCCGAGGTCGCCCGCCCCGGTTGAGTCATCCGTCAGCCGCTGGTCAGGTCGCGCAGGGCCATCCGCAGCATGGAACGGCGCAGCCGTTCGCCCAGGGCGGAGAGGGTGTGAACGGTGTCGACCGCCTCCTGACGGGAGCGGGGATTGCGCTGTTTGAGCAGCGGGGTCACGATCTGTTCGAAGAAGCCGGCCTCCCGCTCGGCCGCAGTTTTGTACATGCGCAGGTGACGGGCCTCCACCCCATAATGGGACAGCTCGGCGGCCAGGTGGGCCACGGCCGTGGCGTCGGCGTCGTAGTAGACGGTGCCGGCCACCGATCGACCGGAGATGAGGCCGAAGCGCTCGAGCTCACGCGCATCGGCGGCGGCCAGGCCGGTTCGGCTCAGCAGCTCTTCCAGGGTCAGGCTGACCGCCTCATCGGCTGGGTCCTCACCCGGGGAAGGGGCGGGGAGCCGGGCGGCGGCGGGGGGAAGAGACGGAGAGCGCAAGGAGCGGGCGGGGGCGGTCGGGTTGGCCGTCGGCCCGGAGGCGGGCGCGGGGACCGAGGCGGGCGGTGTTCGGGTGGCGGCCGCGCCTTTGGCGGAGGGGGCTGCGGCTGCATCGGCCGCCACCAGGGCCGGCTCCGGCGCGCTCTCGGTGTCCTCGCTGTCCCCGGCGCCTTCGGCCGGCGGGGGTACCAGGCGGTCCTTGATCACCTTGAGCGGAAGGAAATGCTCCTTCTGCTGCAGGAGGATCCACCGCAGCCGGTCCACATCCGGGGGGTAGAACTTCCGGTACCCCGAGGGTGTGCGCTCAGGATCGAGCAGGCCCTGGCTTTCGAGGAAGCGGATCTTCGAAATGGTGACATCGGGGAACTCGTCCTTCAGCAGGCTGAGGACGTCACCGATCGACAGATAGGACCGCTCAGTCATTGGCGCCGTGGCCGGTCAGTCCTCGGGAGGTCCGGCCAGGAAGACCAGTTTGAACTTTCCGATCTGCACCTCATCACCGTTGTCGAGCCGGGCGTCTTCGATCCTCTCCCGATTGAGATAGGTCCCGTTGAGCGAACCGACGTCACGCACGCTGTAACCGCCGCCCTGGCGGACGATCTCGGCGTGGCGGCGGGACACGGTGATGTCATCCAAAAAGATGTCACTCTCGGGGTGGCGGCCCACGTGGGTGGTCTCCTGGTCGAGGACGAAGCGCGAGCCGGCGTTGGGGCCGCGCTTGACGACCAACATCCCCATCCCCTCGACCAAGGCGGGAATCTGGACGCTGACCT
>Ga0307374_10007492_pt1 | contig 16584 bp, 14 predicted proteins | sample OX3MG_FD_202532 | JGI IMG/M metagenome (GOLD analysis project Ga0307374, IMG submission 202532) | Soil microbial communities from Risofladan, Vaasa, Finland - OX-3 | ecosystem: Environmental > Terrestrial > Soil > Coastal area > Acid sulfate soil | place: Finland: Risofladan, Vaasa | collected... | reverse complement strand
GGGCGGGGTCAGGAAATACGTCGCATGACCCGCCCAATGCCCGAATGTAGTGTTACTCGGCGAAAATCTGCCGCACACATTGCTGATATTGCAGAAGTTTTTTTAGTGAGTGTCAAAGATGGGTTAAGGCTTTTGCACATTAATATACCGCATATCAAGCCCGTAACGCATCGAAAGTACTGATACCACCGTCCCACAGCAATTATATTCCAAAACATTCGGATTTTTGGCTAAGTCCGACAGGCTGCTAGCGAGTGCGATTGTACTCGTAGTCCTCGCGCGCGCCGGCCCCGGACCGCAGCCCTTCCGGCAGCGGCGGGCGCGTCGCGTTTACCTTGGCATGCACATCGAGGGCGGCCTGGTCCCGCCAAAGCTCGAGCAACGCCAGCTTGTCCGCATCCAGCACGCTCTGGAACACCTCGAATTGCTCGCAGCCAGGCTCTTGCGCGACCTCCGCACAGCGATCTCGAAATGCCTGCGCGAGTTCCGGGCCTTTGCCCGGTGCCGCGGTGATGGTGACTACGAGCCGGACTGCCATGTCGTTTCCTTCCATGCGCGAATGACGCCAAGGAGTAGTGCCCCGGCATCGCCCCGGGTCAAGCGTTCGTTCCCATGCCGCGGCAACGCGGCGTCGCCTCCGCCGCGCCAGATCAGGTTCGCACGAACACGCACACGCTCTCCAGCCGGGCGGACCAGAGGAACTGATCCACCGGCGTGGCCACCTGCAACGCGTAGCCTGCCTCGTGCAGCACCCTTGCGTCGCGCGCCAGGACGGCGGGATTGCAACTGACATAGATCACACGGGCGGATTTGGCGGCGGCGATCGGCGCCATCTGCACCGCGGCTCCGGCGAAGGGCGGGTCCAGTACCACCGCGGCGAAGCCCGCGAGTTCGCCCGCCGGGACGGGCTGCCGCGCCAGGTCACGCTGCGCAACCGTGACGCGACCGGCCAGACCGGAGCGGTTGACGGCCTGCCGCAACGCCGCGGCGGCTGCGGCATCGCCCTCCCACGCCGCCACCCGGACGCGCTGCGCCAGCGCGAGGGTGATGCTGCCGCTGCCGGCGTACAACTCGCCGACGCGGGCGCGCGCCGGCGGCTTCTCCGGCAATCCCGCCAGGACCGCTTGCACGATCGCGGTTTCCCCGTCGCGCGATGCTTGCAGAAAGGCGCCGGGCGGTGGCTCGACCGTTACGCCCGATAGCGTGATGCGAGGCGGTTGCAGGACGACCACCGGTTCCGCTTCGCCGTGCAGCGGTGCCGTGGAGAGGCGCAGCAGCCGGTGCGTGCGCGCGAAACCGATCAGCCGCTCGCGGTCGGACCGGTTGAGCGGTGCGTCAGTCCGCAGCAGAAGGTCGGCGCCATGATCCAGCAGGTTGGCGATGACGGAAGCTTCGCGGTGAAGCGATTGCAGACGGGTCAGCAGCGGGCGGAGCGGGGCAATCAACGCGAACAGCGCGGGATGCAGCACCTGGCATTCGGTCAGGTCGCAGATGGTATCGGCGGGATGCGGCACCCTCTCCCAGTTTGCGGAAGAGGGAATCCTGGCGTGCAGGCCGACCACCACGCCTCGCGGGGTACGGCGTGCGGCGAGGTCCATGCGGCGGCGGCTCTGCCCGGGGGTGACCTGAATCGGTTCGATGCGTGGGTCGGCGAAGCCGGCACGACGCAATGCAGCGTCCAGCAGGCCGGTCTTCCATGCGCGATACTCCGCGTCGCGCCAGTGCTGCAGCACGCAGCCGCCGCACGCGCCAAAATGCGTGCAGGACGGCGGCACCCGCGCCTCGCTCGCTCGCAGCACCCCCGTGTGCGGCACGTACCAACCACCGCCTTGCCGCCGCAGCTTCTCCGCCCGCACCAGCTCTCCAGGCAGCGCATCCGGAATGTACAGCGTCGCACCGTCGGGCGCGAGGGCAATGCCGTCGCCCTCGGCGCCGACGCGATCGATCGTGACGGCTGCAATGTCTCCGCTGTTCAACCGAACGCCGAAAGCCCCGTCTGCGCACGCCCCAGGATCAGGGCATGTACGTCGTGCGTACCTTCGTAGGTGTTCACCGTCTCCAGATTCATCACGTGGCGGATCACGTGGTACTCATCGACGATCCCGTTGCCGCCGTGCATGTCACGCGCCATGCGCGCGATATCCAGCGCCTTGCCGCAGTTGTTGCGCTTCAGCAGGCTGATCATCTCCGGCGCCGCCTGATGTTCATCCAGCAACCGCCCCAGTCGCAGCACCGCATGCAGTCCCAGCGTGATCTCGGTCTGCATGTCGGCCAGCTTCTTCTGGATCAACTGCGTCGCCGCCAGTGGCTTGCCGAACATCATGCGCTGCAGAGTGTAGTCGCGCGCCGCGTGCCAGCAGAACTCCGCCGCGCCCAGCGCACCCCACGCAATGCCGTAACGCGCGTTGTTCAGGCACGAGAACGGCCCGCGCAGCCCCTTCACGCCCGGCAGAACGTTCTCCGCCGGCACGAACACGTCCTGCAGCATGATCATGCCGGTGACAGAACAGCGCAGTGAAAATTTTCCTTCAATTTTCGGCGTGCTCAGGCCGGCGGCGCCACGCTCGACCAGGAAGCCGCGAATGTCGCCGGCATCGTCCTTGGCCCACACCAGCAGCACATCTGCAATCGGCGAATTGCTGATCCAGGTCTTCGAGCCGTTCAGCACGAACCCGCCGTCCACCTGCCTGCCGCGCGTGCGCATCGAGGCCGGGTCGGAGCCGGCATCCGGCTCGGTCAGCCCGAAGCAGCCAACAAATTCACCCGTACGCAGCCTGGGCAGGAACCGTACCCGCTGCGCCTCCGAACCGAACGCCCAGATCGGATACATCACCAGCGAGGACTGCACCGAAAACGCCGAGCGGTAGCCGGAATCGACGCGCTCGATCTCGCGCGAGATCAGCCCGTAGCTGACATGGTTCACCCCGGCGCAGCCATAGCCTTCCAGCGTGGCGCCCAGAAAACCCATCTCGCCCATCTCGTTCATGATGGCGCGGTCGAAGGTCTCGTACCGGTTCGCCATCAGCGCGCGCGGGAACAGCTTGTCCTGGCAATAGGCACGGGCGGCGTCGCGAATGGCGCGTTCATCCTCCGACAGTTCCGCATCGAAGCGTAGCGCGTCGTCCCACTGGAATGCGGCGAAGTGACTCTTCCGCCCCACCGGAACGTCGTTCATATCTCGTTCTCCTGTTCTTCCGCTGGCGCAACGGAGCGTGGGGAGCGCACGCGCACCAGCATGAACGCAGGCACGTCGTCGCCGAAGCCGCGCACCGACGGACCTTGGTCGTCGCCATGGCCGCGCTCGCGCCGCGGTGGCGCGCCGCGGAACATCTCGCGCGCCGGCGTGGTCGCCCGAACAGCCTCCCGCGCCGGCGTGGTGGCCCGAATCGCCGCCCGCGGCGGGGCGCCGCGGGCCGGTTCACGCGGTGTCACGCCGCTGAGAGCCTCATGCGGCGCCGCGTTATGGGGCGCCTCACGCGGCGACCGGGGTGGCGGTGGCGCCGCGGCGGCCGGTTTCGCAGCGCGCCGTGGCCGCCTCGCCGCGCGTAAGGTTTCCGCCACGTCAGCCGGCCCCGCGGCACCCGCCGATTCGACACCGCCCATCTCTTCGACCCCGACCGCGGATTCCGCCGCGCTCAACGGCTCGGCCGCGCGTTTCGGCGCGGCAGCCCGCCTCGGCTCGGCCGGACGCTTCGGTCCGGCGGCACGCGCGGATGGTTCCCTCGGTCGCTGCCCGGGCTTGCTGGCGGCGCGGCCCCGGCGGCGCTTGCGGCCGTCATCCTCCGCCCAGTCCACCGGATCGAGACCCTCGACGGTCACCGGCGGGATGGCGTGGCCGACCAGCTTCTCGATCGCCTCCACCGCGAACCGGTCCTCCGGCGAGGCTATGGTGAAGGCGTGGCCCTCCAGCCCGGCACGCCCGGTACGGCCGATGCGGTGGACGTAGTCCTCGGCGTGGTGCGGCACGTCGAAATTGAACACGTGCGACAGGCCGCCGATATCCAGCCCGCGCGCCGCCACGTCGCTGCACACCAGCAGGCGCAGGTCGTTGGCCTTGAATTTCTCCAGCGTGGCGAAGCGCACGGTCTGCGCCATGTCGCCATGCAGCGCGCCGACGTCGAACTTATGCCGGGTCAGCGACTTGTGGAGAATGTCCACCTCGGTCTTGCGGTTGCAGAAGATCAGCGCGTTCTGCACCTTTTGCGTGCGGATCAGCCGGCGCAGCGCCTCGCGCTTGTCATGCTCGGCCACCAGCGCCAGCCCCTCGACGATCGTCGTCGCCACCGAGGCCGGGCGCGAGACGGCGATCTGCTTTGGATTGTGCAGGAAAGCGTCGCCCAGGCGGCGGATCTCCGGCCCCATCGTGGCCGAGAAGAACAGCGTCTGCCGGGCCCGCGGCAGCAGCGCGACGATGCGTTCGACATCGGGGATGAACCCCATGTCCAGCATGCGGTCGGCTTCGTCGATCACCAGGATCTTGGCGTCGCTGAGCAGGATGGAGCCGCGTTCGAACATGTCGAGCAGGCGGCCGGGGGTGGCGATCAGCACATCGACACCGCGCATCAGCACGTCCTTCTGGTCGGACATGCTCTCGCCGCCGATGATCAGGGCGTGGGTCAGCTTCAGGTACTTGCCGTATTGGACAAAATTTTCCGCGACCTGCAGGGCGAGCTCGCGCGTCGGCTCCAGGATCAGGCTGCGCGGCATGCGCGCCCGGGCGCGCGAGCCGGACAGGATGTCTAGCAGCGGCAGGGTGAAGCCAGCGGTCTTGCCGGTGCCGGTCTGCGCGGTACCCATCACGTCCCGCCCCATCAGGACAAACGGAATCGCCTGCTCCTGGATCGGGGTGGGATGCCGATAGCCCATGTCGGCAATGGCGTGCAGCACCGCCTCGGACAACCCGAGTTCGGTGAACGTCGTGCGCGGTTGCTCCGCGGCGGCGGGCGTGGACGCGGCGTCGTTGGGTGCGTCGTCGGTCGGGTCCGCCGTGGCGGTCGTTGTGTCTGTCAATCCGGGTCCAGTCGATTGCCTGGTTACGGCCTTTGCCGCAACGATCGCGCGTACGGCGACGAGCGCCTGAGGGAGCGCGATTGGGGGGGTATCAAGAGTGCGCGCGCGAAAGTCAAGATAACCTCGTCCGCGCGAAGCGGAAGAAGTCCGGCTGCGAAACTTCTCCCCCCTCCCCTTGAGGGAGGGGGAGACCATGTCCCAGCTACCTGTACCCAGCCGGATGCGCCTCCCGCCACGCCAGCGCCGTGCGGACAATCGCCTCCAGCGCGGCGAACTTCGGCCGCCAGCCGGCCTCCATGGCGCGGGCCGAACCGGCCACCAGCACAAGGGGATCGCCCGGCCGCCGCGGTCCCGGCACATGCGGCACCGGTCGCCCGGCGATCCGCTCCACGGCGCGGATCACCTCCAGCACCGAGTGGCCCTTGCCGTTGCCCAGGTTCCACGTCACGCTGCCCGCCTCCAGCCGGTCCAGTGCGAGCAGATGCGCCGTCGCAAGGTCGGTCACGTGGACGTAGTCGCGGATGCAGGTGCCGTCGCGTGTCGCATAGTCCGTGCCGAACACCGCCACCGTCGGCCGCCACCCCAGCGCGGCGTCGATCACCAGCGGGATCAGGTGCGTCTCGGGATCGTGGTCCTCGCCCAGCCGTCCCGCCGGGTCGGCGCCGGCGGCGTTGAAATATCGCAGGCAGGCGGAGCGCAGCCCATGCACGCGATCGGCCCACAACAGGGCGCGCTCCAGCATCCATTTGCTCTCGCCATAAGGCGAGCCGGGGTCGATCCGCGCCGTCTCCTGGATGGGCAACTCCTGCGGCGCGCCGAACAGGTTGGCGGTGGAGGACAGCACGAACCGCCCCACCCCATGCCGCGCGCAGGCCTCGATCAGGCGGATGCCGTTGATGCCGTTCTCGGCCAGATAGCGGAACGGCAGCCGCACGCTTTCCCCCACCAGGGACAGCGACGCGAAATGGAACACCGCGTCCCAGTGCCCGTCCGCCAGCACCGCGTCCACTGCGGCCGCATCCGCGAGGTCCGCTTCCACCAGCCTCGCGCCGGGCAACACCGCTTCACGGTGGCCGGTGCGCAGATTGTCCAGCACCACCACGCCGTCGCCGCGCTCGAGCAGAGCCGCCACCAGATGGCTGCCGACATAGCCGGCACCGCCGGTGACCAGAAACCGTCGTGGCATGCGTCGCTACTCCCGCGCCTTGCGTCCACGCCGATGATACACATCCGCGTCGGCATAACCCGAACGCACGTGGGCGTGAGCATCCACCCGGGTGAGCGTGCATCCCACCACGTGCGCGTGTGTCTCCTCCAGCAGCCGCAGCGTATGCTGCACGACGCGGCGCGGGGTGGCGCCCCAGCGCACGCACAGCAGCGTGGCGTCGGCGATCCCGGCCAGGATGCGCGCTTCGGTGATCGCCTGCACCGGCGGCGAGTCCAGCAGTATCAGGTCGTATCTCTCCCGCAGGTCGGACAGCATGCGGGCCATGGTGCCGGACAGGAACCGGTCCGGCAGGTCGGTGCCGATGCGCCCGGCCTGCAGCACGTCCATGCTGGTGACCGCATCGGTGCGGATCGCCTCGAGCGCGGTGAGTTTGCCGCGCAGGCAATCGGCCAGCCCCTCCGGCGCGGTGGCTTTCATCCGCAACGCGAAGGTCGGCCGGCGCAGATCGCATTCCATCACCAGCACATGCTCGCCGCTCAGGGCGGCCGATCGTGCGAGCGCCAACGCCACCGTGGTCTTGCCCTCGCCGGCCCGGGCCGCGGTCACGGCGATCACCCGTGGGCGCTCCGCCCCCATCCACAGCCCGGCCCGCAACGTCCGCACCTGCTCCGCGAACGGCGAGAGCGGCTTGCGCGCGACACACTCGTCCACGCTCAGATGCCCGAGGCGCAGGCGCGACATCTCCGGCAGCAGCGCGAAGCATGGCAGGCCGGCCGCCGCGCGCAGCGCTTCGCCGGACCGCAGCGTGGTGTCGGCAAGTTCCAGCACGTAAACAAGCAACATCCCGGCCAGCAGGCCGAACGCGGTCGCCGCGGCCATCAGCGGCAATGGGCGTGGGAAGCTTGGCCTGCCCGGCGGCAGCGCCAGCGAGATCTCGTGCGCTTCCGGCGATTCGATGGCGGCCTGCTGCGCGGTCTTTTGGATGCTGTCGAGCACCGCCTGGAGCTGCTGGCGGGACGCCTCCACGTCGCGCTGCATCGCATTCAGCGCAACTTGTGCCGTGGCGCTGCGATCGGCCGCCTGTTCCCCGTTCCGCAGGTCCTGCTTCAGCGTAGCAACCCGTTCGCGCGCGGCGCGCAGGTCGGCTTCGGTGGCGCCGACGACTCGGGCGGTTTCCGCCGCCACCGCGCGCCGCGCGTCGGCGAACTGGCGTCGCAGGCTGATCGCCTCCGGATGGTTGCGCCCAAGCCGTCCCCGCTGCGCCTGGATCGCGGCCGATATCTGATCCTGCTGGGCACGAAGCTGCACCACGCTGGGTGCGATCGCGGCCTGCGCCGCCGCGCCCGCGTCGCCACGGGCCGCATCCAGCTTCGCCTTGGCATTCCCCAGGGCGGAGCGCGCATGCACCAGATCCGCGGCGAGGTTGCTGATCTCCTCGGCATCCATCCCGGCATGCATGCCTTGCGCCAGACCCTTGCGCGCGCGGTAGGCGGCGATGCGGTCCTCGCCGGTGCGCACCTCCCGGCGCAGTTTGGCGGCGCGCTTGTTCAGCCATTCGGTGGCGCGTTCAACCGCGCGATGCTTCGCCGCGTATTGGTCCTTGATGTAGATGTCCATCGCGTTGTTGACCGCGTTGGCGGCGACCAACGGGTCCTCAGCGGTGAAACTCACCTCCAGCACGCGGGAGGATTTTACGGTGTGCGCATCGAACGCCCGCTGCACCGCGAGCAAGGTGGCGTCGCGGCTGGCGTCCTGCGTGGGACCGGTGGGCGCGGGTTGCGCGTCGGATGGCGCGGGGGCAAACCACGCCCGGACGACGTCGATCGCTCGCCGCGGCAGGCCGCGGGGACGCAGGGCCCGGTTGAATTCGGGATTGTCATAGAGGTTGCCGCGCTCGGCCACGCGTTCTACGACATGCAGGCCGCGCAGGATTTCCGCCTGGCTGGCCATTACTGCCTCGGTGGTAGGATCGACCTGCAAGATGCTTTGCAGTTCGCGGACCTTGTACTCGCTCTGTTCGTAAACCAGCGCGCCGGCGGCGGTGTACTGCGGCGTGATCTGCGCGATGGCGATGAACGCGAACAGCGGCCACAGCAGGGCGTTGGCCAGCAAGGCGACGCGGCGCCGGCGCAGTGTTGTGAGCAGGGCGCGCGGGCTCAGGGCGTCGGAGGCGGCATCCGGACGGTCGCCGGCCGCACCGCGACCCCGGTCCGGTGCCGGGGTGGGGGTGGGGGTCGCCGATCCGGCGGGTCTGTCCAGCATCGGCGGTTTTGACCTCGGAGCCTGGCCGGGCGTCTTGCCCGGCAATCGCGGTGCGATCCCCTTGCATACCGCGCGATGCTTAATGTCGGGCTAACGGTCCGTGGCGTTAACCGATCGGTCAGAAGCGGCGCGCATGATGGCCGCGCCGAAAACCGGCCCCCGGTTCGCCCCAGGATGAGGTGTCCTTTCATGCGTCTGCTGCGCCTGTGCTTCGCGCTGTTGCCGTTACTCGGTTGCGCGCCGGGGCGCGATCTGCCGCCGGTCCCGCCCGGCTCGGGCGAATATCGCCTGGGGCCGGGGGACGTGGTGCGGCTGATCACCTATGGTGAGGATGGGCTGAGCGGCGAATTCCGCGTGTCCGATGCCGGCACCATCGCGCTGCCGCTGCTGGGTGGCGTGCGCGCCGAGGGGCTGACGCCGGCGGCGCTGGAACATTCGGTCGCCGACAAACTGAAGCAGGCCAGGCTGCTGCGTGATCCGTCGGTCGCGGTGGAGGTCGCGGTGTATCGGCCGATCTTCGTGCTGGGGGAGGTGAACAAGCCCGGCCAGTACCCGTACCAGCCGGGCATGACCGTGGTCACCGCCGCCGCGGTGGCGGGCGGCTTCACCTATCGCGCGATTGAGAGCTACGCCTCCGTGGTGCGGACCGTGAACGGGTGCGCGGTGGAGGGAAAGGCGATGCGGCAGACCTACCTGCAGCCGGGGGATGTGGTAACCGTGTTCGAGCGGTGGTTTTGAGCCGGTGCCGGCGGGATGGGTGCACAGCCACAGTAGAATTAAGCAGCGTGGTCACCGGATTCCTGGCCGCCACTCAGCCTCGACGAGCCTTGCATACCAGCCTTCGCCTACGGCCCGGCGGCGATATCCCCCCGCCGACCGCCAGTCCAACTGCCGGATGCGGCGGCAACGGCCACAGCGTCATTCCCGGCTCCCCCGACCCAACTCGGAGCGCGGTTCGCTCGCATCAAGGATCGCCGGCGACGCCACGTTCAGCTCGACGTCGCCCGCCACGATGCGTCCCCGGCCCTGCTCAGTGTCCAACAGCAGTGCACCGTCCATATCGATGCCCGCGAACTGGCCGGTGACAAACTGGTCGGCCAGCCGCACGCCCAGTGCGCTGCCCGGTGGATGCGCGCGCGCCAGCCAGGCCGCGCGGATCGATCCGAATCCGTCCTCCTCCCACACCGCCAGCCAGCTCGCCAGCGCCCAAAGCAGCTTCTCGCGCGTGCCGTCCACCGTTGCCAGTCCGCCGCAACCGACGATGGTCGATACCTGATAGGGCACCCCATCCGGCGCGTGCAGCACGTTGAGGCCGATGCCGAGGATTAACGCCTCGCCCGCCTGCTCCACCAGGATCCCGGCGATCTTGCCGCCGCGCACCAGCACGTCGTTGGGCCATTTCAGCGTCGCGCGCACCTGGCGCGGCAACAGCGCCTCGACCGCATCCGCCACCGCAAGCGCGGCGATGAAGCCGAGTTCCACCCGGCGTACCGGCGGCAGGTCAAGCCGCAGCACGATCGACAGATAGAGATTCCCCGGCGGGCTGAACCAGCGCCGGGACAGGCGCCCGCGTCCGGCGGTCTGTTGGTCGGCATGCACCGCCGTGCCATGCGCCGCGCCGGCATCGGCCAGCCGCCGCGCCTCGTCACTGGTCGAACCGAGCCGGTCGTAATGGCGAACGTCGAATGCCGTCATTGCCTCGCGCCTGGGCGTCCGGGCGGAACCCTAGCGGAGCCGCGCTTAGGGCGCCACATTCGGCGGCACCGCGCTTGACCCGATTCGCCGCGACTTGGCACGGATGGCACATGCGTTGTTTTGCACCGGCTTCGATCCCCGCCCGCCTGCTGCTGATGAGCATGCTCGCACTAACGCCAGCGCAGGGGCGCGCGCAGTCCGGCATGTTGCAATTGCCGGCGCACAGGCCACCGGAATCCGCCCCGGCGAAACCCGCCGCGGCGCCGCGCGCGCCGGTGCGACAGATCCGGGCGGACCACGCGACCCCGATCCTCCGCCCGCGCGGTCCCGTCCATCCTGCCAGGCCGCCGGAGGAGCGGCAGCCGCACAGACCCCTGCCGCTGCCACTGCCGCCGCCGCTGCCGTCCGCCGCCACCCCGGCGACGGTGCCGGCGACCGCCCCCGCCCATCCCGCCCCGGCCAGGCGGATTGAGCCGGAAAAGCCCACCGGCACCGGCCTGCCGCTGCCACGCTTCGCTGCCTTGCGTACGGACGACGTGAACCTGCGTGCCGGGCCGGGCTTCCGGTATCCCATCGAGTGGATCTACAAGCGGCGCGACCTGCCGATGGAAATCGAGCGCGAGTTCGAGGTGTGGCGGCTGGTCAAGGATCCCGACGGCATCCTCGGCTGGGTCCACGAGGCGACGCTGACCGGGCGTCGGACCTTCATGGTGCAAGGCTCCGACGCCACGCTGCGCGCCGAGCCGAAGGACGACGCCGCCCCGGTGGCCGTCCTGAAAATCGGTGTGATCGGGCGAATCCGGTCGTGCAAGGCGGGCAGCGACTGGTGCCGGATGCAAGTCGGCAATTATCGCGGCTTCCTCAAGCGCTCGCAGTTCTGGGGTGCGCTGCCGGAGGAGGCCATCGGCCCGTAGCGGGTTGCGCGATTGCCGGTCGAAAGCGGGGCGGAACCGCCGGAGGCACTTCGCCTGGCAAGAAACCAACTCCCCCTCCCCTTGAGGGAGGGGAGTCTCGTGCCTCCTGTTTCCTGCTTCCCGCAGCCGACGCGCGAGACGCAGCGGCGGTGTCGCGGCGGCCCCGGATCCCAGCGCCCTCCGCGAACCGGGCGACCGCCCGACCCCGGCCATTGGCCCGGCTACTGCGCGATCTGCTCCAGGGCGAGATCCCGCGTCGGCGGACCGAAAATCCCGATCACGCCGATCACCACAAGCATGGCAACGCCAATGAAGGCCGCCACCGCCGCCACCCCGCCGGTGTGGAGGAAATAGCCGATGGCGAGGCCGGCGAAAGCCGCCGACAGCCGGCTCCAGGAATAGACGAAGCCGATCGCCCGGGCGCGAATGCGGGTCGGATAGAGTTCCGCCTGGTAGTTGTGGAAGGAATACGACATCACGTTGGCGCACAGCGTGAACAGCACGCCGAACGCGATCAGCAGGCTGGGGTCGCTGAGCCGGGCGAAAATCGTCATGCAGATCAGCATGCCCGTCGCGCCACCGACGATCTGCCATTTACGCTCGATCCGGTCGGAGAACAGCGTGCCCAGCAGCGGTCCGAACGGATTGGCGATGGCGATGATGAAGGCGTATTCAAGGCTCGCCGTGACGTGGATGCCGCGGGCGATGAGCAGGGTCGGGACCCAGGCGGCGAAGCCGTAGAAGCCGATCGTCTGCGCGAAATTGAACACGGACAGCATGATGGTGCGCGCGCGATAGGGCGGCGCGAACGCCTCGGACAGCCTGCCCGTGTTTTCCCCCTCCGGCGGCTCGGGCACGGGTGGAGGCAGCGGGCGACCCAGTTCCGCCTCGACACCGGCCTCGATCTTCGCAACCACACGCTCGGCCTCCTGGTTGCGGCCGTGCTTGGCGAGCCAGCGCGGGCTTTCCGGGATGCCAAGCTGGAGCGCCCACACGACGACCGCCCCGACCGAACCGATCAGCACGACCCAGCGCCAGCCGTCGAGGCCGAACGGCTGCAGCGGCACCAGCCGCCAGGCCAGGAATGCGACCAGGGGCACCGCGCAATAGGTGATGACCTGGTTGGTGGAGAAGGCCCGGCCACGCTCGCGGCGCGGGATCAGTTCGGCGATATAGGCATCGATGGTGACCAGCTCGATGCCAAGCCCGATGCCGGCGATGAAGCGCCAGATGACCAGGGAAAAGCCGGTGTCCTGGAAGGCCATGATCGCGGAGCAGACGATGTACCAGACAAGCGCCCAGACAAACACCGCACGCCGGCCCATGCGGTCGGCGATCTGGCCGAGAAACAGCGCGCCCACCCAAAGTCCGGCAAAGGTGGCGAACACGAAAGTGCCGAAACCGGCGACCGCGATCGTCTGGAGCGCAGCAAACGGGCCGAGCGACTCCGGCGTAAAAAGCCCGGACTTGATCATCCCGGGCGCGACGTATCCAGTAAAGAAGAGATCGTAGAACTCGAAAACCCCGCCGAGCGAGATCAGCACGATCATTCGCCAGACGTACCACGAGGACGGCAGCCGGTCGAGCCGAGCGGCAATCTCACCCGTCTTGTTCGTGGTCGCCATCGGTTCCTCCGTTCTCGCCAACGCCCGGCGGCCCGCGCGTCCCGCTTCGGCTGCCTCGCCGATATCCAGCCAATCCGCGGGGCACACAAGGGCCACGGAGCGGCCCCCCCGCGCTTCCTGCCATGCAAATAGCCCATGACGCCAACCCGCGAACCGCTCAGGGACATTTTCAGCCATGGCGGTGCCGCCTCGGCCGCAGGCTGACGCCGTGTTGACATCTTGTGGACTCGCCGTGCGCACAGCCGCCGCGGCTGCCGATCGCCGGCACCGTTGAAGGGAAACCATGGAAGGGGTCGAACCGGAAGGCCAAGCCACTCCTTGGCAAACCCAGGCCAGATTTCGCCTTGCCCTGCCTGCGTGGCGGGACGGGTTGGTCGTGCGCGCTCAGCCACCCTTCCAGTCGTTCAGGAACGCCTCGATCACCGCAACGAACCCCGCGGGATTGTCGGCGTGCAGCCAATGCCCGGCGTGCTTCAGCGTGACGAACCGCGCCGCCGGAAACATCGCACGGATCGCCGGGCGATGCTCCGGCCGAACATAATCCGACGCCGCACCCGCGACGAACAGCGTCCGGCCGCCATACACCGCGCCTGCCGGCGCGTCCCAGCCCTCGATCGCCGGCATCGAAGCGGCGATCTCGCGCAGCCCGATACGCCACACCGGATGCCCGCCGGGCACCAGGTTCTGCAGGAGGAAACCACGCAGTCCCGCATCCGGCACTGCCTCCTCCAGCGCGGCGCCGGCGGCCGTCCGAGTCAGGCCCGGCGACAGCGGCAGCGCCGCCAGCGCGGCGGCGATCTCGGCGTTATGGTGCTCATAGGCGACCGGCGCGATGTCCGCCACCAACAGCCGCTCCACCCGGTCCGGGTGCAGTAGCGCCGCCATCATCGCCGCCTTGCCGCCCATCGAATGCCCGACCAGCGCGGCCGGAAGCGCGGCGCGCTGGTCCAGCGTCTCCACCACGTCCGCCGCCATCGCCGGGTAGCCCATCGTCGCCGCATGCGGACTGGCGCCATGGTTTCGCAGATCCAGTGCGAACACGCGAAACCGCGGCGCCAGCGCGCGCTGCACCGCGCCCAGGTTGCGCGCCGAGCCGAACAGTCCGTGCAGCAGTGCAACCGGCGGACCCTGGCCCGCGTCGATGCTGTGCAGGATCATCGCCGCCTCCGCCGGCCTGCCGCCACGGACCAGCGCCGCAGCGACCCGGTGGGAAACGCGGCGATCGCCACGCCGCTGATAATGAGTGCCGAGCCGGCCAGCAGGTCGGGGGTGATCGCCTCGCCCAGCAACAAGTTCGCCAGCACCAGGCTGACCGCCGGCGTGGTCAGGAACCCAATGGAGGAAACCATGGTGGGCAGCTTCGCTGTCGCCTCCACGATGCACCACGTCCCGATCGGTCCCGCCACGAAGCCGATATAGACCAGCGCCCACCAGGAGCCCGGCTGCGTCCCCAGCGTACCGTGCGGCGCCTCCAGCAGCACCAGCGGCAACAGCAGCAGCGACGCCAGGCCGAAGCACCACGGCAACAGCTCGAACATCGACAGCGACGGCCGCGCCGCGCGCGTGACGATGATCGCCACCGACCAGCACAGGCTGGCCAGCAGCAGGAACGCGTGGCCAATAAGGACCGGCGGCGAGGACCAGTCGATCGCCCACGGGCTCATCAGCACCACCACGCCGCCCAGCCCGATGGCAGCGGCGAGCCAGCGTCGCGGCGGGATCTGCTCTTTCAGGAAGACCAGCGACAGTGGCACGATCCAGATCGTCGTCGTGTTGGCCAGGATCGCGGTGCGACCGGCCGGCACCCAGGCAACCGCCAGGTGCGCGAAGGCGAAATAGCCGGCGAGCTGCAACGCGCCGATCGCAGCCAGCGCGGGAAGGTCGGCGCGGCCGGGCAAGCGCAGGCGCCCGCGCGCCACCACGATCAGCGCCGCGGTCACCCCGGACAGCACGGCGCGTCCCTCGGCAAACCACAACGGCGTGGCGCCCAGCGCCAGTGCGAGCTTGGTCAGCGGCCACGCGCTCGACAACAGCACCACCGAGGCCAGGAGCTGGGCGATCCCGGTAGCGGGCAGCGCCATCTCACTTTGTGAGATTCGTTTGCCCTGGGGTTGCGGAACGTTAATCCATCGTGACATACCTATTATATGACCTTCTCAATCGTCGGCCGCTGCCCCAACACCGGGCAATTTGGCGCCGTGACGGCGACATCCAATGTCGCCGTCGGGGCGCGTGTGGCTCATTGTTCCGCCGGCGCCGGCGCCATCGTGACCCAGCATCGCACCGATCCCCGTCTGGGGCCACGCGGCCTCGCCCTGCTCCGGTCGGGCTGCTCCGCGCAGGAGACGGTTGACGCTCTGGTCGCGTCCACCCAGTACGCACACTGGCGCCAGGTCGGGGTGGTGGATTCGGCCGGCCGGTCTGCCGCCTTCTCCGGCACCCGCACCCGCCCGGAAATGAGTGCGGCCACCGCCGAAAACGCGTGCGCCATCGGCAACATCCTGGCGAATGCCCGCGTGCCCGCGGCGATGCTGCGGCGGTTCCAGGCCGAACCGACCGCGCCGCTGGCCGAGCGGCTGATGCGCGCGCTGGAAGAAGGGCTGGCCGCCGGCGGCGAGCAAGGTCCCGTGCGCAGCGCGCATCTGGTCGTGGTGGACACCGAGAGCTTCCCGCTGGTCGATCTGCGCGTCGATTGGCACGATCAGCCGGTTGCCGAACTGCGCGCATTGTGGAACCGCTACGCGCCGCAGATGGGCGCCCATATGCTGCGCGCCCTGGACCCGGACAATCCGTTGGGCAACGTAACGCCGTAGGCATGGACAGGGCGAAGCGACTGCGGCATGCGGTTGACCGCACGGCCCGAAGCCTGCCCTGGACACCTGACCCGGGGCCTGCCCCGGGCACCTGACCCGGGGAATACGGCCATGGCGGCGGCGAGTGACAATCTGTTGGCGGCGGACGAGCCACCGCCAATGCGCGTGCTGCGGGAGTCGGGCGGCTCCGACTTTCTGCTGACCGCCGATCATGCCGGCCGGATGATTCCTCGCCGTCTTGGACGCCTCGGATTGCCCGAAAGCGAACTCGGCCGCCACATCGCCTGGGACATCGGCATCGCCGGCGTGACCGAACGTCTGTCGGCTGCGCTGGATGCCACCGCGGTACTGCAGACCTATTCTCGCCTGGTGATCGACTGCAACCGCGACCCGTCGATGGTCAGCTCGATGCCGGAGGTGAGCGAGACAACCCTGATCCCCGGCAATGCCGCATTGTCCGGCGCCGACCGTGCCGCGCGGGTGCGGGAGATCTTCCGCCCGTACCATGCCCGGATCGAGGCGTTGCTGGACGCCAGGGCGGCAACGCGGCGACGCACCGTGCTGGTGGCGATGCACAGTTTCACCCCGGTGTTCAAGGGCGAATCGCGCGCGGTGCAGGCGGGCGTGCTGTTCAACCGCGACGCGCGGCTGGCGGCGGTGCTGCTGACGCTGCTGCGAGCCGAGGGCGACATCGCGGTGGGCGAGAACGCGCCCTATGCGATGAGCGACACCAGCGACTACGGCGTGCCGATGCACGGCGAGAAGCGTGGCCTGCCGCACGTGGAAATCGAGATTCGCCAGGACCTGATCGCGGGCGAGCCCGGCCAGGCAGCCTGGGCCGCCCGCTTTGCAAGGTTGCTGCCGGCGGCGGCGGCAGCCTTGCCACCCTGAGCGCCGGGCAACGCGACTGGTCGCTGCGCAACGACCGGGCCTGGTGCCGGCAGGTGGCGGCCGAGACATTGCCGGCTCGATCGCGGTAGGGACGTGCCGTACGGCACGCCCCCGCACAGAACCATACGTGCGGCTTTCCCGCATACGGCTCCCACCTCGGGTGTTTGACGGCGAAGCGTTGCTCAGGCCAGGGATGAAGGATGCGC
>Ga0307374_10007491_pt1 | contig 16586 bp, 19 predicted proteins | sample OX3MG_FD_202532 | JGI IMG/M metagenome (GOLD analysis project Ga0307374, IMG submission 202532) | Soil microbial communities from Risofladan, Vaasa, Finland - OX-3 | ecosystem: Environmental > Terrestrial > Soil > Coastal area > Acid sulfate soil | place: Finland: Risofladan, Vaasa | collected... | reverse complement strand
TCAGGAGGTGCCTTTGAGAAAGCGCCCTGTGGGTTTGGCGGAGAGGGTGGGATTCGAACCCACGATAGGGTTGCCCCTATAACGGTTTTCGAGACCGTCGCCTTCAACCGGGCTCGGCCACCTCTCCACGGACCCCCTAGGGATGGAATATATGGCGGTCCCGACCGGATTCGAACCGGCGTTCTCGGCCTTGACAGGGCCGCGTGTTTGGCCAGGCTACACCACGGGACCGACGGCTGAGAAGTCTACCAGCAGTGCCGGCTGCCCCCGCCTGGAACTCCCACCACGGAGGCAGGCAGACCCGTATCTATAATCGGCCTGTCGTGTCGGACGCACAGTCGCGGGGGCCCGCAGCGGTAGAGCTCAAGAATCGGTTCGCCATCTTGGGTCGCGTCGCAATATTCTTCACGCTCTCGGACAACGTTCTTCGAGCGCTGGCGCGAGCGATGCGGCCGGTGTCCGAAACCAAAGGCGCGACCATCATCCGCCAAGGTGATTGGGGCGACGCCATGTACGTGATTGAAGAGGGACGATGCGAGGTGACCGTGGATGACTCGCCTGGTCATACCGTGGTCATTTCGATTTTGGGTCCCGGCGACTTCTTTGGGGAGATGGCCCTGATTGCAGAGGAACCGCGCACCGCCACGATCCGAGCCCTAGAAGACTGCCGCCTCCTGGTCTTGGATCGCGCCACCCTCTACACCACCTTCCCAGCTGACTCGGATGCACTACTGGAGCTCAATCGGCTGGTCGAGCAGAGGCGGGACAGCCTTCCCAACCTGATCTCGCGGGCCAAGCTCGTAGCTCCCTCTCAGGCCGCGGCGACCGTCGCGGTGTATTCCCCAAAGGGCGGTGCCGGCAGGACCACGATCGCGGTCAACCTGACCGCGGCCCTCGCCCTGAAGCATCCCGGAGAGGTCCTGCTCGTGGACCTGGCGCTCCCCTACAACCACGCCGCTCTCATCTCCGCCTTGGTACCCACAGGCTGCCTGGCCCTGGTGTCCCAGGTGCCTGAGGCCAGCTTTGAGGAAGCCCTGCTTTCCTCCATCCTCCATCACCCCGGCGGCATGATGCTTCTACCCGGCGTGCTCAAGCCCGAGCACGCCGACCTCATCAACAGCGACCTCATCTCCCGGGCCATGACGGTGCTCAGCAGCGCCTTCCGCTACATCGTGTTTGACTTGGGCGTGGTCCTGAACGAGACCACCCTGACTGTGCTCGAGCACGCGCAACGGATCGTTCTCGTGGCCACTCCTGAGCTGTCGAGCCTCAAGGACATCACCGACGTAACCAACATCTTCACCAACGTGCTCAAGATCGTTCCCGGGCGGTTGATCCTCATCATGAACAGCAAGATGCCGCGGCCGGTCGTCGGCCGCGAGGACGTGGAGCGCACGTTGAAGCGCGAGATCGCATACGAATTTGGGTATGACGGGTCCAAGCCCGACGAGGCGGCCGTCAAGGGCGAGATTCTGGTCCTGACCGACCCCAGGAGCGCCATCACGCGCGGGGCACAGGCGCTGGCCCAGATCGTGGCTGGTATCCAGCCCGAGCGGGCCTCCGCGCGGAGGCGGTCCTGGCTCAAGGCCTGAGCTATTTTCAGCCGTGCTAGGATTGAGCTTCAACAGCCACTAGGAGGAAGCCGACCAGCCATGATCGATCAGACCATCGTCACCCTCACCCCAGAGGCGGCCGGGCAGTTGAAGACCATCTTGGCCAAGGAATCGAATCCTCAGGTCGGTCTACGCGTGTACGTGAGCGGCGGCGGTTGCTCCGGGCTGCAGTATGGGATGGCCCTCGACGACGTTCTGCGTCCGGGCGACGAAGTGGTGGAGATGGATGGCGTTCGGGTCCTCATCGACGACTTCTCGTCCCCCTACCTGCGCGGTTCGGAGATCGACTTCGTCGACGGCCTGATGGGCGCGGGATTCACAGTCCATAACCCCAACGCGGTCAGCTCCTGCTCCTGCGGCCACTCCTTCAACGCAGGCGACGGCGAAGGTGAGGCCTGCGCCTGCGGCCACTAGGCAACACGCTTAGCGGGGGCGCTCTGCCTCCCGCCCCGTCATCTTCCCGGCCGTGAAATGGATCCGGATCCGGGGTCCGGTTCTGATCGCGATCGGAGTCATCACTCCGATGGGCGTCTTGGCCGTGAATGGAGCCGCGTTCGTGATGCGGCATCTGGCCGAGTTCCGCGCGATAATCGCCGGCGCCGCCCTTTTGAGCTCGCTCCTACTCAACAGTCTGGCCGCGTACTCTGCCATCCGCTTCGCCCAGCGCAACGCGCCGCTGCTTTACGCCGAGTACCGACGCTGGGCACTGGCAGGAGCAACCGTCATAGTTCTCGGCACCTCAGCCGCTGCCGCCTACCTCACCTACCTGGGCCTGTCCGACCCCGCCCGACTGCCCGACCGGACCTCGATCCTGGCCTCGGTCTTCGCCCTCGCCGTGCCCTTCGCCATCACCTACCTTGATCGCCGCTACCTTCGGCGCCGAGAACTCGGAGCCTCGGGAGCCTCTCCCCCCACCCCCGCCCGCGGTCAGGCCGCGACCGTGCCACCTGCCCCCTCCCCGCCCCGCCGGCCCCGGGGCTAGAGAAAAAAGAAAGGGCCCCCGCCAAGGCGGGAGCCCCCTCTATCGTCCCTGCTACCGGACTACATCATGCCCGGGTCCATGCCCCCGGGCATGGACGGAGCCTGCTTCTCTGGAATCTCGGTGATGACCGCCTCGGTGGTCAGCACCATGGCCGCGATCGAGGCCGCGTTCTGCAGCGCCGAACGGGTCACCTTGGCGGGATCGACGATTCCTGCCTTGAACATGTCGACGTAGCGATCGTTGAGGGCATCGTAGCCCTGGCCGGGCTTCGACTTGCGAACCTCTTCGATGATGACCGAGCCTTCCTTGCCCGCGTTGAAAGCGATCTGTCGGATCGGCTCCTCCAGCGAGCGGCGCACGATGTTGACACCGGTGCGCTGGTCTCCCTCGAGCCCGAGTCCGGAGTCCAGGACCTTCTGCGCCTGCAGCAGCACGGTGCCGCCGCCGGACACGATCCCCTCTTCCACGGCCGCCTTGGTCGCGCTCAGCGCGTCCTCGATGCGGTGCTTCTTCTCTTTCTGCTCGACCTCGGTGGCCGCGCCGACCTTGATCACCGCAACGCCGCCGGCCAGCTTGGCCAGGCGCTCCTGCAGCTTCTCGCGGTCGAAGTCGCTCGTGGTCTCCTCGACCTGAGCCTTGATCGACTTGATCCGGGCCTGGATCGCATCCGCCTTGCCCGCACCCTCCACGATGGTGGTGTTGTCCTTGTCAACGTGAACGCGTCGCGCCCGGCCCAGCTGCTCAAGCCGAGTCTGGTCGAGCTTGAGTCCCAAGTCCTCGGAGATCACGGTCCCACCGGTCAGGATGGCCATGTCCTCCAGCATCGCCTTGCGGCGGTCACCGAAGCCAGGAGCCTTGACCGCAACGGCGGTGAAGGTGCCGCGCAGCTTGTTGACGATGAGGGTGGCCATGGCCTCGCCCTCAATGTCCTCGGCCACGATGAGCAGCGGTCGGCCCGCCTGTACCACCTTCTCCAGCACGGGCAGGAAGTCCTGCACGGCCGAGATCTTGCGGTCGGTGACGAGCACGTATGGGTCGTCCAGGGACGCCTCCATGCGGTCAGGGTTGGTAACCATGTAGGGCGATATGTAGCCGCGATCGAACTGCATGCCCTCGACCGTCTCCAGCTCGGTGCCGGTGCCCTGGCTGTCCTCGACCGTGATCACGCCGTCCTTGCCCACTTTGTCCATGGCCTCGGCGATGAGCTCGCCGATCTTCTCGTCCTGGGACGAGATGGCCGCCACGTGAGCCACGTCCTCGTGGCCCTTGATCGGCACGGCGACCTTCTTGATCTCGTTCACGACCTCGGTCACGGCCCGCTCGATGCCGATCTTGATCTGCATCGGGTTGGCGCCGGCGGCGACGTTGCGGAAACCCTCATTGATCATGGTCTGGGCGAGGATGGTCGCGGTCGTGGTACCGTCACCCGCCACGTCGTTGGTCTTGGTCGCGACCTCACGCAGAAGCTGAGCGCCGGTGTTCTCGGCGGGGTCTTTGAGGTCGATCTCGCGGACGATGGTGACACCGTCGTTGGTCACCGTCGGAGCCCCGAACTTGCGCTCCAGAACCACGTTACGACCCTTGGGTCCAAGGGTGATGCGGACCGACTCGGCAACGATGTCGATGCCGCGCTTGAGGCCCTGTCGGGCCTCTACATCAAATGCGACGTTCTTAGCCATCTATTTGCGGCAACCTCCTAGTGCTTTTATTTCTTGCCCGACTTCTTGGCGGGCCCGTCGATGACGGCGAGAATGTCCTTCTCGGACACGATCAGATATTCGACGTCGTCGATCTTGAACTCGTTTCCGGCGTACTTCGCGTACAGCACCCGATCGCCGGCCTTGACCTCGATTGCCACCTTGTTGCCGTTGTCCAGAATGCGGCCGGGCCCGACGGCCTCAACCACCGCTTCCTGCGGCTTCTCCTTGGCCGTGTCCGGGAGCACGATCCCGCTCTTGGTCACCTCTTCGCGCTCGACTGGCGACAGCACCACCCGATCGCCTAAAGGCCTCAACTGCATACTTCCTCCTCCGTCATGGCAACATCTGAGATTCCGCCCCCGCCGCCGGGACATGGTCCCCTGCGGCCCCTCATTAGCACTCGGGGCTCTCGAGTGCTAATGATACGCGTTGTCTCCCCTGGGCTTCAAATCCGCTCGGAAAGGATGCGCTCGGCGTCTGCCGACTCCTCATCCGGCACGAACAGCCGAGCATCCTCGAAGACCGAGCCCGCAAAGACGCCGGCGACGCCCAGACCTTGCAGCACTGGATGCAGCCCGCTTGATTCGAGCACGGCCCGGGCCAGCTCGAGCTCGAGAGATGGACCCTCCAGAACCATGATCCAGCCCTCGGGGGCCTGCCGGCCCATCCCTACCAGCTGAGGCCGGGGTCGGCCAGCACCGACCCTGAGGCCTCGACGTGAAAGGACGCGGCACCGATCATGGCGGCGTTGTCGGTGCAGAGCTGGAGCGGAGGCACGGTCAGGTTGACCCCCGCCGGCATGATCTCGGCGGCTCGGGAGCGAAGGCGGCTGTTGGCCGCCACCCCCCCACAGATCACCACCTCCGACACCGGACGTGCCTTGAGCGCCAGCTGCAGCTTGCTCAGGAGTGACTCCACGACCGAATCCTCAAAGGCGGCGCAGAGATCGCTGCGGGTGGACTGGGAGATGACGCCATTCCCACCCAGATCGCGCAGCCGATAGAGCAGGGCGGTCTTGAGCCCGCTGAAGCTGAACTCGAGCCCGGGCAGCGAGGGCCGAGGCAGGGGTTGGCGACGAGCCTCGCCGCTGCGGGCCAGGCGGTCCAACAGCGGGCCGCCCGGGTAGCCCAGATCAAGCATCCGGGCCGCCTTGTCGAAAGCCTCGCCCGCGGCGTCGTCGCGGGTCCGACCCAGGATCTCAAAGCGTCCGTGAGCGGACATCCAGACCAGGTCGGTGTGGGCGCCGCTGACGACCAGGGCGAGCAGCGGCGGCTCCAGTTCCGGGCGGCACAGGAGAGCGGCGTAGACGTGACCCCAGAGATGGTTCACCCCCACCAGCGGACGCTGGTAAGCGTGGGCCAGCCCTGCGGCCACGCCCACGCCTACCAGCAGACACCCGATCAGGCCCGGACCACGGGTGACGGCGATGCGGTCGAGATCGGGGGGCCGAACCCCAGCCTGCCCTAGAACCTGCTCGACCAGTCCGGGGAGCTTCTCCAGGTGCGCGCGCGCCGCCAGCTCGGGCACCACCCCGCCATAGGGCGCGTGCACCGCCTGCTGGGAGTGGACCAGGGAGGCCACGACGCGGCGCTCGGAGTCGATCAGGGCCACCGAGCTCTCGTCGCAAGAGCTCTCCAGAGCGAGGGTTAGCGCTATGGCGGATCAGGTAGGCGGAGGTCGCGGCGCAGGCCGCCGACGGGGTGCTGGATGCGCTCGATGTTGGATTCGAATGCCTGCCGGAAGCGGGGCGAGAAGAGGGAGTCGGACCACATCACGATGGCGTCCTCACCGTTATCGGTGTAGTACCCCTTGCGCCGCCCGATGACCTTAAAGCCAAAGCCCTCGTAGAGACGCTGGGCACCGTCGTTGCTGAGCCTCACCTCCAGGGTGACCCACTTGGCCCCCATCTCGATCGCGCGCTCGATCAGTGCCGCGAACACGATGCGCCCGTAGCCCTGATGCTGGCTTGCCTCGCGGACCCCGATCGTGGTCACGTGAGCCTCGTCGTACATGCGCCACATGCCGCCGTAGCCGACGATCTCAGAGCTGATCTCCTCGCCGCTGATTAGTCGCCGAAGGACCAGGTAATGAGCGCTGTTCTTGGACGCGAGTTCGCGATAGTAGGCGCTGCGCGGCCACGGGGTGGCGAAGATGAGGCGCTCTATCTCCTGCACGGTCGGTACGTCCGACTCGCACATCGGTTCGATCGCCAGCTGCTCTTTGATCTGGACCATGTCAGCTCCGGAGCCTCCCGAACGAGCTCAGGTATTGGATCGGGACCCTATCATATCCAACCCGGGTGGCCGCGCCCAGGAGCCGAAGGGCGGATTCGCCGATCCCGGCCAGATCCCCGGGCGGGATCAGATCCAGCCCGCGTTCTTGGAGCCTGGCCGCGGTGGGCGGGCTGACCCAGCCGCAGAGCGGCAGACCCGGGCCGAGGGAGTCGATCTCCACGAGCCGGGCCGGAGCGCCCGGCTCGAGGACGTAGACCCGGCCTCGGCCGGCATCGCCCAACGCCCGAACCGGGATCCTGGCCCGCCCAGCCTGCAGGTCGAGGCTGCCCAGATGGAGCAGCGGCAGGCGCAGGCCCAGGGCCAGGCCGACCCCGAAGCTGACTCCGCTGCGCAGGCGCGAGAACGACCCCGGCCCGCTCCCCACCAGCACCGCCGTGAGCTGATTGGCGGCCGCCAGGGCATCGATCCTCGCCGCCAACTGGTCGTCTGGTGCCACCTCACGCACGTCCTCCTGGACCCGACCGCGATCGGGATCGATGAGGGCCAAGGCCGAGCGCGCGCCGGCGCAGTCGATCAGAAGGACCACGATGCGGGTGCCTCCTCCAGGCGGAGGCGGCGCCGATCCCCGCCGTCAGAAAGCAGGCTGATGCGAGCGGCCCCCGGCGCCGGGAGTCTGTCGCCCCACTCGATCACGACCACTCCCTCGAGCAGCATGTCGTCGAGGCCAAGGTCCGATAGGCCGTCGTCCGCGCCCAGGCGGTAGAGGTCGACGTGAGCCAGCTGGAGCGGGCCAGGATAGATCTTGACCAGCTGAAAGGTGGGACTGGATACGTGGGCCGCCGAGCCCAGGCCACGGGCCAGACCGCGCACCAACGTGGTCTTGCCCGCACCCAGCTCGCCGCGGAGCAGGAGCAGGTCTCCCAGGCGGAGGTGACGGGCCAGCCGCTCGCCCACCGCCTCGGTCGCCTCGGCCGAGTCGGTCCAGATCTCACGCCAGGTGGTCATAGCCGCGCTCGGCGACCTCCAGCGTCTCGCCCCCCGAGCCCACCACCAGCACCTGCGGACCCGAGGTGATCTCGCCCACCTGATAGAGGTCAGCGAGCAGGTGCGGTGGTCCCACGCAGACCAGCTCCACCTCCTCCCCACTGGCCAGGGCGCCGAGCGCGCTCGCCCCCGGGGCCCTGGGTACCCGATCGAGCTCGAGCCGTGCCCCCAGCCCGCTGGCGGCAGAGAACTTGTCCAGCTCGCGCAGCAGGCCGTCCGAGATGTCGCCGCAGCAGACGCCGCGGGCGCAGAGCTCGGCCCCCAGCTCCAGCCGTGGCAGGGGACGCTCGACGGCGAGCGAGGAGCCCCCGAGCGCTCCGCTCACCGCGACCACCCAGCCTGCCTCCACCTGGGACCGGGCCAGGGGCAGGACCCGGGTGCGTCCGAGCAGGGTCAGGGTGATGCTGCCATCGTGGGGGGAGCGGGTGGTGTCCCCGCCCACCAAAGCCAGGCCCACGCGCTGGGCCAGGGCCGACAGGCCGGCATAGATCTGCTCCAGCCCCGGGGCCTCCCAGTGGGGTCCCAGCGAGACCGCCACCAGACCGTAGGCGGGGGCGGCGCCCTTGGCCGCCAGGTCGCCCAGGGCAAACGCCATCGCCCGCCATCCGACCGAGAAGGGGGCCTGCTGGGCGAGGTCGAAGTGGACCCCCTCGACCGCGGTGTCACAGGTGGCCACGGTGAAGCTCTCATCGGCCTCACGCCAGCAAGCGGCGTCGTCCTCGCCCGCCGCAATCAGGAGCTCTGGGCCCCGCGGCGCCAGGTGGGGACGCAGCAGACCTAGCAGGTCGAGCTCGTTCATGTCCCCTCCAGAAGAGCGATCAGGCGCCGGGCCGTGGCCTCGGCCGAGGGCCTTGAGGCCAGCGCCCGGATCACGCAGACACGCTCCACGCCGGCCGCGCGCAGCTGGGCTAGATTCGACTCGTCGACTCCGCCGATGGCGAAGACCGGGACCGGCACCGAGGCCTGGACCCGGGCCACCCCGGCCGGCCCGATGACCGCCTTTTCCGGCTTGAGCGGAGTGGCAAAGGCCGGCCCCGATCCCACGTAGTCGGCGCCCGCCGCGACGGCGGCGCGGGCCCGGGCGGGTTCTTGGGCGGAGGCCCCGATGATGAAGCCGGGCCCCGCGACCCGACGCGCGGCCGAGATCGACAGGTCCTCATCGCCCAGGTGCACTCCGTCCGCCCCGGCGGCCAGGGCCACGTCCAGGTGGTCGTTGACCACCAGCTGGACGCCGGCCGGACGGCAGATGCCCATCAGCTCCAGAGCGAGCTCCAGGATTCGGCCCCGAGCGGCGGACTTGTGGCGGAGCTGAATTAGCCGGACTCCGGCTCCGATCCAGAGCTGGACCAGCTCGCTTATGACCTCGGGCTCGGCGTCGGGAGTGATCGCGTAGAGCCGCGCGGCACGCAGCAACGCGGCCTGGGGTCGGTTCACCAGGGCCCACCTATACTCAAATCTAATTGCACTTCAGCCTTATCGATCTGGCCATTGTCGGCCTGGCCGGAGCCGCTCTGTGGGACGGCGCGCGCCGCGGCTTTGTAGCCTACGCCTCCGAACTCGTCGCCCTCGCCCTCGGCCTGACCGTTGCCTTCGCTTTTTTCGAACCCCTGGGACGGGCCCTAGCTCAGATTCCAGGCGTACCACTGGGGTTGGCCTCGTTCGGCGCCTTCCTGGGCCTGCTCCTGGTCACCCACGGCGTGGTGTACGGGCCCGGGCGGCGCCTGGCGGCACTGCTTTGGCGCCAGGGCGGCGAGCGCCTGGCCTCGCCCGCACGGGAGGCTGCCGGCAGTCTGCCCGCGCTCGGCCTGACCTCGGTCCTGCTCGCGGTGATTTTGAGCGCGATGGTCGTGATTCCGGCCCCGGGCGCCTCCCAGCTGGTGCTCGGCTCGGCCCTGGCCCGTCCCCTCATCGCCAGTTCGAGCTTCCTTGAGCCACCCCTGCGCGTGATCCTGGGCCAGGCCCGGCCGGAGGTCGGAACCATCCTCACCTCGCCCCCGACCGATCCCGGAGTGAACGCCTTCTACCGGCTCCACTTCCCCCCCGGGCTCATTCTGGAGCCCGACCCAGTGGCGGAGACGGCGATGCTGAATCAAATGAATCAGGTCCGCACCCAGGCCGGGCTCGCCCCGCTCACCGGGCTTCCAGAGCTCCAGGCCGTGGCCCGCGCCCACAGCCAGGACATGTACGAGCGCGACTACTTCTCCCACAACACCCCGGACGGGATCACCCCCTACCAGCGCCTGAGCGCGGCGGGGGTCAAGTACGTCACCGCGGGTGAGAACATCGCCTTCGCACCCGACGAGGCCAAGGCCTGGTCGCTGCTGATCCAGAGTTCCGAGCACCGGGCCAACATCCTGAACCCCGACTTCCTCTGCGTGGGCGTCGGCGCGATTCGCGCCCAGAGCGGCTACGAGGAGATGTTCACGCAGGACTTCACCGACTGCTGACGGCCGGGTGCGGTCAGGAGAGCAGCTGGCGCAGCCGTTCGCGGAGCTGCGCGGGGGCTTCACCCTCGCCACAGGCAACGCGAACCAGACGTTTCACGTTCGACTGCAGCCGGTATTCGTCGTCGCAGTCCGGACACGCCGACAGGTGGTGTTCGAGCGAGCGCAGATCATCCTCACTCAACTCGCGGTCGACGAAGCGATCGATGCGCTCACGGCAGTCCGGGCAGTTCACGGCTCCGTCCTCTCGCCGTGCACGATGCCGGACTCGCGGGCGTATTCCCAGAGCGAGCGCTGCAGGGCCTGGCGAGCCCGGTGCAAGCGCGACATCACGGTCCCGATCGGGACCCCGATCACGTCGGCGGCGTCCTTATAGGAAAAGCCCTCGACGTCCACCAGCACCACGACCTCGCGGTGAAGCTCGGAGAGCTGATCGACGGCGCGCACCACCTCGTCGGCCGCGAGCCCATCCAGCACCTGCGTCTCGGGCTTGGCGGTCTCATCGTGCAGGGTGTCGTAGAGCCCGAAGTCGCCGTCCCCGTCCAGGCTCACGTCCTCCGCCCGGCGACCCTTGAATCGATCCCAGAAGAGGTTGCGCATGATGGCGAAGAGCCAGGCCTTCATGTTGGTGCCGACACGGTAGCTGCTCTGATACCGGAGCGCACGCACGTACGTGTCCTGGACCAGATCCTCGGCCTGGGCGGCGTCGCGGGTCAGGCGCAGGGCGCCGCGGTAGAGCGTGTCCAGGTGGGAGATCGCCTCGGCGGCGAATCCATCGCCCTCGAGCGCGCTCGGTGCCTCAGCCACAGAGCCAAGTGTAGTCACCACTTCTAAGCCAACGCCGGGACGGTGGCCGCTATTCCAGATAGCGCCGCTCGACTCGTTCGCCGAGCGCGGTCAGCACTTCGTAGGCGATGGTGTTGGACCACCGCCCCACCTCGTCGGCGTCGATCCCCTCTCCGATGATGGTGGCCACGTCTCCGGGTACCACCCCTGGCACATCGGTCACGTCGACCGTGATCGAGTCCATGCTCACCGCCCCGACCAGAGGAGCGCGGCGATCCCGAAGCACCACCTCGCCCCGGTTGGATCTGGAGCGGAAGACGCCATCCTCGTATCCGATGGCGAGGGTCGCCACCAGGGCATCCCGCGGCGCCACCCAGGTCCGTCCGTAACCCACGCTTGAGCCGCGGGGCAACCGCATCACCCGGACCACCAGGGCACGCAGCGTGAGCGCCGGGCGAAGTTCAGGCCAGCCGTAGCCGTACAGGGCCAGCCCGCAGCGGACGGCGTCGTAGCGGGCGCTGGGATAGGCCAGGGCGGCAGCTGAATTGGCGGCGTGACGAAGACCGGGATCGAGCCCTCGCTCACCCACCTGGTGCAGGACCTGGTCGAAGGCGTCGATCTGGGCCTGGGTGTAAGCGGGGTCCGCGTCGGCGGCGGCGAAGTGGGTCATGATCCCACCCAGACGCAGGTGGGGCGATGAGGCAACGCGGGCGGCCACCTCGGCAGCCTCCTGCGGGCTGCAGCCCAGGCGGCCCATGCCGGTATCGACCTTCAAGTGCAGAGCGAGGCGCTCACCCCGGGGCACGGCGCGCTCCAGAGTCGAGAGCAAGTCGGGCGAGGAGAGGGCCAAAGACCAGCCCCCGTGGGCGGCGTCCAGGGCCGCGGAGGGCGCGAGCCCGCCCACCACCAGAACTCGCTCGGGAGGCAGAAGCCCACCCAGGGCGTCCGCCTCCTCCGGGGTTGACACGACCAGGCCGAAGGCCCCGGCGGTGAGGGCGGCGCGAGCCACTCGAATCGCACCGTGGCCGTACCCCTGCGCCTTGACCACGGCCAGAAGTCGCACGCCGGGCCCGATCTGGGTCTGAATGCGGCGCACGTTCTCGGCCACCAGGCCGAGGTCTATCTCGGCCCAGCGCTGGGCGCTCAGAAGCCGCCCTCCCGCAACCGGGCCATGATCCGCGGTACCTGGGGCAGGAGTTCGGAGGCGAGGAGCCCAGAGTCCCCCTGCAGGTGCGCCAGGTGGCGGCCGGCGGCGGCGTGCACGTAGACCGCGGTCACCGCCGCCGTGAAGGGCTCCGAACCCTGCGCCATGAGTCCGGCCAGAATGCCGCCCAGAACGTCGCCGGTGCCGCCGGTGGCCAGCGCGGGCACCTGATGCGGGTCCTCACTGTGGCGCCCGTCGGGGGCGGCGACCAGCGTTCGCGCCCCCTTCAGCACCACCACCGCCTCCCAGAGCGCAGCGGCGCGCTGGGCGGAACCGAGTCGATCAGCCTGCACCTCGGCCACGCTGATCTTGAGCAGCCGCGCCATCTCCCCAGCATGGGGAGTGAAGACACGATTGGCGGGAAGGCGCCGCAGGGAACGGGGATTGTCGGCCAGAGCGTTGAGCCCGTCGGCGTCCACCACCAGGGGCACCGCGGCCTGGGCGACCAGGTCTACTACCAGGCGCCAGGTGCTGCTGTCCCGACCCAGGCCCGGACCCACGAGCCCGGTTTGGGCTTGGTTCAGGTGGCGCAGTACGACGTCGAGCGCGCTGTGCCCGATCGCGCCCGGGACCACCTCGGCCACCGGCGTGGCCATGACCTCGGTGCACTTGGTGGCGAGCACGGGATAGAGCGACTCGGCGACCAGAAGCCGGACCAGTCCGGCGCCGCTGCGCACGGCGCCGGCCGAACTCAGGTAGGCGGCGCCGGTCAGGCCCAGGCTCCCGGCCAGCACCACCACCGTGCCGAAGCTGCCCTTGTGTGCGTCCGGGGGACGGTGGGGCAGACTTACGTCGATTGGAGCCGGCAGGAGCCGAGGCTCGTCGGCCCGCAGCTCAAGCATCGCCGTGGCCACCGCGATGCCCCCGGCGTGGGTGATGCTGAGTTCCACCTCCGCCCCAAAGGCCTCGCCGATGAGGCGAACGCGAGGCGCCCCATCGGCGTCGGGCAAGACCTCGATCCGGCGTCTGGGCAGCCGGATGGGGGTTCCGGCAAAGCACTTGATCACCGCCTCCTTGGCCGCCCAGCGCCCAGCCAGCCGTTCCGGTCGGCCGGCGCAGTAGGCGAGCTCGGCGGGCGTGAAGGCCTTGCTCAAAAAGCCCGCCCCGGAGCGCTTCACGGCGGCCTCGATGCGCTCGATTGAGATCGTGTCCACGCCCAATCGGCGCATTCGAGAAGATTAAGGCCAAGGCGTACCTCAGGCGTCCGCCCTGATGCCCCCGCCTACTCGACCGTGACTGACTTGGCGAGGTTGCGGGGCTGATCCACGTTGCGGCCCAGCTCCAGAGCAATGTGGTACGCGAAGAGCTGCAGAGCCACGGTGACCAGCACGGCCGAGGCCGCGGGCTCGGCCCTGGGCAGGCGGATGACGTCGCCGACCACCCCGCTCAGGGCGTCATCGTCACCGCTGACCAGCGCCAGCACGGGGGCGTCGCGGACCAAGACCTCGTGCACGTTGGAGATCATCTTGGATTTGGTCTCGCTCTCGGTGCAGATGGCCACCACGGGGAAATTGCGGTCGAGGAGCGCGATCGGGCCGTGCTTCAGCTCGCCACCGCTCAAGCCCTCGGCGTGAACATAGCTGATCTCCTTGAGCTTGAGCGCACCCTCCAGGGCCACGGCGTGGTTGATCCCACGCCCGATGAACATGAAGTCGCGATAGCGGGCGTAGATGTGGGCTAGGCGAGCGATTTCGGTCTCCTGAGCCAGCACCTCGCGGAGCTGAGCGGGCAGAGCGTGAAGGGCGGACGCGATCTCCTGCCGACGCTCGGTGGCGAGCGTGCCCCGAGCCTCCGCCAGGCGGAGCGCGAGCAGGTACTGGCTGATGAGGTGAGAGACAAAGGTCTTGGTCGAGGCCACCCCGATCTCGGGGCCGGCGTTGAGATAGATCGAGCCGTCGGCATCGCGGGCGGCACTGGAGGCGACCACGTTGGTGATGGCGAGCGCGCTGGTGCCCTGCTCGCGAGCGCGCTGCATGGCGACCAGGGTGTCGGCGGTCTCTCCGGACTGGGTGATGATCACGGCCAGGGAGGAGGGCGAGAGCACCGGGCGCCGATACCTGAACTCGGAGGCGTCCTGGGCCCGCGAGGGGATGCCCGCCCAGTCCTCGATCACGTACTCCCCGATCATGGCGGCGTGGAGCGAGGTGCCCATACCGAGCAGGCGGACCTCGCGGATCTGGCGCAACGCCTCGTCGGAGGCGGCGAATTCGCTCAGCTTTACCTCGCCCGACTTGTCGAGCCGACCTCTGAGCGCGTTGGCGACCGCCTCCGGCGCCTCGTGGATCTCCTTCAGCATGAAGTGGGCGTATCCGCCGCGCTCGGCCTGGCTCACGTCCCAATCGACGTGGATGATGCGCGGCTCGACCGGAATCCCGTCCAGGCTCGTCACCGTGGGCCCGAGCGGGGTCACGATCGCCATCTCGCCCTCGCCCAGGACCAGCACCTTGTTGGTGTGCGGGATGATGGCGGTGATGTCCGAGGCGACGAACCATTCACCGTCGCCCAGACCGACGACCAGGGGGGCGTTGAGCCGGGCCCCGACCAGAAGCTCGGGGTCGTCGATCGAGAACATGGCCAGGGCGTAGGCTCCACGGAGCCGGGCGACGGCCTGGCGCACGGCGCCCAGGAAGTCGCCGCGGTAGTACTTCTCGATCAGGTGGGGCACGACCTCCGAGTCGGTCTCGGAGACGAATTGGTGTCCCTCGGCGATGAGCTCAGTGCGCAACTCGACGAAGTTCTCGATGATGCCGTTGTGCACGACGAAGATGCGCCCCGCGCAATCGCCGTGGGGATGGGCGTTGGGCACCGAAGGGCGACCGTGCGTCGCCCAGCGCGTGTGCCCGATGCCCAGCCGCCCGGTGGGCATGGCCGGACCCATGGCCTGGACCAGGGCCGCCACCTTGTCGGCGCTCTTGCTGATCGAGGTGATGTCGCTGCCGCGCTCCAGCACCGCCACGCCGGCCGAGTCGTAGCCACGATATTCAAGCCGGCGCAGACCGTCGATCAGGATCGGTGCCGCCTCGCGCTCACCCAGGTAGCCGATGATGCCGCACATGCTTGTCTCCTTCGACGCTCCGGCGGGGATATGAGCTAAACGCGAGCCGGCGGGAACGGTTACCCCGGGGGTGTCGGGGCCGTCGCGGGGGACGGCGAGGGAGCGGCGCAGCTGAACGCCTGGGTCAGGGTGAGCAAGACGTGCACCGAGCTGGGATCGGCCTTGAGCGTCGGGCTGCCGGTGCTGACCGGCCGGGTGACGGTGGTCCCCGAGCTGAGACCGCTCAGATCGACGGGGGCGAGCTGGATCACGCTCAGGTTGCTGACCGAGCCCGTCGGCCCGCTCACCTGAACCAGAGCGCTGGGCTGGATGCTGACGGACGCCAGCTGGTAGCCGCACGCGGGGGTGCCTGTGGTGGTGACCCGAAGCGGTACCGAAAGGCTCTGGGTACCCCCCAGGGTCTGGATGTGGACGCCGACGTTGGCGTGGTCAACCGCGGGCAGGGGATAGTCGTCGAGGGCGGAGAAGTCGATCGGACGTCCACTCTGCTCGAAATGCACGGGGTAGTTGTTGCTGTCCACCGTGGCCTGAGTACCGATGGCGCCGCTGTACTCGACGTAGGCGTCGAGCCCGTTCATGAACGAGGCGGGCGCGGTGACCCTGACCTGACAGGGGGTCAGGGTGTCGCCGCAGACGACGAATGTGTGGGCGGCATCGATGGTGACGCCCGAGGTCAAATTGGGGATGCGCACGTCGATGGCAAAGGTCTGGCTCACCAGCCTGGCGGCGGTGAGCGAGATCTGGACCGAGTTGGACTGCGCGGTGACCCCCTGGACCAGGATCTTGGGGGTGACTGAGACCGTGGTGCTGCCGACTCGCAGGTGAGAGAGGTCGGGGGTGACCACGATGCTGGCCGGACCCAGGCTCGAGATCGCGTCGCGGACCCCAAAGACGGGCACGCCGACCGAGGCGGGCGGATTGACCAGGACCACATTGGGGGCCAGTCCGGAACCGGCGTAGTTGATCCGCACCTGCTCGGTGGACAGGGTGAGCGGGTTCTCAGAGAACGCCACCGCACCCAACAGCGCGACCGACAGGACCAGGGCCAGCAGCTTTAAGCGCCAATTGCTCACGATCCAGCTCATCTCGGGCTCCTCACGCCTTGGGCCCGGTCAGACGCCAGCCCAGGATGTGCACGGGGCGGTGCGAGGCCTCCCGCCGCCGCTCCAGTCCGCCGGACAGCCGGCGCCGCAGGGCATCCCCGTCTAAGTTGCGGACAATGCTCCCGTTCTCCACCACCGAGATACCTCCGGTCTCCTCGGACACCACCACGACCAGGGCGTCGGAGGCCAGGGAGAGACCGATCGCGGCCCGGTGGCGGGTACCCAGGCGCTCCCTGACCGTCCCCTCCTCGGGCAGGGGCAGCAGGCAGCCGGCGGCCAGGATGGTGGCGCCGCGGATGATCACCGCCCCATCGTGCAAGGGCGAGTTGGGGTAGAAGATGCTCTGCAGGAGCTCGGCGCTCATCTCTGCCGCCACCCGCACCCCGCTGTCGGCGTAGTCCTGCAATCCAACCTCGCGCTC
>Ga0307374_10007490_pt1 | contig 16590 bp, 16 predicted proteins | sample OX3MG_FD_202532 | JGI IMG/M metagenome (GOLD analysis project Ga0307374, IMG submission 202532) | Soil microbial communities from Risofladan, Vaasa, Finland - OX-3 | ecosystem: Environmental > Terrestrial > Soil > Coastal area > Acid sulfate soil | place: Finland: Risofladan, Vaasa | collected... | reverse complement strand
CGGTCCCGCGCAGGTCCCCCCTGTCGAGAACGAGGAGTGGCTGCGGATCGCGCAACTCGCGCGCAGGCCGTGGCGGGCGAAACGCGTTGTGCAAGGCCATGACCGACTCGCGATGGCCGACGACCATGCGCGGTTGCGCGCTTGTCGCGAGCGCCTGCGCCAGCGGCTGCGCCGCGCCGGCGTCGGGAATGTACGGCACCACCAGCGACCAGCCAAGCACGACCGCCGTCAGCTCGGCCTCGTCGAAGGCGCCCCACCAGTCGCCGACCTCGAATCCGAGGCGAAGCTCGCTGCGGAGATACACGTTGGTGATCGGTTCGCGGTCGATCAACGTGGACAGTTGTGCCGAATGCGCGGGACCGAGCCGTGTGACCCGGAGCGCGGAGCTTGTCGCCATGCCTGGGATTGTGCCCCGATCGGACGCTGCTCAGTTTGCATACCTCGGCTATCCTCGACTGCGTGACCCACCGCTCGCTCCGCACGCGCGCCCTGGCGGTGGGGTCGGCTGCAGCGACAGTCCTGCTGAGCGCGTGCGGCGCGCCGGCCGCGACGGTGACCCCTTCGTCGAGCACGTCGCCGTCCGCTGGATCCGCACCCCATCCGTTCAGCGCGACGGGGTTCAGCACCGTCGTTCCTGCCGGGTGGAGCGACGATACGGCGAGCCGGAGCGCGGTGGCGTCAGTGAGTGGCTCGGGCCCTGTCGTCTTGCTGTTCGAGGCGATCGACGGCGGTCACATCGATGTCCGCACCGCGCCGCAACCGATCGCTGACGATCAGCTCGCCCAGTATCTCGAGAGCGTGAGCCAGAGCGGCGCAACGAACTTGAGCACAGCCGAGCCCGTCAACATCGACGGCGTCTCCGGCGTGATGATCACGTACAACCTCACGCCGTCCCCGGGGGTGACCGCGAAGGATGAGGACATGGTGGTCAACCAGGGCGGCGACACGTACGACATCGTGCTCAACACCGCCGCTGCCAACTTCTCCGCTGACCAGGCGGCGCTGCAAACCGTTCTCAACAGCTGGAAGTGGGCGTGAGAGCGCCTTCCCGTAGGATCAGGCGATGCTGGTCCTCATGAACGTGCAGGCGACCCCTGAGCAGGTTGCCAACGTCATCAAGCACGTCCGCGAACGGGGCTTCGAACCGATCGAGCTCCCCGGCGCCGATAGGCTCGCGATCGGTGTCCTTGGCAGCAATCCGGGCTCCATCCGTGACGCCCTCTGCGACCTTCCCGGCGTTGTCGACGCCATCCCCGTGAGCAAGCCGTACAAGCAGGTGACCCGCGAGTGGCATCCTGAGCCCACGATGGTCGATGTCTCGGGCGTTCGCTTCGGTGATGGATCGTTCGTCGTCATCGCGGGTCCGTGCGCAGTCGAGAGCCGCGAGCAGGTGCTCGCGACGGCGCGCGACGTCGCTGCGGCGGGAGCATCGATGTTTCGCGGCGGGGCCTTCAAGCCGCGCTCATCTCCCTACTCGTTCCGCGGGCTCGGGATCGACGGGCTCAACCATCTCGTTGAGGCTCGCGTCGAGACCGGGTTGCCCGTCGTCACGGAGGTGCTGACGCCTGCTGACGTCGACATCGTCTCCGAGCACGCGGACATGCTCCAGGTCGGAACGCGCAACGCTCAGAACTTCGCTCTGCTGGAAGCGGTCGGCGGCACGACGAAGCCCGTGCTCCTCAAACGCGGCCTGAGCAACACGATCGAGGAGTGGCTGCTTGCGGCTGAGTACGTCGTCGCGCACGGCAACCCCAACGTCGTCCTCTGCGAACGCGGCATCCGGACGTTCGAGGCGGCCACGCGCAACACGCTCGACCTGAGTGCTGTTCCGGTCGTGAAGGCGCTGTCCCACCTGCCCGTGATCGTTGATCCCTCACACGCCACGGGGCACCGCCCGCTCGTACCGCCGATGGCGCTGGCCGCGTTCGCGGCGGGAGCGGACGGTCTCATGATCGAGGTCCACCCGGACCCCGAGAACGCGCTGAGCGACGGCGCCCAGTCGCTGACGCCCGCAATGTTCGCCGGTCTGATGGTGTCGATTCGCCGCCTGGCCGTCGCACTTGATCGTCAGGTCGCGACAGCGCCGTCACCAGAGAGGGCCGGAACCCCGGGTTAGGATGATCGGCGTCGTGGAGTGCCGCCGATGACCACTGCGTTTCGCTCCTCCCAGGAGACCGAAGGTGCGCTCGCGCCCACGGCGACCACGTGCTCCCTGCGTGGATGCACCAACGAGGGTGCACGGTTGTGCGCCTACCGCGATCGCCGCGGCCGCGCTTGCCAGGCAGCGTTCTGCACCGCGCACAGCGTGTCGTTCTCCGGTACCAGCTACTGCCGGCGCCATGCCGGCACCGTCCAGGCGATCGGTGAGCTTGCCAAGGACCCCAACGGCTTCCCCGATCTGAATGATCGCGCCCCATCGCTCGTCAACTGGATCTCGCGCGACCTCGATCAGAGCGTTCGCCGCCTGCTTGGCCGCGCCGCGCGCAACGGTGAGAGCGTCATCGTCGACGAGTCCGTCCGTCTCGCCCATGACCCGGCTCGCAAGGCTCGCTGGGAAAGGGCCTGGCGGATCGTGGAGCACACCGGCCTGGTGCTCAAGGTCACCGTCCACGTCTCCGAGGAGAACGACTCGCTCGTTCACGTGAGGGTCGGCACCGAGATGGTCGCCGATGGCGTCCCGCCCTGGATCGCCCGCCGCCGCGAGGGCCACGAGGTCGAAGCCGCTATCGACATCTCGCAGCGCCAGCTCTTCTATCGATTCCTCGAGGAGAACATCTCGGCGGCGGTGATCCGATTCCGGGCTCGCGGCGACCGCGCACCCTGGGGTCGCTAGCCGCTCAGACCGCGACCCGCTCGATCTCCGCGCCGACGACACTGAGGAGCCGGCCGAGCAACGCGACGCCATCGGCTCCACTGCCCGCATGTCCGTCGATGAGCGCGGCGGCGAGGGCATCGAGCTCGAGCAGCGCGCCCGGAGTGTCGAGATCGTCGTCGATGCGTTCGAGGAACTGGCGTTCGTGCGCTGCGGCGACGGCGGCGCTCACATCTCCACCGGATCGCATCGCCGCCAGATATCGCTGGTGGCGGGCCACCGCGGCGTCCACCTCTGCATCGTCGTATGTCCACGACGTGCGGTAGTGGTGCGCGCCGAGCAGCAGCCGGACGGCCGCGCCGGGCACGCGTCCGACCAGGTCACGGACGAAGACGAGATTGCCGAGCGACTTGCTCATCTTCTCGCCCTCGTGGTTGACCATCGCCACGTGCGACCAGTGGCGCACGTAGGGGGCGATCCCCGCCGTCTCGGCCTGGGCGATCTCCGATTCGTGATGCGGGTAGATGAGATCTTCACCGCCGCCATGGATGTCGATGGGGTATCCGAGCGCGCCGGTCGACATCACCGTGCACTCGATGTGCCAGCCGGGGCGGCCGGCGCCCCACGGGCTCGGCCAGCTCGGCTCGCCTGGCGTCGACTTCTGCCAGAGCACGAAGTCGAGCGGATGACGCTTGCGCGGGTCGTCGGGGTTCGCGCCGCGCTCGCGTGAGAGCCGGACCATCGTCGCGTGGTCGAGATGGCTCAGCCGGCCGTAGTCGGGGTAGGTTGCCGAGTCGAAGAACACCCAGCCATTCGCAGCGTAGGCGTAGCCGCGATCGACCAGACGCTGCACCCAGTCCGCCATCTCCGCAACATGGGCTGTCGCACGCGGCGCACTGTCGACGGGGAGCAATCCGATATTTGCCATGTCCGCGTCGAAAAGCGCCACCTGCTCCTCGGCGAGGGCACGGAAGTCGCGCTGGCGCAGGCGCGCAACACGGAGGATGTCGTCGTCGACATCGGTGACGTTGCGCACGCTGCGTACCCTGATTCCCTGGTCGCGGAGCCGCCGGCCGATGACGTCGAACACGTGGTAGACGAACGCGTGACCGAGGTGCGCCGAGTCGTACGGCGTGATGCCGCAGACGTAGATCCCGACCCGCCCGTCGATCGGCTCGAAGGGCACCACCTCCTGGCGGGCGGTGTCGAAGAGTTGCATCCTCGCCGATTCTACGGTGCGGCCGCACCAGCCCCTGCGGCGAGCAGCGCACGCGCTGCCTCGAGAATCTCGATGGAGTTCTTGAAGCTGAGACGGCCGTGAGCCTCCTCAAAGCCGAGCCACGCCGCCCCGGCGATCTCCGCCGGATCGGGGTGCAGCGCAGTATCCTCCGGCACCGCAACGAGGAAGTGGTGCACACGCTTGAAGACGAGCGCGCCGCGGTTGGGACGGCGAAAGACATATTCCGAGTTGGGCAGGGCGGCGATCAGCTGCAGCGACGACCGCAAGATCCCTGTCTCCTCCGCGATCTCGCGCAGCGCCGCCGCGTCGGCGCTCTCGCCCGGCTCGACCAGTCCCTTCGGAAATCCCCAGTGCTTCCCGTCGCTGACGAGGCAGATCTCGGGCCCCGTCGCTGCCGGGCGCACCACCACGCCCCCCGAGGAAATCTCATTGGGACGCAACGGCCGACGAGCCATGGTCGAACCGTAGCGGGTTGCCCGGATCGGCGGTTGGTATCATCGGGGGCTCCACGGCCCCGTGGTGTAGCCTGGCCTAACACGCCACCCTGTCAAGGTGGAGATCGTCGGTTCGAATCCGATCGGGGTCGCCACCGGATGACGGCGGGATCAGTCGATCGTGATGCCCGCGAGGTCCGCCGGCTCCGGGTACTGCGGATCCATCTCGGTGAGCGTCTCGATGAGCAGACGGCACACCGCCCAGTTGCGGAACCACTTGTTGTCCGCGGGGACGACGTACCACGGCGCTGTTTTCGTCGACGTACGCTGCAACGCCTCTGAGTACGCCGCCTGATATTCCTTCCAGAGTGCGCGATCTTCGAGGTCGCCGCGCTGGAACTTCCACCGTTTCTGCGGATCCTTGAGACGGTCCTCGAACCGGCGTCGCTGCTCTTCCTTGGAGATGAGCAGGCAGACCTTGATGATGGCGGTGCCGCCCTGCGCAAGGAGTGATTCGAACGCGACGATAGCCGCGTATCGCCGCTTCCACTCTGCTGTCGGGACGAGTTTGCGCACGCGCGCGACGAGCACGTCCTCGTACTGCGATCGATTGAAGATCCCGATCTGGCCGGCGTGCGGCACGGCACGGTGCACGCGCCACAGGAAGTCATGCGAGAGCTCCTCCGCCGTCGGTGCCTTGAAGGACGTGACCGACGTGCCCTGCGCGTTGATCCCGCGGAAGACGTGCGATATGGTCCCGTCCTTGCCCGACGCGTCGGTGCCCTGGAGGATCAGCAGGACTGACTGCTTGCTCTCTGCCCAGAGGCGCGCCTGCAGCTCGATCAGCGCCGCCTGGTCCGGTTCGGCCGCGGCGTCGGCCGCCTGGCGACCGCCTTTCAGCGCTCCCGTGTCGCCGGGATCGACCGAGGAGATGTCGACCTTGGATCCCGGTTTGACGACCCAGCGCTCGCGCATCGCTGCACTCTAGTGCAGCGAATGGCGCGGGCTCAGGTCAGATGCGTCTTGACCCATGCCGAGAGATCATCGAGAACGTGGTCACCCTCAGGCTCGTTGAAGATCTCGTGCCAGAGGCCGTCATACATCTTCAACGTCTTGTCGCGTGAGCCCGCCCGGTTGTAGACCTGCGGACCACACCCCGGATCGACGAGAGCGTCGGACGTGCCCTGCATGACCAGCAGCGGCAGCTGCATCGCCGGGAGTCCGGCGTCCACGCGGGCCATGGTGGCGAGCAACTCGGCCCCGAGCCGGGCTTTGATCGGCGTGCGAAAGACGAGGGGGTCGCTGTTGTACGCGTCGACGACGGCGGGATCACGGCTGATCCTGTTGAGCGGCAGGCGCAGGACGGTTGCGTCCGGAGCGACGCGGGAGAGCACCGTACCGACAGTGCGCTTGAGCCGCGACACGTCGCCCGGACATGCGGCCGGCGCCGACACGACAATGCCGTCGATGAGCGAGGCGTCGCGCACCGCAAACCGCAAGGCGACGAGCCCGCCCATGCTGTGACCGAGAAGAATCAGCTTGAACGACGGTCGTTCCTCTTTTGCCTGCGTGACCATGGTGGTGAGGTCGTCGACATAGTCGTCAAAGCGCACAACGCTGGTCCGCTTTCCCTCGCTGAGACCGTGTCCGCGATGGTCGGCGGCGTGGACGGCAACACCGTCGGCAACCAGACGCTCGGCGACGCGCGCGTAGCGGCCGCTGTGCTCGGCAAATCCATGCGCGATGACGACGATTCCGCGTGCCGGCCCCGCGGGCAGCCACGAGCGATGATGGATGCGCAGGCCGCGGGCGCCGACGAAATCGCCCTCGTGCACCCCCACGACGGCATCGCCCTCTTCCTGAATCACACGCGGGAGCCTAGCCGTTCCAGTGGACCATCAACAACCGTTGTGTATACGGGGAAATCGTCGAGCAGGCCCGAACCTCGGACACTGTCCAGAGGGATGCGTCAGGACCAGCGCCAGTTCTCCGGGTTGAGTTCCAACAGCGGATCTTGCGGACCGGTTCCCTTGAGGTCCTTGCTGATCTCGGACAGTTGCGCGTAGGGAGTCGGCAGCCAGATCACCGGCAACTGCTTCGCGAGGTAATCCTCGTAGGTGTACATGGCCGTGACGTCATCACTGGTCTCAGTGGCGACGATGTCGGCCTCCGCCTGCGAGTCGCAGTAGCCGCCGGAGTCCGAGCCCGCGTATTGGACGCCGGCGCCGGACCCGGTGCACGACCACAGCTCATCGCCTGTCGGCTCGTAATCGGGGGCGTAGTTCCAGCCGACGCCAAAGAATTCCATATCCCAGGTGCAGGACGCGCCGGGCCCGCAGGGCGTCGCGTTGCCGATGACGGTGTCGAACGGTGCGGTCGTCAGATCGATCGCGATGCCCGCCTGCCCGAAATCCGACTTGAGCAGCGACATCTCCTGGTCGAGGGCGGGATTGCCGCTCGCGTACTGAAGGCTGAAGGAAGCCTTGGCTCCCTGCTTGACGCCCGCACCGCACTGACCCGTGCCGGTGCCGGGACTCGTGCAGGTGCTCGTGCCGCCCGGAGAGACCGTCCAGCCGTTCGCCTGCAACAGCGAGACCGCTGTTGACGGACTGTATGGATACGGGTTCGACTTCTCGAAGGAGTCGACGAACTTCGAGGTCGGTTTCACCGGAACCGGACCGTACGTCGGATACGCGTAGCCGAAGAACGCCTTGTCGATGAAGGTCTTCTGGTCGACCAGGTCCTGCATCGCCTGCCGGAAGTACAGCTGTTTGAAGATCGGTCCGCTGATCGGGTTCGTGAAGTTCTCCGGGAAGTACGTGATCTGCCAGCCCGTCCACGGCTCGAAGGTGTACACGTTGTCGAGGGTGGACTTCTCGGGGGTGTACTGCGAGGGGAGGTACCCATAGTCGACCGTCGCGTTGGCCGGCGAGGTCGCTGACTTGAGCTCGTTGAACTCAGTGCTGTCCTTGGTATAGGGGACTTCATTGAACCGGGTGAGAGTCGGCCTGACGGGTCCGCCGTACACGGGGTTCGGCACCATCGACACGTTGCCCGCGGTGTCCATCGATTTCAGCTTCCACGGCCCCGATACCACCTGCCAGAGGGGATTCGTGTCATAGGTCGAGATGCTCTTCGACTCCCCGTCGAGGTACTTGAAGACTGCCTGCGCGCCAGCTGGCGTCGTGTCGTAGTCACCGACTGCGCCGGTCGCCGATTCCTTGTCCCAGACGTGTTGGGGCAGCGGGGTGATCTGGCTCAGCTCGTTGTACGTGAAGAAGTACGAGCCGTACGCTTGGCTGAGGTTGAAAGTGATCTGCAGCGGATTGGCGCGGTTGACTGTCGTGCTCAGGACGTTGTCGGGGTACTCGCCCGGCGAGTAGCCTGCCCAGTTGTCCTTGTTGGCGGTCACGAGGTTCTGCCAGAACTGAATGTCACGCGCGGTGATCTGGGTGCCGTCCGACCACTTCCAGCCCTTGAGGGTGATGGTTACCGACTTGCCACCCGCCGCGTACACAGGCGGATCGGCGAGGCTGAGGCTGTTGTTCAACGATACGGTGCCGTTGGTACCGAACCAGTAGAGCGGTCGGTACATGAGGAACTGGAACTGGCCCAGATTCGCGACGCTGAAGTACTGCAGGCTCGCGAGTGGCAGGATGTAGTTCGGTTGGGATCCGGGACCTTCGGCGAAGGTCGCGGTTGTCCTCGTGACCTTCGAGCCACTCGCCGAGGTGTTACCGCACGCGGCGAGAACGATCGCCCCAATAGCGATAGCCGCAGGGAACGTTCTGGCCCGCCAACCCCGAAACGTCATGTGCGCGCCTCCTCGTGTGCGACGAATTGTCCACGTGGCGATCGTCTGCCCCAGGACGCAAGCCGTAGGGTAGCGATTGGTCAGGCGGCTCGGGATGCGGGCCAGCGCCCCTCGGATCGAGCGACTGCGAGGTCGTACACGGGCGAGACCCGCAGCCGGCGCGGCAGCGCCACCGTCGCCATTCGCATGGAGTGCGTCAGCGTGGCAAAAGCGACGGCTTTGGCAGGATTCCACGGCAGCCCATACCCGCGCCGCAGCTCCGCGGGCAGGAGCCCTGTGGCGATGAATGCCAGCGTCTCCGTGGCAGAGCGCATCCACGCGGATCCCACCGGTGGATGGAGGACCGTTGCCGCGACCTCGAGCGACCCACCTCCGGGGAGCGCGGGGCCGCGATTCACCTGGCGATCGACGTATCGCCGCATCGCCGCGGCGTTGTCCCATCCCCCGCGCGACAGTCCCATCAACCGCGCGACCGCGTCCCACTCGCGAACGAAGGCGTCACGATCCTGCTCGGTGAGACCGCCGACGAGCGAGTCGTGAGCAACAAGCATCGTGTCGACGAACGAGGCGTGCACCCAGCGCAGCAGTTCGGGGTCGTCCGCGGAGTAGACGGCCCCGGCCGGAACCCGTGCGGTCGCGCTGGTCGCGGGCAGCTTCCCCGCGACACGGCGATGGAGGTCGGTCACGCGCCCAGAGATCCGCTCCGCCTCGCGAGTCGTTCCGAACGAGACGACCGTCACCCAGCGCACCGTCCGTTCGAGGCGACCGTAGGGGTCGGTCTTGTAGGTGCTGTGATCGATCGCTCCCTGTGCGACCAGCGGATTCGCCGCCTGGAGCAGCAGGGCCCGGCCGGCGGCGAGGAGCAGCCGGGGCTCGCGCATCACCCGCCATGTCACGGAGTCAGGCCCGAAGAGCCCGGGGTCGGGGGTCGAATCCCGCAGCGGCAGCGGGCGCGACGGCGGTACCGGCCTGGACAGCAGGCGGCGCACCTGGTCAGGGATCGGGAGGACGGAGGGCAGACGCGGTGCCATGCACCGAGTGTCGCACGAGGTCCCGGAGGTCCGATCTCCCCTTCCCGCTACCATCGTGGGCGTGTCAGAGATAGACGGAATCGAACGCGTCCTGGTGGTTGTTGCCCACCCCGACGACTGCGACTTCGGCAACGCGGCAACCACGGCGAAGTGGACCGATGCGGGGGTGACGGTGTCCTACTGCATCATCACCGACGGCCAGGCCGGCGGATCCGACCGCTCGATCACCCGCGCGGAGATGGCCCGCATCCGCCGGATCGAACAGACGGCTGCCGCGGCTGAGGTGGGCGTCACCGACATCACCTTTCTCGGCTATCTGGACGGGCAGCTGACACCGAGCATCGAACTGCGCCGCGACATCTCGCGGGTCATCCGCCAGCAGCAGCCGCAGCGGGTGATCACGCAATCGCCGAACCGGAATTTCACCCGCATCTTCGCGAGCCACCCGGATCACCTCGCTGCCGGGGAAGCGACCCTCTGCGCCGTCTACCCGGACTCGCGCAACCCCTTCGCACACATGGAGCTCCTCGAGCAGGAGGGGCTCGAGCCCTACTCGGTCGCGGAAGTCTGGATGAGCGCGGCGATGGGCCTCGGGCAGGAAACCCAGGTGGTCGACGTGACTGACACGGCAGATCGCAAGCTCGCCGCGTTGCGCTGCCACCGCAGCCAGTACACCGACTGGGACGGCCTGGAGGAGCGAGTGCGCGGCTGGCTCGCGGCGACCGCGAAAGCGAACGGGCTTGCAGAGGGACGCCTCGCCGAGCAGTTCGTCGTCGTCCCGACCGCGTGAGCCAGCCCGGCGGCAGCGGCTCGGCTCCGGGGGTCTGGCCGTCGCCGATCAGCGCGCGGCAGGTTGCCGCTGGGCGCCTGCGTCTGACGGACGTCCAGCTTGACGGGGACGACGCGTACTGGATCGAGGGCCGGCCGACGGAGGCCGGGCGCTGCGTCATCGTTCGCGAGCGGGACGGCGTCACGACCGATCTGATCGCGGAACCGTTTTCCGCGCGCACAGGGGTCCACGAGTACGGCGGCGCTGCCATGCGCGCGCACGACGGCACCGTCTACTTCTCCAACGCGACCGACCGGCGCCTCTACCGGATCATCGCCGGCGAACCCCGGCCGCTGACCGGGAGTGCCGGCGACCTGCGCTACGCCGACATCGAGATCGACAGTCGCCGGGGTCGCGTCCTCTGTGTTGCCGAGGACCACCGCGGTTCAGGGGTGACGAACGACATCCGGGTCATCCCGCTCGCCGGAGGCGAGGCGGTGTCGATCGTCGCGGGCAACGACTTCTACTCCACCCCGCGGGTCAGCCCCGACGGCCGGAGCCTCGCGTGGTTGACCTGGAATTTCCCGAACATGCCGTGGGACGGCTGCGAGCTCTGGGTCGCGGACTTCGACGGCGCCGGTGCGCCGCAGCACCCGCGAATGGTTGCCGGAGGACCGCGTGAGTCGGTCTTCCAACCCTCGTGGTCGGCGGACTCCGTCCTGCACTTCAGCTCGGATCGGACGGGGTGGTGGAACCTCTATCGGTTCGACGACGGCCACGCGGTGGCGCTGGCACCCATGGACGCCGAGTGCGGCGGGCCGCAGTGGGTTTTCGGGTTGTCGACGTACGCGCATTGCGGCGGCGGAGCCATCGCGCTCTGGGCGTGTCGCGACGGGGAGTGGGAGCTCCATCACCTCGATGCGCGGGGGAAACTGGCGCGGCTCGAGTCTCCGTACACGCAGTTCGGTTCGTACATCAGCGCGAACGCCGACGACGTGCTGTACCTCGCAGGCGGCCCCGGTGCTCCGATGGGTGTGGTTCGCGAGCACCTGGGAACGCGGGCGCGTCGCGTGCTCCGGCTCGACAGCGGCGACATGACGTTCGACGCGGCAGTGACGTCGACTCCAAGCCACATCAGCTTCTCCGGCGAGCGCGGCGCCACGTCACATGCCTGGTTCTACGCGCCGCACAACGATGCGATCAAGCAGGAGCACGGGCGAAAGCCGCCGCTGCTGGTGCGCGCCCATGGCGGCCCGACGTCGGCGGCCGGCTGCTCGCTTGACGCCTCGGTGCAGTACTGGACCAGCCGCGGATTCGCGTACCTCGACGTCGATTACGGCGGCAGCACCGGCTACGGCCGCCCCTACCGCGAACGCCTGAACGATCAGGGCGGCATCGTCGATGTCGTCGACTGCGTTGCGGGCGCCCAGCACCTCGCCGGCGCGGGCGTCGTCGATCCGGAGCGCCTGTTCATTCACGGGGGCAGCGCGGGCGGCTACGTCGTGCTGTGCGCCATGGCGTTTCACGACGTCTTCCAGGCGGGCGCCAGCCTCTTCGGCATCGCTGATGTCGAGGTGCTGTTCAAACAGGATCCGCACAAGTTCGAGTCGCACTACGAATCGCCGTTTCCGGAAGGACGAGTGCGCTACGAGCGTTCACCCGTGCACTTCATCGACCGCGTGCGTGGTGCGGTGCTGTTGCTGCAGGGTCTCGACGATCGGGTTGTCCCGCCGCAACAGGCGGAGTTGATGTTCGCGGCGCTCCAGGCCGGAGGTGTGCCGTGTGCGTACATCGGATTCGCGGGTGAGCAGCACGGGTTCCGCAAAGCCGAGACCATCGCCCGTTCGATGGAGGCAGAGCTCTACTTCTTCGCGACGGTGACGAACACACCGATCGCCGAAGCCATCGAGCCCGTGGAGATCCTGAACCTCCCGCTTCGGTGACGCGTCGCGGGTGACGGCCTCAGCAGGATGACCGCGCGCTCGCGGACCACCCCACCGCCGGCGCGAGGTCGGGGGTCACGACGAACCACATGCCCTGCAGATCGTTGCCGCTCGCCCCGTCCGGTCGCAGATCACCGGCGTACGTAAAGAGCGGATGGCCGTTGTACTCCGCCTGACATCCGTCGGAGCCGCGCACCCATGTCAACGTGCCACCGCCTGCAAACGCGGTGCGGATCAGCGGCGCGACCGGCTTGAGGAAGGGAACCCACGTGTGCGTGCACACGTCCCGGCACGTCACCCTCGTCGGGGTATCGGAGGACGAGTAGTAGAGCGATCGGTCGGCGTCCCCGATCAGGACGGTTTCCGGTGTGCCCGACACCGTCACGCTGACGGGCTGTATCGCGAGGATCCTCGGCGAGGTGGTGCTGGGCATGTGGCCGCACGCCGTGGCCAGCGTCGCAGCGACCAACGCCACCTTCCAGTCAACGCAGCGGATTCGCACCAGCCTGACTCTGCACGGACCGACGCCACGCCGCCACCGACACCGGGATGACCACGAGCATGGTGCCGGCGATCAGCAGCAGCGGAAAGATCAGCGCCAAGGGGTCGGTCGGCGTCGGGATGGTCGCGTTTGCGCCGGCAAGGTTCGCCACGGGCGTCCCGAAGGACATGAGCGTGAGCACGTTGTTGCCGTTCACACCGAGGTCATAGCTCACGTCCGCGCCGGGAGCGTTCAGCGTCAGGTAGGTCACGAACCCCGCGGCCGGAACCCAGGACATGTTCCGATCGATGGAGAGGTCGTGGTGCAGGCTCGTGCTCATCGGCTCGGCGCCCGCGAGCCTGAATCCCTTCGCGCCATCGATGACCGAGGCGATGCTCGAGGCGGAGATCACCGGCACTCCGTTCTGGGTGACGAGCGGCTTGTCCGTCAGCAGGAACAGGTCGGCGTTCACCGGGGCCCCCTCGTTGGCGAGGATCTCCAGTGGGACCCAGAGCTGCGGGGTGTGCATGGTGATCAGCAGCGGGACGCCGTCGCCCGCCTGCTGGTGGCGCTGCAGCGCGATCGACGTGTTGTATTTCGCGGCCATGAAGATCGGACTGCTGCCGGCGTAGCGCAGCAGATGGTTCTCGATCTCGGGTGAGACGAGAAACCCGTTGTGGATGCACCAGTTGATGACTGCCTGGCCGCTGCCGGAAAGGACGGTGACGTCCAGCGCCTCGACCTGCACCTGCTCGACGACGACCGCCTGCGGGAGTCCGGCAGCATCAGGCACGGCCGCGCCGGCGAATTCCAGCTTCGGCGCGAACTCGCGCTCCAACCGCTGCAGGGTCCAGGCGCCGGCTTCGGTGATGGACGTCGGTATCGCGGGGAGCGGCACGATCCAGCCGACGTCGGCGACCGCGCCCGTGTACGCGAAGCTCGTGACGTAATGCTCCACGCCGGCCGACCACGCGACAAACGTCGTCGCCTTGGCGAGGCGCACGTCACCGTCGGGCGCGACGAGGCCCCCGCAGGCGAGCGCCTGGCCTGCCTGCAGCACGACCGCCGCGCCAACACCCAAACCGGCAAACAGGAACTTGCGCATGGCCTCGGACCTCCAGTGGATTCACGTCGTGCGGACATGCACACGCAAACGCTCGGGGTGGGGTTCCCGGATCCGAGTTTCGTCACAGAGATGTTGGGCAAGTGGGACGTGCCTGACCTTGCCGGAAGGTTAGTTAGGCTATATAATCAATGGCGTGCCCGTCCTCAGCAACAAGCCGGTCGATGTCGCGAACCGGCTCCGGCCCGTCCTGCTCCACCTGAACCGTCACCTCCGCCGTGAGGTGCACACCTCGGGCGTGTCCGCGGGGCAGCTCTCCCTGCTGGGCTCGATCCGGGGCAACCCGGGTATCGGCGTTGCCGAGCTCGCCGCCAGGGAGGGGACCTCGGTCCCGTCGATCTGCAGCCACGTGGATCGGCTCGAGGCATCCGGGCTCATCACCCGCCGCCAGGGTGAGCGAGACCGGCGCAGGGTCGACCTCGAGGTCACCCCGGAAGGGCTCCGCGTCCTCAGGGCGATCCGCACGAAGCGAACCGCCTGGCTGTCCGCGCAGTTGAGTGCGCTCACCGACGTGGATCTCGCCGCCATCGCGGACGCCATCGCTCCGCTCGAGGCGTTGCTGGTGCAAGCGGAATGAGCCTCGGTATCGGCAGCGCAACCGCGCGCACCTTCACCAGCCTTCGCCGGCACTACAACTACCGCCTCTACTTCTTCGGCCAGGTCGTCTCCATCAGCGGGACCTGGATGCAGAGCGTCGCGCAGGCGTGGTTTGTCGTGCAGCACACGCACTCCCCGCTCGCGGTCGGCATCCTCGCGGTCTGCCAGTTCGGACCGTACGCGCTGCTCGGTCTCTTCGGAGGAGCAGTCGCCGACAGGCTCGATCAGCGCAAGGTGCTGCTCGGGACGCAGGCCGCGTTCATGATCACCGCGACGTTGCTCGCGACCTTGACGCTCACCGGCCACGCGACGGTCTGGGAGGTGTACGTGATCGCCGCGGTCACCGGGATGATCACCGTGCTCGACAACCCGGTTCGTCAGGCGTTCACCATCCAGATGGTCGGGCGCGACGAGCTCCCCAATGCCGTTGCGCTGAACTCGAGCCTGTTCAATGCATCGCGGATCGTCGGGCCTGCGATCGCCGGCGCCCTCATCGCTGTTGCCGGCGTCGGCATCTGCTTCCTCATCAACGCCCTCAGCTATGTCGCGGTGCTTGTCGCGCTCTGGATGATGCGTGTCCACGACCTGTTTCCCACACGTCGCGACCTGCACCCGCAGAACCTCTTCCGCGGGTCGATCGAAGGCTTGCAGTTCGCCTGGCGGACGCCGGTGATCCGCTCGGTGCTCGTGATGATGCTCTTCATCGCGACGATCAGCATCAACTTCAACGTGCTGTTGCCGGTCCTTGCATCGCGCACGCTGAACAGCGGTCCAGAGGTGTTCGGGATCCTGTCGGCGCTGTTCGGCTTCGGCGCGCTCGTCGGCGCTCTGTTCTCCGCCTCGTTGGGTCGCGCAAGCCGGCACGCGATGCTCAGTGGCGCAGCGCTGTTCTCGGTCTCCGAGCTCGTGCTCGCGCCGCTCCATGTGACGTGGGCTGCGGGGCTCGCGCTCGTGGTCACGGGCATCGCCTTCACGATCTACGCCTCGCAGACGAACGCGACATTGCAGCTGGCGGTGACCGACCAGCTCCGCGGTCGCGTGCTCGGGATCTATGGCTACGTGTTCTTCGGTACCGCGCCGCTCGGCGGCCTGCTGGCGGGCTGGCTCGCGCAGGTCGGTGGGACCGAACTGGCCTTCCTCGTCGCCGGTCTCACGGGAGTGGGCGCGACCATCTACGGGTGGTCGGACACCGGTCGCGCGCTACGTCTAGAGGCACCCCCGATCACGCAGCTCGCATAGCAAGGAGGCTTCGCTGCATCCTTGTCCCCTCCGGTAACTGCATCGGCCCGGCAGGAGGCTGACGTGGAGCGTCGAACACTGGGATCACACGGGCTCGAGGTCTCTGTCCTCGGGCTCGGCTGCATGGGCATGTCCGACTTCTACGGGACCGCCGAGGATCGCAATGACCGTGACGCGATCGCGACTATCGACCGCGCCGCCGAGCTCGGTATCACGCTCCTCGACACCGCGGACATGTACGGACCGTTCACCAACGAAGAGCTCGTGGGCCGCGCGCTGACCGGTCGCCGCGACCAGTTCACCGTCGCCACCAAGTTCGGCCTTGTGCGTGGTCCGGACGGCCAGACCATCAACGGCAGACCCGAGTACGTGCGCCGCGCATGCGATGCATCGCTGCGGCGGCTTGACATCGACACCATCGACCTCTATTACCAGCACCGCGTTGATCGCGCGGTGCCGATCGAGGAAACTGTCGGCGCGATGGCGGAGCTGGTCGCGGCCGGCAAGGTGCGCCACCTCGGCCTCAGCGAGGCCGGGGCCGCGACCATCCGCAGAGCGCACGCGGTGCACCCGATCTCCGCCGTGCAATCCGAGTACTCACTGTTCTCTCGAGACGTCGAGGAGAGCGTGCTCCCGGCGACGCGCGAGCTGGGCATCGGCTTCGTCGCGTACAGCCCGCTGGGTCGCGGCATCCTGACCGGGAGCGTCACCGCGAGCACCCTTCCCGACGGGGATATCCGGCGCAAGAGCTTTCCGCGCTTTGCGGAGGACAACATCGAGGCGAACGTGGTCATCGCGAACCGGCTGTCGACACTCGCCGCCGACCGTGGCCTGACCGCCGCGCAACTCGCGCTGGCATGGTTGCTGCACCGCGGCTCCGACATCGTGCCGATCCCAGGGACGAAACGTCGCAGCCGGATCGATGAAAACGCCGGTGCCGCGGGCGTGAGCCTCAGTACGAGCGACATGGAGCGCATCGATGAGGTGGTCCGGCCGGGTGAGGTGCGGGGCGACCGCCACTGGGACATGTCCGCGATCGACCGCTGAGCACGCGCTATGGTCACGCGATGGTGAGCACGAGCTTCGATTCGCGATACGCCTGGACGC
>Ga0307374_10007486_pt1 | contig 16598 bp, 12 predicted proteins | sample OX3MG_FD_202532 | JGI IMG/M metagenome (GOLD analysis project Ga0307374, IMG submission 202532) | Soil microbial communities from Risofladan, Vaasa, Finland - OX-3 | ecosystem: Environmental > Terrestrial > Soil > Coastal area > Acid sulfate soil | place: Finland: Risofladan, Vaasa | collected... | reverse complement strand
GGCAAAGTCCAAGATGAATGCGAAGACCGCTGCCGCCACGAGTGTTCCTCCCACAACGAATATAGGCAGAGGAGTCATGGCGATTCCGCGCGTGACCAACGTCGAAATGATCAAAATATCACAGACCGTCGACACAACGACCCAGAGACTTGGGTGAGAACTCCACAGGCGCCGGCGTTCGCGAATGGCGTAGAGCGTCGCCTCACTGCCAAACACAAGCGCGACCAGGGCCAGGGTTCTCAGCGCCTCGATTCCGAGTCCCATCCGAAATTTGCCGACCGCCAGCACGGCGGTGCAAAAAACCAGAAGACAGCTCCCCATAACGACGCCTGCGATCGTCAATTTGCCGATTCGCCAGGCATTGGGCATCGGGGACGGCCGCACGTTGTCCGTCGTCAAGGACATAGCCAGAAAGTCGCCGGTGATCATCAGGATGACCATTAACATTGGGGTCAGGATCGCCTGTCCGGTCATGATCAGTCCGACCGCCAGAAAGAGTACCTGCACAATCTTCTTGATCACGGAGTTCAGCGTATAGGTCAGGATACGCTGGAACGTCACGCGGCCTTCTTTTACCGAAGCGACAATACCGACGAGTCCGGGTTCGGTCAGCACGATGCCGGCCGCCGACTTGGCAACGTCGGTCGCCGTTGAGACAGCGATTCCCATCTGCGCCTGGCGCAGCGCCGGCGCGTCGTTGGCGCCGTCGCCGCACATACCAACAGTGTGGCCGCTCTTTTGGAACGCCTTGACGAGGTTGTACTTTCCCTCAGGAAGGACGCCTGCGAAGACGGCGAAATCCTCGGGGCGCACACCGTCGTGGATCGGTCCAGGTGGAGAGACAGCTCCATCAAGACCTACCGCGCGAGCCACGATCGCGGCCGTCGCCGGTGCATCGCCCGTCACCATTACGGTGCGAACGCCCAACGTGTGCAACTCCGTAATGAGTGCCGCCAAATCCGTTCGAGGCGGGTCGCTGAGAGCGATGATTCCCGCGAGCTTCACCGCCTCCGGCGGACCCGCCGCGACGGCCAGCACCCGGAAGCCCTGTGCCTCCAGTTGGTTCGCTGTCGTGGACGCATCGGACGATGGTTCGGTGAGGCCCATGACTGCGGCAAAGGCTCCCTTTACGGCACGCACCGTGGCGCCGCCCGGATTCACAGCCGTGGCCTCGGACATCTTCGTGGCGGGATCGAAAGGCACAAATTTACTCAGTTTTGGTAGATCGGAGGCGACGGCCTGCGAGGCGGCGGAGCGAATAGCCGCGTCTACGGGATCCTGCCCGCCATCCGAGCTGGCGAGGGCGGCCAATCCCAGAACGTGTGATTCGTCAAAGCCGGGCATAGGGCGTACGGCGGTCACCTTCAGCTCATTGCGCGTCAACGTGCCCGTCTTATCCGCGCACAGGACGTCGATGCTTGCCGCTTCATCCACGGCGGAGAGCCGCGTTGGAAGGACGCCCAGATGCGCCAGAGCCCGCGCGCCAATCGCCGCCGCAAGCGTAAAGGTAGCCGGCAGCGCTACTGGGATCGACGCCAGAACCGCCGTGAGCGCCAGGGGAATGATCTCGCCGCCCGGCATCTTGAGAGCGTAGGCATACCCTACCAGCATCACGATGATGACGCCATTGAACATGGCGAGATTGCGTACGACGCGGAGAACGGCCTTCTGCTGCGAACTTTCGACGTGCGCGGTGCGAACCAGCTCCGCGGTGCGTCCAAACTTGGTGCGCGCTCCGGTCGCCGTGACCTCCGCAACCGCCTCACCGCGCCGCACCAGCGCTCCTGCATATGTTTCGAGGCCTGGCCCAGCCTCGATGGGTATTGATTCGCCGGTGAGCATGGACTGGTCGAGCAGGATCTCGCCTTCGGTCAGACGCACGTCGGCGGCAACCACGGCGCCGAGCGAGAGCTTCACAATATCGCCAGGCACCAGTCCGGCAGCGGGCACGGTCGCCCAAACATTATCGCGACGGACCGAAGCATTCAGCGCGAGCCGCGACTTCAGCGCGGCAAGGGTCGCCTGAGCGCGCCCTTCCTGAAAGAACCCGAGAGCAGCGTTGAAGGCCAGGAGAACCGCGATGATCGCAGCCTCGACGTACTTGCCGAGGGCAACCTCGAGCACGATCGCAGCCTCGAGCATCCATGGAACCGGCGCCCAAAACTTGGTCAGCGCCCTGCGCAATGGACCGAGAGCCGTGTCGGGAATTGCGTTTGGACCGAACTTGTCGAGCCGGCGGCGGGCTTCATCGCTCGTGAGGCCGGTCGAGGGCGGGACATCCTTAACGGATGGTTGCGGAGTCATCGGATAATCCTCCATAGGGTGCGGGCGTTTCGAGTCCTCCTTGGCAGCGCTCGTCAAATAAGAGGCCATAATTCAAACGTTACTTCGCGAGCAGCTTGCAGATAGAGTTCAATTCCTGCCGACGTTTCGCCGTGGTCTTGGGATATGCCATCTTAAGTTCATTGAGCGCATCAAGGACAATTTGGGAAACAATCAACCGCGCATTCTCCTTATCATCGGCGGGAACGACGTACCAGGGCGCTTGATGGGTGCTTGTCGCGTTCAGGCAAGCCTCATAAGCCTTCATGTAATGCTTCCAGTATTTCCTCTCGTGAAGGTCCGAGAGGCTGAATTTCCAGTTCTTGTCCGGCTCATCAATGCGCTCGAGAAATCGCTTTCGCTGTTCTTCCCGCGACAGGTGGAGGAATACTTTGATGGTCCGCGTTCCGTTGCGATAAAGGTGGCTCTCCAGGTCCACGATGGAGCGATACCGCTCCTCCCAGATAGATTTCTCGTCGCGCAACTCTTCCGAAAGCCCCTGGCTGCGGAGAATCTCCGGATGCACCCGAACGATGAGCACTTCCTCGTAATAGGAACGATTGAATATGCCGATCTGCCCGCGTTCGGGAAGGCGGCGCGTCGTGCGCCAGAGAAAATCATGTTCCAGCTCGTCGGCGCTCGGCTGTTTGAAACTGAACACCTGGCAGCCTTGCGAATTGACCCCGGACATGACGTGCCGGATGGCGCCGTCCTTGCCGGCAGCGTCCATCCCCTGAAAAATCAGCAGCAACGCATAGCGGTTGGACGCGTAGTGAAGGCTTTGCAGCGAGCTCAACTCCGCAACGTGTTCTCCCAGGTGTTTTTGATACCCCTTCTTCGATTTGCAAAAGGGCTTCACAATCGTCGGCCACTCTCTGAGTTTGACCTTTTCTCCAGACCGCACACGGAAATCCTTTAAATTGATTTTCATCTTCATCCCTTCGGTGTCACGAGCTGCGTGGGTTGCGCTTAGCATTCATGGGGCTCAGGAGGACGTTGACGCAGCCGTCGCCCGGCGCGCCTTGAACCATTCAACATCGGTGGACAACGGTGCGCCGCCGTCACAGCGGCATTTGCCGGCAGAGCCTGCCCTGAGCGCAGCGGAGGGATGCCGGTGCTTCGGAGATCGTGTTGTCCAGGTATTTCGTGGACAGGTAGTGGCGCACTTTGTTCGCTGTAGCGGCGCTCTATGAGCGCCCAACTTGGATCCTCAACGGTTTCCCGCGCTCATAGAGCGCCGCTACAGCAAATTGAGCCACTGCCCGTGGAAAGTATACTCGGGATAATTCGATGTCAGTTCAATGCTGCTCACGCACTTGGTCAAAATTGCTCATCCAGTTTGTGTGAAGGAACGGCAGGGCGCACCGGGAGAGATTACCGAGGATTCGGCATGGAGGCTATTCCTGCAAGAGCACGCTGAAGAGGCTGCTATTGACCGTCAACGCGCCGCCGTCGTAGTCGACAAAGCCAAGCTTCTTGAACTTATTCATGAAATGGCTGACCCGCGAACGGGTGGTGCCCACCATTTGCGCCAGGTTCTCCTGATTGATGCTGGGAAGGATCGTTTCAGATCTACTTTCCTTGCCAAAGTGAGCGAGTAGCAATAGAATCCGGGCCAGCCGCTTCTCGCTCGAGTTGAAAAGCTGATCCACCAGGTCCTCTTCATACCGGATGTTGCGCGAAAGCAGGTGAGTGACGAACAATTCCGAGATGTCGTGCTGTTCGTGGAGCATGCGTGCCATCAGCGGTTTCTCAATCTTGGCGAGGCTGCAATCGGTCAGCGCCGTCGCCGATGCAATGCGCAGCGGTTGGCCTGCGAGGCACCCTTCACCAATGAAGTCACCCGAATTCAGAATGGCCACGATCGCCTCTTTGCCCTGCTGCGAAGTCACCGAAATTTTCACTTTGCCTTGCCGGAGATAGAACACGGAATCCGCAGGATCTCCTTGCCGGAAGATGCTGCGGTTAGCGCCGTACTCTAGACTACGGGTGTTCGCACCGGAGATTCCAGCGAGGAGAATTTCCCAATCAACAGGCACGCTTTTCTTATTTGCCGGTAAAACTGCAGGCTGGCCATTCCCGTTGGTCCTGACAATCTTAGGCTGGCTCTTCTCGTGCGCCATAACAACCTCCTCCTCTTCTTCTCCAGAAAAACCTTTCTGCAACGAGCTTGTAGCACCGGGCTTTATGCCCGGCACTGCCGCCCTAAAGGGCGTCGTTGTTTGCTCGCCAAGTTTCATCGATCTCTCTGGACGTTTGACCACTTTCAGGCTCCCCTCAAGCGATACGCGGGATGGATGTTGAAGGGCATTCACCATGGCAGACCCGAGACTCTGGAATACGGCTCAGGGTTTTTCGGGAGTTTCGACGATCGCGTCGTTTCCGTTCGCTTCGTCGTCCGGAATATCTTCCTTAGCAATCTTTTTGACGATCTCCAGCGGAACCTGCTCGAAGTGTGTTTTCGGTTTTTTCCATTTGGACATTGCGTTTCCTCCTTACTTCTCACCTGAATCCTAGCAGGCCGCAACCGATACGGGTTAAATCTTTTGGAAACCGGCTTTTGCCCATTAACGTGACTAAGCTGCTGAATTAACGGTATTTATAGTTCTATCCGTTTAGCGATGCCGCGGCGTTAGCCGGGGCTCCAGCCCGGCACTTGAGCGGTGCTGTTTTTTACTTGCAGTTCTCGTTAGGTTAAGATACGATTACGCTACGCATGTTTAACGTTTTTGAGTCGCGGAGGTAGGTATGAATCCTCGGACCAACAAAGTTCCAGCCCATTTCAAGACGATGGCGCAAGTGGACGTCCCGCAAGGGCGAAACGGGAAGCACAAGCAGATTGTTTCCACAATCCTCAAGGATCTCGACGAGTTGAAGGACGGTTCTGCCCTCAAAGTGCCCTTGGCAGAATTGGTGGAAAGCAAAGAGAAGGTACGTTCAGCTCTGAATCGTGCAACTCGGAAAGGCGAGCGCAATGTTGCGACCGCCAGCGATGCCAACTTCCTGTACGTGTGGAACGTAAGGGAGTAGTGTGAACCGCTTTTCCTCTCGGGTGGCGCATCCATCGCTTCTGATGGATGCGCTTCTCCCGAATCTGCGGCAAAGCCGTGCCCGCCAACCCAACGCTTTCAGCGGTGATTGCATAGATGTCACCGGGTCGCCGACACAAAAGCCGGCGTCGGCGCCACCCACGAACCTCTTGCTAAAGGGCGCCTGGCTCGGCAGTTGCTCGACCTTCTCGGCCTTCACCCCGCACTTCGGACACCGCGCCCGATACAGTTCCAGCACCACTGTAGTTGAGTACTCAAAGCAGGCCCTGTCCCGCATTTCGCGCTCATACACCACACAGATCTCGCTCACCCGACACCCGCAGCCTGAGCACACGACCCTCCGGTTGCCCGGCTTGCGTCGCACCCACAACTTCAGCGCCTTGGCCCCCTCATCGATCTCCGCGCGGAAGACCGGGTAACCCGGCCACCCCAGAATCTTCGTCCAGTCGTTGTCTCTCAAACCACCGAGTCTACCCAACCCGCAGGCTCGCTGAAAACCCCTTCAATCGCCCTCTTTGCCAAATTCCTGCGCAGAGCCTGATTTCTGGACCCGGTTGGCGCTCCGAACCGGCGCCAAGGCGATGCGCAGCCGTCCGGTGTCAGGCTCTGCCTGTGGTTCGTGCTGCCTGCGTTCACGGTTCGACGTTTCTGTTGTATAATCAATCTTTCGATTCCACAGCCCGGCGCGCTGCTGATTGCGCGCCGTAGCCGCAAGGATGCAACCTCAACCTCCAAGATGAAATCACTCCGCCGAAGTTTTCTAAAATCATCAACTGTACTGCTTGGAACCCCATTGCTTGAAGCGCTCTCCACTCCGCTCCGCAAGTGGACGGGCCCGCTCATTTTGAATGCTTCGACGCTTCCCACGCCCCCCAATGCTTCACCCGTGACTTATGTGGACGTTGCCAAGCAAGCCGGTGTGACCGTTGAAAATGTTTGGGGCGGCGTCCTGCACAAGAAGTACATCATTGAGGCAAAGGGCAGCGGCCTGGCTTTCTTCGACTACGACATGGACGGCTGGCTCGATATTTATCTGACCAACGGCACCCGCCTGGACACCAAGTGGCCTCCCGGCCAGGCGCCCACTTCCCATTTGCTCAAGAATAACCGCGATGGCACGTTTACCGATGTCACGGCCAAGTCGGGCCTGGCGCGGACCGGATGGGGCGTGGGCGTTTGCGTGGGTGACTACGATAATGACGGCGTGGACGATCTTTTTTGCACGTCTTGGGGCCACAACGTTCTGTGGCACAACAACGGTGACGGCACTTTCATGGACGTCACCAAGAAAGCCGGCCTCTATGACGACCGCGTGCGTTGGGGCTCGGGCTGCACGTGGCTCGATTACGACCGCGACAGCCACCTGGACCTCTTCGTGGCCAATTACATCGATCTCGATATCTCGAAGGTGCCGGCGCCTGGAGAAAACGGATATTGCCAATGGAAAGGAATCCCGGTGATGTGCGGCCCGCGCGGCCTTCCCGGGGGCAGCAATATTCTGTATCACAACAACGGCGACGGGACCTTCACCGACGTTTCCGCCAAAGCCGGCATCCTGAAACCCGGACCGCGCTATTCCATTACTGCGGTTGCCTATGATTTTGACAATGACGGCTGGCCGGACATCTACGTGGCCGTCGATTCCGAGCCGAGTATCCTGTTCCACAACAATAAAAATGGAACTTTCACGGACGTCGCGGTGATGGCCGGATGCGCCTACAACGAGGACGGACAGGAGCAAGCCGGCATGGGTGTGGGCGTGAGCGATTACGATTGCGATGGCAATTTTGACATATTCAAAACAAATTTCTCCGACGATACCTGCGACCTCTACCACAACAATGGTGACGGCACCTTCACGGATGTCACCTTCGTCTCCGGCGTGGGCGTGAATACCCAGTTTGTGGCGTGGGGCTGCGGCTTCATGGACTACGATAACGATGGCTGGCCGGACATTTTCCAGGTGAACGGCCACGTCTATCCTGAGATTGACTCGTTCCATCTGGACCAAACCTTCAAAATGCCGCGCGTCATGTACCACAACCTCGGCAACGGTAAGTTCAAGGATGTCTCAAAAGAGCTTGGACCCGGCGTCACGGAAAAATTCTCAAGCCGGGGCTGCGCCTTCGGTGACTACGATAATGACGGCGATATAGACGTGCTGGTGCTCAACATGAACGATCCGCCGTCGCTCCTCCGCAATGATGGCGGTAACAAGAACAACTGGATCAAGCTCAAGCTTACCGGCACAAAATGCAACCGCACCGCCATCGGCGCCCGCGTCTATGTGACCACCGGAAAGCACCGCCAAATGGACGAGGTTCACTGCGGCACCAGCGTGATGTCCCAAAGTGATTTGCGCTTGCACTTTGGGATCGGCCAGGCGAAGGTGGTGGATATGATTCAAGTCAAATGGCCTACGACCCAAAAGATCGAAACCTTCCACAACATTCCCGCCAACCACATCCTGACCATCCGCGAGGGATCCGGCATCGTCAAAACGGATAAACCCAGCCGCTAATCCGGATTATTTCTTCAAATGTCACCCAAGCACCCTCTGGGCACGGCCCCTTTCTCGTCAAGCCGGGAATTACGGTAGTGATTCGGTTTGACGTTGCCTGACATTGTTCGCGGCCGTCATCCCCGCGAAGGCGGGGATCCATGCTGGAGACCAGCCTTTTTCCGCACGAGTTCAAAATGCCGTTCCGGTTTGCGGAGTGGATTCCCGCTTTCGCGGGAATGACGTTAAAGGAACAAACTGATAAGGAATCGCCAAACTCAGTCACTACCGAAATTACGGTAGTGGCGCAGTTTGCTGTAGCGGCGGTCTCTGACCGCCGAAAGCTGTTGAAAAATAAAAGTCGGCGGTCAGAGACCGCCGCTACAGCAGGCAAATGACGACACCACCGAAATTACCAAAACAGTTGATTCATATTAAATTATTGATATACTAATAAACATACGTCATCCCCCAGTAGGAGAGTTGCGCCGAAGAGCGAAGGGTCTGCAATCAAGTTTTGCTATGGATCCCCTGAAGCAAATTCGTAAGAGGAAGTCCGCCATGGGTAGGGTCCCGACGGGTATTCTGGGTTTGTCCGCCGCGCCCGTGCTTGCGCCGGACCACGGGGAGGCCGGCTTATGGGCCGATGGTTCAAGAAAGAGGATTAGTTGACCGATAGTCGTAAAATGATGGACCGTCTCGACGCCAATCCGTCCGGGTTAGTGGCCGGTCAGGAATCGAATTCTCCTGCCACTGAAATGCGCAGGACTACGCGGCTTTCCATTGCCGTTCCGGTCACCGTCAGCGGCAAGGACGCAGGAGGCGAAACCTTCCAGGAAGAAACGAATACCCTCAACATCAACAAGCTGGGCGCCTTGTTGGCCCTGCACCGGCGCGTGGACATTGGCAGTGAATTGATCATTGAAAATCGTTTCCTGGAGATTTCGTTACGCGCCCGCGTCATCTCCTTCCAGAATCGAATGTCAGCGGCGGACCCCGACCACGTTGGAATCGAACTGGTTGAGCTGAAAAACATCTGGGGCATCCAATACCCTCCGAAGGATTGGCTACGGCCCTTGCAGCAGCGGAATGTGCCCGACGCCGCTTCCCCTTCCCCAACCTCTGCTCAGAATGTCATTCCAACTTCGGCGCCCGCCACTGCTGCTCCCACCGCACTTCAAGGCGCAGCGGTCAGTCCGCAACCTGCCGCGGTGACGTCCAAGCCGATTCCGGTTCGTCCGGCAACGGTGGAAATTGATCTTGGAGCGTTTGAAAAACAGGCTGAGCAGAGTGCCGAAGCGCTTTTGAAAACCTTCGGAGCGAAACTGGCAAAGCTCGGCGCCCAAATGGGGACGCGCATTCAATCCGGCCTGAAGGAGGCGGCGGATCGCGTCCAAGAAAAAGAGCAAACGCTCTCAGCGCTGGACGCCAAGCTCAGTAGTCTCTCCGAGACCCTTGAGGGCACACTGGCCCGCGCCGAAACCACTCTCACATCAGCCCAGGACATTGCCCAACGAACAGGCCAGGAAACAAAGCTGCGCGAAGACGAGTTCCGCCTTCAGCTTCAACAAATGCTGGGTTCGGCGCTGGAGGACTTCGACCAGCGAATCAACCAACGAGTTCTGGCCTCAACCAGCGCCCAGAAGGAGCAACACTCCCGGCTGCAGCAAGAGACCGTGGAATCCTTGAATGAGATTCAGCATCGCTTGCGCGAACAAGCGGAAACGGTCTCAAAGGAAGTCCTCACCAACCTGCCGGTAGAAATCGAGCGGAATCGCGGCGAAGCGATGGGTCAAATCAGTGGCATGGCCGAGGAAAAGCTGAACGCTGCCATCCAGAGATTTGAACAAAGACTCGAATCCCTGGCGTCCAAGACGCAGGAAACCGCCGCCGAACAGATGCGGGTGGAAACGCTGGCAAAGCTCACCCCGGAACTCGCAGCGCGCCAGGCCGAAGCCGTCGATCACACTCAAAGTCAAGTCAAACTGACCTTGGCGGCGGCGCTCGCCGAATTCGAACAACGGTTGCAAACCACTGCAACCCAAGCTCAGGAATCGGTTTCAGAAAGGCTGAAGGCGGAGACCCTTTCCAAGCTCTTGCCGGAACTTGTCGGGCGCCAAGTGGAAGCCATTGACCAAACGCGGGAGCGGGTACGGCAGACGGTTGAAGTCTCCCTGAGCGATTTCCAGCAAAGGCTACGCGACACTGCCACCCAAACTCAGGACGCGGCGGCGGAACGCGTGAGAGTGGAAGCCTTGGCCAAGCTCGCGCCGGAGCTTGAATCCCGCCGAGCACTGGCCATCGACCAAACTCAGCGACAGGTCAAGCAAACTCTGGAAGCGGCCCTCGGCGAATTCGAACAACGGCTGCAAGCCACGGCGACCCAGGCTCACCAATCTGCCTCCGAACAACTCCGGGCGGAAGGCTTGGCCAAGCTCGCGCCGGAGCTTGAATCTCGCCGAGCACTGGCCATCGACCAAACTCAGCGACAGGTCAAGCAAACTCTGGAAGCGGCCCTCGGCGAATTCGAACAACGGCTGCAAGCCACGGCGACTCAGGCTCACCAATCTGCCTCCGAACATCTCCAGGCGGAAGCCTTGGCCAAGCTTGCGCCGGAGCTTGAATCCCGCCAAGCGCTGGCCATCGACCAAGCTCAGCGACAGGTCAAGCAAACTCTGGAAGCGGCCCTCGGCGAATTCGAACAACGGCTGCAAGCGACGGCGACTCAGGCTCACCAATCTGCCTCCGAGCGTTTGAGCGAAGAAATTCTGGGCCGGCTAACTCCTCAGCTTGAGGCCCGGCATTCCGAGGCCCTTCAACAAACGAACGACCGTGTTCAACGCGATCTCACCAACGCCCTCAGTTCATTCCAGGAGGGACTCCGTACAGCCTCTGCCCAGGCGCACCAAGCGGCCATGGAGCGATTGAGTGCGGGGACAATGGCGGGGCTATCTGCCCAGCTTGAATCCCGGCAATTGGAAGTTGTCGAACAAACCCAAAGGCAGATTGCCGATCGGTTTCAATCCTCATTGGAGGAATTTGAGAAGCGATTGCAAAGCGCAGCGGCGCAGACAGAAAGCGTTGCGGTGGAGGGCCTGCGAACTGAATTCATTGCGGCTCTGAAGCCGGAACTTGAACTCTGCCAGACTGACACCCTTCAGCAAGCCCGGCGGCAGACTCAGCAGACGTTGGAGGCCGCGCTCGGCGAGTTCCGCCAGCAGTTGCACCTTGCCGCAGGCCAGGCGCAGGAAACTGCCACCGAACAACTGAGCGCCGGCATTCTCACCAAGCTCGTCCCCCAGCTTGAGGCCCGCCAATCGGAGGTTGTCGAACAAGCCCAAAGGCAGATTGCCGATCAGTTTCAATCCTCATTGGAGGAATTTGAGAAGCGATTGCAAAGCGCAGCGGCGCAGACAGAAAGCGTTGCGGTGGAGGGCCTGCGAACTGAATTCATTGCGGCTCTGAAGCCGGAACTTGAACTCTGCCAGACTGACACCCTTCAGCATGTCCGAGGGCAGACTCAGCAGACGTTGGAGGCCGCGCTCGGCGAGTTCCGTCAGCAGTTGCAGCTTTCCGCAGGCCAGGCGCAGGAAACCGCCACCGAACAACTGAGCGCCGGCATTCTCACCAAACTCGTCCCCCAGCTTGAGGCCCGCCAATCGGAGACGCTCGACGAAACCCGCCAACGTGTCCAGCAGACCCTGGAGCATTCGCTCCGTGAGTTCAACTCTCAGCTACAGGCAGCCGCTGACCAAGCCCGGCAAACGGCCTCGGAAAATTTGACGGCGCAAATTGTGGGTCAATTGCAACCGGAGCTCGAATCACGCCAGAGCGCCGCAGTGAGCCAGACCGCAGAGCGCGTTCAAGAAACCGTGAGGGTCGGATTGGACGGCTTCGAGCGGAGCCTGCAGGCTGCCACAGCACAGGCACAGCAAGCCGCATTGGAGAGGTTGACTTCGGAAGCGCATGCCCGGCTGACTCCGGTTCTGGAGGCACAAAGGGCCGAGGTTTTGGAAACAATCCGCCACCAATCGGTGGCCGAAGTCGAGTCCAGCATCCGGTCTCTGCGCGAGCACCTGGCGAATGAGGTCGCGGAGTGCTGGAAATCGGCGGACTCGCTGCTGCAAAAGCCATCAGAGATGATCCGAAAGTATGCCGAAGATACCATGTCAATGCTGCGGGAGGAAATGATCGCGGTGCGGGTCTCCACCATTGAATCCGCCAAGCTGGAAGTGCGGGCCATGATGCGATCCACACTGACTTCGCTCAATGAGGAAGCGAACGCCTTCAGCGTCGAATTTCGCGGTCAAATCAAGTCGGCTTGGGAAAGCATGAAAAACCGGGGGCTTGATGAGTTGGAATCCCTGCATCAGGAAGCGATCGGCAAACATCGAGAGTCAGTCCTGGAACGTCTGCAGAAAGACGCCGAGGACTTGACGCATGCGGCGGTCGGCCAGTTCCGTGCGCAGTCGGAGGAGGCGATCCGCGAAGCCAATAACGCGATCAATAAGCAAGTTGGGGCGGCGGCCTTTTTGCTGAAGGATTGGATGGACCAGGCCACCACACGGCTCGAACGCTGTCTGGAGAAAGTCGAAACCCGCGCTGAGACGGCCTTCGAAGCGGCACAGGCCCGGTCGCTGAAGATGCAAATGGGCATGATGGAAAGGGTGCAGCGGGAATCTGAAGAAATCGCGTTGGAACTGTACGACCGGTTTCAGCAGGCAGCCTCCGCATTGCGAAGGGGCCAACCCCGGATGGCTGAAGAGCCGGCTCAGGCCGGCGGAAATCCGGGCGAAGAACCAAAGATTTCGCACGTCCCATCCGTGCTGGAAGGTTGATGGCGGCTCCGGATGTGATTGCGCCGCGTTTCGGAGCGGCCTGCAGCAAACGTTTGCCAATAAGAGAATCGACTGACAGCGGCCGAAGACTGGGTACTTGTTATGGTGACCGATCGCAGACGATCCGACCGGGTGATGTTGACGGTGCCACTCCGCGTCACTGGCAATGACGAGCACGATTTGCCATTTGATTGCAAAGCCCACACCATCAGCTTGAACCGCCATGGCGCCCGCATGTTTATTGCCAAAGGACTGCACGGCGGACAAGTGGTGACCGTGGAAAATCTCACAAATCGCCGGCAGGCCACCTTCCGCGTGGCCGGACCCGTGGTTCCGGTGACGGACCGGGGAGGCGAGTACGGCGTCTTGGGTCCGGTAGTAGTGCCCAACGGAAATCTCTCGGAAATAGGGCTGGAATGTTTGGATCCCAAGATTGACGTCTGGGGAATTCATTTCCCGCCGCCCAACCCCAGCGAAGAGATCGATTCCAAAGCCCTTCTTGCCTGCCACATCTGCAATGCCGTTGAACTGGTGCCCTTGGCGCTGGTGGAAGTGGACGTTCTGGAAACTTCCGGCATCCTTACTCGCCACTGCGAGAAATGCGGAGAAACCGGCCCCTGGGGTTACGCGGCGAGTGAGCTGTCGCCGGAGGTCATTCCGGACAGTCCCAATCCCACCGCGGCCTCCGCTGCAGGCACTGGCGCGGATCCCGCTGAGCGGCGGCGTCACCGGCGCGCTGTCCTTCAGCTTCCCATACGCATCCGTGATTATTTTGGCGGCGTGGAGATTACTCGAAGTGAGAATGTGTCAAAAAGCGGCATCTGTTTTGGCACGGAAAAGAACTACCATCCCGGCGAGGGTGTGTTCGTGGCATGCCCTTACGACAAAAGATCCCAGATCATCGAAGTCCAGGCCCTGATTGTGAGCCGGCGGCAAGTCTCAAAGAGCAATCGTAAGATTTACGGCGTCCGCTATAGACCCATCCATTAGCCCCAAAGCTGTTCACTTAGCCAACTATCCCATTGAACCCTAATTCCCACGCGCTGTAGGGGCGGGCCTTGTGCCCGCCCGTGGGCTACCACAAGGGTCGCCCCTACGAGATATCCCCTTATCTGACGGATCTTCCCCGCTCTGGAGGTGAGGGATTAGGTGGTAAGTATTTCTCGGCGCGGCAGTTGGCAAGTTGTTGGGGGACGCGAGCGTCTGGCTACATTTTCATTTTGGGGAGATGGACTCCGAGCGCCGCCAGAATCGCCTCCTGCCGCGCATCGGGCCGGGGCAGACGGGTCACCGTGGTTTTCTCATCGACCTGGTAATGCAGCAGGCAGAGGCGCGTCAAGGCCGTCAGCGCATCCGGCAGCGTGATGGCTTGCGGGCCGGCTCCGGTGGTGCCGAAGGTGGCCCGTAGCCGCCGTTCGATTTCGCGGCTCAGCTTCAGCGCCAGCAGACAACAGAAGACGTGCCCCCGCGTGCGACTCTCCTTCCTCACCCACACCGGCCGCACTTCCAGCAACCCTGTCTTCAGGGTGCGAAAGTCGCGCTCCACCTTCTCGATCGCCCTGTAGCTGTCATGGACCTGTTGGGCGCTCAGCACCTGCTTCCCCTCGCTCTTCACCATGCCGCGGTCCCCGACGAAGACCAGCTCTTTCACCCCGAATTGCTCCTGCAAAATCTTGATCTGTTCGACCACCGTGGTGGGATCGCTCCGGTTCCCCTCGAATACCCGCACCGCCAGCGGCTCGCCTTGCTCGTCGGCTAACAGGCCGATGACGATTTCGAACTTGCCCCGCTTGCCGTCCCGGTTGTAACCGTAAGCCCCCAACTCGTTCTGCTCCCCTTCCAGATAGCTGCTGGTCACGTCGTAGAGAAACAATCGGGGCGGCTGGGCGCGATGATCGAGGTAGTGGCGATATAGGGCCTTTTCGATCTTCCCTTGGCGGGCCGAGAGATCATCGAGGGCGGCATACAAATCGTCCTCATCGAACTTCCCCAGGCCCAGCACTTCGGCCACCGCCTGATCCTCGGCCCAACGCACCGCCGACAGGCGCGACCCCTGATGGGCGACGCGGGCCAGGACCAGGAACAAAGCCAGTTTGGCCAGCCTCCCCTTGCCCAGGGCGGCCGTGATTGCGGTCCGGTCCGCAATCTGTTTCAAGGCGAAGAGCAGTCCGAAGCAGGCGCCGAGTTGGGGGTCAGGATGGGAGAGATGATCGAACTCTCCGCGCAGGGCGCAGCGCAGGGCTTGGATGCGGGCCGGGGTCCAGTGGGAAAGATTGGCGAGGGTGCGCTTGCGAATGCGAGATCCCTGGCGAACACTTTCGCGGAGGAGGACGGCGGGCGGGGAGTTGCGATTGGGGACAGTATCGATGTACATGGTATGACTTCCATGCACATCATAAATAATGGTAAGGCAATTGTCAAGTACTTACATGGGCACAACATAGCGCCCCTACCTGAACCTTCCAGCATGAAAATAAATCGCTTATCTCAGATTCCAAGGGTCAAGGGAGGGGGGAAATCCGCCCGAAGGCTTCCGCCGTTTCGATGCCCCCGGTATAGGTCGTGGAGGCTTCATCCCGGACCGGCCGTCGCTTCTGATCCACCGTGGTCGGCGTGAACACGCAGCCCAGCTTCACTTCGCGGGTGTGGGCCTGCTCGCCGAGTTTGCCAGCCCGTCCCTGCGTCTCCGCAGCCACCATCGGCACTCCCGTTCCGTCCATCTCCACGTAGAGCACCGGGATCTCCGCACCTTTCACCTCCGGTAACTCTAACGGTACGGCCCGCTGCATCTCGGCCTGCTCCTCCGCGGCGATGTCGGCGCCCATGGCCTCGGCCTGCCTTTCCACGGCCTTCGTGGTGACCTCCAACCCCGCCCGCCATTGCAGTTGCTCTCGCCCCTGTTCAAACGACGTGTCGCTGCCCACCACCGCCATCATCCGCCGCACCCCCGGGGAATACTCCGTGCCGACCACATCCAATTCCTGATCGCGGAGACTCTGACCTTGATGGCAGTGGGGGCAAAGGTAATAGGGCCGCGACGATCGGACCGGCCCCAGAGCGGTCAGCAAGCGCTTGGGGCGGCGTTCATGATAGTGCGCCATCTGTCCGCAGGCACAAGAAACTTGAGGAGGGGCGGGGGGCTGGCAGCGGAGCAGCTCTTCCAAAACCACCGTCCCGGCACGGTGCATGGCGCTGCGGGTGGCCATCTCCACCGCCTCCAGGTCCAATCGTCCGCTCTTCCGCAGACCGCTAGAGACCACCTGCAAAAGCCGGTCTACTTCCTGGGCGACTTCGCTCTGCATGGCTTCGGCCGTTTTTTTTCCTCCGGCGTGGCGGCCTCGGCAACCGGCCGCAGATCTTCTCGCTCACCTCCAGCAGGGCTTGGCTGAGGGAGCGAAAGCGATGATACTCGCTCACCTCATGTTGGGCTTTGTGCAGGGCGGCCGGGGAGGCAAGGGTTTCGGTGACGGTCTTGCCCTCAACCTTGCGAGTGAGGCGGTAATCGGGGCCATGGCCCCGATCCTTCGGCTGATGACAGTGGCAGTGGGGATTCCCGCACCGTCCGCCCGTGGGGGTGATCGAACCGGCTCGCAGGTCCCCCAGTTGGGCGATTTGGCGTTGCAGCTGAGCGCGTTGCTGTTCCAGTTGCGAGAGTAATACGCTAGGCATGGAGCACCTCCATGCCTAGCGTATTACGACGCACGGTTTTAAGCCACCTCAACTGAAAACTGCCCTAACCCTCACTTTTATGTCGCGCACCCTGCGCGATCAGCGATTCCGCATCCACGATTCTTGAACGGGCTTAACTCCTTGCCGCGCTAGGCCTTGTTTCCCCCCTTCGTTTCAGAGCAAATTCGCATTCGTATTTGGGGCTTGACAAGCCAGCCC
>Ga0307374_10007485_pt1 | contig 16598 bp, 20 predicted proteins | sample OX3MG_FD_202532 | JGI IMG/M metagenome (GOLD analysis project Ga0307374, IMG submission 202532) | Soil microbial communities from Risofladan, Vaasa, Finland - OX-3 | ecosystem: Environmental > Terrestrial > Soil > Coastal area > Acid sulfate soil | place: Finland: Risofladan, Vaasa | collected... | reverse complement strand
CTTTGATCCCGCGTTCATCGGGGCTTGACCAAAACCATAGAATCTCGTCATAAGACAAGATGGCATTCCATGACACCTGCTTCGCCGGTTTTTATGTCAACCAATTCTAAATCTGTACCAGCATATGGTACGTTAAATTGTACTTTTTGGTGTACAAAATAGATTCTATCGGGTGCCGTGGTGAGCATCAGCGTCGCGTCATTTTTAGCTATTGAAACCAATTTGTGATTGCCGGGGGCTACCACGATACGTACATATGTCTGACCAATCGTAACCCCCTCCAATTTACTGTCGACCACGACCGGCATTTTTACTCCACCGCCAAAAAATGCATTTCTATACACGTAAATTATGGAGTTTTCTGGATCGGGTATAAATTGTTTCGCAGTTGTATCAAGAGAAGTTGACGCCATTGGAACAGTGACGCAACCGGATAGCAAAATCACTATGAAAGATAATGGGGCAAGATAGTATTTAAATTTCATCTTTGAAGGTCGATGTTACTGTGCAGAGTTTTGCTTGCAGTTCAGGTTATTTTCGTTAATTTTTTTATTCACCGCAGCTTCGATATCAGGATCGAAAAGAGGTTCTATTTTATCAGGCAAGTTTTGTAGCTCAACTATAGGATTTAGGTTTTTAAGTGCTTTATCCTGGTAGAACTTTATAATCCATGAGTTTTCAGGCAACCCAATAAATCCATTTGCGGGTTGCGAACTGAATATGAGGTTTTTATCTGGAATCTTTACCACGACTGATGAACCTGGTTTGTTATAAATCAGAATCAATCCAGCAACATTTGGCATAAGAAAAGAAGGCAGGCTGCTGCTTCGTTTTATCGCACTGGTTGCTTGTTGCATAATGTCAGTTAATCGAGTGTATGTAATATTAGAATTTGTCGGCAGAATAATCCCAATTTTTATTTGATACTTAAAATCACTAGCCTGATTGCTCACAATAAGAGCCCGAGACCCGTATATATTTTTGCTTAAAGGTATTTTTGCGAATCCATATCTATCTAATGGAACAGGTAATTCTTTACCGCTTTTTGTTTGTATATATAGGTTGATATCATTCGGATCAGCCCCACAGAGACCAGAATAAAACTTCACTTCGACAGTCAGTAGATTAAAATCTTTCAATACGCTTTGTAACTTTTTCACGTCTTGATAAACGTGGTCGTAGGATATAGATATAGGAGCCGATTGCGCATTGGTAGTGATGGAGGCAAGGCCGACAAGTATGCTAAAAAAGGCTATGTGGTACGTCTGTGGTTCGGATAACTTTCTCACGAGCGTCCTGCCTGAAAACGGTGGTAGCCGTCAAATATCTGACGGCTACCTGAATTTATCATTCAATTGCGCAAATTAAAGCAGATACGTAATTATATAGATTAATATAGCTTTCAAGAGGCCTCCCCAAAACGATGCAAACATCGTCATTGCAGCCATGGGTATGAGCCCGTGAACGGCGGGAACGACATGCATAATCACGCCACTACCGATGATTTCATTCATGTCCTCACTCCTTTTACTTACAGTAAACCGCTAAAAGCTATAGTCCAGTTAAAAAAAATGTCAAATGCACTTTAGGCGGCAAGTCCGACATGGCTGGCCGGTGTCCGCTCATGTGTTTTACATAATCGTGGTATTTGCCTGACAGCGACTGGGGATAGTCGCTTGCTGGGCTACCCCCCCCGTAGCGCCCACGATATCCACTACGATTACCAGTACTGGTGCCAGCCGCGCTTAGGATTTGGTTCTGCGCAACAAGCGGACCCTATCCCACTGAATACCTGCTGAAGCGGAACTTGCGGCGATAGTTCCATACTAATGATGATAATTGTGTGCGCCATGCACATGGCCGTGGGCGAGCTCTTCCGGGGTCGCTGTGCGAATTTTAAGGACAGATACGTCGAAGTGTAGTGTCTTGCCCGCCAATGGATGATTGGCGTCCACGATGACATCTTATTAAGACAAAAGAATAGACAATTATTATTCTTGCTAAGAAAACGAGTTGTTGATTGTGATTTCGACGCTTCCTTAATGTTATTCTCCTATAGTTAATCTTCGCATCATCAGTTGAGACTGTTCTTCGTTCGTATGAATGTGCTGCTTTGTCATTTCGATTGTGCTATTGACCGGCCTAACCTGAGACCAAACAGATGGAGATTTCGCTTGCCAGCGCAGAGGAGCCAGCAATGAATGAGGAAAACCCAATCCAGCGGCAAAGACTTGATGGCGCGCGTCAAATAGCCGATTTTGCTCGCGGTCAGGCAGGGGAAGCAGGAATCAAGTTTGATAAACCGCCAATTTGGGACAATGGCGACGCGATGCGTGAACGGGTTAACCATATCTTGCGGTTGTCTGCCTATGGAAAAACTCGGGATAGCGAGTTTCCAGATGAGTGGTTAAAAGACTATCCGGGAGTTGTCGGCACTGAACGAACACGAGAGACAGTCCGCGCGATGGTTCGCCAATTATCTCAATGATAAAGCAGCGCACCATTACCTGAAGTCTGGGTTGCGACGCCGCACCTTTTCTACTGGATACTGCTGTGGACCCCGGTGGTTGGACAGTGAATCGCCGTTCATAAGTGGATGACCGCTCTGGCTTAGGCTGCCACGGCGAGTGACAGCAATGAATAATAGACTTCATCCGGGGTTCTTCGGTCAAGTGCCTGATGTCTTCTCACCCGGTTATAGAACTCGAAGTAGCGTGTGAGTCCCACGCGGGCTTCTGGGATTGAGCCATAGGCTTTCAGGTAAATATCTTCGTACTTGACGCTCTTCCACAGCCGCTCGATGAACACGTTGTCCATCCAGCGGCCGCGGCCGTCCATGCTGATGGCAATGTGGTGGACCTGAAGCACCCCGGTGAACTCCGGGCAGGTGAATTGGCTGCCCTGGTCACTATTGAAAATCTCCGGGGTGCCATGCTTTGCCAAAGCCTCTTGTAACGCCGCCACGCAGAAGTCGGCGGTGAGCGTGTTGGAGAGCTTCCACGCCAGCACCTTGCGCGAATACCAGTCCATGATGGCGACCAGATACGCGAACCCCTGGGCCATCGGTACGTAGGGTCACGTCGACACACCAGACTTGGTTCGCGCGGTCGATGTTCAGCCCTCGCAGCAAGTAGGGATAGATTGCATGCCCCGGATGGGGCCGGCTGGTGTTGCGCCGACCCTGCAGGGCCTCGATGCCCATGCGCTGCATCAGTCGTTGCACGCGCTTGCGATTGACGTGAATACCCCGGTCATCCAGCGCATCCACCAGCCGCCGGCTGCCATAGAAGGGCCACTCCAGATGCAGCTCATCCAGCAACCGCATCAGCGCGAGATCCGCTTCCGGCACCGGTGCCGGCCGGTAATACGCCGTCGAACGCGCCACGCCCAGCAGTTCACATTGCCGCACCACCGGCAGGGCGTGATCCCGGTCTATCCGCTCTTGGCGCTCGGCCCGCCCAATCGACCGAGCGCACGCTGTAAAAAATCCAGCTCCAGGGCCTGCTGCCCAATCTTGCGCTCCATCGCCGTCACATCCGGTCCCGTGCTCTTATCTCCGGGCCGTTCAAATATCTCCGTCGCCCGTTCCAGCAGCTGCCGCCGCCATTCCGCAATCTGGGTCGGATGCACCTCAAACCGCTGCGCCAACTCCGCCAGCGTCTGCTCGCCCTTCAGGGCTTCCAGCGCCACCTTCGCCTTGTACAGTGCCCTATGGTTCCGTCTTGACCTTTTCATGTCTCTACCTCCAAGCTATCAGGGTAGAGCCGTCATTCCACTTACGCTACTGTCCAGTTTTTGGGGTCCACTTCATTAACGCAGGTCCGGCTGGTGCGCCGCTACAAGCGTTTTCTGGCGGATATGGAATTTCCCGATGGTAGGGTGCATACGGTCCATTGCCCCAACACCGGCGCCATGCTGGGCTGTGAGCGGCCTGGCAGCCGTGCATGGTTAAGCCGGGCTTCAAATCCGGCACGGAAATATTCCTGGACCTGGGAATTAGTGGAGGCCGAGAACAGCGTATTGGTGGGCATCCACACCGGCCGCAGCAATAGTTTGGTCGGCGAAGCCATTGGCTCGGAACTTCTTCCACACTTCAAGGGCTATACCCAAGTCCGAGCAGAAGTCGTGGCTGCTCCGGGATTCCGGGTAGATTTTGTGTTGTCCGGTCATGCTTCTCGACCCGATTGCTTTCTGGAAGTGAAAAACGTCACGGCGACCGTGAACAGGGGAGTTGCATTGTTCCCGGACGCCATCAGCGAGCGCGCCAGCCGCCACTTGCGTGAGCTGACGGTCAAGGTGCAGCACGGCCAGCGCGCCATGTTGTGTTTCTGCGTGCAACGGGATGATGTACGGGAAGTCCGTCCCGCCGATACCATTGATCGGATCTATGGACAGACCCTGCGCGAAGCACTACAGCGTGGCGTGGAAGTCAGTGCTTGTGTGGCGCGAGTCACGCTCGAAGAACTCGTGTTGTACCGCAGGGTACCCGTGAATATCGAATAAGCCATCCTTTTATGTTTTAATGCACGCCCATGTTCAGACCTCTACCGCTTTTTGTGGGCTTGCGCTATTTCCGCGCCAAGCGCCGCAACCAGTTCATCTCCTTCATCTCCTTCATGTCCATGGTGGCGATCGCGATCGGCGTGATGGCGCTGATCACGGTGTTATCGGTCATGAATGGTTTCCAGAACGAGTTGCGCACGCGCATCCTGGGTATGGTTTCTGATGTGACCATATCCAGCTTCTCTGGCAAGCTCAATGATTGGCAAGCGGTCATACACAAAGTCCAGGGCATGCCGCATGTGACCGGCGCCGAACCTTATATCGAAGACCAGGCTATGCTTGCCAATGGCGCCAACATGAGCGGCACGATAGTGCGCGGCATCAACCCGGGTGACGACGCCAGTGTCTCGGACGTGGGTAAGAAACTCATCAGCGGCAGCCTCAGTGATCTCACACCAGGCAGTTACAACATCATCCTTGGCAAAGATCTGGCCTACTCCCTGGGCGTGGGGCCCGGCGACAAGGTCATCATGCTGATCTCCCAGGGCAACGTGACACCGGCAGGCATCATCCCGCGCCTGCGGCGTTTTACCGTGGCCGGGATCTTCTACGCCGGCGTTTATCAATACGACAGCGCGCTGGCGCTCATCAGCCTCAAGGATGCCCAGACGCTTTATGCCATGGGCAGCGCCGTCAGCGGAGTACGGCTCAAGCTGGACGACAACCTGCTGGCGCACGATATCGCGCGCCGATTGGTGACTGTATTCAACGGCGAGTATTACGTCAGCGACTGGACCCAGCAGAATGCGAATCTGTGGTCAGCTATCGCCATTGAGAAGAATGTGATGTTCGTGATCCTTTCGCTGATCGATCTGGTGGCGGCCATCAGCATCATCATTGTCCTGGTGATGGCGGTCACGGATAAACAGTCGGATATCGCCATCCTGCGGACTTTGGGCATGACGCCTAACAACATCATGGGTGTGTTCATCGTGCAGGGTACATTGATCGGTTTTCTGGGAACTTTGCTGGGCCTGGTGCTTGGCGTTCTGTTGGCACATAACGTCAACAATATCCTTGAATTCGTCCGCCATGTTTTTCATGTACAGATATTTCCCGCCAGCGTGTATTACATCAGCAATCTGCCATCGGATATCTATGTCAGTGATGTGCTCAAGGTCACACTCTCTACATTCGTACTGACGATCCTGGCGACTCTTTATCCCGCCTGGCGTGCAGCCCACACTCAGCCGGCGGAGGCACTGAGATATGAATAGCGCCGAGCACGCTATGGCAAGCCGTGCGGCAAATGACTCGGTGATTTATTGCCAGGGCCTGGTCAAACACTTCACCGAGACTGGCAATGTGGTGGAAGTATTGAACGGCGTGGATCTCTCGGTGGTGGCAGGGGAGCGGGTCGCCATCGTCGGGGCTTCCGGCTCCGGCAAGAGCACCTTGCTGCATTTATTGGGGGGGCTAGATCTGCCGACGCGTGGCGAAGTGCAGGTGGCAGGTGAACCCATCAATCGTCTTAATGATGCCGCCCGCGGATTGTTGCGCAATCGCGCTGTGGGTTTTGTCTATCAGTTCCATCATCTGCTGCCGGAATTCACCGCAGTGGAAAACGTGGCCATGCCATTGCTGATTGGCGGCGTGGAAGTGACGGAAGCCACGCAGCGGGCGACGAGTCTGCTGGAACGTGTCGGGTTGGGTAAACGCCTGCATCACAAGCCCGGACAATTATCGGGCGGTGAGCGTCAGCGGACAGCCGTGGCGCGCGCCTTGATCCATGGACCGGCAGCAGTGCTGGCGGACGAGCCGACCGGCAACCTGGATGCGCGTACCGGCGAGCAGGTTTATGAACTCATGCTGGAATTGAATCGCGACCTGAACACCAGTCTGGTGCTGGTGACCCATGATTTGCGCCTGGCTGAGCGCATGGAGCGGGTGCTGCATCTCGAAGATGGGGTATTGCACGCCTGAGTGTGCTTCTCAAACCTGGATTAATTGCTATTATTTTTTTGGGCGCGTGCTTGCTGGCGCTGGGTCCAGCGCAAGCGGATGGATATCTGCCAAGTGATGCTGAGTACCACGTAGCCGATGAGCGCCAGCACGCTGCCCACGATGATGCAGCCCAGCCACAGCGGTTCCCAGATGCGGGAAAATTCGCTGATCAGCCAGCTCAGGGATATGCCATTCGGGAAATGATGCGGCTTGAGATGCAGCAGACTAGCGCCTAGCCGATAGCTGAAATAGTAAATAGGGCCAAAGCTGAAGGGGTTGTTGAACCAAACGATGATCGCAGCCAGCGGCAAGTTGAAACGCCAGTAGAGCGCCCCCAGCATGGCCAACGGTGTATGCCCGGGGATCGGCAGGCAGCAGATGAACAGGCCCATGGACACCGCACCGCAACTGCCGCGCCGATTGATATGCCAGAGCGCAGGATCGTGGAGCAGCTCCTTGAAGGGGCGCCCATACCATGTATTACTGAGCTTCAGGTTCAGTTTCTGCCGGTTTGGTATCAGCTTGTTGAGGAACTTGCGTGGCATGAGGCTTGATATGCTCCTGGACGTGCCTTATACAGCTTGGCTGAGTCATTGCTGGAATTGCAAGCCTATCAGAAGAGGCTTATAAAATTACTGATTTAATGGACATCCAGTCGGTTGCCTGACTGAACCGTGCATGCCCATTATCCACTGTCCATGGACTGGGACGAAATCATGGGAATCGCAGGGTTCGCGATGCTGGCAGGGGTATTGGTGGTTTTGGGACTGCCGACCCTGCCTTCTGGCCAAGTGCTTATGCTCGTCGTACTGCCTTTGGCAGTGCTCACCTGCCTGTTGCGGCGAACCCGCATCCTTATATTCCTTTTTATCGGCATTGGCTGGTGCTGGTGGAGTGCCCAAGGCCTACTGGCCCTGCGTCTCGCACCGGAACTGGAAGGCCGCGATCTGAAGGTCAGTGGCTGGGTGGCTTCCATCCCCCAGAGCCACCCGGATTACACGAGTTTTGAACTGGCGGTGCAGCAGCTGGATGGCCGCAGTCCAGGCCACGGGATTCCCAAACGCATCCGCCTGAGTTGGTCAAAAGCCTCGCGCATACCGGCACCCGGTGAGCATTGGGTTTTCCATGTACGTCTGAAGCAGCCGTGCGGTTATATGAATCCTGGCGGCTTCGATTATGAAGGCTGGTTGTTCCGCCATGGCATCGGCGCCACCGGCTATGTGATCCATGACCAGGCTGAACGGCTGGATGACGCGCTACGCTTTCCATTATTGCGCGCGTGTAGTGCAGTGTTTTTCGCCATACAGCAGGCCTTGCCGGATAATGAATTTGCCGGTGTGGCCGCAGCGCTCGCTGTCGGCGAGCGCTGCGGTATTGACGCGCGACAGTGGCGGACATTCCAGAATACCGGCACCGCCCATCTGCTGAGTATTTCCGGTTTGCATATCGGGCTGGCGACGTAGTGCCTGGTTGAGCGCACGCCTGCCAACACCACTGGCTGGCGCACTCGCGGCCCTGCTGGCAGCAACACTATATATGCCGCCATGGCCGGATTCTCGGTGCCGACGCAACGGGCCCTGATCATGTTGGCAGCGATCGCTGGCGCAACTCTGCTGCGTCGCCATAGTCGGCCGTGGGACATGCTGGGTCTGGCGTTGATGGGTGTACTAATTTTGAATCCCCTGTCAGTCGGTGAGATTGGATTCTGGTTGTCGTTCGGGGCGGTGGCGGCGATCTTTTATGTATTCAACGGATGTTTGCACGCACAGCGCGGGAAAGTCATGCAGTTGGTGCGAATTCAATGGGCTGTGGGCATAGGTTTGCTGCCATTGCTGGTATTTTTCTTTCATCGTGCCACGCTGGTGGCACCATTGGTGAATATCGTGTTGGTGCCGGTATACAGTCTGGTTGTAGTACCGTTGGTGCTCATGGGCGTAGTGTTGCCCGGTATCTGGCACTGGGCCGGCGCACTCATGCTCAAGACTGCCACTGGCGTCATGTCTCTGAGCTGGCCGTTGCTGGAATATCTGGCAGACATACCGCTTGCGCACGTTGCTACGCCGGAGCCTTCCCCCGTTTTCGTTGTAGTGGCGGCCATCGGCGTAGTGTGGCTGATGCTGCCCAATAAAATCCCATCACGCTGGCTGGGTGTTATTCTGCTGTTGCCCCTGTTTCTGCACACGCCTTCTGGAATTCCCGCGGGCGGTTTCAATCTGGCTCTACTGGATGTGGGGCAGGGGTTATCCGCCGTGGTGCGCACTGCTAACCATACCCTGGTGTATGACACTGGTCCGGGTTTCTCTGATAGTTCCGATACCGGCGATATGGTCATCATCCCATGGCTCCAGAGCCGTGGAGTCAAGATGCCGGACCTGGCGATCGTGAGTCATGCGGACAACGATCATGCGGGCGGTCTTCGGAGTTTGCGCGCTGCGTATGCAGATATGCCGGTGCTATCGGGAGAACCCGCGCGCATAAAAACAGGCAACGCCTGCCTGCGTGGACAATCTTGGGAATGGGATGGGGTGCGTTTCGAGATACTCTCGCCGGATGTGGATGAGCAGGTGTCCAGCAATGATGCATCCTGTGTGTTGCATGTTACGAGTCGTAACGACAGTGCCCTGCTGGTGGGTGATCTCATGCGCCGCAGCGAACAACGTCTATTAAAGGTTGAAGGTGATGCGCTTGCCAGCGAGGTGCTGATTGTGCCCCATCACGGCAGCCTGACTTCATCGAGTGCCGAATTTATCCAAGCGGTGGCGCCAAAGTTCGCGTTGTTTCCGGTGGGTTATCGCAACCGCTGGGGTTTTCCCAAGCCCCGGGTGATGGTGGCCTATCGCGATGCCGGTGCCGATTTGCTGGATACCGCCACCGCGGGTGCAGTGGAGATCCGCCTTTGGCCGGGACGGGAGCCTGAAGTCGTCAGCCGCTGGCGGATCGATGGGGCACGTTTCTGGACTACGCACTGAGCGGCTCATCCGTTCGCCCGGCAGGCAAAATCCAGTATGATGCCCGTGAATCGTCACCGGATGCGCGTCCAGCATGTTTGAAATCATCAAGTCTGGCGGCTGGCTCATGGCCCCGCTCATACTCTGTTCCATCGTGGTGGTCGCCATCGTGGCGGAACGTCTCTGGACCCTGCAGACCAAGCGCGTGGCGCCCGATCATCTGGCTGCCCAGGTATGGAACTGGCTCAAGAACGGCGAGCTGGATGACGTTCGCCTGGAAACCCTGCGCGCCGGCTCACCGCTGGGACGCATCCTGGCCGCTGGCCTTGAGCAACGGCATGCGAAGCGCGATGTCATGAACGAGGCGATCGAGGATACCGGCCGGCACGTGGTGCACGAACTGGACCGCTATCTGATCACTCTGGGCACTATCGCCACCATTTCACCGTTGCTGGGTCTATTGGGCACGGTGGTCGGCATCATGCGGGTGTTCGCTGCTATCTCCACCGCCGGTTTAGGCAATCCTCAAGCACTCGCCGGTGGTATCTCGCAGGCACTAATCACCACGGTGGCTGGCCTGACAGTCGCCATACCTGCCTATATCCTGCATCGTTACCTGCGCGGCAAGGTGGATGAGCTGGTGGTGCGCATGGAGCGCGAAACCATGCGCCTCATGAATGCGGTGCGCGGTGTGGACAGCGCCCAGGAACTGGAGCGCCCGCCCAAAACTAAAGCAGTCCGGGAGGCGCGTGGGTGAAACTCCGTTCCCGCCAATGGGAGGATCCCGAGTTCAATCTCATCTCGCTGGTGGATGTGGTGCTCATGCTGCTGGTGTTCTTCATGATGACCACACATTTCATCCAGAACACCAGTCTGACAGTGGAGCTGCCCACGGCCAGCATTGGCCCATCGCCTGATCGGCTGGCCGGGATCGAAGTGACCGTGGACTCGCAGAACCATTACTACATAAACCAGAAAGCCGTGTCCGGAACAAGTCCGGATGCGGTGCGCGCGGCGATCCTGTCAGTGGCCGGTGAGCGCCGTGATCAGCCCATCATCCTGCGGGCCGATGCACGCTCCACCCAGCAGGCAGTGGTCACGGTGATGGATGTGGCCGGTGAACTGGGGTTCACCCAGCTGCAGATCCTCACCACCAAGCCCGCCACCCAAGAATGACATGAACGTGCAGCGGCAGGATACAAGCGTGCTGCATGTCTACAGCCGGTTGCTGGCTTATGTGCTGCCGTTCTGGAAAATCTTTTCGCTGGCGATATTCGGCATGGTCGTGTATGCGGTGACCCAACCAGCGTTCGCAGCACTCATCAAACCACTGCTGGACAACAGTTTCGTAAAACATGATCCACGCACCATCCGCCTGATACCGTTGCTGGTAATCGGATTGTTTTTAGTGCGCGGTTTGGCCGGATTCTTCTCGACTTATTTTATAAGTTGGGTTGGTCGCAGCGTCATCAAGACCCTGCGCGCCCAGGCGTTCGGGAAACTTTTACGCTTGCCGGCACGTTATTACGATGCCAGTTCTGCGGGCATGCTGATCTCGAAGCTTACCTACAACATCGAGCAGGTGGCGGAAGCCACCACCAATGCCATCACCGTGCTGATCCGCGATGGCCTGACCATCGTGGGCCTCATCGGCCTGATGTTCTACCTCAACTGGAAACTGTCCATCTTTGTGCTGGTCCTGGGGCCGTTGATCGTGCTGCTGGTGCGCTACATCAGCGCACGCTTCCGGCGCTACAGCACGCGCATCCAGGATTCCATGGGGGATGTGACGCGGGTGGCGGAGGAGGTCATCAACGGCCATCGGGTGGTGAAGCTGTTCGGCGGCGAGCAGCAGGAGACCGAGCATTTCGAGAAGGTCAATGAGAACAACCGTTACCTGAACATGAAACTGATGCTGGTGAATGCCGGCTCCAGCCCCATCATCCAACTGCTTGCAGGTTGCGGCATGGCGCTGGTCATCTATTTCGCCACACTGCCCTCCATGCTGATGGTGGTGTCGGTGGGAACCTTCGGTTCTTTCATGAGCGCTATGCTGCTGCTAACCGCACCGCTCAAGCACGTGACCGATATTAATGCGCCCTTGCAGAAAGGCATCGCCGCCGGCCAGAGCATTTTCGAGCTACTGGATGAGGAGATGGAGACCCGGGGCGGGAGCAAGCCGCTGACGCGCACACGCGGGGAACTCGAGTACCGCAACCTGACCTTCGCCTACACAGCGGCCAAGGGCGAGGTGCTGAAGGATGTCTCTTTCAAGGCACAACCGGGCGAGACCGTGGCGCTGGTGGGTCGTTCCGGCAGCGGCAAATCTACCTTGGTGGGACTGCTGCCGCGTTTTTATGATCCCATGGAGGGTGCCATCCTGATGGATGGTCACGATATCCGGGAATACGGTTTACACGACCTGCGCGAGCAGATCGGTATGGTCAATCAGGATGTGCTGCTGTTTAATGACAGCATCCGCAATAACATTGCCTATGGCACCCTGGCGCAACGTTCTGAGGCCGACATCGTGGCAGCAGCGGAAGCCGCGTATGCCATGGAGTTCATCCATGAGTTGCCGCAGGGTCTGGAGACTCGTGTCGGCGATCGCGGCGTATTGCTGTCCGGTGGCCAACGGCAGCGGATTGCGATTGCCCGCGCACTGCTCAAGAACGCGCCACTGCTGATTCTTGATGAAGCCACTTCCGCTCTCGACAGCGAGTCGGAACGCCATATCCAAGCAGCGCTGGAGAAACTCATGCGCACCCGCACCACCTTGGTGATAGCCCACCGTCTCTCGACGGTGGAACGCGCTGACCGCATAGTCGTACTGGACAAGGGACGCATCATCGAGAGTGGCCGGCACAGTGAATTGCTGGCGCACAACGGCCACTATGCCATGCTCTATCGCATGCAGTTTCGTGAAACCGCTGTAGCCTGATTTTCGCTTTACGCCATGGCACGCAGAAAAATTCACGCCTGGCTGTTACAGCGGTGGTATGGCGACAGACCCATCGGCTTGTTTATCCCGCTGGCCGGTCTGTTTACCGCACTCACGGCCGTACGCCGCTGGTGTTACCGGTATGGTATTTTTAATGTGGTGGAATTGCCGGTACCGATCATCGTAGTCGGCAACATCACCGTGGGCGGCACCGGCAAGACACCATTCGTCATATGGCTGGCGCAAACGCTGCAAAAGCAAGGTTTTCGCCCCGGCATCATCACCAGCGGCTATGGTGGTAGATCGAAGCACTGGCCGTTGCTGGTCACACCGCAAAGTGATCCGGTTATGGCCGGTGATGAATCCGTATTGCTGGCAGGACGAACACAGGTTTCGGTGTGCGCAGGACCTGATCGTGTTCAGGCGGCACACTATCTGTTGCAGCAGACCACGGTCAACGTGATCGTAAGCGACGATGGGCTGCAACATTACCGTCTGGGGCGCGACCTGTCAGTGATCATGCTGGATGGCCGGCGCTCTCTGGGCAATGGCTGGAGACTGCCGGCAGGTCCGCTGCGCGAATCCGCAGTGCGGCTGGAAGAGGCAGATATTGTGATCTGCAAGACGGGCACAACCTCGGATACAGTTTCACCCGCAAACGCACTCGCCATGCATATGCCCCTGCAAGATGCCGTCAGCATCACGGATGGTTTACGGCGGCCACTGGCTGAATTCTCCGGCCGGCCTGTACATGCGCTGGCAGGTATCGGCCACCCGCAGCAGTTTTTCGATGCCCTCGGGAGACACGGTTTGCATGTGGATGGCCGTGCTTTTCCGGATCATGCTGAATTATCGCAAGCAGATCTGACTTTCAGTGACGATGCACCGGTGCTGATGACCGAGAAAGACGCGATAAAATGTCGTGGCCTGCATCTGCTGCATCACTGGTATGTGCCTGCGAGTGCGGAATTTAACCAACAGGACGCCGCACGCATTTTAAGCACAGTGAGGCAGAAGTTAACGACCAAGGGTGTAAAGCCTGCGAATACGCATTAAGGAGAAACTGATGGACGCCAAGCTGCTGGAAATTCTGGTCTGCCCTTTATGCAAAGGGCCATTGGTGTATCGCAAAGCCGAGAAAGAGCTGATCTGCAAAGCCGATCGGTTGGCGTATCCCATCCGTGACGGCATCCCGGTGATGCTGGAAGAAGAAGCGCGCGAACTCAAAGCCGACGAGGAAGTCTGAATGCAGTTCACAGTCCTGATCCCCGCGCGTATGGCATCCCAGCGGCTGCCTGGCAAGCCGTTGGTTGACCTGCTGGGCAAACCATTGATCCTGCATGTCTGCGAGAAGGCGCGGGAGAGCGGGGCGGCACAGGTATTTGTCGCGACCGACGACCAACGTATACACGATATCTGCAAATCTGCTGGTTTCCGCGCGGAACTGACCAGCAGTGGGCATGCATCCGGCACTGACCGCATTGCCGAGGTTGTCACCCGGCTCGGTTGGGACGAGGATGAGATCGTGGTGAACCTGCAATGCGACGAACCCATGATGCCGGCGACGGATATCCAGCAAGTGGCGCAATTGCTGGATGCCCGCGAGGACGCGCATATGACCACCTTGTGCACGCCCATCCATGCGCTGGATGATTACCTGAATCCCAATGTGGTCAAACTGGTATCCGATCATGCCGGGAATGCCCTGTATTTCAGCCGCGCCCCCATCCCCTGGAATCGTGAAGGTGCAAGCGCCGGGTTGGCATCACAGCAGCGCTGGCAGGGAGCACTGCGGCATATCGGCATGTATGCCTATCGTGTGCGCGCACTGCGGCAACTAGCCGCCACACCTGCCTGTGAAGCTGAGCAACTGGAAAAACTCGAACAGCTGCGTGCCCTATGGCTGGGCATGAAGATCACTGTGGACGTGGCGCGCGAAGAACCCGGTCCGGGCGTGGATACGCCTGAGGATCTCAAGCGCGTGGCACGGCTGTTGGAGACGGGCTAATAACAAATGCTATAACAGTACAACAAGTAGACGGTGTGAACGTGGACAGTTCGACTGTATGCGTAAAATTGTTCAAAGAGTTGCGTAATATGTTAGTCATAGATAAGGATGCACAACCATGAGCACCAAGATTCTTATAGCTATTGGCGTAATTATTGGTTGCTTGTTAGGGTTTCAGATATATCAGCAGCACCATGACGCAGTAAATATCATGGCATTGTTAGATACGATTCACAGTTCAGTGGATGGCGTGACCAATACGGTAAAAGATTCAGCGATCGCACGAATGACATAATGAGTTCATCAAATGCGAATAAGAACTTACTCGCTATCATTTGTTCAAACACTTCTAAGATGACTAATAATGTTGATGGTATGAGTGAATGCAGTCATCCATAAAGTTATTAATGTTAATAAAGGATTTACTCTAAGATTGCGACTCGCTTCAAAAGTGTCATTTGAATGCATAAACTTGATTATTCTGTTTTATTTTGTTGCATGGGCAACATCTGCCGCTCACCTACGGCAGAAGGTGTATTCCGAAAATTACATCAGGAATTAGCGCCGCAACTGAGGCTGCATATCGATTCGGCCGGTACCCATGACTATCACGTGGGTCAACCACCGGACGAACGCGCCATAGTGACGGCACGCCAGCACAACATTGACATCAGCGCACACCGTGGCCGGATGGTGATGGCCGATGATTTCTCCAGGTTTGATTACATCCTGGCCATGGATAACGCTAATCTCAGCCGGCTGCAGCGCCTGCAGCCTAAGGCAAGTACCGCCGAGTTACGTCTGTTGCTGGAATTTGGCGAGGATTGCGCACTCAAAGAAGTCCCGGATCCGTATTACGGTGGACAAAGAGGGTTCGAGCATGTGCTGGAACTGACCCGACAGGGTGGTTTCGGATTCCTTAAACATCTTTGCATTGAGCAGGGCATCACCCTACAGCTCGCTGATTCTCGGGTCGAAAAAAAACCTGCCCGTCCATAAACGGGCAGGTTGGTCATCACTGACTGCAGTTAATCCGAATTTGATTCAGTGTCGGCTGTCTGCGATTTAGACTCGCTTTTATCCGTGACCGGCGTATCGCCCTGTTCGCGGGCACGGAACAGGGGGATGGTGGGGTCTTCACGTTTCGTCTCTACATGCCGTGTCTCTACTCGCGGCGACTCTATCCGGGGTGTTTCTACACGGGGCGTCTCAATTCGTGGTGACTCTACACGCGGCGTTTCGATCCTCGGTGTCTCCACACGCGGTGTTTCAACACGCGGTGTCTCCATAGGCCGTGCTGGCGGCACATACACCGGCTGCGTTTCCACCTGTGTCAGCATCGGCGCAGGTGCTGGTCCTTGCAGTTGCGCTGGCGGAGTTCTGGCGAAGTTTGGATCCGTGTCCGAGCGGTTCTGCGTCTGGTTTTCTTCTGTCGAACCTGCCGGCCGGCTGGCTGAATCCTTGCCACCTTCGTAACGGTGCCGGCGGCGTCCGCCGCGGCGACCACGGCGCGTACTGCGACCGCGGTTGCCTTGATTCATATCGCGCTCCTGTGGCCGGTTCTCGCTCACAGGTGTTTGCGGTTGTGGTGTATTCATGGGCAGCGTATTGGTGTTTTCCTGCGTCACTGCGTCCAGAGGTTGAGTACGTTCGGCGACCGGCGCCGGACGCGGCGGCTGCGGACGTTCTTGTGGACGCTCCTGCGAGCGTGGCTGCGGTCGTTCCTGTGGGCGTTGCTGGGGCCGCTCCTGCAGATAGGGCTGGGTGCGTTCCTGCGGACGAGGTTGATTACGTCCCTGTCCCTGGTAACGCTGCTGATGGCTGTCGCGCTCATGTCGGCGCGGTCCCGATTGGGACTGGCGGCCACGGTCCCGGCCGCGGTCACGATCCTGCCGATATTCCGGTTCGCGTCGCACTGGGCGGGGAGGAGGGCTGGCGACTGGTTTTTCTCCGCTGCCAAATAAAGAGCGCCACAGGTGCGTGAAAATTCCGGGTCTGATTGGACCCTCCACCCGCGAAGGTGGTACCGGTTTGGCAGGCGCAACGCTTTTCACCGCCGGTTCTTCTGGTTGTTCATGCTTGGTTTCCGCGCCGGGCAGCGGTGCTGGCGCGGGTTCGGTCACCAGTTTGTAGCTGGTAGTGGTCGCGCCCGGTTGCTGCAACTCATCATCGCGCAGGCGCTGGATGTCGTAGC
>Ga0307374_10007484_pt1 | contig 16599 bp, 11 predicted proteins | sample OX3MG_FD_202532 | JGI IMG/M metagenome (GOLD analysis project Ga0307374, IMG submission 202532) | Soil microbial communities from Risofladan, Vaasa, Finland - OX-3 | ecosystem: Environmental > Terrestrial > Soil > Coastal area > Acid sulfate soil | place: Finland: Risofladan, Vaasa | collected... | reverse complement strand
GAAAAATTCACGAAAACCTTCGAAGGAAGAGCGTTCTCCTTTTCGCGATCTTTTCGCGGCGTTTCGCGATCTTCGTGGTCCAGACGTCTCCCGCGCGGCGTTTCGTGTCGTTCGTGGTCCAGACGTCACCTCCCTCGCGCCGTGAGGAGACGCTGGCACTCAGTATGCCGTGGCTTCCCTTGCTTGGCGTGGGTCGGGCTAGCGAGTCAAAGGCATCGTTTAGCCAGCGATGACTGCTCGTCTGCTCTGACTCCTGACGCCTCGTCCGAGGAGGGGTCCGATGTTCCTTGCCAATTTCACGGTGGAGGCGAAGTCGACTGTCGACGCCGATGAGATCTGCCGCCTGTTTCGCCATGCCCTGCACCTGATGCAGGAACCGGGGTACGTGGATGCGATTTGTACCGTCAGCCTCGACGATCCGCGGGCGATTCTCGTGGTCGAGCGCTGGGGAAACTTGCAGTCGCTCCGAGCCTGGATCGCCTCGCCGCCGCGCCACCAGCTTCTCCAGCAGGTCACACCGCTGATCGAGGGGCCGGTGGAGACGACGGTGTGGGAGGAAAGAGTCTGACCTCACGACTCCCAGTGCTCGACGAAGACGACGCGCAGGTTGCCCCGGATGCGCAGGACTTCGGTGAAGGTGTGGTCGCCCTGGCGTTGATAGCGTAGATCGACGAAGCTCGTCCCAACCGGCACGTGCTCCAGGGTGACCGAACGGAGCCACTCTGGCAGCTCCGGGCGGACGATCCACAGCTCGTTGCGTGGCGCTTGCGGGACGAGGCCGAGCATCGCCCGCAGAAGCAAGAGCGTGGCACCTGCCGCCCACGCCTGCGGGCTGCACGCCACGGGATAGCGGATCGGCACCCGATACTGCTCTCGGTCGTAGCCGCAGAACAGCTCGGGGACACGCAGGTCTGGAAAGTGTCGGACTGCTTCGAAGAAGCCGGAGACCTGGGTCTTCAGGCGAGCCTCCTCGCCGTATCGCTTGAAACCGAGTGCGATCAGCGAGTTGTCGTGTGGCCAGACCGATCCGACGTGATAACCCATCGGATTGTAGCGCACCTCCCCGGTCGCGAGCGTGCGGATACCCCAACCGGTGAACAAATCCGGCTGCATGAGGCGGTCGGCAATGCGGCTGGCCCGTTCGATCGGGACGATGCCGCACCAGAGCGTCTGACCCGGATTCGAGCTGATCACCTTCGCCTGATTCTTGTCGCCGTCCAGCGCCAGGCAATAGAAGCCCTCGTCTTCCATCCAGAACTTGTCGTTGAAGGCGTCGCGCAGCCAGTTTGCCAGATAGAGGTTCCGGTTGGCCTCTGATTCATCTCCCAGGGCGTGGTAAATCTCGCTGGCGCCGAGCCGCGCGGCGTAGGCGTATGCCTGGACCTCGACCAGGGCCACCGGCGGTTTGATCAGATCGCCGTTCTTATACATGATCGCGTCCCAGGAGTCCTTCCAGCCCTGATTGGTCAGGCCCGACCCGGAGAGGCGCTCGTACTCGAGAAATCCGTCGCGGTCCAGGTCCCCGTACGATGCCATCCAGTCGAGCGCGGCGCGCAGATTCGGCTCGAGCTCGCGGAGCAGCGCGACGTCGGCGGTGACCCGGTAGTACTCGGCGAGCAGGATGACGAACAGGGGCGTCGCGTCGACGGTCCCGTAGTACGGGTTAAAGGGGATGATGTTGCAGTGAGCCAGCTCGCCGCGCCTCAGCTCGTGCATGATCTTGCCTGGCTGCTCGTCGCGCCAGGGGTCTACTTTCGTTCCTTGAAGGCGAGCGAGGAGTCGCAGGATGTTCGCGGACTGCTTCGGGTACCACGTGTGCTGCAAGCCCACGAGCAGGCTGTCGCGCCCGAACAGCGTCGCGAACCAGGGGATGCCCGCGGCGGGAAATGGCTCATCGGGCGGTCCACTCTGCAGCAAGTGCAGGTCGAGCAGCGCGCGTCGGACGAGATCATCCCAGACCTGGTTGTCGGTGTGCATCGTGGGCTGCTCGTCCAGCCAGTGCGCGTAGTCGGTCGTGCCACGTTCGACCAGCGCTGGCAGGTCCGGCATCGCCCGCGGCGGGTTGGACGTCGCGATCGCGACAGTCACCTGCAAGCGCAGTGTCGTCGAGGACCGCGGCCCGAGGTGCAGGTCGTAGACGACTTGCCCGCCCGAGCACGAGGACGGCGATGGAGCGAAGTGGATCGAGGTGATCCGGCTGATCTTGTCGATTCCGTCGTAGCGAAACACCAGCGTGCTGTCCTGCCAGGTCGGCGGGGAGAGCGTTCCTCGCTCGGAAACCTGCAGGAACCCGCGAATCTGGAACATGTCCGCGAAATCGGCATCGAAGAAGACCACCAGCTCGATCGGCATAGGCAAGACGCTGAAGTTCGTGATCGTGAGGACTTCGTCGACCGCTTCCTTGCTAATGACCCGCTCTCGGTGGATCGTGAGCGACTCCTTGGGAATGACGACACCGTTCGGCAGGCGCAGGTCCGGGTTCGTCAGCTCCTGGATTTCGGCGAACCGCATCTCGCCGGTCGACAGCAGGTACGTCGGCGGAATGCCTTCGAGGACCAGCTCGTAGGCGCTCAGGAAACGCGTGTCTTGATGGTACAGGCCGAGCCCATTGACGTTTCCTCGCGGCACGTTTCCGTTCAGGTCGGTGAGGAGAAACAGGTCCTCCTCCTTGATGACGATGGTCTCACGAATGTCCTGGGCGCCTGTCGCGACGGCGTATTCGGCGTTCCGGGGGCCTACCGTGTGACTCTCGTTTTCGACGAGCTTCTCTTGCTGCCCCGGCGGCACTTTGCTTGGTGCGACCTGACTCTGGTCCTGGGGTTGGGTTGGCGGAGGGTCGCGGGGCGCTTCGGCCTCGGCCATATTATTCCTCCCGTGGTTGGGCGACGCGCGCTCGTGCCTCTACCTGGCCATTGGCAGATGGCTCCGGGGTTACCGCGCGGCGCGGCAAGCTGAACGAGATCGTCGTCTTCGCCGGCGAGCTCTCGGCGCGGATCCAGCCGCCACTTTCTTCGACGATCCGCTTTGCCAGATAGAGCAGCAGGGACGGGCGGGACACCGTCGCCTCGGTGGCGGCCGATGGGACGACGCCGAAAGGGCGGAAGAGGTAGGGGATGGCTTCGGGCGGGACCGTGGGACCGTGGTCGGCCACCGCGGTGGTCGCGATCCCATCCCACGCCGACACGCAGACGCCAATCTCCCCGCCGCGAGGCATCGCTTCCTCGGCTTGCTTCAGCAAGTCCGCCAGCGCCTCGGCGAGAAGCCCCGGGTCGCCTTCCACCTCGGCCGGGCGCGTCTCGACGACGAAGTGGTACTGGCCCTTCGGCAGGGTTGCCTCGAAGCGCGCGACCTCATCGCGCGCCAGCTTGGCCAGGTCGATCGGTTCGCGGTGCAGACTGACGGCCGGCAGGTGGACCTGCGCCGACTTCAAGAGTTGGTCCGCCAGTCGATTGGCTCGGTCGGCAGCGTCGACGATCATCTCCAGCTCGTGGCAGACCGATGTTCCCTGAACGGCCGGGTTGCGCAATGCCACCTCGGCATAGCCTTTGACGACGGTCAGCGGGTGGCGGAACTCGTGCGCCGCCGACGCGACGAACTCGCTGCGCAGCCGCTCCTCTTCGACGAGCGGGGTGATGTCGAAGAAGGCGGCGACGCTGCCCACGATCTGGCCGCTGGCCTCGCGCAGCGGCGCGGCATTGACCAGTAAGTGCGTTTCGTAGCCGTTGGGTCGGCGAATGACTATTTCTTCGCCGGGAATGGTCACCCCTTCGCGCATCGCGCGGGACGTGGGCAGCTCGTCGTGCGTCAGGACCGTCCCATTCGGCCGATAGACGCGCCGCAGGACCGGATACTGGGCGCTCGTCGAATGCGGCCGGAGCTTGATGCCGAGCAGCCTCTCCGCGGCCGCGTTCGCGAGCACCAGCTCGTCGGACGTGCTGACGCCGATGATGCCGGCGGGAGACGTTTGCAGGATCGCGCTCAGTCGGTTGCGTTCCTGGGTCAGACGGTTGTCCGCCTCGGCGAGCTGGTCCAGGGTCCGCGCCAGCGACGCGGCCATCTCGTCGAGCGCGTCGCCCAGCCTTTCGAGCTCGTCGCCGGAGCGGATGGTGACCCGGACACCCAGGTCGCCGCGGCTCCAGGCGCGCGCGGCTTGCCCCAGTGTAAGGATTGGTCCGATGATCTGGTGCGAGAGATAGAGGGAAGCCCCGATACCCAGGACGAGGGCGAGGAGGAACGACGCCAGGTCGACGACGATGACCTGGGCGAGCGTTCCCTCGGCAACGGAGGCCGGCTGGAGGACGGCGGCAACCCACTGGTACCGCGGTGACGGGACGGCGGCGCCGAGCTGCGAACCGGAGAGCAAGGGAAAGGGCCCGGATTGCTGCGTGGCGGGGACGCCGTGAATGGCATCGCGGATCAAAGGAGCGCCCGACAGGTCTAGCAACGGCGGATTGCTCTCCCAGCGATTGCTCGCGAACGCGAGGCGGCCGGTCGGGTCGGTGATCAGGATGACGCGGCCGCCGCTCAGCGGGACGGACCAGAGCTTGGCGCGAAAGTACTCGAGGTCCATCGACACCAGCACGGCCCCAACCGGTCGGCCACTCGCGTCGTCGACGGGGACCGACACGACGGCGGTGGGACGGGGCACGCGCCGGCCGATGACGATCGGCGACACCTGCACGCTGTTGAACTCCATGGTCCGTTGGAAGTATGGCCGGTCGGCGACGTTGACGCGGGGCCGGTCGGGCTCGTACGGCAGCATCTCCCCGACGCTCTGCCCCTGGGCGTTGACGATTCCGACGTTGACGAATTGCAGATAGATGGGACGTAGCGCCTGGAGGCGAGGGTCGAGGACCCGCGGGTCGAATGTCAGCGTCGACGGCGTCGTTGCCAGCGCTTGCCCCACCGCGACGGCGTCGTCGATCGAGGCGTCCACCAGGCTGGCGACGGTCTCGGCGGTCGTTCTGTCGCCGGCGACGACGTCCGCACGGCGCACGGCGACGTCGGACAGGTCGGAGAACAGCACGACGATCAGGCTCGGAATGAGGATGGCCGCGAGCGCGATCAGCAGCTTGATGCGCAGGCTCATGGGAATGCGCACGTGCGGAATCGGTGGCAGGGGAGGCAGCCACGGCGATTGGACACCTGGCGGGAAGCGCTCAGACATCGATCTGTCTACCCCGGTCAGGGGTAGTAGGTCGTGCGGGCAAATTGCCAGGGGCGGACCAGATCGGCCGGCGTCGGCCAGGGTTGCGGCGTGTGCAGGCTATCCACGGTGTCGTACGGAGGGTACGGCGGCTGCCCGACCGTTCCCGTCCAGTTATTTGGAATCCACGTCGGGCGGCTAGGAACTCGCCAGCCCAGGCGGGCGAAGGTCTGGTCCATGAAGCGCGAGGTCACGAACTTCTGCCAGGTCGAGGCGTCGATCGGCTGGGTCAAATGTCCACTGAGGGCCAGCAGATTGGTGACGGACGCGTTCTCGGTGGCCCAGAACTCTGCGAATGGGTAGGTGAAGGTTGGCCGGTATAGATTGTTGTAGGCGAACGTCTGATCCATGAGCAAGGGTACCGAGTACTTGGTCAGCCGCGGGTCGGTCGCGAGAATGCCGGTCGCCTGCTGCGGTCGGAGGCGTGTCAGCAGGACGGCCTCCTGGTAGCAGTCGACCAGCGCCTGGACGACGTCCGGAACGTTGTCCACCAGCTCCTGGCGAACGACGACGTGTTCGTTCGTAAATTGGTAAGGAAAGGCGACGTCGATGGTCCGGCCGGTTCGACGCTGATCGACGACGAGACTGACAGTTGGCTCCCACGGCACGACTGCCGCGACGGTGGGTGGGAGAGTCGCCTGTTCGTCGACGCTCATGCCCTGTGTAAAAACGTCCTGATTGAGTGTCAGGCCATTCATCGAGGCGGCGATGGCCAGGTAGGCCAGGGCCACGGAGTTGAGCTCGACTCCGATCGCCCTCATCGATCCCTTGAGCTGAGACAGCCGCTGCAGCGTCGAGCTGCTCGGAACGACCGTGCCGATCTTGAGATTCGGAGTCACGATGGCAACCGAGACGACCGGCACGCCGCGCTCGATCATGAGATCGAGCGGCAGGCCGCCAATGACCGCGACCTGGACCCGGCCGGCCACGAATACCTGCTCGAGCTCCGCTCCCGAGATGTGCGTTGTAAAAAACGCCTGTAGGCGCCGTTGGTCCATCAAGCGATACGTCGTCAGCATCGCGAAGACGGCATTCTGGCCGGACGCGAGGTGCTGGTAGCCGATGCCCAGGGGCCACCAGGTCCGCTGCTGCAGCCAATCGATCGACCGCGCTGACACCGGCTCGTAGGGCAGGGGCCATCCCCAGGAGGTGAACTGGAACGTGGGGACAATGGTTGGCGTCGCGATCGCTGGCCGCGCCGGCGTGGGCGACGACGGGACTACCGCGGGAGCGCAGCCGACGCCGGCGAGCGCGCAGCCCAGCCCGAGAGACGTTCGCAGAAAGCGACGCCGGGATTCTCTGTCTTTCGCTGCCACGTCGCGCAGTATCACGGTCGCATCCTCGCCGAGCCGGGGACCGAAGGTTGATCGGGGCTGAGCTCGCAGCGGCCGCTCAGGCCTTTAGCTCAACATGCACAGCATCCCGAATTTCTGGGCTCGGTCAGACCGGGATCGTTCACCACAGAGACGCAGAGGGAGCACAGAGAACGCGGAGAGAGGGGTTTGGGGTCCGGGTATCGGGTTTGGTGGACCGGATCCCGCGACCCCCGACCCCATACCCGATACCCTCTACCACCGCCTCTGTGTCCTCCGTGCTCCCTCTGTGTCTCTGTGGTGAACGTTCCCGGCCTGCCAGCGCAACGTTCCGGATGGTCCATGTTGAGACAATCTCTGAGCTCAATCCTAGCCATCACGCTGCCTTGGCTCGGGGTTGCTGGGCCTCTTCGACGGCCCGGAGCAGCAATTCGATATCGAAGGGCTTGTTCACGACTGCCCGCACCTGCGGGACCTGCCGCAGCCGCTCGCTGTATGCCGACATGATGATCACGGGGACCCGGTTCGTCTCCGGACTCATCGCGAGCTGCTGCAAGACGTCGTTCCCCGGCACGTCGGGCAGTGCGAGATCGAGCAGCACCACGGACGGGTGGAATCGACGGATCGCCGGTCCCACGTCGCTGCCGCGAGAGACGGACTCGACGCGGTATCCCGCGTTGCGGAAGATGTCGCTAACCAGTTCTCTGATCTCGGGATAGTCTTCGGCCACCAACACCGTCCTCTGCGATCCCGTCGACGTGCTCACGGTGCGTCACCCGGGGAAAGTGTCTGGAGTCCCGTTGCTCCAGCGGCGGTACAGGTCCATCCACCAGTCACGCTACCTCGTGCACGATACGGACCAACCGTTGACGCTGTTACGTAGCAGTGATAAGATGAACCGAGGAGTTGCGAATGTACTCGATCGCCGAACTTCAGACGGAAACCGGAGCCAGCCGACGGACCATCCACTTCTACGTGCAGCAGGAAATCCTGCCGCCGCCGGTTGGCGCTGGCCCGCGCGCGGCCTATGACGACGGCCACCGGCTTCGACTACTGGCGGTGCCGAAGCTTCGATCCGGGGGGTGGCGCCTGGATCAGATCAAGCTTTTCTTCCAGCGCGCCCCGCTCGCGGCGATCGCGCGGGTGGTCGAGACGGGCCGCCTTCCTGCAGACGACGCGTCCTGGCCAGCCGAACGCGGCGAGCCAGAGGGTTTCGCTGCCGCCGAGTCGCTCGTGCGCTATCGCCTGGCGCCAGGAATCGAGCTGTTGGTGTCGACGAGCGCAGCAGACGACGCGAGGGCAACCGCCGAGCGGTCTCTTCCCCTGATCGCGCAGCTTTTCCGACGGATGGAGTGATGGGGACTGTCGGTCAGGGCTCGTTCGTCCTCACCCGCCGGACCGCCTCTTTCCAACCACTGTACAGCTTGGCGCGCTGTTCGTCGGAGATCGACGGTTCGAAGCGACGATCGATGTGCCACAGGGACGACAGCTCGTCGGTGGAGCTCCAGGTACCGACCGCCAGCCCGGCGAGGTAGGCGGCTCCGAGCGCGGTCGTCTCGGTGATGCGGGGTCGGACGACGGTCGTGTCGAGCACGTCAGCCTGGAACTGCGCGAGGAAGTTGTTGGCGGCAGCCCCGCCGTCGATCCGTAGCTCGCTCGGCGGACCGCTGGAGTCGACGGCCATGGCGTCGACGACGTCGCGGGTCTGGTAGGCGATGGCCTCGAGCGCCGCGCGGGCGAGGTGCGATCGACCGGTGCCACGCGTGAGTCCGACGATCGCGCCCCGCGCTCGGGGATCCCAGTAAGGAGCCCCCAGGCCAACGAAGGCTGGGACAAGATAGACGCCGCCGTTGTCCGGAGCCTGGCGGGCGAGGTCCTCGCTCTCCGCGGCGCGGTCGATCAAGCCGAGCTCGTCGCGCAGCCACTGCACCGCGGCGCCGGCGACGAAGACGCTGCCTTCCAGCGCGTACGACGACGCGGCGTCCCGGCCGAAGGCGAGCGTCGTCAGGAGACCGGAGCGCGAGCGAACGGCGACGTCGCCCGTGTTCATCAGGAGGAAGGCCCCGGTCCCGTAGGTACACTTCACCATGCCGCTATCGAAGCACGCCTGACCGACCAGCGCGGCCTGCTGGTCGCCGGCGACCCCGGCGATGGGAATGCCCGCGGGGAGGTCGGTCCCGTCCGGGAGCTCAATCGACCGGGTGCTGGCGAAGGGGAAGCTGGACGGGCAAACCTCCGGCAGCATCTCGACGGGCACGCCGAAGAGCTCGAGCAAGGCCGGGTCCCAGCGGCGTTCTTCGAGGTTGAAGAGCAGCGTGCGCGACGCGTTCGTGTCGTCGGTGCGGTGAACCGTGCCGCCCGAGAGCTTCCACAGCAGCCAGCTATCGATCGTGCCGAATCGAATCTCCCCGCGTCCGGCGCGAGCGCGCCAGGACGGGTCAGCATTCAGCAGCCAGCTTAGCTTCGTGGCCGAGAAGTACGGATCGATCACGAGGCCGGTGCGCCGAGCGATCTCTTCGGAGAGGCCACGCGCGCGCAATTCCTCGCAGATCTCCGCGGTCCGACGACACTGCCAGACGATCGCAGGGGCGATCGGTCGCGAGGTAGCTGCGTCCCAGAGAACGGTCGTCTCGCGCTGATTGGCGATCCCGATCGCGGCGAGCCGACGCTGGCGGCAGGCACGCCGCGCGTCGGCCACCGCTTCGAGGGTTCGGTGCCAGACGTCCTCGGCATCTTGCTCGACCCAACCGGGTCGCGGGTAGCGGCACGCGATCTCGCGGTAGCCCCGCGCGACGACCTCGCCGGACCGGTCGACGAGGAGGGCCGTGCTGCCAGTCGTTCCTTGATCGATGGACAGGATGAGCGAGGCGTCGTCGACGTCGCTCATCGCTGGACCAACCGGAGGATCTTGAGCGGGTGTGGCCGAGCACCTGCACACCGCGCGTTGCCGTGGCTCATCGCTCGCCCGACGGGAGGATCTCGCCCGCTCGATAGGCTCGCATGAACGCCTCGACGACCGCGGGATCGAACCCGGTTCCGGCCGAGGACTCGATCTCCGCGAGCGCGACGTCGACCGAGAGTGCGTTGCGATACGGACGATTGCTGGTCATGGCGTCGAAGGCATCCGCGACCGCGACCAATCGTCCGCCAATCGGGATGTTGTCGCCGGACTGACCGTCCGGATAGCCCTTGCCGTCGAATCGCTCGTGGTGGTTCCGGACGTACGGAATGACCGGCTCCAGGAACGAGATGCCGTGCAGAATCTGAGCGCCGACCACGGGATGCGTCTTCATGTGGACCCATTCGTCGGGGGACAACGGACCCGGCTTGCGCAGGACCGCATCCTGGATGCCGATCTTGCCGATATCGTGAAGAATCGCGCCCATCTCGGCTTCGCCGAGGCGTTCGTGGTCCCAGCCGAGAGACCGGGCTATTGCCAGGGCGTAGCGGGTGACTCTCTCCAGATGACCGCCGGTGTAGGGATCGCGCGCCTCGACGGCAGCCGCGAGCATGCGGATCGTCTCGAGGTAGGCACGCTGGATCTCCTGCCGCCGCGAGCGCTCGGCCTGGAAGGCAACGTGCAGGTCATCCGCGTAGCGCATGAGCTGAGCTTGCGCGGAGGCGAGCGCTGCGCGCCCGGACCGCTCGTTTTTGTAAATGCGCTGCAGCTCAGCCGCGTAGACGTGTGCCTGCTCTTGCCAGTACGCCGCTGTCGCGGACAGACCGTCGTCGCGTTCTGGCTCCGACATCGCCCCTCACCCGTCGATTACTATGCGCAGATGGTATGACAGGAAGGAGGACTTGTCAAAGTAGAATTGCGTCAAAGAGGGATGGTGACCGAGTCGCCAGCCGCGGACCCGTCGATCCCGACGACGGGCAAGCGCTGGCCGGTCGAGAGCAGGTACAACCCCACCTCGACGTGTGCTCCTGGCGGCAGGGGCGAGGGCAGGCGCAGCCGATGCTCGTCGGGGACCTCCTCGCCCACGACCCAGGTGGAGGTCGGGAAAGCACCGCCGCCCGGCTCGCCGTCGGCGCCGGCGATGACCCTACCCTGGTCGTCGACGAGGTGGACGAAGACGGTGTAATCTCGATCCACGACGTGCTCGGCCTGCCAGTGCAGCCGTAGCGTCACCTGGCCATCGTCGGTGCGCGCGAGGTCATAGCCGCGCAGCGCGATCGACGACCCGAACTGAGCCGCGAGCGGGTGGGTCGCGGCAGCGATCGGCGCGGGGCGATCGATGCGGACCGGTCCCGACTTGAGCACCGTGCCAGCAGGCTTGCCGTTGGAGTCCGTCAGCGAGAGGCGCTCTCCGGTCGCCTGATTGAAGAGTCCCGTATCCACGTCGGCGACCGCTGCCGGCGTCTCCGGCGGGACCCGGATCGTGAACGAGGTGACGACGCGGTCGCCGTTCCGCCACTGATCGGGCGCGAATCCCTGGTTGTAGTCCTGGCCGAGGAGCTGCTGCTGACTGCGTTCGACCAGGTGTGCGAAGAAGCTCCAGTCGCCCGGCGGGAGCCGTCCGACCACGGTCCAGTAGAGCGAAAAACGCAGGGGCTGGCCTGGGCGGACGACCGACGGCACCTCCACGCCGGTCAGCTTCACCGCCGAGGCGATCATCCCTCCGGTGGCGCGGGACGGACTCGGGGGCACCAGTGGCGCCGGCAGGCGGAAAAGCTGGCCGACGACACGTCCGGACGCATCCCGCGAGGTGGCGACGAGCCGAAGCTGGTCGGCGTCGGGGATGCCGCCGTCGGGTAGGTAGATCTGCGCGTAGTCGTAGTACGCTGGCTGGGCGGCATTGCCAGGAGTCACGAACGTGTTTCGTCCGTCGAAGCTGCGCACGCGCGTGGGCGTCCGCGGGGCAAAGCTCAGGGGGATGGGCATGCCTTCGTAGGTCTCGGACGCCGCGAAGGCGGTATCACCCGCCGGTACCTGGCTGAGCAGAGCGGTCGCGTGTAGCGCGCCGGACTCGAAGGCGTCGTAGGTCGCCGGGCTCTCGGCCCAGACGACAAAGTAGTCCCGCATCGTCGAGAAGCCGACGACAATGAACAGAAGCACGACGGCGAGCGAGCCAGCGGCTCGGCCCGCCGGGCGGGCGACGCGAACGACCCAGTCGAACCCGAGCGCGGCGAGAATCAGCACGAAGGGCAGGTCGCCGGCCAGCCGCAGGGCGTGCCACGGCTCCTGGCTGAGCGCGGCGGGCGCGAGCATCGCCAGCGCACTGGCCAGAATGAAGAGCGACGCGCCGTCGCGCCAGCGACGCAGAGCGACGATCACGCCAAGCGCGGCGGCGAGTGCGACGGGCAGATCGAGCAACGGCCGCCCGGGCAAATTCTGGCGCGGATTTGGATCGCCCTTCCAGACCAGTGCTTCGAGCGATCGCGCAAACCCCTCGGCAACGGTCGCGCCCGGCGTATCCTGGCGTTCCGCGTCGATCCGTCCCATCATCTCCGTCGGGTGCAAGGAGAAGTACTGAGCGAGCGGAAGGAGGGTCACCAGAAACAGCGCGGTGGCGACAAGTCCACCGGCCGCGAGCTGCTTCCGCCGCGCGCCGGTGCGCCACGCCGGGATGACGAGGAATCCGAGAAACCAGAGGCCGAAGAGCGCGGGCGCGAGCCGCGCTGGAAGATAGGTGTACAGGTCGATCCCGAGCAGAACGCCGGCGACGGCGAAGTGCCGCGCGCGGCCGCCGCGCAAGCCCTTCCATAACCAGAACAGAGCGAGCGTGGTGAAGAGGGGCAGCGCGACCGCGCGGAAGGCTAACCGGCTCAAGCTGAGGTGCCAGAATGAGACGGCCAGTAGAAAAGACGCGAAGAGGCCGACGCGCGACCCGAAGAGAGCGCGAACGGCGGCAAAGGTCGCCGCGACGGTGAGGATTCCGACGATGGCGCTGGGCAGGCGGAGCGCGAGCGGCGAGGGCCCCAGCACCGCTACCGCAGCGGCCTGGAGGTAGATCATGAGTGGCTCGCGCCCCTGATCTCCCGCGAAGAAGACCGGATGCGCCCCAGCCAGCACCCTCAGCGCGTCGACGCCATTCGCTGACTCGTCATAATAGAGGCCGGGGGGCAACCGGTCGAGTGCGAACAGGCGCAGCGCGGTCGCCAGCGCGACGACGAGCGTGGCGAGCAGTGGGTAAGCGGTGAGGGTGTCTGGAACGTGGCAGGTGGTGCGGAGTGCGCGCAGCACCCCCCTCACCACCTGCCACGTTCCAGACACCCTCTACGGCCTTATTCGAGCGGGAGCCGGACCAGATCGTGGCTGCCGATCGATCGATTGATCGCCAGAGACACTTCGAGGGTGCGCAGGCCATCCGGGACGGTCGATCGAATCAGAGACCGGTCGCCCGTCTCGACCGCCCTGATGAACGCGACGTCTTCCACGAAGTGCATTGACGGCTGCGGTCGCCAGGCGAACTCCTCGACGTGGCTGGCTTCGACAATCTTCAGGGAGCTCGAGCGAATCTCGACGGTTCGGTCTCGGGCGAAGAGTTTGGCGTAGACGTCGTAACCCGGCACCAGATCGCTGGAGAGGATGGTCCCGACGGCGCCGCTCTGGAAGCGCAACGTCGCGGAGCTCGCGTCGGTGATGTCGTAGCCTTCGACCTCCGGATAGAGGCCGGAGGAGCCGCTGGCGTATACTTCCTCGACCTCGCCCAGGAAGTAGCGCAGCAGGTCGACCATGTGCGTGGTCTGCTCGACGACCTGGCCGCCAGACAAGCGGAGCGTTCGCCACCAGCGGCTCCCGGGGAGGCCTCCCAGCCAGACGCCCTCGGCCATCGCGATGGTCTGACCGGCGAGCGATTCGCGCGCGCGCTCGACCAGCGGGGAGTACCGCCAGTGGTAGCCGGCTGCGTTGAGGATGCCGCTGCTCTCGACAACGCTGGCCGCGCGTCGCGCGGCGCCAAGCTCGAGGCCAATCGGCTTTTCGACGAACAGGGCGACACCGCGCTCGGAGGCGCGGCTCTCGAAGTCCTCGTGCGCGTACGGTGGCACGCAGACGTAGAGAGCGTCGATCGGTGCGTCGCCGATCAGCGCGGATGCCGATGGGTAGACCCGGCATCCCGGGAACCGCGTTGCCGCCCGTTCCGAAGCGTCTAAGTCCACGTCGAAGACGGCGACGACCTGGGCCGCTGGAATCTGCTGAAAGTTGGTGAAATGCAGGCCGGCGATTCCCCCGGCGCCGATGAATCCAAGACGGACAGACACGGTTTTCCTCCCCCACGTGCTCAAAGGGTGTGTGGGAAGGGTCAGGAGGCAAGAGATTTGTGCAGCAAATCTCTTGCCTCCTGACCCTTCCCACACACCCTCTCCGATCAACCGGTTGTCATTATAGTCTCCGGATGAGGCGTGATGCAGAGGCTCGTCCTCAAAAGCGGACCCATTCCCGATGTTCCTTGAGGACCTCATCGGTCATCTGCCGCATCTGGGCGAGCGAGAGGACCGAGGAGGCCAACGGGTCCACCTGGACCGCCTGGTAGATCGCCTCTCGGTCTTCTTCGAGCAAGGCCCGCACGGCGAGCTCTTGCACGTTGACGTTGGTCCGGTTCACCGCCGCGAGCTGCGCCGGCAGATCGCCGACGTGGCACGGATGGATCCCCGAACCGTCCGCGAGACACGGTACCTCGACGCAGCAGCCACGGGGCAGGTTTGAGATCAGGTCGTGATTGGGGACGTTGGCGTTGAACCGAAAGAGGCGATTTGTCTCCAGCGCGTGGATGATGTACGAGCAGTACTCCTCCGTTCGGTTATAGTCGATCGGCTCGGCCCCATCGATTTGCCGACGGATGCTCGCGAACCGCTCCTCGCGCCGCGCCGCCGTCGATTGCACGGGGAGGGGCGAAAACTGCTCGATCAGCTCCGGCGTGCGCCGGAAGTAGGGGACGTACTCCGACATGTGCCGGCTGGACTCGGTCACGAAGTACCCGAAGTGACGGAGGATCTCGAAGCGGACGCGATCCTGCTCGAGAATCTTCGGGTCCGCCGACCGTTCGCGCAGCCGCGGGTAGAGGTTCTCCTGGCCGCGCCGGAGGGTCAGGTACCAGGCCTGGTGGTTGATCCCGGCCGTCCAGTAGCTGATCTCGTCGAAAGGGACGTCGGCATACGTCGCGAGCTGGCGCGCCGTCCCCTGAACGCTGTGGCAGAGTCCAATGGTCCGGGCCCGAGTGGCCTGGCCGATCGCCCAGCAGAGCATCGCCATCGGATTGACGTAGTTCAGAAGAAGGGCGGTCGGGCAGAGGCGTTCGATGTCGTGGCAGATGTCGAGCATCGTCGGCGCCGTCCTCAGGAAGCGGAAGATGCCGCCGACGCCGATCGTATCGGCGACCGACTGCTGGAGTCCGTACCTCGACGGAATCGCGACTTCGGGGCGCTCGCGCTCGTAGTTCCAGCCAACCGCGATGGTCGTGATGACGTAGTCCGCTCCGTCGAGCGCGCGCTGTCGGTCGGTGGTGGCCTCGATCCGAGCGCCAAGCTTCCGTTCGGCAACCATCTTGCGGAGCAGGGTCGCGATGAGCTCGAGTCTCTCGGTATTGACGTCCATCAGGCAGATCTCGGTCGCTTCGAACTCGGGCCAGGAAAGGACATCTGTCATCAGGCGGCGCGCGAACACGGCGCTGCCCGCGCCGATCATCGAGATCTTCGACACCGGTTCCTCCTTACACGACAGCGCCGGTTGGTGCTCCTGAACTCGGCGCGGCGTGGCTGCATGGTACGATGTGCGAGCGGTTTTTCGGAGAGGTTGAGCGCTTGCGTCTACGGGCGGTATTATAAGCAGCGCTTCAAGAATGGGCAACGGGCATCCACGATGGGCAGGCGGGAATCCCCGCGTGGGTGCAGAGTAGCGTGAGGGAGGACTGGCTCGATTGTCGACCAACCAGACTAATAGGATAGTGTCGCGCCGGGGTATGCTCCGCGCGATTGCCGCCGCGACTTTCTCGCTATCCACGAGCGGTTGCGGTGCCAGCGTGCTTCGTTCAGGGAAATCTTCAATACCGCCCCCACCGACCGTGGCGAGGTCCGGGTCTTCGGCGGTAGCCTCGACCGGGCCGGCATTGCCCAGCGCGACCGCGGCTCCGAGGCCGACGGTCGTGCCGTCGACGCCGGTCCCACCAAGCCCGACGCCGACCCCGGCGCCGCGCACCGTCGAGATCTGGACGACCCGCGACGACTCGCCGTGGCTCCAGGCGCTGCGCCAGGCCGCAGAGCCGTTTCACGCGGATCATCCGAACGTGACGGTCGACGTGTCCGGTGGTCACGTGGACTTCGGCCAGATCGTGGAGGACTTTGGAACGGGCCAGGCTCCCGACGTACTCGAGCCGGGTGACCTCGTTCCGCTCGCGGCGCGCTCGATGCTGCGGTCGCTGGCCGATCGCCTCGTCGGGAGCAAGATTGATCCGTCCAATTATGTGTCGGCGATGTGGGCGAACGGCTCCTGGAATGGCTCGACCTACGGCATCCCGGCGCTCGATCACGGGCCCGAGCTCGGGCTCGCCTGGAACACGTCGCTCACGGCGACGGCGACAGCCCCGACGTCGTGGGCCGACCTCTACCTGTTCGGTCGGCAACTTACCAGGCGCGATGCCAATGGAACGATCCAGACGCTCGGCTTCGATCCACTCGACGGAGTCGGCGGAATCCTCGACACCGTCCGCGACGTGACTGGTCAGGAGTGGTTCGATCCGCCGTCGAAGCGCGTCTCGCTCGACAGTCCCGCGTATCAGACCTATTTGGAGGGCGTCGTCGAGTTCTACAATGCCGTGGGCATCGACCCGCTGAGTGCCTTCCGAAAGAGCTACCGTCCGCTCACCAATACGGAGCAGTCGGCAGTGGATCTGGGCCGGCAGGTGGCCATTGTGAACGGTTACTGGTCGGTCGCGGAGATCGCGCGCTTCGCGCGCGACCCCTCCTGGCAATTCGACTACGCCTGGGTGCCGTCGAGTCCCGCCGGGGCCCACGTTCAGCGCATCGGCGGTCGCGTGCTCGGGATTCCCTCGGTGGCGAACGCGCCGGACGACTCGTGGGCGCTGATCGAGATCTTGAGCGGGGACGCCACGAATCGGCTCTTCTGCGACGCCGTCGGGA
>Ga0307374_10007483_pt1 | contig 16602 bp, 15 predicted proteins | sample OX3MG_FD_202532 | JGI IMG/M metagenome (GOLD analysis project Ga0307374, IMG submission 202532) | Soil microbial communities from Risofladan, Vaasa, Finland - OX-3 | ecosystem: Environmental > Terrestrial > Soil > Coastal area > Acid sulfate soil | place: Finland: Risofladan, Vaasa | collected... | reverse complement strand
TGAGAGGGCGATTGATGGCCGATGAGCTCATGACTGCGCAGGAAGTCGCGACCAGGCTACGGGTGAGCCGGGAGACAGTGCGCCGCTGGTTGCGTGACGGCAAGCTCAAGGGTTTCGTGGTGAGCGACGCGGCCGGCTGGCGTATCCCGGTATCGGAAGTCGATCGGTTTATTGACGAGCGATTGTCCTGCAAGCGCGACCAGGACTAGAATGAGGATGCCCGGCAGTGAGCGAACACTCCGGGCGAGGCAGTCACCTATTCAGGAGGTGCCGCGTTATGAATTCTACCCCAACACAACCCAGAAGAGCCGCGATCTATTGCCGAGTCTCCGACCCTGGCGCTACGGACAAATTTGGGATGGACGCGCAACGCGCCGAATGCCTCGCCTACGCTGAACGGCAGGGCTGGCGCGTGGTCGCGATCTTCGAGGATTTTCAGACCGGTACCGAACTCTTCGAGCGTGCTGAGATGACGCGCTGTCGTGAGGCGATGCGACGCCGCGAATTCGATGTGCTCCTCGTTGACCGCATCAATCGCCTGAGTCGAAAAGCCCATCATCAGGGCTTCATCCGCACCGAGGCCGAATATGCTGGCGTCATTGTCGACTCGGCAACCGAAGACTTGTCGAATCCGATCCTCGTCGGTGTTTACAGCGGAATGGCCGAGGTGACGAAAGACGAGGCCGTACGGAATATGGCACGCGGGAAGCGTGTCAAGGCGGCGGAATTCGGACTACCGCTCGGACAAGGGAAACCGCCGTTCGGTCTTAACTGGCGGGTGGTGGCACAGCCGAAGGCGGACGGTTCGGCCACGATACGGAAGGTCGGATATGACGAAGATCCGGCAACGATCGGCCACCTGCGACGTATCTATCGTGACTATGACCGCGGCTTGAGTCTGCGTGCGTTAGGGCGTGCATTGGAGTCGGACGGCATCCTCCCACCCTACCACGAGCGCACCGGCTCGACGGCATGGAGTGCGGGCACGCTTCGGAGCATTCTGACGGATCGTATCTATATCGGTGACGCAGAGGCGTTTCGAACCAAGAGCACGCGCGAACGTAACGACGCAGGGGCGAGCACTCGCCGCCACCGGCCAACCGATGAGCGTGTTCGCCTTCCTGAGGGCACCGCACCTATCGCGATTGACCCGAATCTCTTCGCACGTGTACAGTCGCGTCTGGAGCACAACAAGCGCGAATCATGTCGCCGTGACCGTGACCCGCAGATCGGTATTCTTCGCCGTGGCTACGTCGTTTGTGGCTCCTGCGGCCATCCGCTTGTCGTTCACCAAGGCACCGGGCGCAACACGTACTATCGCTGCCATACCGACGCAAAGAGAATGTGGGACTGTGACGGTTGCGGAGCAATCCTCGTCAACGATCTCGACGATGAAGTCTGGGCATGGCTCACAATCGAGCTTGCCGACGAAGAGCGTGTGCGATGGCATCTCGAGCAGATGCAACAGGGAGACGCTGAAGCGGACGACCTCGCCACTGTTGAGCGCCAACTGGCGGCACTCGCCCGGCAGCAAACGAACCTCGCGAACGCGGTTGCACTGATGGGCGATAACCCGGATGGCGTCGCACCGTTACTCGCTCAGCTCGACACGCTCGGAAAGCAGCGACGGGCAGCCGAAGGGGAGCGCGCCGCGATCATCGAGCGGCAAGCCCAGCATGCGCTCGTTGCTCGACAGATGCGCGAAATCCAGGCGCATTGTCGCGAGATCGCGGCTCAGATGGCGCTCGTTGCCGACTACGCCGATCGTCGCGCGATGCTTCACGTCCTTGGGGTGAAGGTCAAACTCTATCCTGACGGGCACACGCCGCGCTGGCGGGCAACAAGCATCATCACTCCCGACGGCATCACGAGTGACAACCTGTACAGTACATGCCAAAACGCTGCTGGCTGCGATAGAGACCGTCGGGTCGCAGGATCTGATGCAGCCCCTGGAACGGGGTGCTGAAGCTGGTGTAGCCGTGGCCCGGCACATCAAAGTTCCAGGCACCGCCGAAATAGTCCTCGGTCCCGGTGCCGCAGATCGTCGGGAACGCGTCATCCCCATCGAGATAGAATTTCATCTCGCCCTCGCCCCACCAGCCCGAGCTATTCGTGCCCCAGGCGAGATAGGTGCCGACGTAGTGGCCGCTGCCATTGACCCCGTCGATCAAGGTGTGATCCGCTCTGTCGGGCAACGGGTTACTCCGCCGCCACTGCGCCTGAAAATAGGCGGCGCTCTCCGGTACCTCGGTGAGTGTGTAGGTGATCTGGTAGTAGAGGGTGCACTCTTGGTCCGACAGATTCTCGATGCTAACGCGCGCCGCAGTGCGAAACGGCATCTCCCAGTAGCTGTTGAAGCCGCCATGCGGGTTCACCGCGATCGGCAGCGACGTAACCTGACTGAACTCGCCCCAGCCGTTGCAGAAGAAGTCGCCGACCGGCACGTTCACCGCGGGACGCACGTCACCATCCCAGTGAACGCGCAGCAGTAACGTGCGCCAGTGCGAAGGATGCACCGTCATCCAGATGTGCTGCAGCGCGCCCATGCCGTGAATATCCGCCAGCGTTACCATCGTCTTTGCCGGAATGCGGATGCTGGGTGAAACCTTCCAGCCCTGACCAAGATCGCGCGCCGGACCGGCTCCGGTCCCCTCGGTCGCCATCCCGCCACGGCCGATCTCACCGGAGAAATTCTCCGGGCTGATCGAGCGCGTCTCGGCCGACGAAAGATACGCCAGGTTCCCAAGCCCTAATCCAAGGCCATTGAAACTCACCACGTACCTCCCGTTTGGACCGACGACCCCTAGCTCAGTTTCGCACTCGCGACCGACGCGACCGAGGCGACGGACGCCTGATAATCTTCGTGCCCGAGCGAGCGAATCAAGATTCCGAAGATGATTACCAGGTAGAGCATTCCTCCACCAACCCACATCAGTAAGCCGGCATACTGCTGATCGGCCAGTTGCGAAATTCCCCAGAGCGGCTGCGTCTGTGTATAGAACGGATAGAGAATCGAGCCATCCAGTGAGAGGATCGCTCCCAACGCCTCTGCAACCATTCCGGTCAAGAAGATAGAGCCGAGGGCAAAGCCGAGACGCAGTTTATGGTGTCGCGGTACCGGCTCGATGATCGACCACCAGTAGAGTAATGCCCCACTGAGAAAGGATATATGCTCGAGCTCGTGGATGAACTGATGCGAGAGCGCCAGGTCGTACATCTTCGGTATGTGCCAGAAGATCACGGCAACATTGAAGCCGAGGAACGCGACAAGTGGGTGACTGACGAAGGTGAGCAATATCCGTACCCAGCGGCGGCGCAGCACGGCACGCAGCACCGGGCCGCTACGGCGCGGCGAAACCGCCTGCAGAATCAACTGCACTGGCCGGCCCAGCCAGATGAGGGGAGGCGCGATCTGCAGCAGCAAAAGATGCTGTGACATGTGCATGAGGAGCGACTCTTCGTTGTAGACGTCGAACGGTCCGAGAAGCGCCACTGCAATTGCCAGCAAGCCGCTGAAATAGCAGAGCGGGTAACTCAACGGCACCGGGCGTCGCCCCGACAGCTGAATACGGCGCCAGGCGATGCCGTAAACTGCCGCGGCGAGCACCAACCCGGTCAACACGACCGGGTCGACCGCCCAGGAAAGCAAGAATGGTCGGTTCACCGGGGTGAAATGCAGCAGTGGGACAAACATCGGAGGGGAACTCCTCGGTTCTACGTCGAGACACAATACGCGGTCACGTCGCCGGGTCTGGTTCTACTGCTCGAAATTGAACCACAGGCATCGAGGACACAGGCGTTAAGCTCGATGCGGCCGTCGATCGAATGACAATGCGACGAACGACCCGCGGTGGCCGGGTCATTCGTCGCGTAGTCAGATCACTGTGTGCCGACGGATCGGCGTCAACTATTGGCCAGCGAGCGCGGCGTCGATCGCGGCCTTGACCGAGCCCCAGCCGGTGTAGTTGATCTGCTTACCATTCACGAAAAAGGTCGGTGTGGAGTTGATATTCTGTTGCGCGGCGGCCTGATCCATCGCCTTAACCGCGCTGGCCGTCTGATGCCCATCGAAGCAAGCGTTGAACTTGGTCATATCGAGCCCCATGTTGCTCGCCATCGTCTTCAAGCGCGAGCGTGAGAAGCCACCGCTATTCTCGGCCTTCTGATTCTTAAACAGCGTGTCGTGGTACTGCCAGAACTTGCCTTGATCCATGGCGCAGGCCGCCGCCTCGGACGCATCGACCGACTCCTGCCAGCCGAAGGTCAGGTCGTTGTATTGAAAATGGACCTTACCGGTTGAGATGTAGTCATGAATGAACGTCGTTTCCGATGTCGACCAGAACTGATTGCAGAATGGGCATTGATAATTGGCCCACTCCACAACCTGGACCGGCGCTTTGGGATCACCGAGGGTTGCCCCATTGTTGGCGACGTTCGGTGTCGGATCGGGCGCGATGGCGATTGCGCTGGTATCACCACCACCGAGGCGTGGGATGAGAATCAGCGCCAGCGCCAGCACGATGGCGACACCCGCGACCCCGAAAACGGTTATCTGTCGCTTGCGCTTCGCGGCCTTCTGTGCGGCCTCCTGTCTCGCGGTCCGGCGGTCTTTCCGCTTGGCACTACTGCTCTGACTACTCATTGGTGCTGCGCATCCTTCACTTCACCTGACGTCGCTGCTATGCTTACGATCAGTAAGCGAACATTTGCTTACAGTGAGTAAGCATAAACTGAGGGGAAGCCTCCGGTCAAGGGTCGCATGCGGATCGACGGCACGCCAGACAGAGAGCAAAGAGCGGGGACAGTGGGCATCATTCGACGGTTTGATCTCGATGAGCGCGGGCTGACGCGCGTGCTCGGCGAACTTGAGTCGCATATCCTCCAGGCAATCTGGGAACTCGGACAGCCGACGGTCAAAGAGGTGGCGCTCGCACTGGGTCCAACCACACACATCAAGACCGTCATGACGGTGATGAACCGTATGGTTGAAAAGGATCTACTGCGGCGTTTCCGGCGTGGCCGCCACTTCATCTATACGGCCTATGTCGATCAAGAGACGTTCATGCAGCAGGTGGCGGACCGGGTCCTCTCCGGGCTGCTCGCCGATTTTGGGCGACCGACGCTGGCACACTTCGTTCAAGAAGCGAGCAGCGAGCAATTGGCAGAGCTCGAACGCTTGATCTCGCAACGGCGCATCCAGGAGGACGCATGATCGGCCGCCTCATCGCCAAAACGCGACAACTTGCGCGCTATCGTGCCACGCTCGGCGCCCTGTTCGTCGTGCTCGGCATCGCCGTTTACCCCTCGTTGCTGATGCCGCTGGCTCGCGGATATGCCGAGTTCAATCTACGCCATCCCAACGCATCCCCACTCGCACACAACTATCCGCCCTACCTTGTCGCCGCGGTCTTACTCTGGGTTAGCCCGATGCTGCTCCTCACGCTGGGGCTCATCCTGCGCCAAATCGTCGGGCAATTCCGACTCGACTGCGGCGTCGTAGCACGTCGCAGTGAACGCGCGGGCGACTGGAACGCGATCGCCGAGGAGACTGGCATCGGTGGTCGACTTGTCGTCGTAGCCGATCAAATACCCTTCGCCTTTTGCGCCGGGTCCCTCTTTCCGTCAGTCTATGTCAGCGAAGGGCTCCTCGCGATCCTCAGCCTGACCGAGATCGAGGCCGTGTTGCGGCACGAAGCAAGCCATCTGCGGCGCCGCGACCCGCTGCGTCTCTTCCTGATCGAGCTGCTACGCTCGATCTTCGCTCCATTCCCGATCATCGAGACGCTCTCCGATCGCGTACGCGTCGGCATTGAACTGGCGGCTGATCGCGCGGCGCTGGCGATCGTCCCGATGCCGACGCTGGCGAGCGCGCTGGTCAAAGTCGTACGGGCGACGACAACAGCGACGCCGATCGGCGCTGCGGGGCTCAGCGCCAACGAGGCACGTATCGACGCTCTGCTTGGCAAACCGATCGACATGCCTTACCGGCGCCACGACCTGATCGTCACCGGCATCGTCGTGCTCGCCTGCGCCGGAGTGCTCGCGCACCTGTCGTCGCTGCAACTCTGCCCCATCTGCCCGACGTTGTAGTCATGCCTCAGCGACGGGCCAAGCGCGCAGATACGGGGCAGGAAGATCCAAAAGCATCACAGGGCTTATGCGTTCTCATCATGCGTTTGGTTTCAGCGACACGCCGTGGACGCACGGAGGTCATGCTGAGGAGTCGCACGACGAAGAATCTCTCCGACGCCGGGCGATTCATGCGCATGCGAGCCAGAGAGATTCCTCACTCCGTTCGGAATGACAAGAAAGAAGTTGCCGACCGTGAGATCGCATAAGCCCTAAAACGCATTGCACCCCTCTTGCTCTCATAGCTGGATAGGGTTACAATACAACAATTAACTCGGAGCGCGGCGGAGAGGGATTGAGTGACCAACGCGCTTGCACTGGCAAATCAGAAAGGTGGCGTCGGGAAGACCACCACGTCGGTCAACCTGGCAGCCTATCTTGCTGAGCAAGGCCACCGAGTTCTGCTCGCCGATCTCGACCCGCAGGGCAACGCCACCAGCAGCCTCGGCGTTGACAAGAATTCGATTCAGCAATCAACCTATGAACTTCTCATCGACGGCCTGTCGCTGGATCACTGCGTGATCGAGAGCATTCGGCCAAATCTTGATCTTTTACCAGCCAACGGGATACTCGCCGGAGCCGAAGTCGAACTTGCCGGCATGCGCCGCCGCGAGTACCGTCTGCGTGAGGCTTTTGCCGCAGCGGACGGCGATTATGAGGTGGTGATTATCGATTGCCCACCTTCGCTCGGGCTGCTCACCATCAACGCGCTGACGGCCGCGAGTGCGGTCGTTATCCCAATTCAATGTGAATATCTGGCACTCGAAGGGCTGATGCAGCTCGTCAATACACTTGATCTGGTTCGTCGCCGGTTGAATCCGACGCTCGACGTATTGGGCGTGGTCATGACGATGTTCGATGCACGCACTCGGCTGTCGACGCAGGTCGTCAACGACGTGCGACGTTTTTTTCCAAGCCGGCTGCTGCAAACGTTAGTGCCACGTGCAGTCCGACTGGCCGAAGCACCCAGCTATGGTCAAACGATCTTTGAATACGATCCCTCATCGCGCGCGGCAGCGGCCTACGGCGCGGTCGGGGAGGAAATCGCACGACGAATCGATCTAAGCACCAGTTGTGTGCGGGAAACGGTGACCGCCGGGGCTGACGCGTCACCGGAGATCCGATGACGCGGCCGAAACGATTCACGTTCCTACGGCATTGGTGCGGCCCTGAACGGGTCTCGAGGCCGCGAAACGTCCTGATTGAGATACTCCGACGACCCCGGAGCAGGAGCGCGATGTATGGGTGGAAAGGCGGAGGGCGATGACGATGACGCGCGATCCGGAAGTCAATAAGATTATCGAGCAACAGACGCTGGCGGATTTGCTGCGCGAAAAGGTCGTCGGACTTGGACTGACCTTCGACGATGTGCTTCTGGTGCCGGCACAGTCGGATGTCCTGCCCAATCAGGTTGAGACGACGGCGAGACTCTCGCGCAACATTTACTTGAATATTCCAGTCGTATCAGCCGCGATGGACACGGTCACCGAAGGGCGGATGGCGATTGCCATCGCCCGCGAAGGCGGGATCGGGATTCTCCACCGCAATCTCTCAATCCAGGATCAAGTTACCGAAGTCGATAAGGTCAAACGGAGCGAGTCCGGCATGATCGTCGAGCCGGTCACACTCGGTCCAGATGACAGCGTGCGCGACGCGCTCTCGATGATGGAGAACTATCATATCTCCGGGGTGCCGATTACCGCCAAGGGCGGAAAACTCGTCGGGATCCTCACGAATCGCGACCTTCGCTTTGAGGACGATCTCGACCAGCCGATCGTCAACCTGATGACGAAAGAGAACCTGATTACCGTCCCGATCGGCACCACGTTGGAGCAAGCGCAGGAAATCCTGCACGAATATAAGATCGAGAAATTGCCGGTCGTTGACGAGTATGGCTATCTCAAAGGGCTGATCACCGTCAAAGATATCCAGAAAAAGATCGAATATCCCAACGCGACCAAAGATGATCGCGGGCGACTCCGAGTTGGCGCAGGGATCGGGATCGGCAGGGATTCGCTCGAACGTGCCGAAGCCTTGATTCACGAAGGCGTCGATGTCCTGATCGTCGATACATCGCACGGCCATCACTGTGACGTCGTCGAGATGGTTCGCACGGTCAAAACCACCTGGAATGTCGACGTGATTGCCGGAAACGTCGCCACCGGAGCGGCGGCTGAAGCGTTGATTGCCGCGGGAGCCGACGGGATCAAAGTCGGCGTCGGGCCGGGATCGATCTGCACTACTCGGGTCGTCGCCGGAACCGGAGTACCGCAGATCACCGCAATCATGGATGTCGCTCGCGTCGCCTCGCGCTACCACGTGCCGGTCATCGCCGATGGTGGGATTCAGTTCTCTGGCGACGTCGCCAAGGCGATCGCGGCCGGCGCGGATACCGTGATGCTTGGCAGCGTACTCGCCGGAGTCGACGAAAGTCCGGGCGAAGTCATTCTGTATCAGGGCGAACGTTTCAAGGAGTATCGCGGAATGGGCTCGCTCGGAGCGATCAAGGCGCGCTCGTTCAGCAAAGACCGCTACTTCCAGGAAGAGATCTCCAGCCTCAACAAGTTCGTCCCTGAGGGGATCGAAGGTCGCGTGGCCTATAAGGGCCCGGTTGCCAACATCATCTACCAGATCGTCGGTGGACTGCGCCAGGCGATGGGCTACTGCGGCGCGGCGACGATTGCCGATATGCAGCAGCAAACCAAGTTCGTTCGCATTACCTCGGCTGGCCTCCGCGAGAGCCACCCGCACGACGTGATGATCACCAAAGAGGCGCCCAACTACCGCGTCTCGCGCTAAAGCGCCCGGCAGTTCCAGATTCGGAAAAATCGCGAGGGATGAGTTGCAGTTCGCGACTTATCCCTCGTTTTTTGGCACGCAGCACACGCACCGGTACGTGCCCCCGCCTTTGATCGACTAACCCCGTTGTACACTCCATAGGACGCGGCCACGGGTGTTCACCCGATGCGCCACACCACGTTATATCCCAGCAAGCTGCCGCAGGTCGTCGAGGACGGACCTCGTGCCCGCCCTCGACGGAGCCCGAACCCGCAGTCGGACTCAAGCATTTACTTGACACGGAAAGGCTCATCTTCTATACTCAGAACACGTAGTTACAGCGATGTCAGTCTAATCAAGGAGGTTCATAAACATGATGCAACGATGGAATCCGCTGGGTGACTTTGATCGCGTTTGGGGCGAGATGGATCGGTTGTTGAACGACTCGCTGACACGCACACGCACCTCTCCGCGCTTCAGTTTCCGACCGGCGATGGATCTCTACGATCAGGGTGACGAGATCATCTTCAAAGCGGTTCTTCCGGGGGCTACTCCGGAGAATATCGAACTCGCCGTCGAGCAGAATACGCTGACGATCCGCGGCAAATTCGGCTACACGCTGAGCGAGAATGAGGCCAGGGGTGTCCACTGGTATCGCCGTGAGATCGGCACCGGCGAGTTTGCCGAGACGATCGCCCTTCCGGCACAGGTCGACAGCGAGCGAGCCGAGGCGCACTTCGCGGATGGGATCTTGACACTCAGAATTCCAAAAGCGAGCCAGGCACGCGCCCGAAGGATCCCGGTCCGGACAACGAACGAGATCGAACTCCCGGTTACAAACGAGTAATCTCCCCGCATATCCCTCTTCGAGGCACACAACCTGCGAACATGGTCTCCGCCCGCTGGCTCTGGTCAGCCGGGCGGCGCCATTATTACCGATCGTTGAACGGGTCACCGAGGATATACGCCAAGGAATCGTCTGCTATTTATCCCCGCGCTACATTCTCAGTGGCCCTGACATCCGATTGAACGCTGTTTCGGACACGTTCCACGTCAATAGAGGGTATGAAAACTATGCGAATCGCTCAGGTGGCCCCACTCGCAGAGCGCGTACCGCCTGTCCGCTACGGTGGGACCGAGCGCGTCGTTCACGCGCTCACCGAAGAACTCGTTCGCCGCGGGCATGACGTCACACTCTTCGCCAGTGGCGATTCCCTGACGAGCGCGCGGCTGAAACCGATGTCGCCCGCCGGACGCCGGCTGGGTGGGGCAAGCGACGGGCTCTTTTACGAGATTGCCATGCTTGAAGACGTTTACGCTCAGGCAAACCGCTTCGATCTCATCCATGCCCACGTCGACGGTCTCGCCTTTTCGTTCGCGCGTCAATCAGAAATCCCAACGCTCCACACCATGCACGGCCGGCTCGATCTCCCGGCCCAACTGCGCATGCTCTCGCGCTTTCCGGAGCAACGACTGGTCAGCATCAGTAGCCACCAGCGCATCCCGTCGCTCCATCTGCCGCTCAATTGGCTGGGCACCGTTCACAATGGGATCCGCCTCCAGCATTTCAAATCCCATGAGACCCCGTCCGATCCGCCATATCTCGTATTCCTGGGACGGATCTCTCCGGAAAAAGGGCCGATTGCAGCGATTCAGATTGCCCAGCGTGCCGGAGTGCCGCTCAGGATCGCGGCGAAGATCGATCGCGAGGACAAAGTCTGGGCAGAGGAAAACGTTATCCCACTCTTCGACTTGCCCGGTGTCGAGTACATCGGCGAGGTCGCGGAGCGAGAGAAGGCCGAACTTCTCGCCGGGGCGCGAGCCCTGCTCTTCCCGATCGATTGGCCAGAGCCGTTCGGCATGACGATGATCGAGTCGCTGGCCTCGGGCACCCCGGTCATCGCGCGACGGCGCGGTGCGGTCGACGAAGTCCTGATCGACGGCGTCACCGGTTTTATCTGCGAGTCTGACGACGAGATGGTCGACGCGGTCGGTCGCGTGGCTCAGATCGACCGGGCGCGCTGTCGACGGCACGTCGAGCAACGCTTCTCGGCCGAAATCATGACTGACGGTTATGAAGCGATCTACCAGCGGATGTGGGCGGAGCAGGCGCGACAGGCAACCGACCAGGTCGTCGCCGAACTGCTCGGCGGAGCCAATGTCGCTTCCGCGATGCGCGATATTGCCCGCTCGTCGTCCGCAGGAGAGTAATTCATTGCGCCCGGCTGGGGAGTCAAATCAACATTGAGAATCGTCGCCGTCTACGTCCTGGCCGCAATTGCGGCCAGGAGCGGCGATATCCGACGGAACCTTCGAAGATCGCGGTGCGTCGGGGACGCAATCGATAATCGGAGACAACGTCAACCGGCTCCCAATCGCTCGCCAACTCCTCAATCAGGCCGAACCGACGCGATCAACTCCGCATAGTGGACGGGATCAAGTTGGCCCGGTGGCGTCATGAAGACATGACTCACGCCTATCGCAGCGAGCCGGCCCAGCTTGGCGCGGATCTTGTCAGCTGGGCCGACGTAGCTGATCGCGTCGATGAGTTCGGTTGGGATGAGACGGCGAGCCGCTGCGAAATCGGCCACCTGGCGCGACGCGATGAAGCCGCCGCCCTCGGCCAACACCTCGTCGGTGTGCATGACTTCCCGTACCCGCGCGACAATTGCCGGAACATCAAAGCCCGGGACCTCGATATGACGCGCCATGCCCGGCAGGGTGTTGACCAGCGCGAATAGGTTCTTGCGCTGGTCGAGCAGCGGTTCAGGATCGTCGGTCACCTCGATCGAGGTACGCATGAAAATCGGGAAGTCCTCGAACTTCCGGTCAGCGGTCAGCAGCCGCGTACGAGCCTGTTGGATGACCTGTTCGATAAACGACTCAGAGGCGAAATCGTTCATCAGTAATCCATCAAACGCGCGTACGGCCAATTCCAGCGCGCGGGGACCGACGGCGGCGAGATAGATTGGCGGCACCCGCTCCGGGCCAAAGGCATGCGCCCAGTTCTTCACGTGAAAATGCTCGCCACCAGTGGCCGAGTACGGCGGCGTCCACCACTGTCGAAGCAAGTCGGCCGCGTCGGAGAGGGCGTGCAGCGGACTCCCAACCTCGATTCCGAGCGCGCGACCGTACCATTCAGGCTGCCCGCGCCCCAGACCGAGAAACGCACGCCCGGCCGAGAGCCGGTCGATCGTAGCCACCGACATCGCGAGGAGGTTCGGGTGCCGCAGATAGGGGTTCGTGACGCCGGTTCCGAGACGAATCCGATCGGTCATGCGCGCCGCCGCACCGAGCACGGCAAAAGCATCCCAGCCGTCCGGGTCTTCACTGATCCAAACCGAATCGAGCCCGGCCTGATCCGCGACCCGGATGGCGTCAAGAGTCGCGTCGACGGCTGCGTTGGGAGCCGTCGACCGCGTCCAGGGGTGATGCGACAGGTTGAGACAGAATTCCACGGCGATACTCCGCTGTTTCAGTCGTTCGGGTGCCGCTCGTGCCAGTCGGTAAGACGCTGATAAGCCGATGCAACCGCGATGATTGCGTTTTCTGACCCCTCACGACCGGCAATCTGCATTCCGGTCGGCAAGCCACGGTCACCGAAACCGTTCGCCACGCTGATCGCCGGGAAACCGGAGAGGTTGCCGAGCGACGTCAGCACATTGCGTCGACTCCAGGGCGCGGCATATGCCTCGAAGTTCACCCCGATCGGGCTGGCGACGGTATTACCTGAAGGATGCACGATCGCATCATAGCGCGATAGGAACGCGTCGACATCGTCATTGATCTGCCGCCGCACCCGCATCGCGTGCAGGTACTCTACGGCGGTCACGGTCGTTCCGGCATAGCCGCCGAGTCGATCTTCCGGCGCGGTCAGCCCCGAAATCACACCACGCTCGATCAGGTCCTCAAAGGCCGCCGCGCCCTCCGACGACAAAATGATCGAGTATGCCTCGGTAAATGGGTAGTTCGGTAATTCAATGTCTTCCAGCATCGCCACGCTCGCGAGCGACTCACACGACGCTTCAAAGTTATCGCGGACTTCCGGCTGCACGACGTCGAGTCCCTGTCGCAGCACACCGATGCGAAACCCACTGGTGCGCGCATGCTGCGGCTCGAATTGATAGGTTTCGCGCAGCGTCGAGCGATCCGCCGGGTCATAGCCCGCCAGCGCTTGCAGGACGAGGCCGGTGTCTTCGGCCGTATGACACATCGGGCCGAGTTTATCGAGCGTCCAGCAGAGCGCCATCGCCCCGTGACGACTGATGCGGCCGTAAGTCGGGCGCAGCCCGCTCAGGCCACAATAGCTCGACGGGCTCAAGATCGAACCGCCCGTTTCGGAACCGATCGCGAAGGGCACTGCCCCGGCCGCGACGGTCGCTCCCGATCCGCTCGACGAACCGCCGGTCCACGCGTCGCGGTTCCACGGGTTGCGGGGCGGCCCGGTGAGCGACGCGGTCGGCTGGGTGTAGCCCATCCCACCCGCCATTTCGATCATGGCGAGCTTCGCGACCAATACCGCGCCGGCATCGCGCAAACGTTTGACCGCGGTTGCGTCCTCGGCGAAGACCTGATCGCGCAGCGGCTCGGCCCCCCAACTCGTCGGGATCCCGGCCGTCGCGAGCAGGTCTTTCGCCCCGTAGGGGATGCCGTGCAGCGGGCCGCGATCGTAGCCGGCGGCAAGCTCTTCCTCGGCGAGCCGCGCCTCGCGCAAAGCGCGCTCCCGCGTGATCGTCACGACGGCATTCAGCTCGCGCCCGATCGACTCCAGTCGCGCGATGAAATGCTCGGCCAATGCGGTTGGGGTCGTCTCGCCAGAGCGGATCATCTGGCCGAGTTCACGAATGGTGGCGAAGTTCAAACGTTGATCGTTCGTGCTCACCGACTAGCCGTCCCTTCGCACTGCGGAGAATACGAAGTCCGGCTCATCGCCATTCGCGAGCGGCAGTTGACGTAGCGCTTCAGCAGCGTCGACCAGCCGCCAAATATCATTGCGGATCTTCTGCTCGGCGGCGGCATCAAAACGATCGCCATACTTCACCGCGAGTATGCGATAACGGGCGTCGATTATGGCGTCGCGTTCGTCCTGGTTCGATTCACGCATGCACGGCCTCTCTTTCCGGGGATTAGACGCTATTCGTTGGCAAACCGATTATGACCGCACGCCGTTCGGCTGTCACGCGGAAACGAACGAAATCCGCAACGCGGCCAGGATTCCTGCGCTAGCTATTAGACTTGGTCACCGCGATCGCTGCGGGCGAGATATCGAACCAGCCGACTCGCCCCGGAGCGGTATTCATGAGTCGCTACGAAGTGGAATTTTGGAGGAGTTCGTCGACTGCCTGTTCTTCGAGCGGTTGAAGCGGATGAAGCACCGACTCGAACGGATCAGCGACGGCGGTCGTCAGCAACTCATTTGGTCGAGTTGGTTCACCCGATGACTGATCACGAAAAACCGGGGCCGGGAAAACGGCTCGCCGACGCCTTGGTCGCCTACTTGAACCCGAAAGTAATCGCGCAGCCGCATTTGAAACTGCCATATGTCCCTCACTCGCTGTTAATCGAAGATGATGCACACATGCCCTGCAAAGAAACGAGGGCGTGGAACGAGACCGTGCCAAGTGGTCACACTCGTAACAGCAAGATTTGGGCCACGTTTCGCCAGATGGAATGATCCTGCCCCTGTGCCCAGGCACCGGAGGCAGGATCTGCTCGTTGAGATGGCGCGTCAATCGAAAATAACTCGCTACGGTGTTGCAGATGCGCAAACTGCGTAGGCAACAAGATGCCACGTGGTGACGCCATCCGGGTTGGGGTTTACTGCGTCGATCACCCACGCGTTGTCACCCAATGGAACGCTCCGATGCAGCGCGATCTCTTCCACGACCCCGGATATGCCCGTGTCGAGAACGGGAAAGCCACCGCCGCTCAACACCTTCTTACCCGCTGGGCACGTGGCTGCCAGAGTATCAGTAATTTGAAACTGGGTGCCGACCGGGCCGGTTACGCGGACGATTTCGTAGCCGCTCACGCTCGACGAGCCAGCCGGACCTTGCGGGCCAGATGGGCCCTGTGGTCCTGGCACGCCCTGTGAACCCGGCACGCCTTGCGCTCCTTGTGGACCGGTGTCTCCCTGCGGTCCCTGTGGGCCGACCGGCCCAGGGATGCCCTGTGGCCCTTGCTGGCTCCAACTAATCACCTCCGAATTACCGGGGCAGTTACTCGGCGCACTGGTGCCGACGTTCGACAAATTCCCATTCTTCAGGCAACCATAGTAGGTTACCGGCGCTGGACCACCCAGTGCAATAAATGCACTCCCCGCCGCAAACGCGAGCGCTACGATGGTGGCGAACGAGACGTAGACGTTTAGCGCTGAAGATTCGACGATGCATGACGAATTCCCTTCTTTGGAGCTGGCGTCGTCTCGATTCGGATCGATCCGGACAAAATGGAATCGAAGGTACCTCTTCGTTGAAGCCTAGTGACTCGTGTTCCCGCAGTCATGAGCCTCGTGTCCTGACTTCGCGGGACGCGATCCCGATTTTTTGGGACGAGAAAACCGAGAGACAAACCGCAGGGAAGCGAGGCGAGTCACAACAGACGAAGCACGGTTCGGGTAATTGCAGGTCGAACGAGCAATGCGCCCGATCGTTCGATCGAGCGCATCGTCGCCAATGTTGTTTCGGGAGCGTGCGAGACCACCGGGCAATCCTCTGAGAAGAGGAGCCGGCGATTAGCCGCTCGACTCGTTCTCGGCGATCTCGGCGCGCATGCGCTGCCAGGCCTGGCGCGCGTCAGACACCGAAACTTCGTCTTCGATGGTCGAGATATCGCCGGGGTCACGATCAAGGATCACTGACTTGAAGATACGACGCATGATCTTGCCGCTGCGCGTCTTCGGCAGGCTACTGACGAAGTTGATCTCGCCGATGACCGCCACCGGGCCAAGTTCTTTGCGTACCGTGGCGAGCAGTTCGGCTCTCAGCTCCGGCGACGGTTTGTAGCCCGGCTTGAGCGCCACGAAGGCCGAGACAACTTCGCCCCGCAGTTCATCCGGCCGACCGGTCACGCCGGCTTCGGCAACCGCTGGATGACGCAGGAACCCACTCTCGACTTCGACCGTGCCGATGCGATGACCGGCGATCTTAATGATCTCGTCGGCCCGCCCGCCGAACCAGACGTAACCATCTTCGTCGATCGAGCCGGAATCTCCGGTGAAGTAGACGCCGGGGATTTTCCCCCAGTACTCGGCGCCATAGCGCTCTGGCGCTCCCCAGATCGTCGCCACCATCCCAGGAAACGGCCGTTTGATGACCACGATCCCCTTCTCGCCGGCTGGGCACTCTTCGCCCATCTCGTTCATGACGCCGAGTTCGAAGCCGGGCAGCGGGATGCCGGATGAACCGGGCTGAATCGGAATCATGCCGAGTCCGTACGGGTTGCCGACGACCGGGCCACCCGTTTCGGTTTGCCACCAGTGGTCGATCACCGGCACGCGGTTCTGGAACGCTTCACGCTGCAGCCACTCCCAGGCGGGCGGGTTAAGCATCTCGCCCGCGCAGAACACGCGTTCAACCGACGACAGGTCGTAGCGGCGAGCAGGCTCGGTGCCATACAGCATCAGCAGCCGCGCGGCAGTCGGCGAGGTGAAGACGCCCGAGACGCGATTCTGCTGAACCATGCGATAGAAGGTAT